>ENA-ORXR01004672-ORXR01004672.1-marine-metagenome-genome-assembly--contig:-NODE-4672-length-11315-cov-124.905321_pt1 | contig 11315 bp, 3 predicted proteins | sample MGYA00237866_ERZ511479 | MGnify/ENA metagenome assembly ERZ511479 | reverse complement strand
GCGGATCTGCCGTTCAAGCCGGACCGACTATTCATCGGAGGCAAGCTGATGACAGTGGCCCGCTATCCCAATCTCGAACCGGACCGAGCCGGAGAGATTTATGGCGGAACGGCGGCGGATTGCCTTTCGCCGGACCGGGTGCGCCGCTGGAGTGCGCCGGCGGGCGGTCATCTGTTTGCGCTGCATAAGAACCGCTGGGGTGACATGACCTTTGAGATTACCGGCGCCAACGGACCGGGGCGGGTGCACATGAAAGGCGGGTGGCAGAACAACCGTCCTTCGCCGCCCCATGCGAAGTTCAGATATGTGGAGGGGATTCGCGAGGAGCTTGACTCGCCCGGCGAATGTTTTGTGGATCCGGTGAATCCGCGGATGTTGCTGATCCCGTCAGGCCCGCCACCCGACCAACTGGAAACCGTGGTGACCGGGCTGCCGGGACTTCTGCGCATTGTCGGCACCGACTCGAACCCGGTGCGTCACGTGCATGTTGAGAATCTGGTGTTCGCCCACACGGCCCGCACCTTCATGGAGACCAAGGAGCCGTTGCTGCGGAGTGATTGGCGGTTTTACCGTGGCGGGGCCCTGCTGTTCGAGAACGCGAGGGATTGCGAAGTGGTCGGCTGCACCTTCCGCGACTTGGGCGGGAACGCGGTGGTGTTCAGCGGCCACAACCGGGACCATGTGGTTCGGGGCTGTCAGATCCGAGATGTCGGTGCCTCCGGCGTGTCCTTCGTTGGCCGTCCCTCCGCCGTGCGTGGCCCCTTGTTCCACTACAGCGAATTCACCCCGCTCGACCAACTGGACCGGACGCCTGGACCGAAAAGCGAGGCGTACCCGAAAGACTGCAAGGTGGAGGACTGCTTGATCGAGGACATTGGCCGCGTCGAGAAGCAGACGGCGGGGGTTCAGATCTCGATGGCGGAGAACATAACGGTGGCCCATTGCACCATCCGCCGGGTGCCGCGGGCAGGCATCAACGTGTCGGACGGCACCTGGGGCGGACATCTGATCGAGTGGAACGACGTGTACGACACGGTGCTGGAAACCTCCGACCACGGTGCCTTCAACTCCTGGGGGCGGGACCGGTTTTGGTATCCCAATTCAAAATTCATGGCGACCGTGCTGAAAAACAATCCGGGCCTCCACACCTTGGACGCCCGTTCCACCACGGTGATCCGAAACAACCGTTTCCAGTGCGCCCATGGCTGGGACATCGACTTGGATGATGGTTCCAGCAACTATCACATCCACCACAACCTGTGCATGCAGGGTGGCATCAAGTTGCGCGAGGGTTTCGACCGTCTGGTTGAAAACAACGTCACGCTGAACAACACGATTCATCCCCATGTGTGGTTCGAGGAGAGCCAGGATGTTATGCGGGGCAACCTGCTGTTCGACGCCTACCGCGTCATCCGTTGTCCGCGCCCCCTCGGCAAAGAGGCGGACCGGAACTTCATCCACACGGACGATGACTCAGCGCTCCGCAAGCTGCGCATCTTGTCCGGTCGGGACACGAGTTCGGCGGCGGGAGACGCAGGCTTTGTGGATTTAGAGGGTGGAGATTTCCGCTTGCGCGCGGATTCGCGCGCCAAGGCACTTGGTGCCGGGGGTGCTCCGTTGAGAGGGTTTGGCTGGCGGAAGCTACCCTGAAACCGAGGCCGCTGAAATCTCACGAGAGAACCATCCACTATGATTAATGACGCAGAGGCCTACGGCGAGTCCGACTGGAACGGGTTTGCGAGTATTGAGATCAGTTTATCGTTAAGCAATATTCCGACTACCACAGTTGAGCGGGAAATGGAGCGACTTGCCTCCTTGGTGGAGCCGCATTTCCAGATTCTTTTCAGCAAGTTTTTGAAGGCCAATGGTTTTAGACCCTCGGAGTACATGCCTCAAATATCACCGCTCTTCTACGAGGACGAAGACGCCTTTCTTGCCTCGGTGATATCGTTCGATTTCAACGCCCACATCTCCAGCAATGTGGATGAACAGACATGGCATCGGTTCTTTTCGCTGTATACCTCGGATCCCCTTACCGATCCAACGGTTGAACTCGTCTTGGTTGCAGCTAAGAAGGTCTTCGCCAATGTTCCAGGAGCTGTACTCAAGGCGGAGTGCACTGAAACTGGGGGAGGTTGAGCGGCTTCTCTGGCCCGTTGGCAGCGCGCGGCAGAGTTGTCTCCGAGCGATAAGCGCCATTTTCTTGCGCTCGAACATGCCTCATCTGATTAAAATAACAGACTGAAGGAAATACTGCTTGCAATGACAGTTCGGCTCCGCGAGGAAGTACTGAAGCTGAAGAAAGGAACAGATATGAGACCCCGGCACAGTCGTCTGGGTTGCAGTTAGGAAGATCAAATGCCTGAAAGAGGTAAAACAACGCCTGGAATTGCCGATCCCTATTGGTTCGAATGGTTTATCGGGCTTCGGAAAGTCGTGGACATGCTTCATGATGATTCCGATATCGAAGCGGTCGCGTTTCAGAAGGCCGGCATCGAAGGCTGGGACGACGTGGTTGTTAAATTCAAATCCGGGTATTGCGACTACTATCAGGCGAAACACTCGCAGAGGGATAGGAGCCTCACCTTCTCAAGTTTGGTTGGAGCAGAGAAGGGAAAGAAATCACTCCTGAAGTCACTGGCTCATGGTTGGTCAAAACTTGCGGACAGAGATGAGCGGACGTCCTGTGTTCTCATCACGAATCGGCACGCCGGTTTGGGCGCGGGAAGGACTCGGGCCGGAGTGTTCACGCCTCCGTTGGCAGAGTTTATTTCTCATCTTGTGGACGAAGCAAAGAAGGCCACAACCCTTGATGAAATCACCATGCCTGATCAGTGGGGAGATGCATGGGCAAAGTGGCTCAAGGAGGCGAAGCTTGCTTCTGAAGTGGATACGCTGGAATTTCTGAAGGCTTTGAAATTCAGCGTGGGTGAATCTGGTCTTGAAGATCTCCGGCAAGTCTTGGCGGGCGACCTGTCGTCCGTATTGACAGTTCCTGTTGAAGCCCACAGTTCTTTGATCAATGCCCTCCTCGCCTCACTTTTAGAGTGGACGACCTCCATCCGGAAACAACGTGAGTGGGTCACGCCGGAGAAAGCCTACGCGAGTCTTGTAAAAAGGAAAAAAGATGTTTTTGGGATTTGCGATGTGCCTGTCCCGGAACCTTTCTTCCCCTCGCGGGCACCCGTGCTTCAAAGGGTTCGAGAGTTACTTGCTAGTGAAGGTCGCCACCGAATCGTGTTCTTGGAGGCGGAGCCAGCCGCCGGTAAAACCAGCCTCGTCAGCCGCATTGTGAACGAACGGGTCGAGGAGCGTTCGGCTCTCCTCGTCGACATTCGCTACTACGCCTATCGTCCTATCACGCCCGATCAGCCTACCCTTCCGTTAGAAGCCGACAAGTCCGCCTCCGCTGAGAGTCTTTGGTATCTACTCCTCGCCCAGATTCGGGAAAGGTTGCTTGGCAGGCTCCGTGAGCACAAGGTTCCGGTCCGGAATGAATTCATTACATCGGAGCAGGCAAGGGACCATGTGTTGAGGCTGTCTGCGGTGCTTGCCCGTGAGAAGGCCGGACCGTTCGTGATCGTGATCGACGGGATCGACCATGCCGCGAGGGCTCAACGAAAAAACCTGCCCTCCCTGTTATCCTCGCTGCCTTCTCCGGAATCGATTCCTGAAGGGGTGAGGCTGCTGGTCGCAGGACAATATTCGGAGGGATACGAGGAGTATCCAAGCTGGCTGCGTATTGATCACGACTTGGTGGAAAAGATTGGGCTCGGACCGATCGAAATTACGGATGTCGAAACGCTGTTTCGCAGTTCCCCGACGACCTTCCAAGAAGCCGACATCCCCAAGGCCGCGGCCATTGTTCAGGACGTCGCTAAAGGGAACACCTTGGCCACGATCTTTGCCATTTCAGAAGCATCCTCGTGTGGAACTCTGGTGGAACTCCACAAGCGTTTGGAAAGCAGGCAGCTCCATAGTGGGATCCACGAGTATTATTTGAATATCTGGGAATCGGCGACTTCCGGCAAACCATCTGGTCTTGGGCACCATCTCGCTTTTGCGTTCAGCTTCCTCAGGGAGCGTGTAACTGGTGAGCTGCTGGCGGAGGCTCAGCCTGATTGGAACATGCCCTCGCCGCAATGGGAGGCGATCCTGAGAAGCCTGGAGCCACTCATCGTCCTCGACGACGGTGGCTTTCGCGTGCGGCACAATGATGTCCGCGTGTTTTTGGAGCGCGAACTTCGCTCTAAACAAGAAGCGTTACGCGCAAGGGCTTCCGAGTGGGTGGATTACTATAGGGGGGAATCAGCAAATCCGACCTTCCGACATCTGAGCCTTTTTTCGCTTTTCGATTTGGCTGATCGAGAGGAGGAAAAGGCGGCAGTCTTCAATACCGACTGGGTGCTGAACGGCTTTGCCAGCGGGCGGTCGCCAATAGACCATCTGGATGAGGCCAAGGAGGCTCTGGCCGTGCTCAATGATATCAAGTGCTGGGAGACTGCTCTTAGCGTGATATGTGGTGGCCTTACTGCAAGGCAGTTGGAAAATGCAATCGGCTGGACAGGTGTAGAGTTCGAATCGGAGGTTGAGGACCGGGAACTTCCCCTAACGTTCGAGTCTGAACGCTTCGTGTTGCCCATGAGGGAGTGGAAGTTGAACCGTCTCAGCGAAGTTCTGGAAGACATCGATAGGTTGTTGCGCGGGAACGAGCACCAGCGAGCGGTTTCCCTGATGAGCAACTGGTTCGGGGGAATAACGCCTTCCAAGCTTGTGGCCACAAAAAGCCTGGTCGATATTGGCTACAGAAATGGCAGATTTTTTGGGCTGATTGGCCGGGATTTCTGCAAAAGGTGGGGCGAACTGTCTCATCGAACTGGGATTGGGATCCAGCGTGAGAAAAAACCCACCGCAATGGGCAAGCAGGCGCAGTCCTTGTTTGAAGAGGGATGGATCAGTTCGGCATTTGAAACCCGTTCCGAGCAATCTGCCGCAGATGACATCAAAGCGTTAAATCCCACGTATTTGAGTTCGTTTGAGCTTGCCGTGCAGAAAGCGATGAAGAAGCGATTTTGGCGCTTAGCGTGTGACCTATTAGAGTGGTTATCTGATCATCAGGATATGCTGACCGATCCATTTCTGGACAACGCGACGTTCTGGTCTCTCATGGTCGGTTTTCCAGAGAAGGAAAATCCCTTTCTCGTCCCGGTAGAAGAAGTCGGTTCCGAAAATTGGAATCCATTAAAGAAAACGCACAACGCACTTGTTGTATTCGCAAAGTGTCTTGGATGGATCAAACCACATGTAGGGTTCCTGCAAATCGCCTCCCAGCTTCTTCGGCATCAGGAATCATACAGAAATCGAGAACGGGTCGAGGCGATTGCCGTTTTGCGGGCTGCCGCGATGGCGGGCCGACTCGAGAGGATGCTGTTCAAGGATGACATCGAAGGTGCGCGCATACTGGTGCCAGTGACGGAGATCCTGCCATTGATTCAGCAACTTTGGGCCAGTCGCGCGTCGCGAACCGACGGGCTACTAAGCAATGCCCAGAAGCTTGCAGGCCAACTTCTTGAATTCTGCCAGATCCTTGGCGGGGAGCATGAGCGCTCCGTGGTCGAACTTGCCTTGGAGGATGTTCGGCGTCGCAAAGGAGTACGAATTAAAACCTATTGGAAAGTGCTTTCACGTTCCGGACACCAAGATGAGATCTTGGCATGGGCTACGCATTGGATTGGAGAAGATGGCCTTGTTTGGAAATATGAGAATTATACGATTCGATTCGGTCTTGTGGAACAGTTCTCCGGACTGTGCCTTGGTGAAGGATGGGATGAGATTGCGAAAAGTGCCAGATCTCGATTGCGTGCATATCTCATCGGATATTCCGGGCATGAAGATTATTCGTTTGGCACACCACTTAACTGGCTGAAAAGCCTCCTTCACCAGGACCCCTCTCGCTGGCATAATGAAGGCAACCGACTGCTTGACCTTTGTTCGGTCTGCAGAGAAATGGATGGCGGAAACCAATATGGCTTTGATATACGGGAGGCCGTCGGCATAGCAGCCTTCCGTTGTGGACCTGCCAGTGCGTTTGAACTGTTCCAGCGGTGTAGCGGAGATTTCGATAACGGCCTTGGGCTTCCCTGGATGCGAAATCTACTCTTGCCAGTGATCACAAACTTCATTGCGGCAAAGCAAATACGAAATCCCCGAGATGCTCTTGCTCTTTGGTTCCTCGCGGTAGGATTAACCAGATGGTTTGACCAATATCAAGTCGAGCATCTGACCACATTGCGAGATGCGATTATAGAATGCGCTTCTGAGAATGGTTGGAATTACGTGCCAATCACCATGATGGAATTAACCCCTGGAGAGGTTCTACGTGAGGTATACCCTGAAGATCGCAGCGGATCGAAGGTTGTCCATCAGAATTCCCCAATGCAGGCAGATCCTCCTGAAATCGTGAGAGAAGTCCTGTCCATCGATACGGAAATAAACGAGCTTGTTCGCCGAGCAAAGGCGGGCGGAAGGGTACCCCTGCTTGAGATTTCTAAAATCACAACGAGAATCTCTGGAAACAACGCCGAAAACCGATTCCACCAAATTTGTAATTTGTTTGCATTGATTGATTGCAACTCCAGTCCAAACCGCTGGGATGATATGTGGTCGAGGGACACATTTGACCGTGTTTTTGCCAGCATACGGGGCGATGAATTTTGGGAGTTATTTCGAGCGGCCGTCCGATCAATTGAAACCGGGCGCCTATATGAATGCGTATTGGAAAATGCACTTCTCGTATGCTTGAAGCACTCGGAGCAATTGGGCCCGAAAGAATTGGCAAAGGGATTGGAGAAACTTTCCGACATGCATCAGCAGTGGACGAAAGCAAGTTGCACAATTCGTGACGCTCCAAAAACCGACGCCTGCCTACCTGCCGTCGAGTCATGGCCAGAATTTGCGGTCGAAATCCTTGCGGCCCATGCTCAATCTGAAAGCTCTGAGACAGTGGGCGCAGTTTTTCGTGGATTCTCGGGGCTTTGCGAAATCGCTCCAGAAACAGTTGCTGATCTTCTCAGAAGAAGCGAGGGCAGGCTCCGCAGCTGGATGCTCTTGGGGAGTGAGTCCTGGGTGGCAAAATTTCCAGAGCGCTTCATGCCCGCCCTTGAAGAAATCTGGCGTCAAAAAGAGAAACTCAGTCTCTCAGATCGGATACAGTGCTGGGTGTCCATCCGGACAGCCAGGGCGGAGGGGATTTCGGATCCAGACGACTCATTCTTGCCGCCATCGAATGAGACGGTGGCCGAACCAACTCAGATTTTGCTGCCTCCACATCAAACCGTTGGCCGGATCGAGGCGAAGCCCCGAAGAGTCAAAGGCGAAAACTTCTCCACGCGATTTTCGCTGGCGCAATCTCTTCAAAGGCGATTTTCCGAAATGACGGGTGCACCAGAAGATCTATTCAGCCGTGAGATAGAAGAGGAAATTCAAAATGCTCAAAACCGTATTGCCCCCTCTGGAAACGAATCAAGATTCGCCACAGATTCGGGTGACTGCATACTACGGCTGGGGCCAGGCGAAGCGATTGATCGAGCATTTGACCGAGTCCTCGCCAGGCACGATGTTCCGTTTTTCATCCTTCCGAATATTGCCATCGGTCATGTTTGCGGTGATGACTCGTGGGTGCTAAGCCGCTCGCCATTGCCATCACCTAATAATCTAGTTTGGCCCGATGAAGCAGAAATCAATGACTGGCTGGAACGGAAACCAGGCACGAGCGGAGTTCTAAACAAGCTCAGGTTGCTAAGCCGGGGAGAGAAGGATGCAAATGGCTGGGTGACTTTGGCTAGCAAACTCAGGGTTTTCACAATAAAAACATCGGACGGCCCTATAGACATCCAGTATTGGCAAAAACTCGGCCCGGAATCTTTCGACAGAGTGAACCTGCCTATTTCATTGTGCAGCCGATCTTTTCAATTTTTTGAGTTGGATCGGCATGAGCTTATATCTGGACCTCCCCACCTCGCACGTTCCACACGCTACCATCGCCTATTTCCATTTAGCACCTTGGAGATCGTTCCCGCCAAATGGCTACAAGTGCAATTATTATGGAGGCCAGTGACTTCCAATCCCCTCCTAATGGAAAACAGGGAAGGGAGGACAGTCGCCAGATATGAGAGATTCCACCCTCCTCTTGGTTCATATGGAAATTACGGCTCATCGCAGACAACCCTGTCACGTTGGGTAGTTGACCCTGCCGAACTTGAAAAACTGGGGGTGCGCTCTGATTGTTGGTCCCGCTGAAGACGGTGCCGAACGTGATCTGATCTCTCAGCCACTTCCCCTTGCCGAACGCCCTCCAGTATGATGATTCTAAGCAAAATGGAGGCTTAACTACAGCAGAGCATTCCCAAACAGGGCGACTTGATCCGGGTTCGAACCCGGCACTATGTCGTGGAGTCCGTTTCAAAGGACCCCTATGGAACCGTCGTGGACGCCTCCTGCCTCGACACGGACGCGCAGGGCACGCCGCTCAGCGTCATCTGGGAGCAGGAGTTGGACAGCAAGGTGCTGACCACACAGGCTTGGGAAAAACTTGGTGCCAAGGGCTTCGACGAACCCGACGAATTCTCGGTCTTCTTCAACACCCTGCGCTGGCACTGCGTCACCTCCACCGACCCCGCCATCCTGCAATCCCCTTTTCGCGCCGGCATCCGCCTCGACGCCTACCAACTCGAACCCCTCGCCAAGGCGCTGCGCCTGCCACGCGTGAACATGTTCATCGCAGACGACGTTGGACTCGGCAAAACCATCGAGGCCGGACTCATCGCCTCCGAACTCCTGCTGCGACGCCGCATCAAGAACATCGTCATCACCTGCCCGCCCTCCATGCTTGGTCAGTGGAAAGACGAGATGGAAACCCGCTTCGGACTCACGTTCGAGATCCTCGACCGCGCCTACTTGGAGTCGGTCCGGCGCAAACGCGGCTACGGCGTGAATCCCTGGTCCACCTACCCGCGCTTTCTCGTCTCCAATCGCCTGCTGATCGACGAAACCTACGCCGGACCACTCCGAACTTGGCTGGACACCTTTAAGTCCGGAACCCTCCTCATCTTCGACGAGGCCCACCACGCCGCGCCCGCCAGCAACTCGAAACTGTACGCGATCGACTCCAAGCAGACCCGCGCCATCCGCGACCTCTCCGCCCGCTTCGAACACCGCCTGTTCCTCTCCGCCACCCCACACAACGGCCACTCGAACAGCTTCTCCGCCCTCCTCGAGATCCTCGATCCAAACCGCTTCACCCGCGGCGTGGACATCGTGAAGTCCAATCTCGACGATATCATGGTTCGCCGCCTCAAGGAGGATATTCGCGAAGTGGCCGGCGGCTTCCCCAAACGCGAAATCGTCGCCGAGATCATCGACGATCTTCCCGACGCCGCCGCCGAACTCGTGCTCGCAGAACTGCTCGACGCCTACGAAGCAACCATCACCGACTCCCTCAAGGACTCCACCGCCGGCAAACGCTCCCAGTTCAAACTAGTCTTCTCAAACCTCCAGCAACGCCTGTTCTCCTCGGTGGATGCCTTTGCCCGAACCCTCGCTAAACACCGCGAAAGCTTCGAAAAAGCACTCCAAGGCAGCCTCGATACTTCGGAGAAATCTAAGGGCAGCAAAAAGACGTCTTGGCAGGCCGAACATCTTCTCAAGCACGGCATCGACCGCGAAGACGACCTCGCCGCCGAAGACGACGCAGCCGAGGAAGCGCTCGCCGATGCCATGGCCGAGGCATCCGCGTCCGTCGCCAGCGAACTCCCCATAAAGAAACCGGACGCCCTCGAACTCCTGGACCAGATGCGCGACACCGCCGAGGCAGGCCGCTACCTCCCCGATGCCCGCATCGTCCGCTTCATCGAATGGATGCGCGAACACATGTGCTCTGGCGTCGGCGTTCCCAACCAATCCAAGGCCAAGAAGAACGCGCCATGGACCGCCGCCCGGGTCATCATCTTTACCGAGTACGTGGACACCCTCCGCTACATTCGCCAGCAGCTCACCACCGCCATCGACGGCACCGAACTCGCCGACCAACGCATCGAGGTCTTCCAAGGCGCAACCTCCCCCGAACGCCGCGAGGCCATCAAGCTCGCCTTCAACGCTGACCCGGACACCCACCCCGTCCGCATCCTGCTCGCCAACGACGCCGCCCGCGAAGGCCTGAACCTCCAAGCCCATTGCAACAACCTGTTCCACTTCGACGTCCCGTGGAACCCCTCCAAACTGGAACAGCGCAATGGACGCATCGACCGTAAACTCCAGCCCGCCGAGGTCGTCTACTGCCATTACTTTCGCTACGCCCAACGCCCCGAGGACCGAATCCTTGAGGCGCTCGTGACCAAGACCGAGACCATCAAACAGGAACTCGGCAGCCTCTCCCAGATCCTTGATCGACGCGTCAAAACCTCCCTCAAGAAGTCCGGCATCAGCCGGCGCGACATCGACAAAAAGGAAAAGGAAATCGAGGACGAGGATCTTGACGAAGCCACCAAGCAAACCATGGCCGACGAACTCGAAGCCTCTCGTGAACGCGGGGAAAAACTCGCCGAACGGATCAAGCAGCTCGAACGCCAGCTCGCCAACTCCCGCAAGGCCCTCCATTTCAAAACCAGCGTCTTCCAAAACGCCCTCTCCCAATCCCTCGAACTCGCCGGCTTCGCCGAGTTCTCCCCCGCCACCAACAAGGCCGGACGTACCGTCTACGAATTTCCCGTCGATCTATCCGGCCAAAACGTGGACCCAAGTTGGGCGGTCACCCTCGACGCCCTCCGTGCCCCGCCTAAGGACGGCAAGCGCAACGCCATCTGGCGCAAGGAAGCCCCCATCCGCCCCGTCACCTTCGAGCCGCCGGAAACCTTCGACGACACCAACGTCCAGCTCCACCTCGGCCACCGCGTGTCCCAGCGCCTGCTCTCCCGTTTCCTCTCCCAAGGCTTCATCCACGACGACCTCTCCCGGGCCTGCTTCGGACAGGCCACGGACAAGGTCTCCCGCGTCATCCTCATCGGCCGGCTCGGCCTCTACGGCCCCCGCGCCTCAAGACTCCATGAGAAAATTGTCTTCGTCGCCGCCCCCTGGCATCCTCCCGAAGGCCGCAAGCCCCTCGAACCCTACAAGAAGGACACCGCGACCAAGACAGAGGAAATGCTGAATGCCGCCATGGCCAATCCCGAGACCAACCCACTCGACCCGGCTGTCCAGCAGCAGCTACTCGACAGCATGCCGCAGGACATCGAGGAACTTCTCCCCCATCTCGAAACCGC
>ENA-ORXR01004670-ORXR01004670.1-marine-metagenome-genome-assembly--contig:-NODE-4670-length-11317-cov-10.257295_pt1 | contig 11317 bp, 15 predicted proteins | sample MGYA00237866_ERZ511479 | MGnify/ENA metagenome assembly ERZ511479 | reverse complement strand
TCCTCCCGTTGGGGGAAGGCTGGGCTGTGGGTCGATTTCCGGGGCAGTTCCTTCGACGGACCGAGCTGATCAAGAGGCCACTTCGGCTGGACGACGAACCAAAGTGGTGGTGCCGAGAACCGCTACAGACCTGTCGCGGCCGGCTCATGCCGGCACGCGTGCACGCATCTACGCCGACCTGTCGTTCTGGCGGCGCGCCGGCATGGAGGCGTGTCAGGGCGGCGGCGCCGCGCTGTGGCTGTCGGCGCTGCCGACGCCGGGGGTGACAGGGACTGCCATACCCGGCGCCGCCATGCGTGCGGCGGTGCGTCTTTGGCTCGGCTCTCCGCCGCGGTCGGTGGCGCCTGCACCGCGGTGCCGGTGCGGTCGCGATGCGGATGCTGACGGGCGACACTTCTTGTCGGCTTGCAGAGAGTAGACTGGCCTGCACACCACGTTGCACCACCAGATGGTGCACCTGGTGGCTGAGGCTCTACGATCGTCGCCGTCCTGGACGGACGTGGCGGTGGAGGTCGTGGTGGCGCCGGTCGCCAAGCCCTGCGCCCGGACTTGCGCGCCAAACATAGTGCGCCGGGGGTGGTGGTGTGGGGCGACGCGTCGGTGACGGCGCCCTTCGCCGACACCAACGCAGCGGAGGCCGCTGCTGCGCCGTTGCGCGAGAAGGCTGCGGAAGCGCGGCAGGCCGTCAAGGCCGCCAAGTACGCCGGTGCGCTGCCCGCCACCACCCACATGTTCACGCCGCTGGTGTGGGAGGCGTTTAGGCGGATCGGAGCGGCCACTTCACAATGGCTGCGGGACTCTCTTGAGGGCCCTGACCAGTCGGGCGTGAGGGCGACGCTGCTTCGACGCGTGTCCGTGGCGTTGTGGCGGTCGCACTCCCGATCTGTATCGGTCGGATACATCCGGTGCTTTGGGATTCCGGTGGTCGGAGACAATTCGGTGGCGGGTAGACATTTGGGTGCGGTTGAGTTTTCTGGTCGAGTGGGTGAGTGAGGGGGATGTGGCCCCCGGCGGAGTTGGTTAGGGAGAGTTTATCTCCGGCCTGTTTGAAAAACTAGTGGTAAGTATGCCCGCCTGTCACGCGGGAGACCCGGGTTCAATTCCCGGTGAGAGAGCGTGAGGTACTCCGCTCGACGCTGGGTGCCTTTTATCGTTCTGAAGGCAGGAAGGCGCCCAAACACGCTCACGATTCCACTCATGGGCGGCGGGGGGGGTGCTTGCTCGGTGATGATGCCACCTCAAGCAGTGCATTCTGGTTCTGAAATCGACCATGGCGCACCGATAGTTGCCGAAAAACGTCGCCGGTCTTGTGCATGTATGCCGGACATCTGTCAGACATTTGTTGCCCACAAGAGAATCAGATAGACGCACAGAAAGACTTGCGACGTTTGCAAGAAACAGTTGGTGAGCCAGGGTCGATTTCAGAATGGTGGCATCATCCCCGAGCAAATACCCCCCCCGCCGCCCATGAGTGGAATCGCGAGTGTATTTGGGCGCCCCCCTGCCTCCAGAACGATAAAAAGCGCCCAGCGCCGAGCGGAGTACCTCGAGCTCTCTCACCGGGAATTGAACCCGGGTCTCCCGCGTGACAGGCGGGCATACTTACCACTATACGATGAGAGATCTTGGCGGTGGAAAGCGGAAACCTCGCACGGATATCAATTTCGCTTCGGCGGCGGTGGATGGGTGACTGGCTCGTACGGATGGAAGATGAGTCTGCTCTCCGCCGCAAAGTCTTTTGACTCTGCTGCCTCCCCTCCCTCCTCGAAGCAGAGCTGCGGCGGGAGTATTCCCTCCCCGGGCGTATGTCAAGATCAGAGGCGTCACTTGAGGCGCAAAAACTGCAAACTTGTACGGAGGCTCGAAGCGGTATTTCATCAGTGCTCAACATCAAAAGACCTGGGCGGGGAGGCCGTCCTTGAAGGACGGGATATGCTCGGTCTTGGGTAGGCGCGGCCGCTTGACGACTTATTTGGGGGACTTCTTTCTGTGGACAAGCTCACGCGTTCGGTCCTCCTGACCTCTGCAAATCTGTTCGCCCGCGAGATGCAGCGTACTAGCTGGGGGGGGGTCCCCCAGTGGGTCGGCGTCACGCTGTTGGCGATTTGTCATGAGTGTGGCGCTCGGGCGGATTTGCAGGTGACGCTGGCGAGCAACACATGCATGAAGGCGCCCGCCTTTGACACACGCACCGGCCTGTCGCGGCGCCGTCTCGGAGCGCTGTAGTCATTCATGACGTTGAGCGAGCAGACTGGTGGTGCCGATGACGCCTCCGAGAAGCATCGGCGGCTGCTCATCAACGGCGTGAATCAACGGCGTGCCGACGGAGCGGGATGACGTTACGCCTGAGCATCTTGAACGCTATTGAACACCGCCAAAAAGAATCAGAGGGCACTGGGGGCGGCCTGTCTCGCGGAAGAATGATTCTAAAGCAGCTGGTAGCTCTGTGAGCGGACTCTAAGCGCGTTCTGTGCGCTTCTTAACGTAGCGAGCATTGCCGCGACTCAGCCGCTGCTGAGGATGGCGCTCCGGTATTTCGAGTGGTGAAGACATGTCCGAGGGGGTGCTCTATGCTGGCCTCGTCGGTGCTACAGCTGAAGGCGTGTCGTATACCCTCACGGCGGCAGATAGGGTCACCGACATGATGGCAGTGGTGCGGATCGACCACGAGCGGCACAAATTCATCTCGTCGGCGTCGACCATGCTGCCTGGGACGAGCGCGTCCGGTGGCTGCAGGTGGCGGTTGCGCCGGATGGCGTCGTCGCCATCGTGCTGTGGATGGAGGTTCTCGATTGTTGCGTCCAGTTCTCCGCGCCGATAGATCGTCCCAACAGGTGCCTCCAGGAGGACGTACTGCTGGAGGACAGGCTTGTCTCGCACGAGTATTCAATGGGTGTGACTTCCTTTTAGACCTGTGCGCGGTGGACGCCTGGATTTTTTACTCGGGGAAAAGCACCGTGCGCTTCTTGCGCACTGAGTGCTTCAAAGGCTGGCGAGAGTGGTGGTGTGCCCTGATATGGCCTGAATCACCATATGTGAGCATATGAGTCTACTTTGTGCTTCTCGTGCATCAACACTAGATCTTTTTTTCGCAGCCCAGAGAGCGTTTATCTAACTTTTTACCAAGCGAGGATAGAAAAGCGAACGGGCCTGAGCAGGGGCTTCTGGGGGCCGTGGAGGGCGGACAGCTGTAAAAAAGGCAGAAACGTGGCTCCTGAAACCACCAACTATGTCAAATCCGCATGTCCGGGCTTATCTCGTCGTGTCAGGGCTCCAAATGTCAATATTACCTTCTAGCTCAATCGAGTCGCAACGACTCAAGTGAGACGCATTCTGCGAGGTCTCTCGCGCGTAGATGGTTCGTCGAAAGCCAATTCTGACGACGGGAATAGACTCAGCGGTGACTGTTCGGTCTTGGTCGAACGACCGGAGCTGTAACTCACAGCCAAGTTTGCTCAGGACGCATAGAAGTGCCATTGTTTTCCGCGTCCAGGCCGTCCGCCATGAGAGTACTGAAGTCGATTCCACTTTACTAGAGCTCCTGAGAAATGGCCATAGCAGCGTGGCCCCTGTAGGGATCGGTCTCAATCTGTACGCACGGATACATCAGAGAGTTGCTGTTGCGCTGGTGCAAAAAAAGCTTCTGGTTGATGCTACTCACTGCGTATCAGCGGGCGGTGTATATCTCTCATATTGTCATCTCGTATAGTGCCGTTCCGCCAGATCTGGTTACCCGTGTCTCTGATCGTCTCGAATCGAGAAGCAAACCAATGTGAGCACTTCCAAGTAAGAGGCTACTTTCAAAACATGAGGTCACCCTGATCAGAAGTGCATGAGGTCAAACAGCTTGTGTCCTGCAATGACACCACCGAATCAAGAAGACTGGTTTCTGGACTCGGATGAAGGGTCCCGACTTCTGGACCCGGTCCCGCCATACTCAATAATGCGAGTTCCAAACAGCAGATGAGACGAAACTGCTACCAACAATGTGGAACAAGCGCAGGAAGCTTAAGCTATGTCCTCCTCCTCATTCGACTCTCTCCCGTCTTCACCCTCCTCCTCGCTCTCATCCGAGCCCCCGCTCATCCAGTCCGCCGTTCCTGCTCTGGAAAGAGCTCCGCACGTTCGACACCAGCGCAGCACATGCTTTTGTGATGTTGTGCACGACACGGTTGCCCGTGCGTGCAGCGCCCCATAGGGGACGAGGACCGGGCAAGGCGAGTCCACGCGTAAAAAATCACTCAACTGCACCCGCGTCATCGCACCGAGCTCTTTCTTTACGTGCTGATCAGCATCGCCGGATTCTCGCACGGATTGGGCCGGATCACGCCGCGCTGAGATTAGCGTTGTAGAATCGGCAGGCGGAGGTCCGTTTCCGAAAAAGGCGGTCTCAGAGTGCTCCGTGCTTTCTACAACTTATGATACGGTAGCCCCCTGCTGATGAGCTTCTAATCTCAAAGAGGGTAATCAATTCCGTACCCGAGGGGAACAAAGCATGAAGAAATTTCGCCAACAGAACGTTCAGAGTCCACGCAAGAGCGCGAAAGCCTGGACAACTGGCATTAAATCTTCCCTCTTACACGGTAAAGAAGCATGATACGAGGCTCTGATGTTGTCTCCCTTGTTGCTTTGGACAGGAAGGTGCGGAAACGTGTGAGAAACTGAGCTCCTTTTTCTTTTTTGACAGGTCTCATCTGGCCCCTTCTATCACAATGTGACGGCCAAGCGGTTTCGATGAAAGCGTGTCAGTTGTGCTTCAAAATGAGCTATCAAGTACTGCAAACCGTTGAGGTCGGGGCGAGCAGTGCGGCTGCGAAGTGGGGACCTTCCCAGGGGTCTAGCTAAGTGGAATCTACTTCAGGCTGTCTCCAGTGCGTCCTTTAAAGTCATTCCGCCATCCAGGCAGCCCAAAAACATGCGAGGTCGACTCACAGATCATGTATTGCTGACCTCCAGAAGGTGGCGGTTGCAGAGTGGTTGCAATCATTCAACAGCGTACGTGGACCAATGGACAGGCTAGGAATCATCTGAGTTCCTTACAGAGTCTCCCCATGCAGCTCTGCGCACTGGAAACGCACATATGGATCTCAAGTAATCTGAAGAATAATTTGTTAATCTGATGAGACATCACAGGTCTTGCCCGGAACCCTCTCCATGCCCTCTTCAGGCCCAAGCAAGCGGCCCAAAAATCTTATGAAATCTCATAGTGGGTTGCAATGGCTCTCCGTGACTCCTGCAAGACACGGTGATTGGCTTGCAAGAATTTTGGCGGCAACTCTCAGCCAATAGCTCGATCGTGGTTTGTCGAACAGCCAATCCAACTTCATTTGTACGCCCTGTCGTCGGCTCTGCCTCCCTTTTCTCTGCAACCGCCATTTTTTGGAGGTTAGCAATAGCATGTACAGATGACTTTTCTTTCGGCATTTCTCGACCTCCCTCGTGGTAATTGTCCACCAGGAGCAGCTAGCACGAGGGTATGCAGGGGGGGCACAGGTGGTCCTGAAAGGCGAGCCACACCATGAGGGCAGTCTGAGAGTCCAATAGACAAGAGTTTGAAGCAAAATGAGGGGGTAAAATAGAGTGAGGGGGGAGGGCAAGAGCGGGACGAAGGCCGGACTGTGGCGTCCACCACCCCCTGTTTTAGGTCTACTCAATGCACCGCCGGCGGAGGTTCTGAAAGCCCCCGGGGCTTAGAGAGTCTCAGAAGAGTGTACCAACGGTCTTTCAAGCGCGTGGCGACCCTTCTATGCTGTAGGGGGCGAAGGAGAAGGGTCGCCTGCGAGGTCTACAGGGCTCGGTTCACTGGGCTCTGCGACATGAATCGCCGTTTTAGGGCCACCTGGTGAAGGAGGGGAGGGGAGTATCGACGTCGGACCCATCAAAAGATCCTTTCCTGGTGCGTTTAAAACTGTTTCTCTTTGTAGTCGTCGGGCTGAGAGGGTTGCCTCCCCGTGGAGCTGGAGCCGGCAGTTTGACACCCCGTGGTTTTCTATTTTTTTTCCTTTTTCTTCTTGGGGGTGCCCCTACCCTTCTCCCCACCGGCTCTCTGGGGCGCTTTCTGGCGCTGCCCACCCCCCCGCCCCCCCCCGCCTTCCCACAGGCTCCCTAAAGTCCTTCTAGGGGCGCTTCCCGGTGCTGCTAAAAACCGCTCGCCGCCCACCCACATGCCGCCCCCCGACTCCTGCGCACCCCCCGCCTAGCCTCAGCCCGTACCTACATGAGTAGACAAAAACGAAGGCCCGCAGAAAAGAAGAAAAGCGCAGAATCGCAGTGAAATCAGCGTAGGACAACCAGAATAGGGAGGGGAGCATATACGTCCAAGATGAGCCCAGTCAGTATTTTCTCGTTGTATGCAGACAGCCACATTGTCCAGTGAAGCACAGCAATATGACGAACACATGAAAGAATGATGGTACAAAAAAGAATCGAGCCAGGAGCAGAAGCGCACAGTTCGTGAGAGACGCCGGCGTGGGTCGGCGACGGAGCCCGTCATGCGGACGGCGGCCACCAGGTGGGCGGCGGTGCGCATGTTGATGACTCCTGTTGGCTATGAAGCCGTCTTGATGGCGGGCGGAGGAAGGGGGGGAGGGGTGCGTGCCGCCGACCGACAACGCGAGGCGCTCCGCCCCGGCGGGCGCCCCGCGCGGATGGTCAGGCCTTATGCATGTCTCTGATGTGGGCAAGGGGACGCCGGAGGCAAGGGGCGGCCGTGTCTGACCGTGGACAGGCCTGGCTGAATAAAAAGAACACCGCTACCCCGGCATACTTGACAGCACTGATCCTGGTCAGAAGTCAGCCAGGTGCGTAGTCGTAGAGCACTTTCGGCAACCAGACCGCGGCACGAGAGTTGACACGTGACCCCCTGAGATGTTGCCACTACGTTCTGGACGCTGGTGGGTTCTGGCAGTCTAGTGACGCCCGTCCTAGACTGATGTGCGACAACATATATGGAAAGTGCTACGTGCTGAGCGCTGGTGGCTTCTGGCGGTCCAGGGACGAGCGACACAGATTGATGTGTGAAAACCCGTCCTGACCGCCCCTGGAACGCTCCGAAACGACGACAACACACCCGAATTCCTTGTGTCCGCGTCACTTGTAGCCTGCTGCAGCAGGAGCTACAAGCGCACAAATCTGGGCCGGTTTGCCTGGTAGACCCCACCGGGGACAGGACGTGGGAGTGATAGCCCACGTTCTGGACCCCCTCCCCCCCAGATGATGTGCGTTCGGCCACCCCCGCTCGGCCTCAGATCCAGTTCACCTCCGAATTGATGCCAGTAAGAAAATCGGGCCTGTAGTACATGAAAATTGCTCTAGTACGTGTCTTGGTACACGTCTAGTATGCGGCCCACTTCGCAGACGATCCCTCTCGTTGGTACCCTCTTCCGCACTCGTATCGATCAGGGACATCCGGTCCGCCCGATTCTCGACAGCATCCGATTTGTCACTGACCAAACCGGGAGCAATGCAACGTCAAAAAGGCTGCTTTTCCGGTCTCGTGAGCCCGATGTCAAGATCTCGTGATGCCGCACAGGTGAAGAGCGGAGACGATGACAGCTGACTAAAGAAAGAGATTTCACGGAGGAAAAGTATCCGAGAGGCGCAGGCCAACTCAACCACTGTCAGCGGCCTACGATTGATGTGCAGCCCAATTACGAAAACTCCATGATACAAAATCACCATGAGAGGCATCCAGCCCCAGCACCCCCTGGTCATCACCCCACACCCCTCAAACCCCGCCAGTGTGACAATCCCCCTCCCCCCTGGCCACCTCTCTCAGAAACGGCTCACACATAGACGCTCACTTACCCGAGAGAATGCCAGCACAGCGCGGATCACCGGCGCGAAGCGAGACGACGGTGGCGGGCACCACGACGACGGGCCGACGACGGTGCTGACGACCGGCGCGGCTGACGGTGGCGGTGGCACCAACCGTTTTGACGCGCTCAGACAATTCAAATTAACAGTCGACTTCAGCATGAAAAGTGTGCGGAGAACTCTTTGTCAAGTACGAAATTAACAACATTTTCCAAGTTTTCAAGAGCACTGTTGCTCTTGTCCGGAGAGCACAAAATTGGGACATCAGCAATATTCCGCTTACCACTGAGTTGTTCGCGGCGGTTAATTTCAGGATAGCGCCGGGCTATGGCCCGTCAACGGGCTGCTACCCCGAGGTGCGCTTCCCGCAGCTGATGGCGGCCGCGACGCGCGACGTTGCCCCGACCGCACGCACGCGGCGCACCCCGTGAGCTGCCTGCCGCGCGGCGGGCCGCCGCGGCCCCCTGCACGGCCACGGTTCCAGCCTCGGCCGCGCGGCGCCCGCCAGTGCCGCCCCGCCCGGCGCCCCCAGCCGCGCACCGCCGCCGCACCGCGGGGCGCGGCGCACCCGCCCGCCCCGCCTGCCCGCACCCGGCCACGACCACGGCCCTGTGGTCGCGTCGCCGCGCGCCAGCGTCCCGACCGGTCGCCCCCAAAAGGGTGGTCGTGCCGAGCGCCGACGAGCCGCCGCCCGCGCTGCCGCGCGCGGCGACGCCCCCAAACCCGAGGCGCTCCCGTCGACCCCCGGGGCGGCCGCCACGCCCCCGCCGCGGGCGGCTGGGCCCCCGTTGCGCGGCCTGGCGGCCGCCGTCGCCGCGGCAGCCGAAGCGGCGCGCCCGCGCGTGCCGACGCCGCCGCGTCGGCGGCGGCGGTGCCGCGCGTCCCGGGGTGGGCGTGAGCGCTGCGGCGCGTGCGAGGGCGACGTGGCGGACACGGCGCGTGGGGGGGGGGTGGCCTCGACCACGGGCGGGGGGTAGAGGACGGCGACGCTGCCGGTGGCGTCGAGGCGGTCGCGCCGGTCGTCCCGCTGCTCGTCGGTGGGCGCCGGGCGGGCCACCTGGGATGGCGCAGCGCGGGTGGGTGCAGGGCGCTGCAGGGGACTGATGGAGGCCGCCGCCCTCTGTTTTCCCGCCGCCGCGGCCAGCAGCCGCCACGGCACCCACACCCCCGCCCGCAGCGGCGGGCGGCCGCCGCGGGCTCCACCCAAACCTAACCGTCGCGCCCGCGCTTGTCCCCCTGATCCCCCCGTCTGCTGCGTGCCCCGACGTGCTGCGTTGCGCGGCGTGCCGACCCCTCACAGGAGCGGGTGCGCGCCCAAGTTGAGCGCTACGAGCGGATGCGCTTTGGCAGCGTCGGCAGCCGTCTGGGTGGCGAGCCGCTGCCACCCGTGTCGACCGCCCCTGCGCGCCACGATCCAGGCAACCGCGGTGGCGGTCGCCCCGCGGGTGGGGATGGTGGTCACGTCAGCCCCGTCGCGGCGGCGACGGCCGACGAGAACGCCGCCGCCTCGGACGCTGCTGAACGGGCTGCCACACGGGCGGCGGTAGCGGTGCAGGTGGCTCGCGCGGCGACGGCGGCGGCCAATGCCGCCACCGCCGCCGCCGCCGCCGCCGCCGCCGCTGCCGCAGAGGTAGCAGCGGTAGCAGACGCACCGGGGGTTGGTGGCCGTGACTCCGCCGGGTCACCGCCTGTGGCGACGGCGGCCACGCCACCCGCCGCCGATACACACGACGGGGGCACCCCCTCCCCCCCGCCGCCCGTCACGGCGGGGGCGACGCCCGCCACCGAGCCCGCCACGCGGATCCCACCCGAGCCCCCCGCCGGCGCCGCCGGCGCCGTGACCATTGCCGTGCGGCTGCCCGACGGCCGCCGCGTGTCGCGGCGGTGGGATGCTGCCGCTGGCGTGCGGCTGGCGGAGGTCGCCGCGTGGGTGTCGACCGCCGCCGCCGCCGACGGCGGCGGCGGCGGTGACGGCGGTGCAGCGGTCGCCCCCGAGGGGGCGGATCGCCCGCGTCGCCTGCCCGCCGGTTGGGTGCTGTGGCGCGCCGTGCCGCCGGCGCCCGTTGCCGAGGCGGCCGCCGACGAGGGCGCGGGCGCGGACTGCAAGCATGGGGGTGCGGACGTGCCTGTCGGCGGACCGGGCGGCGCGGCCGCGGCGGCGACGAGGCCGCCGCGCGCGGCGGGCGTGCGTGTCGCGGGCAAGGGGGAGGTGTGGTGGGTGGCCGTGTCGGATGTCGGACCACCGTGATTCGACCGCGTGGGGTGTGTGGCGCCACCGGGGTCACGCGGATGGGGCCTCGGCGGTCGCTCCCGCTTGGTGCCGGGGTCTGGTCGGTGGGTGCTGGGCTCCTCTGCTGTAGCTAATCTGTCGCCCTCCTCTTCTGATGGGCGGGTGTGTTGTGTGTAGTGCTCGATGGTTTCTGGTTTTGCGGCGGGCACGCCGCTGCGGCGGGGCTCGCCGCCTCCCCACGAGCCCCCGCCCGCACACGGTCGGGGGCCGGGGCCACCGTGGCGACCGTCGTGAGGTTTCCTCCATGCCCTCGAGTCATAGCTGAGCATTGGACCGCGTATTTCATGCAAGTCCCCACACAGAAGTGCGGACGATGCGGCGGCATGAATTCCAAGCCCACCCCGTGATCCGCACCGCGCGAGGGGGATGCGGCACCTCCCGCCCGAGGGCGCCGACGCTCGGGCCCGCCGCGGCCCACAAGCTCAGGTGGCCGCTGCTCGTGCCCTCTGGGCCGCGCCGCTCGCGCTCACTCCCCGACACGCGGGGTTTGCGGGGCCCCCCCGAGCGGGGCCCCCCCCCGCCGTCCTTGCTGCTGCCGTCGCGGCAGAGGCGGGAGCCCCCGCGCGTGGCGCCCGACAGGGACGACGACACGCGCTTGCTCCGCGCCCCGAGGGGGGGGGGGGTCGGCGGCGGCAACTCGCCGCCGCCGCCGCCGCCGCCAGCGGCGGCGCGCTCCCCGGCCGACCGCGTCGAGCCGGCGTCGAGGTGGTCGTGCCGACGGGACCAAATGACGGCGGCGACGACCGCAATGGCGGCGACAATGCCGACCATGCACGCAATGACGACGCCAGTGATGGCGCCGGCCGAGAGGCCCCGATCGTCTGCGGCGGGGGTGCCCTCGATGGAGGTCGACGCGCCGGCGGCTTCGCCATCCCCGCGGCCGCCACCGTTGTTGCTGCTGTCGCCGCCATTGTTGCTGCTGTCGCCGCCGTCGCTGCTGCCGCCGGCGCCATCGTTGCTGCCAGTTGCGTCATCGTTGCTGCCAGTGGCGTCATCGTTGCTGGCAGTGGCGCCGTCGTTGCTTCCAGTGGCGCCGTCGTTGCTGGCAGCGGCGCCGTCGTTGCTGCCAGTGGCGCCGTCGCTGCTGCTATCCGTAACGTCGCTGACGCTGTCGCTGCCGTCGCTGCTGCTGCTGCTGCTGTCGCTGCTGCTGCTGCTGCTGCTACCGCCACCCTCGTTGGCGCCGGTGGAGCTCCCACCAACGGCCCCGCC
>ENA-ORXR01004669-ORXR01004669.1-marine-metagenome-genome-assembly--contig:-NODE-4669-length-11317-cov-13.140391_pt1 | contig 11317 bp, 7 predicted proteins | sample MGYA00237866_ERZ511479 | MGnify/ENA metagenome assembly ERZ511479 | reverse complement strand
CTCGTCCCTCAGGGAGAGTTTTTCAATATCGCGATTAAAGCGGTTGACGCGCAGAGCGGGGATATTGTGGTCTCTGATCACGTTACCGGGAATATGGCAGAGGCGCAAAATGGCTCTGATCTTTATTTCGATATTGTCCGCAGCGTGAATATGATGGCTATCGCAGATAGTATTGTGGCGCGCGCCGCATGGCAAAACGATTGGCCGAACCTACAGGCCCGTGACAGCTTTGGCTGTGTTATCGCCATGTATGACTCCTTTTCCAATGGCGGCGCGCAAAACGCGGAGGCCCGCAGCGCCTGTCTTGAGCGCGCGGTCAAACATGACGTTGTGGCAGCGGATAATATCGGCGCTTTGGCCTCAGAATACTTATATCAGGCGCGCCGGGGCGGGGGCGCTGCGGCGTTTGAAAAAGCCAAAGCGCTGCTTGAGGATGACCCGCAGGGCTGGCTGAAGAGTACGGAAATCACCATTGCCAAAATGTACTATGAAGCGCAGCGCGAGGATTTTAACGCCGAGCGGCTGGATATGGTGTTGATGAATGCAGAGGGCCGCTATGGGACAAACCCTATTGTTTTGCTATCAGCGGCTTATTTTCACGGCACATCGCTGGGGCAGTGGGAAATGGCCAAGGCGCTCTCTGATCGCGCGCAGCGCCTTTACACAATCCGCGATCAATCCGTTTTTGGGACGGACGCTCAGTATGGAATAATGATGGCTAATCGCCTCGCGCTTTCGCCGCAGCAGATCATGGCCCCATGCGAGAAATTCTACACGCCTGAATCGGCTCATGTCGTCCTTATCGTTAATGCCTGCGCGCGCAAGGCGGGCCATGCCGATTGGTATGATTTAACGGAAAGCAGACTATCCGAAATGGGCTATCCGGACGCCGCGCAGAGACTAGACCTGCTCAAAGGATTGCACCATGATTGGCGCCTTGTCCAAATGATGGAAGAGGTGCTTAGCACAGAGTTTGAACGCTAGGATAAGGGACGGAATAATCAAAAATGCTGGAGGTGAGGATGGGATTCGAACCCACGTTAGGCTACAAACCTAAACACGCTTTCCAAGCGTGCGCCTTAAACCACTCGGCCACCTCACCTTGAGGCATTGACCCCGGTTTGACCCGAGGGGTTTGAGAAAAGCGTACGCTTCTCTTAAATGTCTGAGCCGCTGTGCGGCTCGGGCGGTGCGCCTTAAACCCCAAAGAGATTATCAGCGCCACCTCACCTTGAGGCATTGACCCTAGATTGATCTAGGGGGTTTACCCCGAGGGGCTCGAGAAAAGCGTACGCTGTCAATTGCTGTCAGCAAGCGCATTTTCCAGATAGGGGCGCGATATAGCGCAGGACGCGGGCGGCGCAAGTTTTTTCCTCGGCGTCGTCATCTATTTCCCGTCTCCAGTCCAAAAAGATTGGCGATATGAACGAGGATCATGAAGCCAACACTTATGGAAGCCAGTGCGATAATCATCCAAGGGGGTCTTACACTCCGAAATTCCGTTTTTTCTTTGAAATTTTGACGAAAGCCCAAAGCCGTCAATCCTGCACAGATAAGGAGCGCCATGACGCTAATCAGCAGGTCGTCGGAGTGAGACATTGTCGGGGTCGTCTTTCTGCAAAGGCATCAAATCGGCTGGCCGACTAACACCATGACGCGTCTTGTGCCAGTGAAACCGTTTGCCCTTTAACTCCTTAATTGCCCGAAGTGCAGGCTCAAATAGCAGAAGCCAGTAAGCCGGCATGGTCAAGGAGAGGCGGATGAGTTCAGGTTTCTTTGATCTGCGCGCCCCAACCACTCCAATAAGGCAGCCAATGCAGATCGAGAACAGAAAGGTAAGGCCGTAAATCAGGCTGATATCAAGCGGCACTTTTACCCACCAAAGAATGAGTGCAACAATCGGAAATCCGACAATGACCGGGGTATAAAACAATATAGAGAGCAGCGTGATTCCAAGCGTCATCTGCAGCGTCAAAAAACGAACTATGCCTCTCAAGCCGCCGGGCGCGAAAGGTTTTCTCATATGAACATCCCACGTTTGGATGTAACCCTTGATCCATCTTGCCCGCTGGAATCTCCAATCTTTAAAAATAGAGACAGCTTCTTCCTGTGTTGGAGGATGAATATATCCGATATTGAAGCCGTGAGCCGCTAGCCGAAAAGACAAGTCTGCGTCTTCCGTGACATTATGCGCGTCCCAGCCTCCGACAATGTCCAGCGCGGAACGCCGCATATGATTGCTCGTTCCGCCAAGGGGGAAGGGGAGGTTAAGCCGAACAAGGAACGGTACCCAAACGTGGAAAAGAGCGGCATATTCTAGGGTGAACTGCCGGGTGAGCCAATTGTCATCATGGTTGAAATATTCAAGCGGGGCTTGAACGGCAGCCCAATCCGGACGCGCCTCAAACGCGGCTATCGCCGCGAGAAGCTGATCGGGATGTGGACGATCTTCCGCGTCATAAATTGTGACGAAATCGCTATTTGATCTTTCCAAGGCATAGTTCAGCGCTCTTGGCTTTGTTTGCGGCACGCCTTTCGGAACAATGATTTGCTTAAATGGAGGCCTCAGAGCCTTCTGTACGGCTTGCGTGGTAAAAGGGTCTGCCTCTTCCGTAATAAGTATGATTTCAATTTTGTCTTTTGGATATCGTAATCTTTCCAGTCCGGCCATGAGCTGATCAATCATTTGGGTTTCGTGGAAAAGCGGAACCAGAACAGTATATTTTGGTAGCGTAGGCGAGATGTCCGCCAGTCCTAAATCTTCAGGTTTCGACAAGGCAGATGCGGCCAATCTGAACATTGCGAAAATCACGCTGACCCAGGCCATTGTCGCGAACAGGTTTTTGAACGCGCTGCGGGGATGCAGAAAAAGCCAAACTAAATAGAGTATCGCCAATATAAGGACCAAACCTCTGGAAGTAGGATTTGGCGACGTATCATCGGCATGCCCTAAGCCGACCGGTCGAGGCCGCAGCTTTGCTGCCTTATCTTTCGTTTCTTGATAGCTCATCCCGCAGCGAAGCTAGGGTTGCATTTTGTAAAGCGCAAGAAAATTAGATTTGACCTAAATATCATCCAATTTCGAAGACGCCCAAAGCGCTGCATCCTTAATGACCGCATCGTCGTGCTGAGCATAGCGATCTGAAATCGATTTTAGCGACGTGTCGCCGCTATTCCCAATGGCATAAAGAACATTTCTCAAAAACCTGATCCAGCCAATACGCTTTATCGGAGAGCCTGAAAATTTATCCCTAAACCCGGCGTCTCCTAACTCGGCCAATTCAGCCAATCGGGGTGCATTGAGGTCATCCCGAGCCGCGAGTTTGGTTTCGCGCCCGGCCTGCGCAAATTTATTCCAAGGGCAAACCGCAAGACAGTCATCGCAGCCATAAATATGGTTACCCATTTTCCCGCGCAAATTCTCGGCAATCGGGCCTGCATGTTCGATGGTCAGATAAGAAATACAGCGTCTCGCATCGAGCTTATACGGGGCGGGGAACGCGTCAGTCGGGCAGATATCCAAACAAGCCCGGCATGATCCGCAATGATCAAGTTCAGGCGGTGTCGGCGTTAGATCAGCCGCACTGAGGATGGAGCCGATAAATAACCAAGATCCAAATTCTCGGCTCACAAGATTTGTGTGCTTCCCTTGCCAGCCCAACCCTGCGGCCATCGCGAGCGGTTTTTCCATTAGCGGCGCGGTGTCGACAAAGACTTTCACATCTTCGCCCGTGTCGCGGGCCAACAGACCTGCCAGTTCTTTCAAGCGCCCCTTCATGAGATCATGATAGTCCCGACCGCGTGCATAAACGGAAATTGTTCCCGCATCCGCCTGCGAAAGGCTCGCCATAGGGTCCGTTTCAGGTCCGTAATTCATCCCCAGGACGACGGCAGTCTTTGCGTCCGGCCAGAGGTTTTTCGGGTGTGATCGGCGAAGCGCCGTTTCCGCCAGCCATGTCATAGAGCCGTGATGTCCGGCCGAAATCGCGTCCTGCAAGCCTTTCGCTGCGGCATCTCCAAAGGTCGACAGATCGACGATATGAGGCCTCGTAAAGCCTAGTTTAGCCGCGCGGCGCGCAAGGGGTTTGAGCGGGTCGACCAAAGGAAAATCTAAAAATCTAAATCAGCGTAATGCCGGGGCGGCCGCAATCCGGGTTGACGATCACCTAGAAGAGGGCGGAATGTGGGTCGTGATTTTATTTTCTGGTACCAGTCTTTGATGGCCGGATAGTCGCGCCAAGGCATCTCGTCTAAAAAATCAAGACAGGAAAAATGCGCAGCTGCCGCAATATCACCGAGGGACAAACGCCTTCCGGCGAGCCAATCCCGTTTTTCCAAAAGGGTCGTCAGATAGGCCAGATGTTCTGATAAATTTTTTCGACCCTCTCGCAGGATGTCCGGATCTGCAGGACCAACATCATATTCCGTTTGTGATAACACCGCGCGTTCAACTTTTTCCGCCAAAATATAAGCGTCAACTTCCGTGGCGAAACGTTCGTCGAACCATGCGCAAAGCCTCCTGGCTTCCGCGCGTTCGAAAGGGTCGTCCGCCAGGAGGGGATTGCGCTTTGACCCGTCATTGGCATATTCTGTTATGGCGCGGGCTCCGGAAATTGCATGGGTTCCGTGTTGCGTCAGGTCAATCAGAACAGGCGGCGTGCCTTCGGCTGTCAGTTCCGCAAACGCAGGCTCAATTTGCCAAGGATTGACAATGATCTCGCGCACTTTCAACTTCTTCTCGGCTAAGGCGATACGTGCCATGCGTGAAGGCGGGTGCAGGGGGAAATGATAAAGCGTCCGCATTCAGGTCGTTTAGCGAAACATGGCAAATGAATGCTTAACGTGAGTTAACTTTATTCAGGTTTTAGCATCCGTTTGAAACAGCTTATTACCATGCATATGTCCGCAGCCTGCTGGGTGGGGGTGAATTAAAATGTCAGCTGCAGGGAAGTCCGCGATAATTCGTTTTTCTGTTTGCAGAATAATTTCATGGGCGTCAGCGAGAGATAAAGTTTCGTCCAGGTCGAGCCGCATTTGAATATGAAGATGTGGTCCCGCGGCGCGCGTTCGTAATTCTGTGACGGCTCGAACCTGAGGATCATGCATGGCGAGGCGTTCAATGGCCCGCCGTTCATCAGGGTTGAGCTCCTTGTCCATAAGTTGCCCCCATGCAAGACGTGCGATTTGGAACGCCGTGAATAATAGCCAGAGCGCCATTAACCCGCCAACGAGTGCATCTGCCCAAGCAAACGGCGTATAGGTCGCAACAACGATCCCAATAATAACGAAAATATTTGCCAGTAAATCTGCGATATAATGGGCTCTGTCGCCCCTGACGGCTATCGAGCCTGTCGCACGGATCGCCCAGCTTTGCGCGATAATCAGCCACAGTGTCAGAGCGATAAAGAGGATGAGCACTAAAATAGCGGGGCCGGTTTGCGAGACGCCATGATTGTGTCCAATATGTCCGAACACTTCCTGCATCAGATGCGCCGCGCCAAGAACGATAAGGCAAACTTGGAAGACGGCGGAAAAACTCTCCGCCTTGCCAAATCCATATCGATACTCCGGGTTGGGCTTACGGGCGGCGAACCGCACAGCAATGAAACTGGCTATCGCGCCAAACAGATCCAGCGCAGAATGCACAAGCGACGCTAAGACGCCGACACTGCCGGTTTCGCCCCAGAGCCAAAATTTCCCGGCAGCCATAAAAAGCCCGAGCCCAACGGCGAGCGCCGTAATGCGGCGGGTGATAATGGCGGAGTCGTCCGATGGCAGGCGGCCGGGACGGCCTCTTCGGTTAGGTTGATCGAACCTATTATCTGCCGCGGCCTTAAGGTCAGCCTTTGATATGTCGCCATTCGCGCTCATTTGAGTGCTGTTATAGCATAACTTTCCTTTTGGCGAGTTTGATTTTCTCATTACTAAGAGATGAATTAGGCATGATTTACTTTATCGGGTAAGTTACGGCTGATGAAAATAACACGATAGGGTATATATCATGAGATTAGGTAACGTTCTCGCGTCTGTAAGTTTGAGTTGTTTGCTATTGGCTGGCTGTGAACAGGCTGTAGATAAAGTCTTAGAGAAAAGCGCCGAGTCTATTCTGACGGAAGACTCTAAACAGGTGCTCAATTCCATCCCGCACGCGCAATTGCCGGAAATCGCGACGCCGAGCGCTTACCGTGTTGATATGCAGATCGACCCACAAGCCGATAGCATGACAGGCACAGTGGCGATTGATGTCGCTGTTAATGACGGTCCCGACCTCATTTGGATCCACGCCAAAGAGATGACAGTTAAATCTGCCCGTATTGACTATAAGGACGGCACATCGACGCCTCTCAAATTTCACGCGGTTCCGGTGACGGACGCGCCGTCCGGTATTGCCTATTTGACAGCTGACGGCGAGATTGCGGCAGGCGAGGGGACGATCACGCTCGATTACGAAACGCCCTATAACCAAAATCTGAACTCCGCCTATCAAGTCAGGCGCGGCGAAGACGCCTATATCGTGACGCAGTTCGAACCCCTGGGCGCGCGCGAAGCGTTTCCAAGCTTTGATGAGCCAAAATACAAAGTTCCTTTCACGCTCTCTATCACCTCGCCCTCGGACAACGTCGTCGTATCCAATACGCCCGAGACAAATACATCCGAGGTTACAATAGATGGCCGGAGCTGGACGAAGCATCAGTTTGCTCAAACCCGGCCTTTGCCGACTTATCTTATTGCCTTTGCCGTTGGTCCTTATGATGTCGTTGAGCATGCCGACATTCCGCCCAATTCCGTCCGAAAGACGCCCCTCGCATTACGCGGGCTGACGGCCAAAGGGTCCGGCGACCGCATCGAATATGGTCTCGCGGGTACCGAGCCGATTTTGACAGCGCTGGAAGAATATTTCGGCACGCCTTATCCGTACGAAAAACTCGATCTGATTGCCGCGCCGGACTACGCCTTTGGCGCGATGGAAAACCCGGGCGCAATTGTTTACCGCGAATATCTCATGCTTCTGGATGAGGAATCCCCGCTCTCGCAGAAACGGTCTTACAACGGTGTTCATGCCCATGAACTTGCGCATCAATGGTTCGGCAATCTGGTTACCCCCGTCTGGTGGGAAGATATTTGGCTCAATGAAGCCTTCGCGACATGGATGGGAAATAAAGCCACCGCGCTGGCCTATCCCGGCGAGGATTATGACCGCGTCACGTTAAATTCTGCCCTGCGCACGATGAATCTCGACGCGCTTTCGACCACGCGCAAAATACGGGAGCCTTTGGCAAGGTCCGAAAATGTCATGGATCAATTTGACAGTATCACCTACCGCAAAGGCGGCGGCGTCCTCTCCATGTTCGAAAGCTTCGTCGGCGAAGACGCGTTCAAAAAAGGCGTCCGTCTGCACATGGCGCGCTATGCAGATGGTGTCGCTACGGGGGACGACTTCTTTCAATCAATCGCTGAGGGGTCCGCAAACCCCGATGTGGTCAGCGCGATGAAAAGCTTTGTCGATCAACCGGGATTGCCTCTCGTCAAAGCAAAGATTTATTCGGACTACCGCAAAGGCTCCGGCGCTTATACGGGCGTTATGCTCAGCCAATCACGCTATGCGCCCTTGGGATCGAAAACAAAGCAAGGCCAAAGCTGGGAAATCCCGGTTTGTATCGCTTATGGTCAGGCCGGAAAGACCGGTAAAAAATGCACATTGTTGGACGAAAATGAAACCCAAATAGAAATCCCCGGTGCGGTGGATTGGGTCACGCTAAATCAAAACGGCGCGGGCTATTACCGTTTTTCTCTGGACACACAGGGCTGGGCAAACTTGCTCGAAAATGTCGACCAATTAAATGCGCGCGAAGTCTTGACTGTTCAGGATAGTTTGCTGGCGGCTTTCCGCGCGGGCGAAGTTGACAGCGCCGTTGTTTTGCAGGGCATGGAAGCCTTCGCCGAACATCCCGAATATGACGTCGCGAATAAGGCGGGTGATCTCCTCGGATTCATGTATCGGGCTCTGCCGGACTCCCGCGATGATACCGCGCGGCTGGTTCGGGATATGTATGCGAAACGCTACGCCGCGAATGTTGGCAAGGACAGCGTGGAAGGCAATCTTCTCGTCCCAGTTATGGCGGGCAATCTCGTCGGGCGCGGACAGGATGAAACGCTGCAAGCCGAATTTGAGGCAAAAGGCGCCGCCTATCTCGGCCTGGATGGCGAGGTCGATAAAACCGGGGTTGCGCCAAACATGATTGGCTTGGCGCTGAGCCAAGTCATGAAAGCGCGGGGCGAGGCCGCTTACGCGCCAATGCTTGCGCTCGCGACATCCGGCTCCTCTCTCGAGAAAGGCAGGGCGGCGGGAGCTTTGGCCTCGACGCGCGACGACGCCGTTTATCAAAAACTACTGGCCGATGTGATCCTTTCCGAAGACAGCCCGCTGACGGGAAGCCAAGCAGGCTCGGTGCTCAGTGGTCTCTTGCGCTCTGAAACCTTTGGCGACCGGACGTGGGATTGGTTCAAGGCTAATCTGAAAGACTATGTCAAAAAAGTCCCCGATGTGCGGAGAGGCGGATTGCCAAGCGCGGGAGGAAACTTCTGCGCTTTGGATCGCCGCGATGAGGTCAAAGCGTTTGTCGAAGCCAATGCCGAATTAATGCCGGGCTATGAGCGCAGACTGCTCCAAACGCTGGAAGGCATCGAGCTTTGCGCGGCCCTAAAAGACGCAAAGGCAAAGGAATTAGCGGCGGCATTGAAAGCGCGGTAACCGCCCGCATGAAGCGCGGGACGTGCAAAATGTAGTGGAGCACCGAACCGGTAATGGGTTGGTCGCTCTCGGTTTGGTCACTCGCCATTGTCATCCCGCACGCAGTTGTTTGCGAGCAAACAACGGAGATGCGGGACCTATCGTGTGCAGGGCGCAGGTTTAGGCAAGTCGTTTTTAGGTCCCGCATCTCTATTGTTTGCAAGCAAACAATTAAGTGCGGGATGACAAGGGCGGGAACCGCTTACGGTCTCTTTTGTTTCGTTTTGTCTCTATCTCATTTCGTTTATCTTTCAGTTTTTAAATTAGATGGGATGTTCGCGAGGGTGGGTTCAGGCTCCAGCGGAACTGGAATAAGTAAGTGGTTTTCGAGCCGTCCCAAAATTAAGACCAGCCAGTTTGTAGGACCGGAAGGTCCCTCGCGACGACGCCTTTCTCCGCTATCGGCCGAACAGAGCAGTCGAGGCTCAATCAGCTCGCGATAGGCCACCCAGATTGATGGACGTGACTCCATCGCTCCCAATGACAAGCGCCGCTTTCCACCGATCTCGCGCATTTCTGTTTTACTAAAAAAATGAGCATCGAAAAATGGGTAAGCTTCACCAAATTTTCGATACTTCATCAAACAGAATTGCACTAGTCAACGTGCACATGACCGCCCGTTGTGAAAAGACAGCTTAAAGATGACACAGCTTTTCAAAGCGCGGACGCATCTTTTTTTAGCGTTGTTTTTATTAGGAAAATTGGGAGGTAAGTGTGGGAAAGAAATTTTTGGGAGAAGGTTAGGGGACTTTTTCAGTGGAGCGCCGGACGATATCTCGTTCGGATAATGCGATTAATAATCGAATTGCGGTCCTGCTAAGTGTCCTTAGTGAAGCGATTTTACGCCGCTCAGAAAATTGTAGAAACATCCTCATTGCGGACGTTAATCCGCTCGATTGTGTTCAGTTAGGCCGGCATGGACTATAGAAATAGATTCTCATCCGGAGCCATGTAGTGAGTACTTTCCGCGATGAAAATGTGTGTTCCCAAATTTATTTTTCAGTCTCGGATTAACTTCGATTTGCAATCTGATGTTTCAGCAAGGAACGAAACCATCCGTACCGAAGCCGTATTCGTCATTCTTGGACATGATTTCTTTAGTGGGGTGTCCTTCAAAAAATTGCCCTTCGAAGATTATGGTTTTGCCATCTTGAACAATTTCGTATCGTCCCGATCCATGAGCTTCACCGTTTTTACAAGACCCACGATATGTGTCTCCAGTGTTAAAATATTTAACGCCCTGACCTGTCCGTTCATTGTCTAGCCAATCCCCTTCATAACGCTCTCCATCGGCCCAAAAAAACACGCCCTCACCCGTGCGCTCACCGTCGATGAAATCCCCTTCATATCGGTCTCCATTAGCGAAGAAAAATTTGCCTTTTCCTGTGCGCTTATCGTCTAGCCAATCCCCTTCATATCGGTTGCCATTTGCATAGAAATATGTGCCTGTTCCGATTTTGACTCCATTTATAAAATCCCCTTCATAACGCTCTCCATCGGCCCAAGAAAACACGCCTTTCCCCGTGCGCTGATCGTCGACGAAATCCCCTTCATATCGGTTTCCATTTGATAAAAGTAATGTGCCGTTTCCTGAAGCCATGCCATCGACGAAATCGCCTTCATAGCGGTTGCCATTGGCATTGAAATATGTGCCTTTTCCGATTATGACTCCGTTTATAAAGTCACCTTCATAGCGGTCTCCATTGGCGAAGAAAAGTTTGCCTTTTCCCGTGAGCTGATCGTCGACGAAATCCCCTTCATATCGGTTGCCGTTATCCCAGGTATATTTCCCAAAACCATGCATTTCGGATGCATCGGTATATGGGCCCTCATACACACCGTTTACTGTTTTTATCACCTCTACGCCGTCGTAATCGGAGACGTAGGTGTGCGGAAAATATCGCTTGAAAGTTTTGTAAGCCGCTGCTGTTTTTTGCCGTCTCAGCGATTCCAAAGCGAGGGTTTCGGCGTCTTCAGCTTCATCGGCGTAAGGATATTTTTCCGCGAATTTACCAAGGTCTGTAACACGGCCACTCTCTTTGGCGGCGGCGAACACCGCTTTCATCTCGGATTGTTCGATCTCAAAGGCGGTAGGCGGAATATTGACCTTTGACCTTGTCCGCGTGGGTTCGGGCTCCTGTGCTTCAGAGGACTGGCTCTCAATTTCTGACGCTATGTCCTCGAATTTATTGTTGATATTACTGCCTATAATATTCGCAGCCACGACCAGCAGGACAATCAATCCCAAGAGAATGAGGGCCAGTATCAGCCAGATTTTCTTTTTCTTCTTTAGAGGTTTGGGAGTCGAGGAGTCTTGTGTTGAGCCGCTCGCGGTTGAAGGGGCCGCGGCGGCTTTCACCGCGCCGCCTGAAGCGCCGATGGCAGCGGGTGTAGCGGCAGCATTTTGAGGTCGGCTTGTGGCCTCTACATCTTCCCGGAAGGTAGGCTCCGTCGGTGTTTCAGCGTCGCGCTTTTTATGCCCGCAGCTATGACAAAACTTCGCGTCTGCCCGTTGTTGCGCTCCGC
>ENA-ORXR01004668-ORXR01004668.1-marine-metagenome-genome-assembly--contig:-NODE-4668-length-11318-cov-3.542123_pt1 | contig 11318 bp, 9 predicted proteins | sample MGYA00237866_ERZ511479 | MGnify/ENA metagenome assembly ERZ511479 | reverse complement strand
ACAAGTCGAATTGATGGATGTGGCGGAGAATTTCTGCCGCGACCAAACCAGCATTGCCGCCGTGCGGGACATGATGGGCGATGATATGGGGCCAGGCTTGGACGAATCCGCATATGTTGAGATGTCACATATGGGATGGTTCAGCATCACGGTCCCTGAGGAATTCGGCGGTGTGGGTCTGTCCCTCGCAGAAGCCGTCCCGGTGGCAGAGCAAATCGGACGTCGTCTGATGATGGTGCCTTTCATTCCGATCACTGTCGCGGTGCAAGCTATTTTGACGGGCGGAACTTTGGACCAGAAGAAAAACTATCTTCCAAAAATTGTAGGAGATAATTGTGCGACATTGGCGTTGTCTGAGAAAAATGGGGCCTTTGATCTGAATGACATCGACGCCGAGGCTGTTTTGGGCAAGGCGGGTTACACTCTTTCCGGGACAAAGATATTGGTTGAATATCTTTATGACTCTGAAATTATGGTTCTGAGCGCGAAGGTAAATGGCGCGGTTCGTTTATTTGTTTTTGAGACATCTTTGATTCCAAATATGGCCATGCGGCCTGAAATTCTAATTGATGAAACTAAACGCGCCTTCACGCTAAATTTGGACGGGATAACCTTACCCGCCTCCGCCTTAATGGACGAGACAAAAACCGCTGCGACGTTGCAGCGCATAGATCTGGCCTATAATCTCTTAGCCAGTGCAGAGCAGGTCGGCGGGGCGCAGTCTTGTATCGACTACACCGTCGATTATCTCAAAACGCGCAAGCAATTCGGCAAGCTCATCGGCTCTTATCAAGCCCTCAAACATACCATCGTTGACGCCTATGTCGGCTATGAAAAAGCCCGTAGTCTCCTCTATGCGGCAGCGCATAGTTTTGAAGAACAGGGCAAAGGCGAAGTCGCCACGCGCATGGCCGCCGTCGGGGCAGGGCGCGCGCTGTCTTTTGCCGCAGATCGCGCCATTCAGTTCCACGGCGGGTTCGGCTTCACCTATGACTGCGACGCGCAGCTCTACCGCCGCCGCGCCATTTTCCATGATAGTCTGTTTGGCAATACACGCTGGCATAAACAAAAATTGGCCGCGCTTTTATTTAATTGATTTCCAAAGACAGAGCGGGATTTTCATGCTTGTCGAAAGCACTCATATTTATTCATGCTAAATTTTCGTCTGGCGTTTATCATTTTCAGCTTCTGCCTGGCCCTTGCGAGCTGCGAAGCTGCGCCTGATTCTGCGCCAGACAGCCAAGCGCCTTCATCATCACAAACCCATCCTTCAACGCCATTTGCGCAAGGTCACGTCACCTTAGACTTTATCGGCCCGCAGACATCGGAAACCGCGACTCCTAACCCGTTTACGGATATGGAATTAGAGGTCATCTTTGCGCAGGGCGATACTCGCATTCCCATTCGCGGATATTTCGCGGCGGACGGAAATGCGGCGCAGACAAGCGCAGCGTCCGGCAATGTTTGGCGCGCGCATTTTGCCGCTCCCACAGCGGGTGAGTGGACATGGATTGCCGTTTTGGAGGGGCCGGATGGCACGCTCGCGCTGGACAAAAACTCTGGCGCATTCACAGCTGAAAAAGCGGTCCCAATGCTGCGAACTGACGGGCAATATTTCCAGTTCTCAAACGGAGAGCATTGGTTGAAGGGCGGCACGAATTCTCCCGAAAACTTATTGGGTTACGCTGATTTTGACGGGACCTATCGCACCGATACGCAATTGCGAAGCGGGGAAAGTAATGCGGTTGATACACAGCTACACCGCTATGCCCCGCACCTTTCCGATTGGCGGGCGGGTGACCCGGAATGGCAGGACGGCAAAGGCAAAGGCCTTGTCGGCGCCATTAATTATCTATCCGATCAGGGCATGAATGCGGCTTATTTTTTGACCTTTAATATTGGCGGAGACGGCAAAGATGTCTGGCCCTTTTCGGACCCTGAAGACTTCACGCGCTTTGATGTGTCCAAACTTGATCAATGGAATATTGTCTTTGACCATATGATGGCGCGCGGCGTGATGATGCATGTTGTCTTGCAAGAAACTGAAAACGAGTTGACCCTGGATGGCGGCGATATGGGCCCGGAACGCGAGCTTTATTTCAAAGAACTGATCAGCCGCTTTGCCCATCACCCGGGGCTCATTTGGAATTTAGGCGAAGAAAATGGCCCCGTCTTCTGGCGGCCCGAAGGACAATCAGATCAACAAAGACGCGATATGATTTCGGCTTTAACGCGGCTCGATCCATATGATCACCCCATCGTTTTACACACCCATTCGGAGACGGCGGATAAGGATCATATCCTGGACCCGCTCTTGGGATTTGACGGATTAGATGGGTTGAGTTTCCAAGTCAGTGATCGCCGCAAGGTCAATATGGAGACGCAAAAATGGCTGTCGAAATCCAAAGCGGCCGGGCGGACTTGGTTGGTGGGTATGGACGAGATTGGCTCTTGGCATACGGGCGCGCGGACGGACGCCGTTGACCCGGTCCATGACAGCTTGCGGCGTCATGCCATGTGGGGGCACTTATTTGCGGGCGGCGCAGGTGTTGAATGGTATTTTGGCGGGCTACAGGATGCGAATGATTTGCGGTCAGAGGATTGGCGTAAACGTCAAAACCTTTGGGGACAAACACGGGTCGCCCTCGATTTTTTCAACGACCATCTTCCCTATTGGGAGATGAGCGCCTGCGGCGGGATTATTGACCGCCCCGATAGCTATTGTTTCGGCCAAGACGGATTATATGCGATCTATCTGATTGAGGGCGGAACAGGTATTTTGAACCTCCCAAAAGAGAGCGGCACATGGGATGTGCAGTGGTTTGACCCCGCGAAGGGCGGAGGCCTAACGCGAGGGACACGCGAAACCGTAGAGGCGGGTTCGTGGGTCGATCTGGGGGTCTCTGTGCCCAATGATGGGCGTGACCGCGTGGTTCTGCTACGCAGCATGCCATGACCGAAGGCACTCTCAGACTGAGCATATTCCTCGGCGTCTTGATTTTGATGGGCGCGTTGGAAGCGTATTTCCCTGCGCGAAAGCGCGTGCAAAAACGGTCCTCCCGTTGGGTCACAAATCTCGGCCTCGTCATTATCGACACATTGGCGATTCGCTTGCTCTTTCCGGTCATCGCTGTCGGCGCGGCGCTTTGGGCACAGACGCAGGGATGGGGGCTTCTAAATCTTGTCTCCTTGCCGGTTTGGCTCGCTGTTTTACTTGCCGTCATAATTCTAGATATGATGATCTATTGGCAGCATGTCGCCTTTCACAAAATTCCGATTTTGTGGCGGCTGCATAAAGTTCACCATGCCGACCGCGATTTAGATGCGAGTTCGGGCCTGCGCTTCCATCCCGTCGAGATCGTCATTTCCATGCTCTATAAGATGGGCATTGTGATTTTACTCGGCGCGCCGGTGCTTGCGGTTATTATCTTCGAGATACTGCTAAATGCCTGCGCGCTCTTTAATCACGCGAATGTCCGCTTGCCGAATTGGCTGGAGCGGCCCTTACGGCAGATCATGGTGACGCCGAAGCTGCACCGCATCCACCATTCGGTTATTGAGCGGGAGACAAATACCAATTTCGGCTTTTCTGTCATTTGGTGGGATAAGATTTTCCGCTCTTACACGGACAAACCCAAAGGCGAGCTCACGCTCGGTCTGAGTGAATATCAAACAGATGCCCCGTCGGGTCTTTGGTGGAGCCTTATAGCACCATTTAAAAGAAACTAATTATTCAACCGTGACGGATTTCGCCAAGTTGCGCGGCTGATCCACATCCGTGCCCAGCGCAACTGCCGTGTGATAGGCGAGGAGCTGCATGGCGACCGTTGTCAGAAGCGGTGCAATAAACGGGTCTGATGACGGCACGATAATGAGGTCATCCGCCATGTCTTTCCCGGTTTTCGCGCCCTCGGCATCCGTGACCAAAGTCACCCGCGCGCCTCGGCTTGCGACTTCTTGTAAATTAGAGACTGTCTTCTCGTAAAGCTCATCCATCGGCGCGAGCACGATGACGGGTGTTCCGTCCTCGATCAGCGCGATGGGACCATGTTTTAACTCGCCCGCCGCATAGCCTTCCGCGTGAATATAAGCGATTTCTTTGATCTTCAGCGCGCCTTCAAAAGCGATCGGTACTTGCGCGCCGCGGCCGAGATAAAAGGCGGACCGGGACGGTGCGAGCGTCTTGGCGATTTCGGCAATTGGCGCGTCGAGCTCCAAGGCTTTCGTAATCAGGCGCGGCAGTGAAATAAGTTCTTTCGAGAGGCGCAAAACCTCTTCGTCGCTGATGACATCGCGGCCTTGCGCGGCTGATAGGGATAAGGTGGCCAGCGCGGTTAATTGTGCGGTGAAGGCTTTCGTTGACGCCACACCGATTTCCGGTCCGGCCAAGATCGGCATGGCGATATCGGCTTCACGCGCCATGGTCGACGTCATGACATTGACGAGGGCGGCTGTGGTCAGGCCATTTTCTTTACAATAGCGCAGCGCGGCCAAAGTGTCGGCGGTCTCGCCGGACTGGGAGATCGCGACAAAGAGCGAGCGTTCATCTAAAACCGGACGGCGGTAGCGGAACTCGGACGCGACATCGATATCAACCGCGAGGCCTGCGACTTGCTCGAACCAATATTTCGCCACGGCCCCCGCGTAATACGCGGTTCCGCAGGCGATTAAAATAATGCGGTCAAACTTCGTGAAATCCAGAGCCGGCGCAATGTCTGTTGAGCGCATGGGACCGGTTCGGTTCTCGTCCAAATAATGGGTGAGCGTATGGGTCAGGATGTCAGGCTGCTCGTAAATTTCTTTGAGCATGAAATGCGGATATTTGCCTTTTTCCGCGACTTCGGGCCCGCCCTTGATGACAGTGATGTCTCGCGTCACGGGTTTATCGTTTTGGTCAAAAATCTCATAGCTATTGGGGCGCAAAATGGCCCAGTCGCCTTCTTCAAGATAGATGAGCTGGTTGGTCAGCTGCGCCATAGCCATCGCGTCAGAGCCGAGGAAATGTTCCGTTCCGTCAGGGCCAATGCCGAGCGCTAATGGCGAGCCTGCGCGCGCGCAATAAATCTCATTGGGGTTGTCGTCGATAATGACGCCAAAAGCATAAGCGCCGTGTAATTCTTTCAAGCTGTTCGCAAAGGCTTTCGCCGGGGCCAGACCCTTGGCGAGCTCGATGTCGACCAGATGCGCGACAACCTCAGTATCCGTATCGGACGAAAATTCCCGTTCGGCAGAGAGGCGCTCCCGCAGCTCCAGATAATTTTCGATAATTCCGTTATGCACAACGGCAACGCGTCCTGAGCGGTGCGGATGAGCATTGGCTTCATTTGGCACGCCGTGGGTGGCCCAGCGGGTGTGCGCAATACCGATTTGGCCATCCATCGGCTCTTGGTTAATTTTGGCTTCCAAATTGCGGATTTTGCCTTCCGCGCGGCGTCTGTCCAAAGTGCCGTCCGTGAGAACCGCGATACCGGAGCTGTCATAGCCGCGATATTCCAAGCGTTTCAGGCCGTCTATAAGACGGTCCGTCACTTGGCGATGTCCTGCAATACCAATAATGCCGCACATAAACTCAGTCCTTCACATTCAGAGCCATCGTTTACACGATAAGTCTTCAATAGTGATTAAACTGGAGAAAATGATGCATTTATGGCGAAAGCCGGATTTATGCCGGTTTTCGCATCGTTTTGAGGCAGTTAGGCGTCGACAGTGTCGTCAATTTCGGCGCTCCACTCACCCTTACTGGCAAGGCCATTCATGCGGGCGCGGTGGTTAAACGCGGTCTGGGCTGCGTCGTAATTTGCGGCGTCCCCTTTCCAAGCGAAAAGCGCGGATTGCTGTAGCGCACGGCCGTAAGAATAGGTGAGTTTCCAAGGGAAACCGCCGACTTTATTCATCATGTCGAGATTTCGCGTCGCTTCCTCATTCGCCTGTCCGCCGGACAAGAAGGCAATGCCGGGGACCGCGGACGGCACTGTGTCTCTTAGAACCTTGATTGTACGTTCAGCGATTTCCTCGCGGGTTGGCTGCTCGGCGCATTTTTGCCCGGCCACAACCATATTTGGCTTTAGGACAACGCCTTCCAGCGCAACGCCTTGCTCATACAGCTCGGTGAAGAGCGAGTTCAGCGCTTTCTCAGTGACCTCGTGGCAGCGCTCCACAGAATGATGGCCGCCCATGAGAACTTCCGGCTCTACAATCGGCACAATGCCCGCTTCCTGGCAGAGGGCGGCATAGCGGCCCAGTGCGTGATTATTGGCTTTCAATCCGCCGCGTGTCGGCGTCGAGCCAACATATTGATCCGGATGGGAAATCTCGATCACCGCCCGCCATTTGGCAAAACGCGCGCCAAGCTCGTAATATTCCGCGAGGCGCTCGCGCAAACCGTCGAGGCCTTGCGTGATTGTCTCGCCCGGACGCCCCGCCAATGGGGTGATGCCCTTGTCGACTTTAATGCCCGGAATTGCGCCGGCCTCTTGGATCAATTTGACGAACGGCGTGCCGTCCTTGGCAGATTGGCGAATGGTCTCATCAAAGAGAATGACGCCGCTGATATGGTCATTCATGGCGCGCTCCGTACGGAACAGCATTTCGCGCCAGTCGCGGCGGTTGTCTTCATTATTTTCCGTATCGATCGACGCGAGACGTTTTCCAATTGTGCCTGTGCTCTCATCGGCGGCCAGAATGCCTGTGCCGGGTTCGACCATTTTAACAGCGATTTTATTGAGGGCTTCGAGATCCATGATATTCTCCGATCTTAGGCTTTAAGTTTGAGGTTTAAGAATTTCGACACCGGGCAGGGCTTTGCCCTCCATCCATTCCAAGAAGGCGCCCCCGGCGGTAGAAATAAAGGTGAAATCACCCAGCACATCTGCCAGCGCAAGCGCAGCGACGGTGTCGCCGCCGCCTGCAACGGCGATAATGCTGTCTTTGCGGCAAAGCTTAGCCGCATATTTTGCGCATTCCACGGTGGATGTGTCGAAAGGCGTCAGCTCAAACGCGCCCAGCGGCCCGTTCCAGATCAGGGTTTGGGACGCCTCCATCGCGTCCAGAATAAGGGACACTGTGTCAGGTCCGGCGTCCAGGATCATTTCATCCGCGGCCACATCGTCCAGTCCGCAGACACGGCTCTCGGCATTGGCTTTGAAGGCCGTCGCTGCGACAACATCGACAGGGAGTATGATACGGCAATTTTCTTTTTTTGCCGCCGCCAAGATATCCAGCGCTTTGGCTTTCAAATCCTTCTCGCAAAGCGAGTTGCCGACATCATGGCCTTGGGCGAAGAGGAAGGTGTTTGCCATACCGCCGCCAATAACAAGCGTGTCGAGGCGGGAGACAAGATTTTCCAGCAAATCAATTTTTGTGCTGACTTTCGCCCCGCCGACAATCGCCATGACGGGTGTTTTGGGGTGATCCAGCGCGGCGGCCAAATGATCGAGCTCCCGCTCCATCGCTAGGCCCGCATAAGACGGTAGATATTTCCCGACCACAGCGCTGCTGGCATGATTGCGGTGAGAGGCTGAGAAGGCATCCATCACGAAGACGTCGCCCAGACTGGCGAGGAACTGCGCCATCTTTGGATCGCCGTCTGTTTCCATTTTTGCAAAGCGGGTATTCTCGGCAAGGATAATGGCGTCTTGGTCCAGCGCCGCAATGGCGTCCGGGCTCGGACGCTCCATAAAGGTGACGGATTTGCCGATGGCCGTTTCCAAAGCCGGCACGATAAAGCGCAGCGAAAATTCAGGATTGGGCTCTCCCTTGGGGCGTCCAAAATGCGACAGAAGGACGATCTTCGCGCCATGGTCTTGCAGATAGTTGATCGTCGGCAGGGCAGAGCGTATCCGCGTGTCGTCGGTAATTTTGCCGTCATCATCGCGCGGGACATTAAAGTCCACGCGGACGAGGGCGGTTTTGCCATTTAAATCTGCTGTTTCCAGTCGGGTGAAACTCATGCGGCTAGGTCCATCTTCGTGCCCATTTCACGGGCGACATCTATCATACGGTTCGCAAACCCCCACTCATTATCGTACCACGCGATAATTTTGACGAGGTCGCCGTCCATATCTTTGGTCAGCAATGACGCGAAAATCGCGCTATTCGGGTCGTGGTTTAAATCAGAACTCACAAGCGGATTTCGCGAGTAACAAATGATGCCGTCCATTGGCCCATTTGCTGCCTCTTCCATCACGGCATTGACCTCTTCGGCCGAGGTTCGCATCTCCGGCTGAAACGCCAGATCGACCATAGACACATTAGCGGTTGGAACGCGCACGGCAGAGCCGGACAAACGGCCTTTTAGCTCAGGCAACACCAACCCAACGGCCTTGGCTGCGCCGGTCGAGGTCGGGATCATATTAAGGCCCGCCGCACGCGCGCGGTAAAGATCTTTGTGGGAGTTGTCCAAAATTCGTTGATCCTGCGTATAGGAATGGACCGTTGTCATAAATCCGCGGCGAATCCCTACGGTTTCCATCAACACTTTGGCCACAGGCGCAAGGCAATTTGTCGTGCAAGACGCGCAAGAGACGACAATATCTTCGGCCGTCAAATCTTTATGGTTCACCCCGTAAACGATGGTTTTATCCACATTTTGACCTGGCGCTGAGATTAGCACAGCTTTTGCGCCCGCTTTCAAATGGGGCTGAACGCTTTCCTTACTGCGGAAAATACCCGTGCAGTCCATGACGACATCAACGCCCATGCCGCCCCAATCGACGGCGCCGGGATCGCGTTCATGGCTCATCGCGACGCGGGTTCCACTATATTCAATATAGCCGTCGCCGACCACGACATCGTGTCCAAAACGCCCGTGCACACTGTCATAGCGGAGAAGATGCGCGGAGGTTTCGATCGCGCCGGGCGAGTTGATGGCGACGAGCTCAACATCCTCTATGCCATATTCGACCAGTGCGCGCGTCACCAAGCGCCCAATACGGCCAAAGCCGTTAATTCCGATTTTTACCGTCATTACTGTCCTATTCCCTCACAGTGTGAGGGGTCTAAAAATCTCAAACCCCTTTGGCAGGCGTCCCAAACAAGTCAACATAATCCCCTTGTCCTTGCGCAATTTGCGGGCCATTCTATTAATAAATAGACGTCATTGGGTAAATAAAATGAATGACAGCGCTGACATAAAATCTGCCAAGGCGGCATTGGATAATTCCGTTGAGTCTTTGGAGGCGGGAGTGAAGCAACTCTTGTCCCGAATGAAGACATTGGAGGCAGGTGCCAATGATAGTGAGGCCTTTCGCGAGGACCGCGCAAAGCTGGCCGGACAGCTTGACGAAATGGCGGCGCGCGCCGAAGCCGCGCAAAATACGCTGGCGCAGCGCGAAGCCGACTTTACGAAATTGACGCAAGACAGCGAGGCTGAGCTGGACCAAATCATGAATGTGGTGCGCGGGGCTCTCGAGCGGTCTCTAGGAGCAGGATAAAATGGGTAAAGTCAGCCTGGATATAAACGGCCGCAAATACGCCATGGGGTGTGAGGATGGCGAAGAAGAACGCCTGCTGCGCTTAGGTCAAAAACTTGATGACCGGGTTGCGCAAATGGCCAATCAATTTGGCCAAATCGGCGATCTACGCCTGCTCGTTATGGCAGGTATTACGATGATGGACGAGGTTGAGGACACGATGGAAAACCTTGACTTGCGCGTCGACGCCCGCGCGGCAGGCCTGCGCAAAGAACGCGACGCCGCAACGCTCGCCAGCGCCAAAAGCCAAGCCGAAGCGGCGAAGGCGTTAAGCGCGGCGGCGAAACGGATTGAGGGGCTGGCGGCGAAGTTGGTCGGCTAATATGCGGGCCTTGTGCTTCACGGTTGTTTCATTTGCTTTGGTGTCGGTGGCCTGCACTCCGTCAGAGCCAAAATCAGCTTTGGATACAGTCCTAGTGGAAGGCCGGGCTCAGATAAGTGAGGCTGGCGTCCGCCTCTCATTTCCCGGAAGTCAGTTAAAGTTGGCAACTCCATCCAACGAAATTAGCCTTGAGTTTGATTTCGAGAACGCGGTGCCCGACCGTGTCTTTGATTATCAAGTAAATGGCGGAGGCTGGACCCAGCAGCCAGTGCCCGCTCAAGGGACGTTTTCATATAGTCTATCTTACCCAATCAGGGACGGCCGCGGAATGAAAGTCGATATCATTCGCCGGACTGAGGCTTGGCAGGGGGATATGATTTTCAAAACAGCTGTCGCGGAAGAAGGCTTTATTGCCCCTGACCCGCTCCCAAAAATTAAACTCCTCTTCATCGGCGATTCTATCACCGCTGGAGCTGGGACGACTTTTCGGTACGGAGAAAACTCTGAGAAAATTGCAGCGTCAAATGCCCGTCTCGCCTATCCGCGTGTGCTTGGTGACCGCTTGAATGCGCAGGTCCATCACGTCGCCTATGGCGGGCGGGGGCTTGTGCGGGATTGGCAGGGCATCACCGAGACAAATAACGCCCCGCAATTTTATGACCGCGTTTTGCCGGACAATCCCGATCTCCGCTGGGACCCCGCCGACTATCAAGCCGATATCGTCTCGGTCATGCTCGGCACAAATGATTTTAACCAAGGCATCCCGGAGCGCGAAAGCTGGACGCAGGCCTATCGGGATTTTGTCACCCGTATTCGCAGCGACTATCCAAAGGCCCAAGTTTTTCTCATTTCCTCGCCCATGACCGGCGGTGAAAAAGGCGGCGTTTTAAAAGCCTATGTCAAAGAGGTCGCCGAGAGTTTTGAAACGCCATCTGTCCAATATTTGCAAGTCGGCCAATATTTCGGGGAAGCTTGGGACAGCCACCCGACGGCAGCGGAACATCAAAAAATAGCGGATGAGCTGGAGGCGGAATTTCGCGCGGCTTTGGGAGAATAACGCAGAAATTGAGACCCAGCCCATGAATTTTTGCTCCGTCATCACAAGACCAATCGCGTCAGACGGTTTCACTGTCCTTGGGCTTATATCTTGTGATCCATGAGTAACGTTACATGTGGATGGCAAGGACGGGCCTTGTAATGATGGTATTTAGCGCCGTGTTTCGGGTCAAATCCTCGTTTAACGACCAAGACCAGTATGAGAGTAATCCCTAATTTCAACCGCTTATAAAAAACTCGAAAATCAAAATCCTCACCGTCCTCATTCTACCACATATTAGATGGGTTCTTTCAGGCATTGGACAGGTTAGCGCTTTCTGACTGGTCTGGAGGACGGTGTGTCTAGATTTGTTTTGTAGCGCAAACAAATCGGGGCCGGATGGCGAGCGCCGGACCCTCTGGAACGAGGGCAGTCAAGTACGGCCGTTGTCCGAAAGCATCGCTGCGTGGTGAAAGCCTCGTAAACATCT
>ENA-ORXR01004667-ORXR01004667.1-marine-metagenome-genome-assembly--contig:-NODE-4667-length-11318-cov-5.958278_pt1 | contig 11318 bp, 10 predicted proteins | sample MGYA00237866_ERZ511479 | MGnify/ENA metagenome assembly ERZ511479 | reverse complement strand
GCTATATACTGAATAGGACTGAGATGTGCTGCGTACAAGCGGATGACGCGACCCGATATTTTGCCGCCTAGCAAGTCGGGCAGGCATCGGGGATCGCCCTAAAAGCAATAAATAGAATAAAATAACCCTTCTTCCTAGCCTATTTCACTTAAATCGATCCAATTTGCTTAAATTAACAAGGATATTCCGCGCCTATACTGGTTTTATATCGTAAATAAAATGTATCTTTGCGCCGCTAAATACCAAGAGGTATTGTAATTTTTAAATCTCTGTATTGCCACCTACCATATAGGTAATACATACAAATCGGGAATCTAATGCATTTAGATGACGAAAAGAAAGACCCTGTAGAAGGGCAAGCAACTCCAGAAGTTAAGGAAGTAACAGTAGAACAAGAAGTGAAGGAATCAACGCCTGCTGCTCCAGCTAAGAAAGATAGCGGAAAAGAAGACGAGGGTGAAGATCCTATCTTGGAGCTACCAGAAGATCCTGCAGTCACTGGCCCAGGCCACTCGGACTACAACTGGAATGTAACGCAAGCAAATACATCCAACTACACGGAGACAGAAATCGAAAACTACTTGAAGGACTATGAATCTTCATTGTCTCTAGTAGAAGAATCTGAAATCGTAACGGGTATCGTATCCAACATCCAAGATGGTGATGTGATCCTTGATATCCAATACAAGTCGGATGGTTTGATACCATTATCTGAATTTCGCGATATGCCTGACTTGGCCATCGGAGATCCAGTACCGGTATACGTAGAAAAGCAGGAAGATGACAGAGGTCAGCTTGTACTGTCTCGTAGAAAGGCGAAGCTATTAAAGGCTTGGGATGATCTAGTAGACTCGTACAACAATGGCACCATCGTCAAAGGTACTATCGTAAGTAAGACGAAGGGTGGATTGATCGCAGACTGTAGTGGATTGGAAACTTTCCTTCCAGGTTCGCAGATCGATATCAAGCCTATCATCGACTATGATGCATACGTTGGTAAGACTATGGAATTCAAAGTAGTGAAGATCAACGAGGTGATTAAGAACGCAGTCGTTTCTCACAAGGCGCTGATCGAAAGCGATCTTGCAGAGCAGCGTGATGCAATCATCCAGAAGCTAGAAAAAGGTCAGGTACTAGAAGGTGTGGTTAAGAACATCACAGACTTTGGTGCATTCCTTGATCTTGGTGGTGTGGATGGTTTACTATACATCACGGATATATCATGGGGTAGAATCAATCACCCATCAGAGATATTGTCTCTACACGAGAAGATAAATGTGGTAGTACTTGAATTCGACGAGAACAAGAAGCGTATTTCTTTAGGTCTAAAGCAACTACAGCCGCATCCATGGGAGGTATTGCCGACGGACATCGTAGAGCAATCTACCGTGAAAGGAAAGATCGTAAATATCGAGGACTATGGTGCTTTCTTAGAAATCAGCCCAGGGGTAGAGGGATTGATCCACGTGTCAGAAGTGACTTGGAGCAACCAACCTATCAACGCGCGTGAATTCTTTAAGCTCGGTCAAGAGTATGAAGCAAAGGTAGTGACTATAGATCGTGAAGATCGTAAGATGTCGCTGTCTGTGAAGCAATTGACGCCAGATCCATGGAATGAGATTCAGCAGAAGTTTGCTGTCAATACGAAGCACACAGGTGTAGTGAAAAACTTGACGCCATACGGTGTATTCGTAGAATTGGAAGAAGGTATTGGTGGTATGGTTCACATCTCAGACTTGAGTTGGACGAAGCGTTATTCTCACCCATCTGAGTTTACTTCAGTAGGTAAGGATATCGATATTACGATTCTAGAAATAGATGGCGAAAGCAGAAAGCTTTCTCTTGGTCACAAGCAATTGGAAGAGAATCCATGGGACACTTTCGACAGTGTATTCCCAGTAGGCTCGTACCATGAGGCTACCGTGATGAAGCGTGATGATCGTAGAGCAATTATGTTGTTGCCTTATGGGCTAGAAGCATATTCTCCGATCAAGCACATGAAGAAAGAGGATGGCAAAACTGCTGAATTAGATGAGGTATTGACTGTAAAGGTTATCGAATTTAATAGAGACGATAAGCGTATCATGGTTTCTCATTCTCGCTACTTGGAAGACATCAGCAAAGAAGCTGGTGAGACGGTAAGTAGTGGAAATGATAAGTCTACTGGATCTACTGATCGACCAGAACCACGTAAGCAAACAAGAAAGCCTGCGAAGAAGAAGTTGCCTAATGTAGAGCGTACTACGCTCGGAGATATGGCTGCTTTCTCTGCTTTGCAAGAGCAATTGGATGAAAATAAAAAGGCTGCTGCTACGCCTGCTCCTGCTGCGAAGAAGGAAGAAGAGTAAACGTTTCATAGCAAAAAATGTCTGGTAGACATTTTTAGTTTACGAACTGATGTGTCCCGTGTTCGCCACGGGAGTCTGCCGCCGAGGCAAGTTAGTTTTAAAATATTAAGTCCTCAATCCAGGAATCTGGGTTGGGGATTTTTTTTGTATGAACTAGGATTCGCAGGATTAAGGGATTGACAGAATGAAACTATAAGCAGCTTCTGCATCTTAAAATCATTCAATCCAATAAATCCTAGTTCAGACAGAAGAATTCGCAGGATCTGCGGATCAACAATATGCTACAAAAAGCAGCTTATCAAAGACTGCATCCAACATTTTAAAATCATTGAATCCTATAAATCCTAGTTCAGACAATTTTCCCTACTCCAACCAACTCTTGTAATAATCCTTATCCTCTATCCCATAGGCATGCTCCGTCATATACAGCGGATGAAAAGTATCTACCATGACCGCTAACTCATGCGTCTCCTTGACGCCAATACTCTTCTCAGCAGTGCCTGGATGAGGGCCATGCGGGATACCACCAGGATGTAAAGTGAACATACCTTTCTCGACGTGGCTGCGACTCATAAAATCGCCATCTACATAGTAAAGTACCTCGTCACTATCAATATTGCTGTGATTGTAAGGAGCAGGAATCGCTAGTGGGTGATAGTCAAAAAGACGAGGACAGAAAGAACAAATTACAAAGTTTCTTCCATCAAAGGTTTGGTGTACTGGAGGTGGCTGATGCACGCGCCCAGTGATAGGCTCGAAGTCATGAATAGAGAAAGCGTACGGATAAACATAGCCATCCCAACCGATCAAATCAAAAGGGTGGTTTAAATAGGAGTATGGATAAATGGTGTCTTTCTTCTTGATAAAAAATTTAAACTCCCCTTTTTCGTCGTGGGTCTCTAAATCTATAGGCTTACGAATATCTCTTTCACAATAAGGGGCATGCTCCATCAGCTGGCCAAACTTATTTCTATAGCGCTTGGGCGTAGTGATCGGACCCGATGACTCTACGATCATCAGCCTATTATCTGTATCATCAAAATGTAGCTGATAGATCGTTCCTCGCGGGATGACCACATAGTCGCCGTATCCGAAGCGGAGATTACCATACATCGTCTTCAAGGTGCCATCTCCCTTGTGGATAAAGATCACTTCATCTGCATCTGCATTTTTAAAGAAGTAGTCGGTCATGCTATTGCGTGGCGCGGCTACCGATATTTTGCAATCACTATTCACCAGCACAGGCTTACGCGACTTAAGATAATCATCTTCGGGAGCAATATCCCATCCTTTCAGACTTCGATGCTTGAGTTGTTTATCTTCGATGATCTTGGGGGCTACACTATATGGTTCCCCTACTTGTACGATTTGAGTAGGTGGGTTGCAGTGATAAAGTAGGGAGTGAAGGTCACTAAACCCCTCCGTAGAAAAAAGTTCTTCTTTATACAGACTCCCATCTGGTTTTCTAAACTGTGTATGTCGTTTTGGAGGTATATCCCCCAATTGATAATAATGCATTTTTTTCCTTTTATAGAACTTTTGCTAATTTGTTAATATTGGTTTCCATCTAGATTTTATAAAGAAATAGCCGTTGGCATTTGGCCCTTAGCGATTAGCTCTTTGCTAACAGCTAACAGCTAACAGCTAACAGCTCTTATTATTCTTTCAGCATCCGCCTCAAAATTTTCCCCACATTACTCTTAGGCAAGTCCTCTCTAAATTCCACTTGCTTGGGTACTTTATATCCCGTAAGGTTTTCTCGGCAGTGGGCAATTACTTCCTCCTCTGTAAGCGAATTGTCTTTTTTGACAACGAAAACTTTTACAGCTTCGCCTGACTTATCACTGGGTACACCAATAGCGGCAACCTCCATTACTTTATCATGGCTCGCGATAACATCTTCTATCTCATTCGGATATACATTGAACCCAGACACCAAGATCATATCTTTTTTACGATCTACAATACTGAAATAGCCATCTTCATCCATCTTTCCTATATCGCCCGTATTGAGCCATCCATCGGCAGTGATACACTTAGCTGTTTCCTCTGGTCTATTGTAGTAGCCCTTCATTACCTGTGGACCCTGTACTTGTATCTCACCTATTTCGCCTACGCCTAGTGGTTGACCATCCTCATTGACGATCCGTACATCTGTAGACGATAAAGGTAGACCAATAGTTCCTAGACGAATACTGTCATTAAGCGGATTAACTGTTACTACAGGTGATGTCTCGGTCATACCGAATCCTTCAGAAAGATTGCATCCAGTCACCTCGCGCCATTTTTCTGCTACTGCTTTTTGCACAGCCATACCGCCACCTACGGTTATCTTCAGTGAAGAAAAATCAAGTGCCTTAAAATCAGCATTGTTGAGTAGCCCATTGAATAAAGTATTCACGCCTGTAAATAACGTGAGCTTATGATTGTTAAATTCTTTCACTATAGATCCCAGATCTCGCGCATTTGTGACCAGTACCGTATGTGTACCTACACTCATCAGCGCCAGGCAATTCACCGTAAAGGCAAATATGTGATACATCGGTAACGGCGATAAAGCTATCTGATTGGGCTCCTGCATAAATGGCATCATCCAAGCTTGGATCTGTTCCATATTGGCTACTAGATTTCCGTTGGTTAGCATTGCGCCCTTAGATACCCCAGTGGTACCACCAGTATATTGCAGTAAGATAACATCATCTGAGCTACCTCTATGTATTTCAAATTCAAACTTTTTACCTTCCGAGATCGCATCTTTAAAATTTATTGCATTTGGTAGATTGAAAGCCGGCACCATACGCTTCAGCTTTCGTACCGCAAAGTTGACCATGTTACGCTTAAAGAAACCGTGCATCTCTCCGATGCTAGTCACCACTACAAGCTTGATTTTTGTCTTGCCGATGATCTTCTCCAAGTTGTGCGCAAAATTTTCTGCAATCACGATTCCCTTCACATCTGCATCGGTGAACTGATGCTCCATCTCGCGAGGCGTGTAGAGTGGATTTGTATTGACCACCACCATCCCCGCTCGCAATGCGCCGAACAGGGCAATCGGATACTGGAGTAAATTCGGCATCATCAGGGCAATTTTATCTCCTTTTTCAAAACCCCGCTGCAGTAAAAATGCAGCAAATTGTCTAGACTTTTTATCCAATGTCTCAAAGGATATAGTACTACCCATACAAGTGAAAGCAGGTTTATCCTTATATTTAACAAACACAGCATCAAACATTTCTACGAGCGATCCATATTTATCCACATTGATATTAGCGGGAATCCCACTAGGGTAATTTTTCAACCAAGGTCTTTCTGTCGACATAATTATTTTACTTATTTCAGTAGCCAATTTACAATTTTTTTTGCTTAGTCTCGGACCAATTTTCACCAAACCACTATAATACCAGCAACGGTCGATCGGGACTCTACAACGGTCTATTTTAGAAATCTCTATCCATCGCCAGCCCTTGCTTCTTTGGGTATGCAAAGCACCTCATATCACTTCTCCCCGGAGCGTGGAAGGAAAGTAAATTTATGTATCACTAATCAAACAACTCAACATCATGCGTGTGGGCGGATACACCCTGCTCAGCGCCTCCTACCAATTTCAATAGGAAAAATAATACAGATATCCCATTTTCGGTTTTCCCCTATTAAAAATCGTAACTTTGTAGCGTTATGGCAAAGATGAAGATTAATAAGCAGATAGAAATTGTAAATAGAAAGGCTGCCTTTGAGTATAAGTTTATCCAGGCCTATGAGGCAGGCATTATGTTGACTGGTACAGAAGTAAAGTCTGCCCGTATAGGAGATGTGAACCTCAAAGATGCATTCTGCTTCTTTAGAAAAGGAGAATTGTTTATCAAGAATCTCTTCATTGCAGAATTCAAGTACGGTAATATTAATAACCACGAAACGAGGAGACTCAGAAAACTTCTACTCAAAAAAACAGAACTGGCCAAGCTAGAAAAGAAGATGAAAGAAAAGGGATATACACTAGTACCCTATAAATTGTATATCAGTGAACGTGGCTTTGTAAAATTAGAAGTATGCCTTTCTCAAGGTAAAAAGTCTTATGACAAACGGGCATCCATCAAAGAGCGGGAGAATAAGCGTATCATGGGTCGACTCAATAAAATAAAACTATAAATGTTAGACTGGAATTCTGGGATCAATGGCTTCAAACATTATCTTCAGTTGGAGCGCGCCATGTCCGAAAATTCAGTAGATGCATATACACGAGATATTGGAAAGTTTCACCAGTATCTGCAACTACAAAATCTAGCGCTCAACCCTACTGAAATAGAAGAGGAGCATCTGCTGGCCTTCATTGTTTGGCTCAGTGAGCTTGGTCTCGGGACGACCTCGCAAGCGCGGATTCGCTCAGGAGTGAAAGCCTTTTACAGGTATCTGATGCTAGAGGACATCATCGATTATGACCCGACTGAGTTGATCGAAAGTCCGCAGCTGACTAAGAAAATCCCTTCTGTATTGAGTATAGATGAAGTACAGGCGGTGCTAGATTCCGTTGATCTCAGCACCGATCATGGCACTCGGAATAGAGCTATCTTGGAGGTTCTATATGCCTGCGGATTACGCGTCACCGAACTCACCGAACTACGCATCAGTAACCTTTACAAAGACATCGGCTTTATCAAAGTATTGGGCAAAGGGAATAAAGAAAGATTAGTACCAATAGGGGAGGAGGCGCTCAAGCACATCCAGTTTTATATGGATAGCGTGCGCAGACACCTCTCCAAGATAAATCCCGAGGATGAAAATGTTCTCTTTCTTAACCGTCGAGGAAAACGTCTGAGTCGAGTGATGATATTTATGATTGTCAAGGATGCGGTTAAGGCTGCAGGAATAGAAAAGAATGTGAGCCCGCATACTTTTCGACATTCATTTGCTACCCACTTGGTAGAGGGCGGGGCAGATCTGAAGGCAGTTCAAGATATGCTTGGTCATGAATCTATCACGACCACAGAAATATATACACACTTAGATAATGCTTACTTGAGAGAGACTATCTTGATGTACCATCCGCTGAATAAAAAGTAGGATCAGCTACTCAGCCGACACAGCCAGTACATTCCTCGCAAATTCATCCAACTTCTTCTCCACACGCTCCACATCCTTCGACTGCAGATCAGAGGCTATGACATGAGATTTTACATTCGGGAACGCTTCTATCTGGAGGGATGCCTTCGGCGTTTTCACCAATTGGAGGTATTGCTTAATCGCATCTATAGAGATTATTTTGTCTTGCTCCTCCTCACTTTTATAGTAGTAGCCTGCAAAAATAGGGTCGTCAATGGCAGCAAAATATTCACCCTTAATACACGCGTCTATCAGCGCTTGCAAGGCGATCACCCCCTCTAGCCGATATTCCATGGTCCAATACCCATGGCAGATGGGTGGCATATTCAGTTGGCGATACGAAGAACCTTGGATCTTTCTGGCGAGCTGCAGACCCCAAGGGCCAGTGAGTAAACTGGCCTTACTATCATATAAAGCAAAGTTTGGGGAAAGCATAATATGTGCATCTATGAGGTCTGGATTTTCAGCAGCCAGCGGCACGGCTAATGTACTACCCGTAGAGCAAGACATCAAGATCACTTTCTCGCCTAATAGCTGCCCAATTGCAACTGCTTCCTTGGCAGAGTCAATCAGCATCTTCGGCGTAAGATCTTTGAATATTTCCCTATTCTGAATGCCATGCTGTGCTAGGCGAGGCAAATACATATTCATGCCATACTTGCGCGCAAAGTTCAGGTGAACAGGATTGCCTTCCATAGGAGAGGCAGAAAATCCATGCAGATATACTATTGCATACTTTGTTTTCCGAGGCAGGCTGTCTGCCCAGACAATACGCGATTTATTGTCAGGCTTGAGATTTTGCACCTTGGCCTCCTTCGCTGCGATGTGAGCATCCAGTTGATTTATCTTTAGCGTTGTCGGTGCTATCACAAAGTCTACCGCTGGATAGGTTGGTCTTGGCCCTGCGATGTACATTATCGTAAGTAACAGCATTAGAATCAATAGCGCGTAGAGTACTCTCTTGAGCATTATTTTTTCTTGAGGTATTGCGTTTTGAGTACTAAGGTTGTCTTACCTGATCGACATTCTATATTGTCCTCATCCTCTTCTAGGATTTTGATATTCTTGAATACAGTACCTCGCTTGAGGTTGGTATTCGTGCCCTTTAGTTTGAGGTCTCGGTTAAGCATCACGGAGTCTCCCTCTTTCAGCTCATTGCCATTGCTATCTGTAGTCATAATTACTGTCTTTTTAATGACCAGCAAGTTAAGATATATATTCTGAAAAGGGGAATGTGGATAAGTACTTCAAATGTTAGTAACTCTGTGGATAACTAATATCGTGTGGATAACTATTCCCCGAAAGCCCTAAAACAGGTAAATTAGCAATATTGATTCTAATTTTCTTACTTTACAACCATGATCGCAGTTACCGTGCTTGCTATACCGATGTACTTCAGTCTAATGGCTATTGAGTTGGTATATGAGGCCTTGACAAAGAAACGGACCTATCGACTCAGCGATGCTATCACCAACATCAGCACAGGCACTTTACAACAGACAACTGGCGTCTTTTTCGAAATTATCAAGGTGGGAATCTATGCTGCAGTTTATCAGCAGTTTGCTTTTTATCATTTACCAAGTACCGCTCTGACTTTTATAGCCATCTTCATACTCTACGATTTAGCCTACTATTGGGAGCATCGGATGGCGCATACGGTTAGCTTATTTTGGGGTGGACACGTCGTACATCATCAGAGTGAAGACTATAATTTATCTGTTGCCCTTCGTCAAACTTCGACTGGTTTTATCTGGGGCTTTCCATTTTATCTGCCATTAGCTTTAATGGGTTTCGATCCAAAGCTATTCTTACTGGTAGGCGGGCTCAATCTTCTATATCAGTTCTGGATACACACCGAGCATATCGACAAACTTCCTCGCTGGTTCGAGTATATTTTCAATACACCATCCCATCATCGGGTACATCATGGGCGCAATCCAAAATACATCGATAAGAACTACGCAGGAGTTTTTATCATTTGGGATAGGCTTTTCGGTACCTTTAAGTTAGAAGAAGAGCGCCCCACTTACGGCGTGACCGTCCCACTTAGAAGCTGGAATCCTTTGCATGCGAATTTCTCCCACTATGGCGATCTGCTAAAAACTGTGCGTCAGACGCGTTCCGTATCTGATACCTTCAAGGTCTTATTCAACAAGCCTGGCTGGCAGCCCGATTATCTCGGCGGTCAACTACATCCCACTGAACCAAGCACAGATTACCAAAAATATAATCCTACAGTTTTACCAGCCCAATCTTGGTATGTACTAGCTCATTTCTTGCTCTTGTTAATATTAGTACCCATCTTCTTTTTTATTCAAAAAGATTTGCCACTTCCGATGCGGATTGGATATGCAGTGTGGGTCATGATGACCACGCTCACTTTCGGTTTTGTTTTTGAGAAAACAGGGTGGTGGTTGAAGGTCTTTGAGATTGTTCGCTTGATAGCAATGGTCGCAGGGGCTTACTTTGTAGGGAGTATTCTAGGGTTGAATTTAGGTCTTGTGTTGGGTGTTTTTGTTTCGTTAGCAGTTGTGAGTGGAGTGGTGTTTCTGGGGAAGGTTAGTAAATAGTTTTCTGGACGGTATAGATTGTACTCTTAATTGTAGTTGTTTCGTAAGCATCCGTCCAAGTGCATATTGTCTGTTAGATATTAAAGCCCAATCTTTGTCAAAAATAACAAAGATATGGATTATCGAAAATTTAAGAAGGACTTTGAACGATCAGGTTTGAGCCAGAAGGAATATGGTAAGCGTCAATCAATGAGTGCTTCTATGGTACATTACTATCTTCGAAAATCAAAGAATGAGCAATGCACGAATAAAGATAGTGAGTTCAGTGAGCTCATTTTAGAAAAGCGCGAAGAACAGCATATAAAAATAATTACCACTACAGGGCTAGAGATAAGAATACCGATATGATAGGTTTGACTAATCACCATAGATACTATCTATACAATGGAGTATGTGATATGCGTAAAGGCTTTGATGGTTTGAGTGGTGTAGTTCGCGAAAAAATGTCAAGTAATCCTTTGGACGGGAGCGTTTATCTATTTGTAAATCGACGTCGGGATCGCATGAAAATGTTAGTCTGGGAGAGTGGAGGCTTTATGTTATACTATAAGCGATTAGAGCAAGGAACATTTGAATTACCCGAGTCAAGTATTACACACAAACTAACATTGAAGTGGGAGACGCTTGTGTTAATGATGACTGGCATTTCATTGGTTCAAAAAGGTCGCAAAAAAAGGTATAAAGAAATGGTGAAACGTGCTTAGAATATCATGTATTATTCGTATTTTTAATACGTGAGTTTGCATGAGTATTTGAACAAGAAAGAGGAAAAGATCAGGGTATTGCAGCATCAGAATGAGATGCTTCTAAGACTACTCTATGATTCAAAGAGCGAGAAACACAAAGCTACACCAGTAGCCGACAATCAATTGAATATGTTTGTCGATATAGAGCTTGAAGAAAAGGTAGAAGAGCAAACCACGCAAGTAAAAGGCTATACTAAGACAAAGAAAAAGCACATAGGAAGAAAATCGCTACCAGAGCACTTACCTTTAGAAGAAATTATCATCGAACCAGAGGAAGACACTACTGGCATGAAGAAAATAGGTGAGCAAATAACTGAAGTTCTTGATTATACTCCAGCAAGCCTAATTCGCAAGAGATATATTCGACCAAAATATGCTAAACCAGAAGGTGGTGTAGTGATAGCTGACATGCCTGAACGACCACTACCAAAATCTATAGCAGAAGCAGGGCTACTTAGCTACATAATAGTTAATAAATTTGTAGATCATTTACCTTTTTATAGACAAATAGAGCGTTTTAAACGAGAGCATAAATTACCCATTCCAAGCAGTACAAT
>ENA-ORXR01004666-ORXR01004666.1-marine-metagenome-genome-assembly--contig:-NODE-4666-length-11322-cov-3.511249_pt1 | contig 11322 bp, 11 predicted proteins | sample MGYA00237866_ERZ511479 | MGnify/ENA metagenome assembly ERZ511479 | reverse complement strand
GAATTCTCAGTGCGTCACTTCTTAACCCATTTGCCAAATCCGTCGCGGATCATGTGGCCGCTTGGCGCTTTGGCGACGAGCTTTTCAGCCGTCAGTTTGGCGACATCGCTAACCGAGACGCCTTGGTCGCGGGCCAGCTTGGTATAAACTGTTTTGCGCTTGGCGTTAATCTCATCGACGACGCTTTGCTCTGATGCGGAGAGCGAGCTGACGCCGGCCAGATAGCCCTCAGCGGTCTCGCCGACTTTGCCGGAATCTTTGAGCGAATTAATATCCGCCGCCGACGCCGTTGCCACAAATGCATCGGGCAAGACCGTCGTCGCCGCGAAGCCGCCTGCGAGCAGGGCCGCGCCCCCCAACAGAGAGACAAAAAGTGTTTTTACATGTGCCATATCGGCCTCCTAGAAAATATCAGGGTTATCTTCGATCAACCCTTCAACATCGTCATCGATTTGAACGCGGACGTTCTGATCTATCGTAATGTTCAAATTAATCTCGATAGGTTTATCCGGCGCTTGTATCTTTATCGGAATGTCACATGCTGTGACTCCCGACATTACAGATAGGCCCGCCAGAGACATTATCAAGGTTCTCTTTGAGCAATTATACATGGTACCTCCTATATAGGCTTAGCTGAACTTGGCATTAACGCTCCTCAGAATAAACCAGCTCCAAAATTTCATTTGTGTCGAAATATTTCATCAAATTACGGGTGATATTGACGAGTTCCCCTTCGACGCGGGCATTAATTTTAAATTGCGTTCCGCCGAGCACATCAGGATTACCTCCCGTAAAATCGACTCCAAAGCGCATATCTCCGTCCAGCGGGCCATTGGCCTCGATGAACATGCGGTCATATTTGAACTCCCGAATAAGATCAGCCACCATGGCCTGCATCCGCCCTTTGGCTGCAAAATCTGCAAGCTGTTCGTCGAACTTTATTCGGATTATGCCGCCCTCAGTGATCTCAAATCTGCCGCCTTCCACCTGAACATCAACGCCGTTCACCACAATCGGCAGCGTGCCTCTGATAATGCCCGTCGCCTCGACCTTACCGTCACTTGCATCGCCTAAAACAGAGCCCAGCGATACATTTTCAACGCGCACCGTGACTTTGTTTTTGCGTTGATCCGTGCGCCAGACAGTCGGGTCGACACTGATAAATCCGTCTTGCAGCGGGAAGCGGCTCTCGAGCAGTTCAAAGCCGCCTTCAATCACGCTAAAGCGCGCCACGCCCTGCCCCAGCGGAATGCCCGGGTCAAAGCCGCCAATATAAATTGTCTGCACCCCGTCCGTACGCAGCGGCAGGAGCGAGGATAAATTCAGCTCGGATTTTACATTCGTAAACGGGCCGACCAATGTGCCGAAATCCATGCCTTCGAGCTTAACCGAGCCGGAGGATTTCATCGGGCTGCCCGCCACATATGTGATGCGGGCCTTGGCGCTGGCCGTGCCTTTCACGCCCGTGACTTTACCTTTTAGCGCGGGGGCTAGATCATCAGGCTGCAGCCCTTTTTCGGTAAAGACGAAACGCGGCACGTCAACATCCGCGCCGCCTTGGCCATCTGCATATTGGTAATCGACATTAATCGGAAAAGCGCTCGCTTTGGGCAAAACGGTTGTCGCATTCCCCGTGATCACGCCGTCGACCATGCGGGCCTCGCCCTTAATCGGAATGGGCGGCAGTTCTGAGCCGTCAAGCTTGATCGTTCCGCCATTATATGTGGCGGTCATATTCTCGCCCTCACCGGATATGCTCAGCGGAACTTCGGACAATGTCACAGGCTTGGCCTTTATCGACATGGCCGGGCTATCTACATCATAGGCCCACGGCCCGCCTGCGGATTGCGCCAAACGCACCGCGATCTCCGGCGCTTTCACAACACTGTCCGGCCCCGGCGTGGTGTCCGACGTGATCAGCGCCTGGGTCAGCGTCATGTCCCAATTTTGCGCCGCCTCTGACATCTTCCCGGTTATCAGCGCGCCGGCCGCCGTAACTTTTCCGTCCTGACCGTTTTGAGGGTTCAAGATAAAGGCAGACAAGCTCTGCGCCTGAACATTTATATCGCGAACCCCGCCGCGCTCGACCATTATGGTTTGCGTCTCCGGCAAAGTTAGGCTGATATCCTTGGCGTTCCACCCCGTCTGCGTCATTAGGCTATCAATTTCGAGCGGCCCGGTTGAGCCCGCGCGCAAGGTTATGCCGTCTTCGGTCTCGACATCCAGCTCGCCTTGATAGCGCAGCCCGGTCACGTCCAACCCAATTAGCGGGCCGTCATAATCGATATCGGTCATGACTCGTAATTTGCCGGCATTTCGTTTGTCATAAGAAATTGTGGTCGCCAGCGGCGCAAGGCGGGATTGCCCCATGCGCCACTCTTCGCCCGTTTGCACGGCGGCGGTCACGGTCTGCACTTCATCCCACAGCCATCCCTCCTTGGCCGGGCCGCGAATGACCATTTTATCCAGTGTCACAGAGCGGCTGCCGCGCAGATCAATTTTCGCCGCCAAAGTCAGCTGCCCGTTCTCGCGCAAATATGTCGCCTGCCGGGGCAAGGTCGCTATCGTCAGCGCGCGGGAGGATTGCGAGAGGCGCACCGGCGCGGTTAAATCCAGACGGCGAATTTCGGGGCTAAGCGTGATTTTTGCGCTGCCGCTCGCCGCGCTGCCGCGCAGCAGCGCCGCCACATCATCAGTGATATCGTCGCTGAACTGTTCAATGACGGGAACCTTGTCCAACGTTGCGGACAGCGTTATCGCCTCGGCTAAATTACGGGCGCGGCCTGCATCAGACAGCCCGGTCAGCGCGCTTTTAAAATCCACAACGCCCGATAAATTCAGTCCGCCGGCCTCTTGATATTGCGCTGTCCCGTCATAGCGAAATGAGCCGTCATCAACGCTAAATTCCGGATGGGTGAGCGCCGCGATTTGCGCCGCGCCGCTGCCGTTAAAGAGAATATCGCTGCGCCCGCCAATACGAATATCGCCTTCAAGTGTGGCCTGCGTTTCGCCCAGCTCCGCCTCGCCGAGTGTCATGCGGCGCGCCGTCAGGTTCAAATCCCCGTCATAATGCAGAGGCGTATTAGTCTCGGCGTCGGGCAGCGTAACCCTGCCGACAGCTGCCAAATTTAAATCATCAGCACGACTCTCTTGATAGCGCATGGTCTTTAACCGCACCGCAGAGCTGTCCACATCAATCACGCCCTTATGCAGGGTAACATCCACATCACCGCTCGCGCGCGCCGTAAATCCGGGAAGCGCGTCTGCGCCCGTAATATCGGTTTCCGCTAAATTCAAAGCGCCTGTGATCTTGCCATCTTTGGCCAGCGCCGCATCGCCGGATAAGGATAAATCGCCATAGGGCGAGGCAATATTGACGATACTGTCCTTAAGACTCGCGCTGCCGATCGGCAGGCCCGTGCTCTCGGGATTAGGCGGCGGCATCCAATCACTGATGATATTGCCGCTTGCGTCAATCTCCAGCCAAAGCTGCGCGCCCTCCAGATCGACCGTTTCGATGCGACCGGTTTGCAGCTCGTTAAAATCAAATTTTGCGCGCAGGCGGTCAGCCTTGAAAAAAACCTCACCGTCCTTGGACAAGGTAATATTTTTTATATTGGCATGGCTGCGCGAATAACTCTCAAGCTGCAAGGCGCTATCATATCCTCGCCCCGCAAGGGTACGGCTAATCAGGCTCTCGACAACCAGTTTCTGATTAAGGATCAAGACGATAATGGCGATGATGATAATGATCAGTAAAATCAGGAAGGCGGCTCCGATACGGCGGAGCCATTTACGGCGCGTTTTGGGTTTGCTCGCAGCAGTCTTATCTTTGAGGGTATCGGCTGATGCGGCTGTCATATAAATTTGTTTATCACGCCCCGATGTTTTAAGTTAGTCATAACGCAGCCTAAAACATAAATAATAATACACTATGAGCCGACGTTAACGATTGATAAGCTATATTTTTGTCATGTGATATAAGATGTTTAAGGCTTAAACTGAGCTAAATTAACCTCTCATGACTTTAACTTGGGGACGTGATGTGAAATCCACACTGGGCGCAATATTAAATTCGGCTGCCGCGGAAGCAAAACGGCCGGAAAGACGCCCGGTATTAATGGCCGGAGCCGCCTTAATTATTTTATCCGCCGGACTGATGTCTGTTTGGCCGGGCGGCAATGACAGCCAAGCCGCCATCGCGCCGCCTGCCCCGCCGCCCCTTAGCGAAGCAACCCTATTTGCCTATCAGGATGCACAAGACAGCATTGCGGGCTCTGTTAAAGCCGTCACATTAAAGCCCGGCGACAGTCTCGGCCCGCTTTTGCAGCGCAATGGCGTCTCCCCGGGCGAGGCCTATAAAGTCACGCAGGCTTTTTCCGAGGCCTATAATCCGCGCAACCTTCGCGCCGGACAAACCATCACGATGTATTTTGACAAGAGCGCTGAGCCGAAGATCACCGAAGTGACGCTTAAACCGGCCTTTGACCGCACCGTATTTGTTAGCCGCAAAACAGACGGCGAATTTACGACGCGCGATCTCACCGTCAATTTCCCCAAAGAAATTGTAGAGGTCTCCGGCACTGTTGAAAATTCACTTTATTTGGACGCGGGCCGTATGGGCGTGCCGGATAAAGTCACGGTTCAATTCTCGCATATCTATGAGCATAGCGTCGACTTTCAGCGCGACATCCGCAAAGGCGATGCCTTTACGATGACCTTCGAGCTCTACCGGGACCGGGACGGCAAACCGCTTAAGGCCGGAGATCTGGTCTATGCCAGTTTCAGCCCGCGCGGCAAAACCAGCAGCTATTATCTATTCACGTCAAAAAATGGCGACGAGAATTTTTACGACAAAGACGGCAAGAGCGCGAAACGTAAATTAATGCGCACGCCGATTAATGGCGCGCGCCTGTCTTCGGGTTATGGCCGCCGTAAACATCCTGTGCTGGGCTATGTCAAAACGCATAAAGGCGTCGATTTTGCGGCCCCGCGCGGCACGCCGATTATGGCCGCCGGTATTGGCACGGTCGAGCGCGCTAGCCGCTTTGGCAGCTTTGGGAAATATATCCGCATCCGGCACAGTGACGGCTACAAAACAGCTTATGCCCATCTGAACGGATATGCGCGCGGCATTAAATCCGGCGCGCGCGTCCGCCAAGGCCAGATCATTGGCTACGTCGGCACAACAGGGCGAAGCACCGGCCCGCATCTACATTATGAAGTCCATAAAAATGGCAAAGCGATTAATCCGCGCTCACTCTCAACATTATCGGGCAAACCTTTGCCGGCCTCTGAGAAAGCGGCCTTTGAAACGCGCCGCAATGAGATTGACAAAATCCGCGCTTCGGCCCGCCCCGTCTTAATAGAAACAAAGCCAGATGAGAGCGGACAATTTGTCAGCTCAGCCTCAACTCCGCCCTTACCGTAGCATAAGCAATCCCTTGCGCGGAGCCGCCCGCGCGCTTATCATAAATCAAGATTTAATTTGGGAGGCACGCATGACGGCCATTATTAAGAATATCCTTTCGTTCAAAGAGATGATTTCTCAGCAGATTATCAAGCTGGTCTATTATATCGGTCTGGTTTTACTCGCGGTAAATTTTGTATGGGGGTTTTTCAAGTCTTTCCAAAACGGCTTTGCGACCCCGCTGGCCCTTGTCAAACTAATTGTCGGCACTGTCCTGGCCGTCTTGCTCTGGCGCGTTTTGTGCGAAGTCATCCTAATGATTTTCCGCATTTATGGCCGCCTTGGCGATATTAATAAAACGCTCGGCGGTAAAAATACGAACGCGCCTATCCCGGGCGATGACGCTCTTAATGAAATGCGCGAAGCAGCAATGAAAGCTCGCCAGACCGTTGCAGACAAAACCAGCTCCGGCCTCTCCAGCGCCAAGTCAGCCGCGTCACGCGCCAAAGACGGCGTAAGCGAAAAAGCGTCATCTCTAAAAGGCGACAGCAAAGCCGCGGACCAACTTGCCACGGCCAAAGCCAAAATAAAGCCCAAGCCAGTTGCCAAGACAGACAGTCCGAAAAAAGCGCCGACGCGCAAGACTGCGGCGAAGAAAACGACAACTGCAAAGAAGACGACTGCAAAAAAGACAGTGGCTAAGAAACCAGCTGTGAAAAAAGCTACGGCCAAAAAAGCTGCGCCGAAGCCGTCAACAGGACCGAAAAAAGGGCCCGTCAAAAAATAGCTTAGGCCTAAAAACGACGAAAGGCGCCGGGATTATCCGGCGCCTTTTTTGTCTCTAAATATTATTCCGCAGGCTCAGCCTCCGGTTTTGCCTTGCGGCTCGGCGCCTTGCGGCGGCGCGGATTTGGAGCCTCATCACCCGGGGTCACAACCTCCAGACCTTCGGCGACTTTTTTCTTTTTCTTCGGCTTATCTTCATCAGATTTTTTATCGCGCTTAGCCTTGGGGTTTTCCTCATTTGACTCTGAGGCAGTATCTTCAGATTTCGCTTCCCCGCGATTATCATCTTTATTGCGGCCGCGGCGTGCATTGCGGCGGCGTGAATTATTATCGTCCCCCTCATCAGATTTAGTGTCACTCTCCCCGCGCGCTTCACGCTCAAGGCGCGCCGCTTCTTTCGCGGCCTCGCGCTCGGCGCGCTGCGCTTCGAGTTTCGCGTTCAGCTCATTCATTGTGCGCAAATAATGCTCGGCATGTTGCAGATAATTTTCAGCCTTAACGCGATTGCCGCTAGTTTTAGCGTCGCGCGCCATCGCCGTATATTTCTCAAAGATTGTACTGGCAGAGCCGCGCACTTTGACGTCCGGGCCATTGCTATCCATAGAGCGGTTGGGATTCACATTGTTATTATTGTGATTATTATTTCGACGATTATTGCGTCCGCGTTGGCGTTTCATGCCCGACCTCTTTGTGAGTTAAAAATTGCGGCTTTGCCGCGTAGATCGGCGCGTGGCCGATAATCCTATTCTTTACCGAATGGTGCTGCGGCGCGTTCCGCCCTTAACAGCCTGTGTAACCTAGCGCGCATTCTATATTTGTCTAGCCTTTTTTTATCGCTGCGCAGTGACGATACGGTCATGCCCGGCAAGGTCTTTATGGCGCGATACACCGCTAAATTCCGCTTGCTCCAACAGGCTGATGACATCCGCGCCCTGTCGGTGGCCAATCTCTAATATGAGATGCCCGCCGGCATTTAAGTAATCCCCCGCCCGGGCCGCAATAATGCGGTAAGAGTCAAGCCCGTCCGCTCCGCCATGCAGCGCCAAATGCGGATCATGCAGCGCAACTTCATTGGACAGCTCCGCCATTTCCGCGCCCGTAATATAAGGTGGATTAGAGACAATCAGATCATATCTCCCTTCAACATGCTCAAACCAATCGCTTTCCCGAAACTCACAAGACAGCCCCAAAGCCTTTGCGTTTCCTCTCGCAATTTCCAGCGCATCCTCTGAAATATCAATGCCCGTCGCCTCCGCCATTCCATACTCCCGTAGCAGAGATAAAATCAGCGCCCCGCTGCCAACGCCGAGTTCGAGTATCTTGATACCCCGGTTTTCCGAAGGCGGGATTAATCTTATGGCCTGCTCTATAATCCCTTCCGTTTCAGGACGCGGGGAGAGCACATCTTTGCTAATGACAAAGCGGTCTTTCCAAAATTCGCGATAGCCCAAAATCAGATCCACCGGCTCTCCGGCGACCCGGCGTTTTGCGGCTGCCGTCACGGCGTCAAATTGCTCCGGCGTCAGGAAATCCGTTCCCTGCGCAATCATCTGCGCCGCCGACAGTCCCGCGCAATGGCCGACCAAAATACGCGCATCCAGCGCCGCGCTCTCAATCCCCGCCGCTTCGAAATCACGGGTCAGCAGGCGCCTGGCTGAATTTAACGTTATGCCCGAATATGGCCCGCGCATCAGCCCGCTTCGAGATCCGCGAGTTTATTCGCCTGATCTTCGGCGAGCAGGCTGTCAATCACTTCGGATAAATCATCGCCCGCCACGATTTTATCGAGCTTATAAAGCGTCAGGCCGATGCGGTGATCGGTGACCCGCCCCTGCGGGTAATTATAGGTGCGGATGCGCTCAGAGCGATCGCCGCTGCCGACTTTGGATTTACGCTCATCGGCGCGCTCGGCGTCCTGGCGTTCGCGCTCCATATCATAGAGCCGCATTTTCAAAATCTTCTCGGCATTGGCGCGGTTTTGATGCTGCGATTTCGCGTCGCAAACCACAACAATTCCCGACGGCTCATGCGTCATGCGCACGGCGGAGTCGGTTTTATTGACGTGCTGCCCGCCTGCGCCGGAGGCGCGCATCGTATCGACGCGCACATCATTCATCGAAAAATTAATATCGATATCCGCCACTTCGGGCAGAACCGCAACGGTAGCCGCGCTGGTATGAATGCGCCCCTGCGTCTCGGTGACGGGCACGCGCTGCACGCGGTGCACGCCGCTTTCAAATTTCATTTTCCCGAAAACGCCATTGCCCGACACGGAGGCGACGATTTCTTTAAAGCCGCCCATATCGGCCTCGCTCTCGGTTTCCACATCGACTTTCCAGCCCTGCAATTGCGCGTAGCGATTATACATGCGGAACAAATCGCCCGCAAAAATCGCCGCTTCGTCCCCGCCCGTGCCCGCGCGAATTTCCAAAACAACTGAGGCATTATCATCCTTATCCTTGGGCAGCAGCAAGACCGCGACCTCTTTCTCAATGCCCGGCAGCGCGTCCTTGAGCGCTTGCAGCTCATCCTTGGCCATCGCGCCCATTTCGGGATCGCTGGCCAGCTCCTCTAAATCCGCCATTTCGGACAGATGATCCTGCAATTTAATCACGCCCTCGGCCACGGGGCGCAGCTCGGCATGTTCCATCGACAAAGCGACAATTTCATCAGACTCGGTCACCACAGACATACGCGCTTCGATTTCTTCGAAGCGGTCAACAACTTGGCGGAGTTTTTCAGCAGGGATTTTCATGTGCGCGTTTTACCGCGTTTACGACGCTTGTCGAGTAGAACGGTCATCTTTCCCGTAAAGGGGGCCCGCAGGGTTCATTCATGCGCCGCCCTCCACTCGCGCTCACGCGCAACATCGGGATGATCCGGCACATCTTCACCTGCCTCAAGCCGCGCGACCAATTCTAAAAACCGGACTTTAAACCGCTCGCGCTCCTCCACTGTTGGCGGAGGAATTTCGGCGTAGCGCAAATATTTAGGCGGCCAGATGCGCGTCTCAGATTTTATCTTGGCGAGCAAAGCCCGCTGCGCCGCGATTTTCGACAGCGTCAATTTCTGCGCGGGCGTCAAAGCAGGCCGGCCGCATGCCGCGCACGCCCTCATTGCTCCCCCTCCATCCGCGCATTATTATCGGCCAGCATATCCAATTTCGCCTGTAATTTTTCGCGCAGCATGATGGCATCCTCGGGATGGGGCGGCGGCAAATCCTCACGCGCAATACCCTTAGGCGGCCAGTCCTGCGCGTCCGCTTCAATCTTCGCCAGCCGCGCCGCTTCGACTTGCGCCTTAACGCGGGCAAGCTCATCGGCAGGGGATAAAAACGCCCGCCCGCAATCAGGGCAAGCGGCGGGAGTCTTCATCTTGGGGGTTTTATAACGTCCTCGGCTCATCGTGTTTCCTTTGTACCATTTTGCTCCCCCCACCCGTCATCGCGCGGTGACGCATCACGTCGCCACAAATGCGCGCCGGGTGGGTCGGCGGCGGCGCGCCAATATAAATGTGCGGACCGGTTCCGCGAAGCCAGCCTCCGATGGAGACCAAGATAGATGTGTTTTACGAAGGATAGCTTCGCGGACGGCACCTCGCGGCCCTCCCCTGTCGGGGCATGAGCATCACACTAAGTCCTATGTCCCAACGCGGGGTCATAATCCCAAGACCGTTTAATGTAAGCCGTTACCTCACCTCTCCGGGTCCCAATACCGATCTCCTGAAAGTACCAAACGTCGACACTTGGCCCGCCTCAAAAGACAGGTTGAAATATAGGGGTAAATCGGGCGGCAAGGATTATTTATTTATATCCCTGATTTCGGCAGCGCCGCCCCCACCCCACATGCCGTCATTCCCGCGAAAGCGGGAATCTACTAAGCCGCAGATAATGCGGGGGAATTTGTAGATTCCCGCTTTCGCGGGAATGACGTGCGGGGGTGGGGGTTTGGGAGATATATCCCTGATCGCATCAAGGAAACGCGACCCGCCCCTTGACCGCGCTACTCATTTTCCCAAAATCATCGCATGCAACCCTGTGTTTACATCATGACCAGCCAGCGCCACGGCACGCTTTATATCGGCGTCACATCCGACCTCGCTGCGCGCGAATGGCAGCACTATTCAAAAACTAACCCCGACAGCTTCACCGCTAAATACGGCGTAAACCGCCTTGTCTGGTATCAGGAATTTGAAACAATGCCCGAAGCCATCGCCAAAGAGAAAGCGCTAAAACGCTGGAACCGCCAATGGAAAATTGATCTGATTGAAAAGACCAATCCCCATTGGCACCCCATCAATCCCGACAGCGGAGAATTCATGCACGACGGCGATTGGGGCGGCGGGTACGTATAGCACTCTCTCTTCCCACACCGTCATCCTCCCCCACCCAACCCCACGTCATCCTCGGACTTGATCCGAGGATCCATCCCTCAAATGAGAGCCAATCGAAAAGCGAAAAATGATAATTCGCCACATCACACCACCGCTCGTCAAAAGCCGAAAAGTGGATCCTCTGGTCAAGTCAGAGTCGAACCGGCGCACCGGATGACGGTGCGGTGTTGGGTTTTATTTTTTGTGAGCACAAAAAAGCAAAAACTTAGCCTCATCCTGAGGCGACGCGCAGCGTCGGGACTCGAAGGGCGAGGCGCAGGCTTGGTGCTAAACGTTGCTAAGAAACACCAGCATTCACACCCCATCGGCCTTCTCCCTAGGGGGAGAAGGTGGCCGACAGGCCGGATGAGGGGAGATGCGAGCGTCCGCGAGCCCCTAACCTCTGCACGTGATGCAAAGCCTCAATTCAATTCCCCTCACCCGCCCTGTCGCGCACCCTCCCACTAGGGAGAGGGCCGATGAACGTGAGGTTTGTGATCTGACACCACCCCACGTCATCCTCGTGCTCGACACGAGGATCCATAGTTTATCAAGCGGCTACGTTTAATCTTGGGAAACGATGGCGTAGCCCATTACCTCTACCGCTCGTTAAAAGCCGAAAAGTGGATCCTCTGGTCAAGCCAGAGGATGACGGTGTCGGTTTAAATGCTATGATTTGTTAAGTCTCTTCAGCTTATGAATACCGCTATTTATTAAATTTACAAAGTCGTTTGCGTCTGAAAAGTAATTCTGGA
>ENA-ORXR01004665-ORXR01004665.1-marine-metagenome-genome-assembly--contig:-NODE-4665-length-11323-cov-2.862529_pt1 | contig 11323 bp, 1 predicted proteins | sample MGYA00237866_ERZ511479 | MGnify/ENA metagenome assembly ERZ511479 | reverse complement strand
TGCTAGTAAGGCAAAAAACATGACTGAACCATGTGAAGGAACCGGAACGGTCGGATTGCCATAGCCGCGCTATCACGAAGCTTTTTAACCCTGTCCGACCTGACTGACGGTCAGGCGGGGAAACTAGCGGCAAAAAGATCAAGCCAAAAACGTAAATTTATTATTAACTCATTCCTTAACCACTCTGCAAACTTATTTTTTGTCTAAAAAAAACAGTTTCTTCTCATAACCCTTCCTCTTCTCTATCCATTTATCAATAAATTTTTTTGTGCAATTGTATTCCCAGGCTTTTTCAATGCATTAAAATATATTATCACTCCTTAAAACAGTTTCGAATTCTCGAAACTGCTTTTTTTCTCATATATGTTCACAAATCAGATAAGCGGAGTATTCTAAGATTGTATATAGATATTTGAGTGAACTATATATAAACGAATAATTTCCCTAAACATTGTTAAAATACTCGCAGGTGCTACCGTATCACCTGTAGTTTTCGCCTTGTACAAAGGGAAATTTTTTATTGTAAACCCCATTTCTGCGCATTACTTAATGATCAGATGATCTATTAAGAAAAGTGTACTGGATTACTTCAATTTTAATCTTAATAAAAACAAAGCATGAAAAAAGTCTACTTACCCTTCACCTATTTCATTCTTTTTATTCTCTTCTTTTTTTCATCATCCGTAGTCTTTGCTCAATGTACCGGTGGAACAGAGACTCCTAATGTATCTCCACTTGTTTCTCCGGGAGCAGGAATCAGCCAAACGGCAGCTGGGGTTACTGCCGGAGAATACTTCTTATTGTACGTTTGTAACGGTGCGGAGTATACCATCAATACTTGCAACGAAAATAATTTTGATACCCATCTGACCCTGATTGATGATGCCACAACTAACTTCATTATAGACAATAATGACTTTTGTGGCGCTCCCGTTGCAGATCAGGCTTCCATTACATTTACGGCCACCACCTCTGGATTTATCAGAGTGCTACTAACGGAAAACGTACCGCCAGTAGGTCCTGTTCCAGGTGATAATTGTGTCGCTAATCCTGCCTCTATTACGGATGTCACCGTGGTCCAAAATACCGGAGCAGCTTGTGCGCCAGTTGGATTTAATTGTAGTAGCCCCATGGTTATTACCACTGGAACTCCTATAACCGGACTGACAACTTGCCAAAGTTCAAACGATTTTGACAACAACTCAAGTTGTATGAGCTTTTCTATGGTTGGACCAGAGTATGTTTTAGAATTTACCCCACCAGCCAATTCTTGTTATAGTATTGATGTCTCTAATACCGTGGCGGGGGCAGTAGGACTTTTTGTCTGGGATGCTTGCGTTGCTTCAGCTACCTGCGTAGCAGAAGCAGAAGCACCTGCCGGAAATCCAAATATTAATCTGGAATTGACCGGAGGAACTACCTATTATATTTTAGTAAGTACAGATTCAGACCCCTTACTTGGAATGACCCCTTGTACCGATTTTGATATTAGTATAGTCGAATGCCCTCCGGGCTCAACCTGTGACGACCCGTTTATGATTCCTCCTAGTCTGCCTTATTCTGTAGCTGGAACTACTTGTGGGTTTGGTGATGATTATGATATGTCTGCTTGTGGAGATAATAATTATATAACTGGAGACGATTACGTAATGGAGTTTACTCCCGCAACTGAAGGATGTTATACGCTGGATTTTACGAATACAGAAACTTTTTTAGGTGTTTTTATTTGGGATAATTGTCCCGGTATAACCATGGGATGCGTAGCGTCCGCACAAAATGGTGGCGCTGATAACGTATCGCTCGATGTTTATTTAGAAGCTGGTACCGCTTATTATTTTGTCGTGTCTACCTTTAATGCTCCGCAATGTTCCGCTTTTGATTTTAATTTAAGTGCCTGTGCTCAAGGTGGAGAAACCTGTGCCAACTCCATACCTTTAACTGGGGGAAGCGCAACGGGTGTATCTACCTGTGGCCAGGGGGATAATTATAATGACACGGATGCTTGTGAAAGTACTTATATGAATGGGGAAGATGTTGTGTTTACCTACACTGCTCCTGCTGACGGATGTTATGATGTGACGATTGCTAACCTAACCAACACGGATGCCGATATGGGCGTTTTTATCCTGGATGATTGTCCTGATTCCGGCACCGCTACTTGTATTGGTTCTGGAGAAATGGATAATGGAGGCCCTGTGACAACAGTAAATTTGCTGGCAGGAACAACTTACACCATCGTGGTAGCCGCCAACGATCCAGAATGTACTGATTTTGATATTTCTATTGTTGAAGTACCTTGCCCGGCTGGGAATATTTGTGAGAATCCCATTATTCTCAATACTGGTTCCTTTCCTAATCAAACCAGTTGTGGTACTGGAAATGATTACACCGATGCTCAATTGTGCGGTACAGGTTATGGAAACGCAGATGATCTTGTTTATCAATTTACACCAAACGTAACAGATTGTTATACTTTTGCCATGGCTGCGAACGCAAGTTCTGACCCTACTGCCGATGTAGGAATGTTTATTTTGGACAATTGTCCCGATGCCAATGGAAATTGTATCGTCTCCGAAACTGGGATGGATAATATGCCCATGGCCGACGCCTATCTTAACGCTGGTGTTACTTACTTCGTAGTGATTTCGGCCGTAGATTTTCTCAGCCCCGCATTAGTTGCTCCAAGTTGTCAAAATTTTGATCTGTCCGTTTCGGGGGGTGGAGCTAATTGTCCGCTTGGAGTAGATTGTAATACACCATTGGTCGTTAATGAAGGGACGACACCCGCTATCAACCTTTGTGGCCTGGGCAACGATTATAGTCAGGCAGATGGCTGTGGAGGCTTTTATTCGGGTGGGGAGGATGTGATCATCACCTTTACACCGAGCACCACAGATTGTTATAATATCACTACCGCCGGAACGGCCAATTCCAATCTCGCTGCCGATGTAGGCTTATACGTAACGAGTGATTGTCCGGACGTCGCAGGAGTCTCTTGCCTAGTAAGTGACGAAGTTGAAAATGGCTTCCCCGCCGTAGATATCACGCTGGAGGCAGGGCTAACTTATTATATTCTGGTATCGGCCGTCGAACTGGCCGGTCCTGCCTTGGCAATGCCAAGTTGTACAGAATTTGATTTGAATATTACCAGTGGAAGTGGAGATTGTCCTCCTGGATTGACTTGTGGAAATCCTATTAATCTTCCTGGAGTCGGTATTTACCCCGGAATGACCAGTTGTGGTTTTGGGGATGATTATGACCCTGCCGACATAGCCGCTTGTAATAACCCTTTTGCTACTTACATAACTGCGGAAGAAACAGTAATGACCTTTACTCCCCAAACAGATGGTTGTTATATTTTTGCAACCAGCAATGGAAGTAATTCTGATGCGGATCCGGCTATTTTTATTTTTGATAATTGCCCGGATCAGGCACCCAATTGTATTGCTACTGGAATAGATGAAAATGATATGCCAGCCACTACGGCTGAACTAATTGCAGGACAAGAGTATTTTATTGTATTCTCGGCACCAGAGATTACATCAACGCCTGCAGGAAATCTTTTTAATGACGCTTGTAGTAATTTTGACCTTGAAATCTCACAATGCCCTCCTCAGGCACCCATTCAGGATTGTATGGGAGCCATCCCGGTTTGTGAATCTACTTACACCTATGCGGACGGTTTTATTGGCGCTGGTATGGATCCTAACGAAACCCCGCCAGGGAGTTGTTTTGCGACTGGAGAAACGAATAGCGTCTGGTTTGTCATAACGGTTCAGACCGACGGAGACTTGGCTTTTTTAATTACCCCTCAGGATGCAACTGATGATTATGATTTTTCTGTATTCGATATTACAGCTAATGGATGTGCCGGAATTCCGTCAGGAGCCAGCCCACAGCTAAGTTGTAATTTTGCCCAGTCAGCTGGAGTGACGGGTGCTAATTTACCTTTTACAGGAGCATTAAATAACCAGGACGCAGCTGGAACATTGGTGAATGAGGTTATTCCCGTAACCACAGGTCAAACCCTTGCCTTATTGGTTAGTAACTTTAGTACTTCTTTAACTGGTTTTGTTCTGAATTTTGATCCACCTACTGGACCTGGAACTACGGCAACGGTAACAGATACGACACCACCAGATTTTGACATGGTGACTGGCCCCGTAAATTGTGATGATACTTCACTCAACATTATTTTTAATGAACCCATTACCTGTGTTTCCATCGCTACTTGTGATTTTACGCTAACGTATCCGGATGCCTCGGTTCATATGATAACCAATGTAGCGGGTGTTGATTGCGACGGCGGCGCAAATTTTGGTCAAAACTTTACTCTTGAGGTCGACGGCCCCATGGATCAGGATGGTACTTATACGCTAAACATTGGTAACGCCTGTGGTGGAATAGAGGATAATTGTATGAATGTTCAAAACAATACGTCCATCACCTTTGATATTTCAAACTGTGCCAGTTGTATTCTTTCACCAGCCGGAGTTTCTAATATAGAATGTAACAACAATGGTACTACAACTAATCCATTGGATGATACTTATACCTTTGATGTAGTGGTCTCTGGAGTAGATGTCGGAGCCTCCTGGACCGCCAATGATCCAGCGGCCACTACGGGTGCCTATGATATGCCCGTCACTTTTGGACCTTATAATATCGTTGATGGCGATGTTACTTTTACTATAACGGATATTGATGACAATATGTGTACCATCGAATTTACGGTTACTGCTCCACCTCCTTGTTCTGACGAAGGACTGAGTTGTGTCAATCCAATTGAGGTCAATATGGGTAATAATCCTGGAATGACCAGTTGCGGGGCTGGTGATGATTATCAGAATACAGATATAGCAGGTTGTGATAATCCTTTTGCTTTCTATTTAAATACAGAAGAGACCGTAATGACCTTTACGCCGCCTGCAGATGGTTGTTATATTTTTGAAACCAGTAATGGAAGCAACCCGGATGCTGATCCTGCGATATTCATTTTTAGTGATTGTCCGGATCAAAATCCTGATTGCATTGCAACAGGAATAGATGAAAATGATATGCCGGCTACCACGGCTCAGTTGATAGGAGGGGAGGAGTATTACATCGTATTCTCTGCCCCGGAGGTTGTTACTACTCCCGGTGGAACGGTTTTTATGCCAAGTTGTACAGATTTTGATCTTACTATTTTAAATTGTCCTCCTGAACTACCTCCTCAGGATTGTAGTGGAGCTATTGCAGTTTGTGATGTAACTTACTCTTATACAGACGGATTTTTTGGCGCAGGAGAAGATCCTAATGAAATACCGGCAAGCTCATGTCTCTCAATGGGAGAATTAAACAGTGTTTGGTTTGTTATAAATGTTCAAACTGCTGGAGATTTAGGGTTTTTAATTACTCCGATGGACCCAACCGATGATTATGATTTTGCGGTATATGATATTTCAGCCGACGGATGTGCTGGCATACCAAGTGGAGCAAGCCCAGAAATTAGTTGTAACTATTCGATTTCTGCTGGAGTTACTGGAGCAGTACCTCCCGCTGGTCCATTGAGTAGTCAGGGTGCTGATGGAGCCTTGTTAAATTCAGGAATCCCGGTAACTGCTGGTCAAACGCTGACTTTAATAGTTAGTAACTTTAGTACTTCTTTAAGCGGTTTCGATCTTGATTTTTCTTCATCGACTGCTACTATTTTTGATCAAACAGCACCAGATTTTGATATAATAGCTGGGCCGGTAAGTTGTGATGATAATTCAATAAATGTTTCTTTTACGGAACCCATTACTTGTGCATCCATTCAAACTGCTGATTTTACAGTTACCTTCCCTGATTTATCCGTTCATAATTTGACAGATGTAATAACAGGTGGCGATTGTGACGGTGGAGCAAACTTTGGAGCAAACTTCACTTTTGTGGTTGACGCTCCAATGGACCAAAATGGTACCTATACCTTAAACCTAGGAAATACTTCTGGCGGTGTAGAGGATAATTGTATGAATATTCAAACCAACACTTCCATAACATTTGACATTACGGATTGTGTAAATTGTATGATTTCTAACTCAGTTGCCGATATTATTTGTAACGATAATGATACTCCTTCTGATCCATCGGATGATACCTATACCTTTAATGTGAACGTGACAGGAACAGATTTTGGCGCCTCCTGGACGGCCGATGACTCTGATGCTACCACTGGTATGTACAATACAAATGTATCCTTCGGCCCCTATCCGATCAGCGGTGGCGATATAAATTTTACGATCACCGATGTGGATGATGCTGGTTGTACAACTATGGTAATGGCAGTTGCGCCAGCGCCCTGTTCTGACCTTTGTGATATAGAAGGAGTAGTAAATAATATGTCCTGTGATAACAATGGAACGCCTTCCGATCCGAGTGACGATACGTATAGTTTTGAAGTGACCGTAACGGGAGCTAATACGGGAGCGAGTTGGACCGCCAATGATCCGAATGCAACAATGGGTGCTTATGGCGCCTCGGTAAGTTTTGGTCCTTATCCAATCAGTGGCGGTGATTTGAATTTTACGATTACCGATATTGATGACCCTGCTTGTACAAGTGCAGTTACCGCAGTTGCGCCAGCACCTTGTTCTGATCAATGTGATATAACCTCGTTGGTTTCTAATATTTTATGTAATGATAATGGAACATCTTCTGATCCGAGTGATGATACTTATACTTTTGAATTAACAGTTACTGGGGATAATACAGGATCTTCCTGGACGGCTAACGATCCAAATACAACGGTTGGTTCATATGGTTCAACTACTATTTTTGGACCCTTTGAAATATCCAATGGAAACTTGGACCTGACGATTACAGATGTAAATGATATTTTATGTACTACTTCATTGAATGTAATTGCTCCGGCACCATGTTCGGGAACGTGTAGTATCGGTAATGCAGTTTCCAATATCAGCTGTGACGATAATGGAACGCCTTCTGATCCAAGTGATGATACCTTTACATTTGAAGTGACCGTGACCGGAAGTAATACGGGCGCTGGTTGGTCGGCTGATGATATGAATGGTACAACAGGTGCTTATAGTACCTCTGTGAGTTTTGGACCCTTTGATATCTCAGGAGGTGATCTTAACTTTACTATTTCAGATATGGATGATCCGACTTGTACCACCATCGTTTCCGCAAGTGCTCCTGCGACGTGTTCTGATCAATGTGATATTGATGCAATTGGAGGAAATGTTTTTTGTGACGATAATGGAACGCCTTCGGACCCAAGTGATGATACCTTTACATTTGAAGTTACGGTGAACGGTGATAACACGGCTTCTTCCTGGACAGCAAATGACCCTAACAACACTATTGGTTCTTATAATAGTATCACCAGCTTTGGGCCATATCCCATTAGCGGTGGAGACTTTATGTTTACCGTTACGGATAACGTAGATAATTTATGTACCGCAGCAGTCAGTGTAATGGCTCCTCCAGCTTGTTCAGATGAATGTACTATTACCACCGTTATTACTAATGAATTATGCGACGATAACGGAACACCATCTGACCCAAGCGATGATACCTTTACCTTTGAGGCAACGGTAACTGGTGACAATACTGGATTATCCTGGACAGCGAGTGATCCGAATGGTACAGTCGGTGCCTATGGGGTAACAGTTCTTTTTGGTCCTTACAATATTAGCGGTGGAAATCTAAGTTTCTCAATTGCTGATGTTGATGATCTAACCTGTAATAGCATTGTAAATGTAATTGCGCCATCAAGTTGTTCAGATCAATGTACGATCGAAGCAACCGCCGGAAATATTCTTTGTGACGACAATGGAACGCCAGTTGATCCATCCGATGATACCTTCACTTTTGAGGTTTCGGTGACTGGTGATAATACGGGAACTTCCTGGACAGCCAATGATCCAAACTTGACAATGGGTGCTTATGGTATGAGTATATCTTTTGGCCCTTACAATATTTCTGATGGTGACCTGAATATTACCATTATAGATAATGATGATAACGCTTGTATGGTGGATACAAATATTAGTGCTCCTGCACCATGTTCGGGGACGTGTAGTATTGGTAATACAGTATCCAATATTAACTGTAGTGATAATGGAACGCCTTCTGATCCAAGTGATGACACCTTTACCTTTGATGTAACAGTAAATGGAACCAATACTGGAATAAGCTGGATATCTGATGATCCAAATGGTACTACTGGCGCATATAATATGCCAGTTAATTTTGGACCTTACCCTATTAGTAATGGAGATTTAACGTTTGCAATTTCCGACGTTGATGATCTTGTTTGTTCAACTGATGTTGGAGTTGTAGCTCCACCAACTTGTTCGGATGTTTGTGTAATTCAACAGATGGTAAGTAATATACTTTGTAATGATAATGGTACTCCAAATGATTCTTCAGATGATACCTTTACTTTCGAAGTAACCGTAAGCGGTTCGAATACAGGTTCTACTTGGTCGGCCAATGATCCAAATAGTACTTCTGGAGCTTATGATGTGTCTATCCTTTTTGGTCCTTATGAGATTAGTGGTGGGAACTTGAACTTTAGCATATCTGACAATTTGGGAATAGGGTGTAACGTGGGGGTAGTCGTTACTGCACCTGCTAATTGCTCTGATGCATGTAATATTTCTGCCACGAGTGGCAACATTTTATGTGATGATAATGGAACCCCGATTGACCCTAGTGATGATACCTTCACCTTTGAAGTCACGGTGACTGGAGATAATACGGGAGCAAGTTGGACGGCGGATGATCTCAATGCTACCACGGGTTCTTATGGCGCATCTGTTCTTTTTGGTCCCTATAATATAAGTGATGGTGATTTGAATATTACGATTGCTGATGCACTTGATATGGCATGTATTGATTTGGTTGAAATACAAGCACCAAGTCCGTGTTCCGGAACTTGTAGTATAGCTAATTTAGTGTCTAATATTCAATGTAGTGATAATGGAACTCCAACTGATCCAAGTGATGATACTTATACTTTTGATGTGACGGTGACTGGAAGTAATACAGGAGTATCGTGGACATCGAATGACCCCAACGGGACCACGGGAGCATACGGCACTGTGATAAGCTTTGGTCCCTATGCGATCAGCGGCGGTGATTTAAACTTTACAATTGCGGACTTAGATGATCCAATGTGTACGACCGATGTGCAGGTGACAGCGCCTTCCACTTGTTCAGATGCTTGTGTCATCAGTGGAGTTGTAGATAATGTGTTATGTAATGATAATGGCACACCACTGGATCCTTCGGATGACACCTATACATTTGATGTAACGGTATCGGGAATGGGGAATGGTGATTCATGGACGTCGAATGATCCAACAGGTAGTACCGGGCTATATGATGTTACCACCAACTTTGGTCCTTACCCAATCATTGGCGGCGGAGTAAGTTTTGTGATCACGGATATAGATAATCCAGGATGTACTGTCCCAATCGATGTAACGGCGCCAGCTACTTGCTCCGGAACATGCAGCATCGGCAATTCGGTGAGTAATATACTTTGTAATGATAACGGTACCCCGCTGGATTCCATGGACGATACCTATACGTTTGACGTGACGGTGACTGGAAGTAATACAGGAGTATCGTGGACGTCGAATGATCCCAACGGGACGACCGGAGCATACAGCACTGTGGTGAGCTTTGGTCCCTATGCGATCAGCGGCGGTGATTTAAACTTTACGATTGTGGACTTAGATGATCCAATGTGTACGACCGATGTGCAGGTGACAGCGCCTTCCACTTGTTCAGATGCTTGTGCGATTAGTGCAGCTGTTTCCAACGTATTGTGTAATGATAATGGCACACCATTAGATCCTTCGGATGATACCTATACATTTGATGTGACGGTATCGGGAATGGGGAATGGCTTATCGTGGACAGCAAATGATCCAGGAGGTAGCACGGGCAACTATGGAGTTTTGACTAACTTTGGTCCTTACCCAATCAGTGACGGATCAGTAAGTTTGGTGATTGCGGATATAGATGATGCGGGCTGTACCGACCCAATTACAGTAACTCCACCATCGGCATGTTCTGATTGTCAAATAACAGTGGAATTAGGAGATGAATTAGTTTTGGGATGTTTAGTGCCGACGAGTGAAGTAACAGCTGTTTTTATGGGAGTTGACCCAGCCGATGCTATCATTACTTGGAATGGACCAGACCCTTCTTTACAGAACGGGCAGGCTTCTCAATCCATTGAGTTGGCAGGAATCTATTACGTAACAATAAGCGATTCAAATGGATGTAATGGAGTGGATTCAATAATTGTTTCAAATGGTATTCAACCAACAGCCATGATTGAAGGAGAATCCATGCTTGATTGTAGTACACGATGTGTATTTCTTACTGGTTCAGCTGATATAGCTGATGTCTCTTATGTATGGTCCGGTCCAGGGGTTAGTTTAGATAACTCAGGCAATCAGACGATTAGTGTTTGTGAACCAGGGATTTTTGATTTGATCGTCATAAATAATATGGATGGGTGTGAAAGTCCACCGGTTAGTATTACGGTCACAGAAAATAGTATTTTTACTTTGTTGATCAATGGAGACGAACAAGAAATAGAGTTTGGAGAAACGGCAAACCTAGAAATTTTCTATGATATCTCAAGTTCTGAAATTGATACTATAGTATGGACGCCATCTATCTGTGATGGATGTGAATCAATTGATGTACAGCCAACGGAAACAACTACCTATTCTGTTGAGGTAGTTGATATCAATGGTTGTGTTCAAATTGCGAATGCCACAGTTGCCGTAAGAATAGGAAGAGATGTGTATATACCAAATGCGTTTTCTCCAAATGGAGATGGCAGGAATGATATATTCTCAATTTATTCTGATGACTTATTAAATGTTAATGAAATAGGGGTTTTTGATCGTTGGGGCAATAATGTTTTCAAGAGTGAGAACCTTGCCCCTGATGGAAGCGAAGGCTGGAATGGTACTTTTAGAGGAGAAGCTATGAATCCCGGAGTATTTACCTATTTTGCGAGAGTAACGTTTTTGAATGGAAGGGAAGAAATACTATCAGGATCAGTTACATTGCTTAAATAGGGTCTCTTTGAGATTAGCTAAAATGTTCATTATGAGCATTTTAGCTAATTTTTTTGCCAAAAAAGTTCCCGAAATCCTCTGAAAAGGGTAGTGATGTGATGACTGATTGGAAGGTAGTTTTGGCAACATGACGGCCAATGCAATCAATATTGCCAAACGTAACAAGCCTCCATCGCAGAAAGTAGCAGCGTAATATATTTTTAACCAAGGCAGATTTTTTAATAAACGGA
>ENA-ORXR01004664-ORXR01004664.1-marine-metagenome-genome-assembly--contig:-NODE-4664-length-11323-cov-19.293793_pt1 | contig 11323 bp, 8 predicted proteins | sample MGYA00237866_ERZ511479 | MGnify/ENA metagenome assembly ERZ511479 | reverse complement strand
TGCATATTTAGGATTCAAGCCTGACTTTCATGTTGATAACTTGAAAAATATGTTGAATTAGTGCTGAGTAGTTACGATTTTTTTAATATTCTTATTGCATAATTCGGGTTTAATGATCCTAAATCCATTAAATGTTAAGAATTCGGATTTAACAATCTAAATAATGTGAAGTACCTTAACGCTCTTGTTACCGTTTCTCCGTTCTCCCTTCTATTTATCCACAATTATTATCCCAGTTCCCTACGTCAACATTAATCATTAACCATTATCTTAGTTCCCTACGTCAACATTAATTACTAACCATTAAACATTATCCCAGTTCCCTACGTCAACATTAATCATTAAACATTAAACATTATTCTTCTATCGTTCCACGCCAGAAAAAATGCCATTATTGCCAAACCAAAAAATATTATCGCTACCAGTAACTTCACCGTCAAGATTGTAGTCGCCAAGTTGATATACATTGAACAATCCATTTTGAGGCAACCAACTTGATTGGTCTAAGCCATTGATGTCATATCCATTTAGATCTAGCAATTGTTCACCATCTCCTGCATACATTGCCCAAACACCAGGAGTCAACTCCTTTTGACCAAATCCAGAACCGGCGAAACTGTTGGCTGTTTGAAAATTGTAGGTCAATTTAAGGTTAGTTACGGCTACTGGCACTGGTGTCATGATTGCCATGTGATTTCTATGCTCAATCACAATATAAAAAGCAGTTCCGTCTGTAGTTGTAAGCACATTAGGATTTGGAAAAAACAAACAGCCATCTGAAAGCACAACTGCAGCTGCAGTAGCTACTGTGCTAGCAGTAGTTGTGTTAGTACGGAAGCTGATTTTTACCCAATCTACAGCATTTGCAGGGTAGTCAGCAGTAGTCCAGCCTTGGCCTTCAGTGCCTGAATGATTCCAAGGCGGGGTGTTGTAAGGATGTATGCTGGGCAATAGATCTCTTTGTAGTAAAGCAGTCCGAAGATTGTTGGTATTAACATCATATGCTCCTTCCAACCAAAGGCAAAAATCAGCAGTGATGCTGTCAGGTACTGCTCCAGGTATTTCATATGCCCCTAGGTCATAGCCAGCGCCTTGCGGCCGTGCAGTTTGGTCTAAGTCTACCACCACATCAGCTAATGCTACTCCTTGGTCTACTGCAGCGGTCGGACTTCCTGAAAGTCGAAGATCCCCATTTGCTGCATTGACATACCAGTTTGCTTGTGCTTGCGTGTAGTTGGAGTAGATGTTTCCTGTACCTCCATTTCTGGACCGGATTTGTTTATTGGTTAGATTGTTGGCGATGTCTACGTTTGTAGTTCCTGTCCATCGGTATTCAATGGCATTTTGATATTGGATATGAATGGTATTGTTATAAACTTTTGTATCTGGAGAATATTCCAGCCCAATTCCTACATCGTGATAAGGATCAACGCCCTCGTTATAGATGGTATTGTTTCGAATGATTCCACCAGTAATACCGTTTGCAGGATTATCTCCCAGACCAAAGCCGACGCCTCGGTCACAATTGATGATTTCATTTCGCTCAACTGTAATGTTAGAGCCGGTACGCCAAAAGTGGACTGCATGTTCAGCGGTAGCAATAAAAGGAGAGGCAATATCCTTAAATACATTATCTCGAACAATCCAATTATCTCCTTCGTGAACATCAATACCACCAATATACCAATTGGGGCCAATGCCAGCGGAATATTCAAAAATAGAACATTGTATACGACCATTATCGGCACCATCGCCACTCGAGGCTCCTTTTATCATTTGTTCATAGATATCTAAAAATCTAACATTGTGAACAAACAAATAATCACCAATTACTTGAATACCATGATTACCGACATTACGAATGGTAAGATCCGCAACTACAGAATGATTTCCAGTAAAAAATAGTCCATTGACGGTACTCGCTTGTGATACCATGCCATCTCCTTCCAGGATCACTGCGTTTCTATTGCCGCTTGCACTTCTAATCACAATACTGTCGGCTGTGATATAAGGGTAACTGCTGGAATTGGCGACCTGATAGACGCCATCAGCTAAAAGAATGGTCAAGTTTCCACCACTACTGTTAGCTTGATTAATCGCTTGCCTGAATTGAGCAGCAGTGGATACATTGACAACGGTGCCCATAGTGTCTGTGCAAGGAGATACTGTATTATTTTTTACCTGTTGGACAGTGCAATCGCAAGTACCAACTGGTGGTGGTGGCGGTGGCTGACTGCCTTTTTCATATGCTCCTAAGTCATAGCCAGCACCTTGCGGCCTTGCTGTTTGGTCTAAGTCATCTGTTACTTCGGTAAGGGTTACACCTTGATCTACTGCAGCTGCTGGACTTCCTGAAAGTCGAAGATCGCCATTTGCTGCATCGACATACCAGTTTGCTTGTGCCTGGGTATAGTTGGAGTAGACAGTCGCAGTGCCTCCATTCCTGGAAGTTATTGGTTTGTTTGTCAGGTTGTTGGCGATGATGGCATTTGTTGTTTCTATAAAACGATATTCAATTGCATTTTGATATTGAACGTGAACTGTATTATTATAGATTTTAGTATCAGGAGACTGCTCCAGAATAATTCCAACATCATTATAGGGATCTATTCCTTCATTAAAAATTGTATTATTTCTGATAATGCCTCCTATCACTCCTGCAGGATCAGCTCCTAGCCCAAAGCCAATACCACGATCACAATTCACAATTTCATTCCGCTCAATTGTATTGTTAGAACCATAATTTCTAAAATGAATCGCATGTTCCGCAATGGAGAAAGAAGGAGAAGCAATATCTCTAAATACATTGTCGTTGACGACCCAGTTGTCCCCTTTATGAATGTCGATACCTCCAATGTACCACTGAGGACCTATACCTGCAGTATATTCAAATAGCGAGCACTGAATACGGCCATTGTCGGCACCATCTCCTGAGCTTGGTCCTTTAAACATTTGTTCAAAAATGTCTACAAAACGGATATTATGTACATAAAGGAAATCTCCGATTGCCTGAATCCCATGATTCCCAACATTTCTAATGGTAAGGTCCGCAACTGTTGCATTGTCTCCTGTAAAGAAAAGACCATTTACTGTACTTGGTTGTTGCGACATGCCATTCCCTTCTAGAATCACCGCATCTCGATTGCCACTAGCACTTCTGATGACAATATTGCTTGCTGTAATGTAGGGGTATGAACTTGGATCTGCTACCTGATATACGCCATCCGCCAGGAGGATAGTTACATTCCCACCATTGTTATTGGCCTGACTAATAGCTTGTTTGAATTGGGCCGCAGTTGACACATTAACAATCGTTCCCACTACGGTGTTGCAAGGAGCTACGGTGTTGTTTTTTACTTGTTGCACATTACAGTTGCAAGGTTGCGCAACTAATAGAGAAATTGGCATTAACAAAATTGCCCAAAGGATTGGTTTTAGTAGTGTAGTCATTGTTTAAAATGTTGATTATTAACAATATACGAAAATTTTTAGCAATCAAGTTATTATTTCCTTCAATTTCTAATCTATTTCTTGAGTAATAAAACCGATTACTTTTTCTGTGATATCTTTCAGATAAGTATTGTATCTGCATTCTAAAGGTCTCAATTTCTACAGAATAAATATTTGACAAATCGTACCGTTTTGCCATGTGTTTATTTATTTTATTTTTTTTAATAAAATCAATGGTCAGGAAGGACGGGCTTTTGTTTGAGCAGCACCACTGGTACAGCTTTTGCGTGTTGAAAAGTAAGTAAGTCTATTTCTGTTACATAAAATAAAGGCTTTACTTTCAGGAAAGTAAAGCCATTATTCTGCTTGAAAAACTCAAATGTTATTGTCTCCAAAACTCTAATTCTTCACATCAATATTCTCATCCTTATATCCAAATATCTGCTCCAGTGACAGTTCCTCTACCGTCCCAATCGTCTTGAGATATTCCATGTTCAGTTTTTTGCGATCGCCCAATACCAGATAGGAGTACTTGCGATCTTTGACATTAGCCTCCTGGAATTTCTTTAAGTCTTCAACACTAGTCGATTTGAGTTTGTTGTACACATCTTTCCGCTTGTCATAGTCGTACCCCAATTTCTTGTTAGACAGGTAATTGAAGTAGATAGAAGATTTTGTGATACGCTCGCTTTCAATCTTCTTGAGCAATGAGGTCTTTGCTGTTTCGATCTGTGCATCAGACACTGGCATATCAACTAGTATTTCCTCAACAGCAGTGACAGCATCCTCCAATTTATCTGCCTGAGTACCGACATATGCCTGCATGTAATGTGGATCCTGCTTCTTCTGAGGAGAAGAGAAATAAGCATACGTGGAATAAGCCAATGCCTTCGATTCTCTTATTTCCTGAAACATGATAGAGGACAAGCCAAAACCGAAGTAATTGTTATACAGTTCTTTCATGATGTCTTGTTCCGCATTGTAAGTATCTCCCTTTGAAAGCATAAGTACTTCCGCCTGTACCATTGGGAAATCAACAAAATACACCTTGTTTTCCGTCGTTTCAAGATAAGGGTAATTCTTTTCTGTAGGATAAGCCATTAGTTTCTCAGGGACTTTGTGGTGCTTGTTCAAAATCGATTTTACAGTAGATGGCGATTCTTGGCCATAGTAAAAAACGGTATGCTCAAATCCAGTAATGGCCTTGATTTTCGTCACCAAGTCGCTCGGTTTGATTTTCCTCAAATCTGATTCAGAAATGATATCAGTAAACCCAGAGTTTTTGCCGAATCTCGCATAATTGGCTAACCCTGACCGTAGGATGGTTCGCTTGTCTTTCTTTGCGTCTTGGCGCTTCTTGATAATATCGGCGACCACACCTTCCAGTGCTTTTTCGTCTCCTTTAACATTGGCAAGAATATGCTCAAACAATTCAACTCCAGGCTCCAGTGATTCTTCAAGACCACTAAGCATAACATAAGCGCGATCAGCTGAACTGAATACGTCAAAACTAACGCCGAGTTTGAAAAATTCTTGCTGTAATTGCGCTGCAGTGTACTTGTCTGTTCCTAGGAAAGGAAGATAAGTGATCGCCAGCGGCAACATCTTATCGTGGTTTTTGCCCATTTCCAATACATAAAACAGTTCAAACGTCTTGTTGTATGGATTTTTGATGTAGTCTAACTCGACACCACTATCTAATTTATACTTTTTTATTTGATCGGAATAGTCAACAAACGCTGGGGATATCGGGTCTGAGGTTATTTTGTTGAAGGCAGTGATGAATCCAGATTCCTTACCACGATTAAGAGATACAGGTGTGATTTCCGGCTTTTCTACCTTCATAGCAGAATCATCATTTCCAGTTCGCTTGTAAATCAGTACTCGGTTGTCATTGAATTTCGCCTTGGCAAAGTTGACGATATCCGCTTTTGTGATCTTGTCCATACGGTCAAACTTGGTGGCGTACTCGTTCCAGTCGAGTCCTCTTACAAATGCCTCATTCATTTCGGATACGCGGCCTCTGTTGGACTCATACTGCTTCAGCTGAGACAGTTTTATGTCTTTTTTACAGGCTTCTAACAACCAATCTTCAAATTTTCCTTCTTTCACCAATTCGAGTTGTTCTAGTAGCAAATCACGGACTTCATCAAGGCTTTGGCCATCGCGGGCGTTGCCCTCAATACCGAAAATACTATAGTCTGCCCAACTCCAGCCGTAGGCGGTACCTTTCAATATTTTTTGTTTTTGAATCAAGTTCAAATCAATCAAACCTGCTTGTCCGTTAGATAGAATTTTGGACAATAATGCTACCTTCAATGCATCAGGAGACTGAGCACCACCAGCTTTCCAGGCATTGTCAACAAATTCTTCTTCCTGACCAAAGATTTCAATTTCAACGGGAGCTTTAAGGTCTGGTTGTTCCTCAAAGGTCCAAGCTTCTTTTTCTCCTTTTTTGAAATCACCAAAGTGTTCTTTAATTAAGTCTACAGCATCATCCGGGTTAAAGTCACCACTTAAAATGATGGCCATATTGTTAGGGATGTAGTGTTTTTTGAAATACTTCTGAATCTCAACATGTGATGGGTTTTTCAAGTGTTCCCCTTTACCAATTGTAGACTGTGTGCCATAGGTGTGCGTAGGAAACAAGGTTTTGAATAACGCTTGATTCACCTTACGTCCGTCTCTATCCTGACTAATGTTAAACTCCTCATACACAGCCTCCAGTTCCGTATGAAACAGTCGTAAGACCAACATTTTGAAACGTTCCGATTCTAGTGACAACCATTTGCCCAGTTCATTGGAAGGGATGTCATTCACATAAACAGTTTCCTCTACTGAGGTATAGGCGTTGGTGCCTTTAGCTCCAAGAGAGGTGACCATTTTGTCATATTCATTGGCAGCCACTAGTTTTGCAGCTTCACCAGATACTTTATCAATTTCAGCGTAGATCGCTTTTCGCTTGGCTGGATCTTTCACGCTACGGTGTTTTTCGTAAAGGTCAGAAATCTGTTGTAGCATTACTTTTTCCTTTTCCCAGTCTAGAGAACCAATGCTGTCTGTTCCTTTAAACATCATATGCTCCAGGTAATGCGCTAATCCAGTGCAGTGAGCAGGATCATGCTTGGATCCGGCAGCTACAGAGATGTAGGTCTGTATCCTTGGCGCATCCTTGTAAACGCTCATGTATATCTTCAGGCCGTTGTCTAGTGTATAGAGCTTGGCATTCAGTGGATCATTAGCCACTGTTTCGTACTGGTACTTGCTTAAAGTGGGCGCATCTTTACAAGAGAAGTAAGCAATTGAAAGGGTAGAAAGGATTAGGAGATAAACAAAATTTCGTTTCATTTCGATCTAATTAAATGGTTTAAGTTTTACCTGGATTTCACTTTTAAGTACAAAAGTACGATATAACGTTCGAATATTAGTAATAATTTATGTGTCATTAACCATTATTCAATCCAGTTTAAGGTCTTAGCCTTAATTTTAACGTAACTTTAAGTTAAATTTATTTAGAATGTATAACCTAATAGAAATAAAAGCCTGGTGTTCTGACCACGATAGTGTCAGAACAATATTGAAGTCCAATAACGCTGACTTTAAAGGTATAGATCATCAAACAGATACTTATTTTTTGGTTCCGAATGGTCGTTTAAAACTAAGAAAAGGAAACATTGAGAACCACCTTATTCATTACCATCGCCCTGATATTGACGGCCCCAAGAATTCGTTAGTCACCTTGTATAAGAGTGATCCTGAATCCTCGCTGAAAGCGCTTTTGACAAAGGCACTTGGTATTAAGACTGTAGTGACAAAACAACGAGAGATCTATTTCATTGATAACGTAAAGTTCCACATCGATATCGTCAAATCCCTTGGTACTTTTATCGAAATCGAAGCCATCGGTAAAACAAACGATGATACCGAAAAACTCAGAGAACAATGCACCCACTACATGCAACTCCTAAAAGTACAAGATAGAGATCTGGTAACTAACTCCTACAGCGACATGTTAATGTGATAGTTTTGAGTGAGGGCGGGCGAGGTGGCGGAGGTGTTGTTTGAACGTAGAGAGTGCCGGAGCAACCGACCCGTAGGGGCGACCCCAAATAAAAAACAAACTTCCACAAACAAATAAAAGACATCAACCGTTTTTTCAGTGCTGATGCCTTTTCTATTTCTTAAATTTTTTCGATTGGTTCTATTTCCAAAGGCTAATAGCCAATTTCAAGTTGTCCTACTCCACAATCAATCGCTTAGTCAACACTTGATCATCCACTCTAATACCCAGTAGGTAAACCCCCGCTGCCACGCCCGACAAGTCAAGCGTTTCTGAGATTTCAAGCACATCAGACCGCTCCAAACGCAATACAGATTGGCCGAGTGTGTTGGTCAGTTCCAACTGCAAATCAACTGATTCATTGAATGACAGTTCAAGCGTAGCCTGTTCATCTGCTGGATTCGGATAAAGACTTATCGCTTCGAGACCAGTGATGGTTGTAGTATTGGAAGTGCCGCCACCAACCATTGCACAAGCTACCTCTGAGCACCCATTCGTATCAGTTGCGGTAACACAATGAATTCCTGCAGTTAATCCTGTAGCGGTTGCTCCAATTTCTCCGTTATCCCATTGGTAAGTATAACCAGGAGTACCACCACCTGTGTTGGTTGTTCCAGTACCATCTGCTGCACTGGGTGATGAAACTGGGGTTGTCGTGATCGTTAAGGTAATTGCTGGCGGTTCAGTAATGATAGCACTACTGGTCGTTGTACATCCTAGCGCATCGACAACAGTTACGGTATAATTACCTGCGCATCCCGGATTTATAGGGTTGTAAATATAAGTATAAGGTGGTGTTCCTCCTGCAGCGACCGTAGTGATTTGCCCATCACAAGCTCCATTACAAGTAACATTCATGACACTATTTTGTGCTGTCAAGGGCAATGGTTCATTGATGATTACAGTAGCAGTTCCCTTACAGCCATTGGAATCAGTGATCGTCACTACATGGTTTCCACGACATAAGTTTAGCGCCAATGGAGCGGTAGAACCATCATCCCATAAATAAGTATATGGAAATGCGCCACCACTGGTTTGTGCAACAGCAGAGCCATCACAACCACCTGCACAGCTAACAGGGGAAACTTCAATTGCGATTACTGAGATGGGAGGACAACCTGCAGCTTCTGGCAATACAAATGACTTTGAAGCGGAAGCGTTGTCTCCTAGTGTAGTATTATCATTATTGACTGCAGTCGCAGTATAATAAAAAGTGATATCTCCTTTTCCAGGAAAGGGCGCTGTCCAATCAGCAGTAAAGAGTGGAAGAAAGGAAGGACCAGTATGTTCCCAATATGTCCTTCCAAATGCTACTCCTAAACCCGTGCCAAGTCCTGGGTTTTGGAAGGTGCCAGCAGCTGAATTATTAGGATCCAGTGCGGTCATTTGAAATCCGAATCTTGATGCTAACCCACTAGTATCAGATACTTGGAATGTAAGGTTATAAGTGGTGCCTGGGTCATAAGTAGTTGCTGGTAAACCAGATGGTCCTAGTACAGTTAAAAAAGCATCAACTGTTCCAAATGGGCCTGTGTTATGACAGGTGATACAGGTAATCCCTGATTCTAGTGGAGCACCAGTATTTCCATCCATTTGAGTTGTAGCACGGCCACCCGCACTACTGATTAAGGCATAACCAATAAGACTAGTAAAAATTACAAATAGTAGTTTGTAGTTCATTATGTAGTTTGTTATGTAAATATAACGATTTCTAATTTTACTTTGCTGCTTTTTATGTTGTTTAGTGTAAAATCTATCATGCTTCGTCCTTGTAAGCGCTCTAGGCGATTAAATGTAATAGCTTCATAGCAAATTCCGCATTATCGTTTTCTAGTTCAAGTCCTGCCCACACATGCACTCTAGTATTAAAGTCATCTTTCTCAGAAAAGTTTTGAATGAAGTTGTGGACTTCAGGCTCTTGTCTCAACGCGGTCATTTCGTCTGATGTAGGTAAAGCATATAATCCTGCCAATCGTCCGATATCATTCCCAGTCAACACTTCACTCTGTTTTATATGGTCTGGAAGTTGGTCATATCCCAGCGATATCTTAGTCACTGGTTGCACTACGGTGAAAATCGCATCCCCGCTTGCTCTTGTGTAGTAGGAACGGCCCATTCTACCCACCAGATCAATCTTATGTGGGTCGATCCTGTTATTCTCATCAATCACCTCTTCACTCACATGCATTTTCACCACATCACAAATGATCAAATGACCGGCACCACCGTGTTTTCCAAGCGTTATAATCTCTTTCACCTTACATTCCATTTGCACTGGGGACTCTTTTACTCTAGGCGGTTTCACTATGTCTGAAGGCACGGGTGTCAGTCCTGTCTTACTAAATTCGCTTACTGCGCTATCAAAATTAACTGCGGCCACTGCCATCTGTCTTACAATAGCATAATTCACCACATTAATCACCACTTCCTTATTGATCTCAATATTATGGAGGGTGTCCTTGGTCGTGTTATCGCTCACCCGTCTGTTGGAGGAAAACACTAGGATTGGCGGGTTGGAACTAAAAGCATTAAAAAAACTGTAAGGCGCCAAATTGACCAAACCATCCTCATTGATCGTACTGGCAAAGGCAATTGGGCGTGGCGCTACTGCTCCTAGCAAAAATTGGTGAAAGTCATGTGTTGGGATCGTACCTGGTTCTATTGTTCTCATAGTATCTCTTATAAATGAATCACAAAGTTCCAAACATACATAAAAATCAATAATCGGTCTAGCTAAAATCAAGATTTCGTATAGTATAATTATTTGGGGCTATCCCTTCATTCGTTCCTCATTACGGGGCGGGCTGCTGCTTGGCTCGTTATTCACTCGGCCCTACGGTCTTCGCCTATCGGCTCACCATTCCGCATCCCTTAGCCACTCCTTGTTTCTATTGTACTGAGATTTTAGAACACTGTGCTTAAGTCTATAAGTTGTTGAGAGTTTAAAGGAACTGGTAACATGGAACTACAATTAGATCCCACAGGGAAGTGAGTAGCATCAGGCGAAGCCGTCCATGGTTGTTAACACAGACTACCTAAGTGTTCATAAGGTGCGTTAGTACTGCCTCTATTGTACAAACCCTAAAGGCTGTTTCCTGATAAGGTGCGTAGCATTGTCCCTATTTGTAACACAGACAACCAAGTGCTCAAAAGGTGCGTTAGCATCGGCTCTATTTGTAAACTTCATCACCAACAAGAGTTCGGAGTGCCAATTTCCATTCAATTCAAACCACAAATCGGTTCCAAATACTAGTTTCAATAACTTCAACAGACTAAAAACTCGAAAATTCATGAATTTTTCAAAAAAAATATGACACTAGAATACCGATAATCACAACCATATTTTTTAGCGTGTAATCAGCATTACTCCTTTCAAAAGACTTATGTACTAGTATAGTTTCGATCAGAAAATTCTGAAAACAATTCAAACGAAACACATTGATTATCAATTATTTAGTATTTTACTTTTAAAGTTATTGGATTTTAATTACATGTTATTGGAACTAAATACGAATTCTTTTCGTTTAAATGTTTCATTCCAAAACCAGATATACATATTATCCCTTTGGTTTGAGGAAAATGCATTGCGATTGAAATTTCATTGGAAAAAAAAGAAAAAATGTTTCTTTTGGAAGAAAAAAGTCGTAAATTTGCGAGCACTTTGAAGAAAGTAACAAAATATAGTTGAAATTGTTAGCCAGTTTTCATTAGAAGATTAATCGTTTTTAGAATAAAAATGCCGATGTAGCTCAGTTGGCCAGAGCAGCTGATTTGTAATCAGCGGGTCGGGGGTTCGAATCCCTCCATCGGCTC
>ENA-ORXR01004659-ORXR01004659.1-marine-metagenome-genome-assembly--contig:-NODE-4659-length-11336-cov-3.960298_pt1 | contig 11336 bp, 14 predicted proteins | sample MGYA00237866_ERZ511479 | MGnify/ENA metagenome assembly ERZ511479 | reverse complement strand
CCTCAAGCGTCTCAAATGAGCGCGCCGCAAGGCATGCCTCGTCCTATGGCCGCGCCGGTGCCCATGGGCGCGCCGGTTCCAATGGGCGCGCCGCGTCATATGGCGGCTCCCGTGCCGATGAGCGCGCCGCAGCCGCAGCAAGGCCAGCCGGTTCAGCCGCAATATCAGCAGCCTCAACATCAGCCCCAACGCCAGCCTATGCATAATCCGCAAGCGCAGCCTCAAGGCATGCCGCAGCAGGGAATGCCAGCTCCGCAGGCAATGCCGCAGCCCGGTGTTCAGCCGCAAATGCAGCCTGCCTCAGCCGTAGTTTCGCCAAATGCAACACCGGAAAATACCCGCGAAGGCGGAGAGCGCGCTTTGCCGGCAATTTCCATTCATGCCTTTTGCGAGCGTCCGGAAACAGCCGGCGCTGTGCAGGCGACCACGCGCGATTGGCGCATGAACCGCACAAATCTAAAAGTCTATATGGGCGGCCTGCCGTCTGCCGTAGATTTCTACCATAATGAAAATACGCCAAGCCTCATCCTGATTGAGACGGGCATGCGCGGCCCGGAGCTATTCACCCAGCTTGAAGGTCTGGCCAGTGTTTGTGATGCGGGAACGAAAGTTGTCGTTATTGGCGCAGCCAATGACATACGTCTCTATCGCGAGCTTATGGATAAAGGCGTCTCAGAATATCTGGTTCCGCCTTTCCATCCTTTGACTTTAATTCGCTCAATGGCGGATCTCTACATCGATCCTGAACAGCCTTTTACCGGGCGTGTCTGCGCATTCTTTGGCGCCAAAGGCGGCGTGGGCAGCTCAACACTTGCGCATAATATTGCCTGGATCATGTCTTCCAATCATAATCAGGAAACGGCGCTTGTCGATCTTGATGCGAGTTGGGGAACCACAGGTCTCGACTTTAATTATGACAGCGTTCAGGGGCTGGAAGAAGCTTTGGCTTCGCCGGACCGCTTGGATGAAACTTTGCTTGACCGCATCATGCTTCGCCACACCGCAACATTATCTCTGCTGCCTGCTGCGGCCTCGCTCAATAATGCAGGTATGGAATCTCCTGAAGCTTACGAGGCCATTGTTGACGGCGTGCGCAAAATCTCGCCCATGACGATTTTAGATATGCCGCATAATTGGACGCAGTGGACCTCGAATGTCCTCAAAGGCTCAGATGATATTGTCATCACGGTTCTTCCTGATCTTGCAAATTTGCGCAATGCGAAAAACCTGATCGACTTTTTGCGCGCCGAGCGTCCAAATGATGCCGACCCAATTATTGTCATGAATAAAACGGGCGTTCCAAAAACACCTGAAATTCCGGTCAAAGACTTCGTCTCAGCCCTGGGCATCGAGCCAACTTTAGTTCTGCCATATGAGCCTGTCTTATATGCGACGGCGTCTAATGACGGGAAAATGCTCTCTGAAATGAAATCAGATAGCAAAGCCGTAGATGGCCTGTCCGTGCTCGCTCACCGCATTCGCAGCGGTCAAACCGGCGGAGCCGGAATGAAGGGCGGCGCAAGAGGTAAATCCAAAGGGGGCTCAGGCTCTATAATCGGCAAATTGCTGAAGAAAAAATAGGCATTTAAATGTTTGGAAAACTTTCCGAAAATAACGCTGCGCTAAAAACGCCTGCGACTGCGCCCGCCGCAGCTCAGCCCGCTGCGGCTAAAAAGGCAGACGTGGCGGCCGTGCCTGCTGCGCCGCGCTCATCAGGCGAGACCAACGATACCTATTACGAAACCAAGGCGACGATATTTAACGCCCTGTTTGAAACAATTGATGTGTCAGCTCTGGCGGGGATGCAGCCTGACCGCGCGCGCGAAGAAATTCGCACAATCGTGGATGAAATTATTGCCATCCGCAATGTTCGCCTCTCCGTCTCAGAGCAAAATCAACTTATCACGGAAATCTGTGACGATATTCTTGGCTATGGCCCGTTAGAGCCGCTCCTGGCGCGTGATGACATTGCCGATATTATGGTCAATGGCGCGAAACATGTGTTCATCGAAGTCGATGGCAAGATGGAAAAAACCAATATCCGTTTCCGCGATAATCAACAGTTGATGAATATTTGTCAGCGCATTGTGTCCCAAGTGGGTCGCCGCGTTGATGAAGCCAGTCCGATTTGTGATGCGCGCTTGCTTGACGGCTCTCGTGTCAATGTTATCGCGCCGCCTCTGGCCATTGACGGCCCGACGCTTACCATTCGCAAATTTAAGCGCGACAAGCTGACCTTGGAGCATTTGGTCAATTTCAAATCTATCTCTCCGGCCGGCGCGAAGGTGCTGTCCATTATCGGGGCGTGCCGCTGTAATGTTCTAATCTCGGGCGGTACCGGTTCCGGTAAGACGACATTGCTCAACTGTCTGACGGCCTTTATTCATCCTGATGAGCGGATCATTACCTGCGAAGACTCAGCAGAACTGCAACTCCAGCAGCCGCATGTTGTGCGCCTTGAAACTCGCCCGCCCAATCTTGAGGGCAAGGGTAAAGTCACCATGACCGACCTTGTGAAAAACTGTCTGCGGATGCGTCCTGAACGTATTATCGTGGGTGAGGTGCGTGGCCCCGAAGCCTTCGATTTGCTTCAAGCCATGAACACGGGTCATGACGGCTCTATGGGCACGCTCCATGCCAACTCCCCGCGTGAAGCTTTGTCACGGATGGAGTCCATGATTACGATGGGCGGATTTAATCTGCCGATGAAAACAATTCGCGAAATGATTACCGGCTCTGTTGACGTCATCGTCCAGGCCATGCGTATGCGTGACGGGTCTCGCCGCATTACTAAAATTACCGAAGTTATCGGTATGGAAGGTGAAGTCGTTGTTACCCAAGATTTGATTTCTTATGAAATCGAAGGCGAAGACGCGAACGGAAAAATCATTGGCGCGCATAAATCCACGGGTATTGCCCGTCCGAATTTCTGGGATCGCGCCCGTTATTTCAACCTTGAAAAAGATCTGGCCGAAGCGCTGGATGCCGCCGGAAGCTAGGGTAAGACGATGGATGAGCAAATGATGCTAATGTTGGCGGGCGGCGGGATGCTTGCCCTGCTTGCTATGCTGATCATGGGCGGACAAAGCGGCGCATCCAAAAAACGCCAATCCATGATTGCCGGAAGTAAGAACGACAAATCCAAAGGCGGAATGTTCAGCTTCATGAAAGGCGCAGATGAGAACTCTTTGCGCCGCAAGCAGGTTGAAGCCAGCTTGGGTGATATTGAAGCGAAGACGAAAGATAGTGAAAAAGCTCGCAAGACGCTCAAGTCAAAACTCATTCAAGCGAATCTGACGACGACGCCTCAGACCTTTATGATTGTTTCGGTTGTAACCGGCGCTATATGCGGCGCTCTTGCCCTGTTCTTTGGACTGGTTGCTTGGCAAGCTTTGGGTGTGGGCGTTATTGTCGGCTTTGGTCTGCCGCGCTGGATTCTCAGCATGATGATTAAGCGCCGCCAATCAAAATTTACAGCAAGTTTTGCTGACGCGATGGAGATTATTGTGCGCGGCGTGCGAACAGGTCTTCCGCTGGGCGACTGTCTTAAGATTATCGCCCATGAGTCCCCTGAGCCGATCCGTGAAGAATTTGCCCGCGTTGTCGAAGCCGAAGCCGTGGGCGTTCCGATTGAGACCTGTCTTGACCGTATGTATGACCGTATGCCGCTCTCCGAAGTGAAGTTCTTTGCCACGGTGTTAAATATTCAGCGCTCGACAGGGGGTAACCTCGGTGAGGCGCTGGCCAATCTGGCTAATGTTCTGCGCGGCCGTAAACTCCTGCGTGAGAAGATTAAAGCGCTCGCGGCTGAGGCCAAAGCCTCTGCCATTATTATCGGTGTTTTGCCGCCGGGCGTCATGGTTCTCGTCACTGTTGTTTCGCCGGATTATATGGTCGAGCTTTACACAACCAGCACAGGTCATAGAAATCTGATGATCGGCGCAGGCATGATGATGGCCGGTATTTTCGTCATGCGTAAAATGATTAACTTCAAGTTCTAGAAAGGCTGCTATTATGAATCCCGAAAGTGCAGCCATGTTCGCCAATGTCCTCGCAGGAGCCATTGCGCTCTTGATTATGGCGACAATTTACACCGTTATTTCGCCTATGCTCTCCGGCGATAAACAGAAAAAACGCATGAAGATGGTCACATCGGAACGTGACGTCATGAAGCGTGATCGTCTTGACGCGCTTAAAATGCCGAGTGGCCTGCGTAATGACAGCAAAGGGATTGTTAATAGAGTCGTCGCCGGCCTCTCGCTTGAGCGTTTGCTGGCCGCGCCTGATCTGCGCGATAAATTAATGCAAGGCGGCTTTCGCGGACAGCGCCCGGTTCAGATGTTCTACTTCTTCCGCATGGCCTTGCCGATTTTATTTTTCGTTCTGGCCTTTGCCTATTGTATTCTCGTCAATCCGAAAGACTATTCATTCGGCAAGGGCGCATTTATGACAATGGGCGCGACATTATTCGGATATTACCTGCCAGGGATTTACCTTAAAAATGCCGGAAAGAAACGCCAAGCCAGCATTATGCCGGCTTTCCCTGACGCGCTTGATTTGCTGCTCATTTGTGTCGAATCCGGCATGTCCGTTGAGTTGGCCTTTAACCGGGTCGCCAGCGAGATGGCCGGGTCTTCAATTGAACTGGCCGAAGAATTTTCGCTAACCACCGCTGAGCTGTCCTATCTACAGCAGCGCCGCCAAGCCTATGAAAACCTGGCGCGCCGTAATAACCATCCGGGCATTCGCGCCGTGGCCACTGCGCTTGTACAATCGGAGCGATACGGTACGCCTTTGGGCGCGACCTTGCGCACCATGTCGCATGAGAACCGCGAAATGCGGGTGCTTCTGGCTGAGAAAAAAGCGGCTGCATTGCCGGCGAAATTGACCGTTCCAATGATTATCTTCTTCCTGCCGGTCCTCTTTATCGTGATCCTGACCCCTGCCGCCATGCGTCTGGGTAATGCCTTCGGATAGTCGCGCGCTGCGCCCGTCATAGAATCATCACAATTTGGGCAATATAGCGCCCGTTTTACCCGCCAGACCCTCTGCTCATTGAAAAATGAGGTGAAACATGCTTGCGATAGATATGCCCCGTTCTCAACAGTGGATGCCGCTCCGGCTTAAAACCCCAACGCAGTCTAAGCTGCGTTTGGGCATTATTGCGGCCTGCATCCTGCCCTGGTCAACCGCTCTGATATTCTTTCTGTTTACAGTTCATGACTCCGGCTCGTTAAATGCGCTGGCCGAGCAGATTAAGCGAGACCCGATCATTTTCTGGGCCATAATGCTACCCTTATTTGGCGTCTTCACCCTCGGGGCCTTTTTGGTGGCCTTTATCTCCGCCCGCAGTGTCAAGCGGCGCAGCCATATTCGGATGCTCGCCTTACTCTGGACGGGCCTGCGCACAGCGCTTTTCATTCACGGCATCACAGCCCTTTTTCAGTTGGGTGCGCTTTTAGCGGGCACATATTTTGAAGGCAGAGATATCGGTTTTATGCTCCGGGACATGCCGGAATTTTTTCAAATCCACCTCATGCTCGCTATATTTGGAACGACGCCTTTGGCCTTGCTGTGCACTTATATTTTCCGCATGGTCGCGCTTACGCGAAAGCCCGATCAGGTGACGGCGGCATTTGAGTGAGTGTGTGACGCGCAATGGACATTAATCCGCCGCCTTCTGCTTATCCGCCTCTAAGATTTAGAGGGCCTCTCAGCGTTGTGATTGGAACACTTACCGCGTGCTTCATTCCTTTCCTCATAGGATTATATTTTCTGGATCAATCTATGGAAGGGTTTGAGTCCATTGAGCTTTGGATAAGCCATCTCATGAAGGCGAAGCAGGAAGATATTGCATTCGACATACCCTTGATTGGTATCTTCATGTTTGGGTCAATCCTTGTGGCTTTACTCAGCCTTCGCTCCCTCGTTTTGATCAAAGACATCGAGATAATTGATCTCAATCTCATTGCATTACGCAATACCGGATTGGTTCATGCTTTAGTTGCCATAATTCAGATTGGCATGATGGGTTGGTTTGATTTTCCGAGTATCGTTATGTTGCTGCTCTTCGGCGGACTTATTCACTTGGGCTTATTCGGGCTAGTTGCTGCGCCGCTCTCCCTCCTCTGCGCCTATATCTTCCGCATGATTGCCCTGACGCGAAAGCCCGCTCACCTCATATCCACCTTTGACTAAACCCGCCGCCTGCGCTTAAAGCCCGCCATGAGTGATGAGACGACAAAACCCTGGACAGCGACGGCCTTAACGCTGTTTCCGGACGCCTTTCCGGGCGTATTGGGCGCATCTGTCATTGGCGGGGCAGAAAAATCGCAGATTTGGTCGCTGGAGACGGTAGACATTCGGGATTTTTCGTCTAATAAGCACCGCACTGTTGACGGGACCCCCGCTGGCGGCGGCGCAGGCATGGTTCTGCGACCCGACATAGCGGCGGCAGCGATTGACAGCGTTCCTCGGGACGGACGTGCATTAATATATTTAACCCCGCGCGGGACGCCTCTGACGCAAAAACGTGTCAAAGAGCTGGCGGCCGGCCCGGGGGTTATTGTATTTTGCGCCCGCTTCGAAGGTCTGGACGAGCGGGTCATTGCGGCCCGGCAAATGGAAGAGATATCCATAGGCGATTTCGTTCTGGCGGGGGGCGAAGTGGCAGCGCAGGCGCTCATCGAGGCCTGCGTGCGGCTCATCCCCGGCGTTCTCGGCAAGATCGAGAGCACGCAGGAGGAGAGTTTTGAAGACGGTTTGTTAGAGTATCCGCTCTATACCAAGCCGCGAGAATTTGAAGGCCGGGCTATCCCGGATGTGCTTTTGTCAGGCGACCACAAAAAAGTGGCTGGCTGGCGCAAGGACAAAATGATTGAGACAACGAAGGCCAGGCGGCCTGATTTGTTTAAAGCTTACACGGCCCGCACAGAGCCGAACACAGGAGACGCGACATGAACGTGATCGAAAAACTAAATAAGGCCGAACAAGAGCGCCTTTTATCTTCCGGTAAAACCATTCCGGATTTTGACCCGGGCGATACATTGGTCGTGCAAGTGCGCATTACCGAAGGCACGCGCACCCGTCTGCAGGCCTTTGAAGGCGTCTGCATCGCGCGCTCCGGCGCGGGTCTGAACGAGGCCTTTACGGTTCGCAAAATTTCTTATGGCGAAGGCGTCGAGCGCGTTTTCCCAATTTTCAGCCCGCTGGTTGAAGAGATCGAAGTCAAACGCCGCGGCCGTGTCCGCCGCGCCAAGCTCTATTACCTGCGCGAGCGCCGCGGGAAGTCTGCGCGCATCAAAGAGCGCACAACAGGCCACGGCATGAAAGACGGCCGCGCTGTAAAGAAATAGGCTTTGGCTTACGACTGAATTTTAAACCCGTCTCTTTGAGGCGGGATTTTTGTTGGGGGTAGTCCACCCACCACGTCGTCATCCAGAGCGCAGCGAAGGATCCATACCTAGATGGATCGTCCGCGCATAAATTTCTCATATAGCTCTACCCAATCTGAGTTCTTAGTCTCCAGCAAATTAATTTTGAACTTACGCGATTTTCCTTTGAGGTATTTCTCGCGCTTTATGGCCTCTCCCGGGGATTCAAAGATTTCGTAATACACCAAACGGTGAATGTTATATCGAGCCGTATGGCTTTCTGGATTATAATTAGTTTTGTGTTCCAATACTCTCCGGCCAAGGTCATTTGTCATACCAATATAGATCGAGCCATTCTTTGCGCTGGCCATGATATAAATATAGTAAGCTAATGTATCCGCGTAGCTCATGGATAATCCTAGACTTGGATCCTTCGGCGCTGCGCGCCTCTGGATGACGGAGCAGCGCGCCCTCAATCCACGCACAATCCCGGTTGCACAATACCGCCGATGATTTCGCTATTGCATCCGAAGGGACTATCATCCGCTTGGCACTGGCCTGTGCCTTCATAGCCTGCGGCGTCGAAATCACCGGCGAGGCATTGGCCCTGACACTCTGCGCTGTCGGTGCAGACCGTGCCCGCGTCGCTATAGGGCAGGGTGCAGCGATTTGCGCCGAGCTTTCCGGCGGGGCCGTAGCGTCCGCCTTTAGTCATGCAAATCTCAGCGGCGCTGATAGGTTCGGGCGCGGTAATCTCCGGCATGTCCACCTCGTCTTGTTTGGCCGGAGCGCTCGCGCAGGCTGAGACGACTATAAGGACAGAGCCGAGCAGGGCGGCGCGCAGGTGATTAGCCATAATAATCTTCACATGTTGAATAGTCGCCTTTGGCGACGGATTTGCTGCCCCAATTGGCGGGATTGATCGGCTTATTCCCATCCGGGGTCACATAGGAGTAATTATACAGGCAAGAGCCGCTCCGAAATTCGTAAAAGCAATGGGCGACCTCGCGATCTTGCTCATCATATTCAAAGCACATCTGATCATTTTTAATGTACCAAATGCCTTTAGACCTGAATTCACCTTCGCGGTAATCGGTCCGGCCATCCTCGGTCATTTTTTCTGTATAATGCGTTGTCGTGCTGCGCGACGTTGGAATTTTATAGACACCGTAAAGCGTTTGTCCGGCATAGGCGGCGCGAAGTTCATCTCCGCGCAGGCGCTCTAGCGTATCGGCATCCGGGATATGGGTGCTGATTTGGGCCGAGGCGGGCAGGGCGGTCAGCAGGGCAAAAGCGGCTATCGTTAAATATTTTATCATCCGATTAAATCATCACAGGTTGAGATGCTGCCTTTACTTATCGTTTTGGCGACCCACAGATTAGTGTCGACGGGACCTGCGGGAGTCGTATTTCGCGGGCTGTAGCCATATAGACATGTGCCCGATTTATAGATGTGGAAACAGCTGGAATAGTCATCATCGTCATATGTGAAACACATTAAGGTGTCGCCTTGGACCCACCAATCCCCGCCAATGCGGCTCGCGCCTTCGCGGTAATCCGTGCGGCCATCAGCGCTCATCGTTTCGGTAAATAAATTTGTGCCCGTCGCCTCGCGCTCTGATTTATAGGTTCCGTAATGGGTTTTATCTGCAAATGCCGCGCGCAGCGCCTCGCCGGTAAGCTGCGTCAGCTGATCCGGCGGCGGCGAAGGTGTCTGCGCCGAGAGGGGAGCGGCGAAGGCGATTGCCGCGACGATAGCTACAAGCGCGCGCCTCATCCGATCAGATCGTCACAGGTTGAAACGTCGCCCTTGCGGATGGATTTGACCGCCCAGGCATTGGCGTTAATCGGCCCGAGCGCCGTTGTATCGATTGGGTTATAGCCATAAATACAGGTGCCGGATTGATACATACGAAAACAGTGGCGGCCCGGAAAATTATCATATTCAAAACACATAATGTCTTTGACTAATATATCCCAATACCCCTCAAGCTTCATTTTGCCTTCGCGGTAAAGGGTGCGTCCGTTCTCATCCATAATTTCGGTAAATGTATTTGTCCCGCTTTCCTGGCGCGTTTCCTTATAGGTGCCGTAATGGGTCTTCCCGGCAAAGGCGTCGTGCAGGGCGTCTCCGGAGAGCAGCGTCATATCCTCCGCCCCCTTCATAACATATTGCGCGTTCGCCGGCGCGGCGAGCATTAGCAGAGCGCAGAATATAGCCGGCGCGCGCATCATCCGATGGCCGGTTCGCAGCTGGCGGTTTCGCCGGACTTCACCGAGCGCGCGGTCCAATATAGCCCGTTGCGAACTCCGAAAATTCCGGCCGCATTATTGGAATAATAATAGTAACAATTGCCCACGACATAAACATAGAAACAGCCGCCTGCCATGGCCGCATCATAATAGCGGTAACAGAGTTGATCGCCGACGCGGTCCCAGCGTCCCTCGGCGACAAGGTCGCCTTCTTTGTAGCGTACCCGGCCATCTTCATATGTCGTTTCGGTATAGTCTTTGGTGCCGGTGCTCTCGCGCAATATAGCATAGGTGCCTTTATGGGTGACGCCTGAGAAATTGAGGTCCAGCATCTCGCCGGTGACCTGAACGCCGTCGGGGCGAATATCAACATCTTGGGTCGGCTCGCCTGCGCTTGCGGTTGGCGCGGCGGTGATGAACGCGGCCAAAATCGCGGCCTGCGTCAAATGTAAAAGCTTACTCGTCAAATCCATATAAATAACCTATCACAGGGTTATGACGGGCCAAAGTGACAATTCAGCAAATACCAGTGAGCCAAAATCGCCGGTTCGGACGCGCCGCAAGGACCGGGCATTTAAGCGTAGCCGCGCCGTCCGGGAACGTCGCGCCGCGCAGGATAAAAAAGATTTCCGCCTCATCGTGATTCTCTTGCAGCTCTCCGTGCTGGGCGCGCTTGTATTGGCCGCCGCCGGCATTATGGGTCTGCGGGTGGTCAATAATCCAAACTCCGAAGGGCAGGGCTTTATTGTTATGCTCGCCGAGCCCGTCTTTTTGGGGCTCTCTGCGGTGGAAATTGGCTCAGGCGTAATTTTCGTTGCTGTTGTAGCAGCATTGCTCTGGCGGGGCCGCAAAAAGCGGTAAAATCTCCCGCGCCTGTAAATTTACGCTTGCGCCTAAGGCAAAAGATTGCGCCGCGGCGTTAAATCGACTAAAGCCCGCCGCTGCACCTCATATACCGCTAAGGAAAAGACCATGAGCCTCAATTATGCAATCGTCGGCGCGACCGGAAATGTCGGAACCGAAATGCTTGAAATCCTCGCAGATAGCGCTTTGGAAACAGGCGACGTCTATGCCGTTGCCTCGCGCCGCAGTGTGGGCCGTGAGGTCAGCTTTGGCGACAAATCGCTGAAATGCCATGATCTGGAAACCTTCGATTTTAACAAAGTCGATCTGGTCCTGATGAGCGCAGGCGGCGACGTGTCCAAAAAATGGTCCCCTGAAATTGCGTCAACCGGCGCGGTTGTGATCGATAACAGCTCGGCTTTCCGTATGGATCCGGACGTGCCGCTGGTCGTGCCCGAAGTGAACGCGAACGAGGCGATGAATTACGCCAAGAAAAATATCATCGCCAATCCGAATTGCTCGACCATTCAAATGGTCGTCGCGCTCAAGCCGCTTCATGACGCCGCGAAAATCAAGCGCGTTGTGGTCTCGACTTATCAATCTGTCTCCGGCGGCGGCAAAAAGAATATGGACGAGCTGTGGCTGCAAACCAAAGGCATCTACTCCAATGAAGAGCTAAAGCCGCATAATTTCACCAAGCAGATCGCCTTTAACGTCATTCCGCATATCGATGTCTTTATGGATGACGGACAGACCAAAGAAGAGTGGAAGATGAATGTCGAGACCAAGAAAATCCTCGACCCCTCCATCAAAGTCACGGCCACATGTGTGCGCGTGCCGACCTTTGTTGGCCACGCCGAAGCGGTC
>ENA-ORXR01004655-ORXR01004655.1-marine-metagenome-genome-assembly--contig:-NODE-4655-length-11339-cov-21.030545_pt1 | contig 11339 bp, 17 predicted proteins | sample MGYA00237866_ERZ511479 | MGnify/ENA metagenome assembly ERZ511479 | reverse complement strand
TCTTGGTACGGCCCATGGCGCCGGCGTCTGCACAGAAAATGGGCGGCGGTGACGACCAAGGCTACAAGATGGAGGGCCACGGCCGTCTACACGACACCGTGGGAGAAGACATAAAACACTGTGAGCAGTCGTCATACAGGGTGCGGATAGCGTATATATAATCTCTCGCGCTCCACCCCCCTCATCGTCCTGGGCCCTCCGACGCCACCCCCGAGCGACACGCCGTGACCTGACGGCTCCCCTACGCTGCGTGTGGGTGCCGGAGCACCCTCGCCGTCGACACGAAATCGCCGCTAGTGGTACAGATCTTCTTACACCCTCATCAGAGCGCACCAGCGGCGCCGTTCGTCTGTGCCCCGCCAGAGTCACCCCAGCCAGACGCCTGGTCCAGACCACGCCGGCGCTCTCCCGTCGGCTAAAACCTCTCCGCGGTGCTACCCGGATGCACGACGTTGTGTGACCTTCGCCGGAGCACAAAGAAACACGGGGGGGATCGACGAGAGAAGCTGGACGCACCGTCTTGCGTGCCTCAGACGGAGATTCAAAGAGGGGGGCGAGAGCGAAGTCAGGGATGCACGACCTTACTGACAGTGGCGGCCAGCCTAGGGCTGTCTGATCCGCCTCCCACAAATGGCCCCCGAATGGAGCCTATTGCAAGGCTACCGACCAGCCGAAAGTCAAATCTCGAGACTCCGACAGTGCCGGACTTCAGAATGAGTGAAGACGCGAGATATCTTGTTGACACCGTGCCCTCTGGCCAATCGGTGACCACCATTCGTAGCGTCGGCCTGACATGACCGTTAACTGGGCATGCTTCTGCCCTTCTGGGGGGAGGTCCGTCGGCAGCCACTCAGCGTTGACCAATTCAGGGACCTCGTGGCCCCCACTCTCATCACTTCGTTGGCTGTTCTTGCCCGCAGCTGGCCCAAGGAAGATAGGGTTGAGGGGTTTCGAGCGATCCGCCCGCAGGTGGCCCTGTGGAGCCGCGTTTCTGGTGCTTGGCCGGGCACGGCCTGCAACACGCGCACGGCGCACCGACGCCCCTTCAATGGTGCGCCAGCGCCAGCCCGACTCCGGCGCCCTCACCAGTGCTCCACCAACCATTCCACGGGCCAGTCTCCCGGGCCCGACCCATGCTCGCTCCTTATCCTGCACGCCCGCCACCCCTTTCTTTGCACGGCTGTGCTCCGCCCCACTGCTGGGCCTTGGTCCCATCAAGATACCTTTTGGCACTCCCTTCGCCAGGTCACCTGGTTGGAGCACCACGGTGGTGCTCCGACCTGCCCTCCGAGGACGCCTGGATCGGAGCAATGTCTGGCGACACGCGGGGTGACGCCGACAGGAGGCTACCGATTACACCTCACCCACACCCTTCCGGCCGCTCTGCGTCTCCCTTTACCCTTCCTGGGCGCATAGAGAGCAGTGCTTGGCCAACTGACCGGGTTGTGGCCTCGTTGGCCTCTCGCGCGCCACTGCCTGCTGCGGGTCCGGCCAGCGGATGCGGACGGGACTACCACCGGCCCGGTGCTGGTGGTGTCTGGGGACCCTAACGGACTGGTGTCGGCGTCGCCAGCTGTGGGGCCGGCCCCATGTCACACCAGAACGGCGAAATAGCCGACTTTGAGGACCAAAATCCCGTAACAGCTGTCACGCCAACGTCTTGCGTGCCGCTGAGCGAGGACGCAATCGTTGCCCTCCAAGACCTTGCGTTCGCGGCGGCAGCTTCGATCGGCACCGTACTCTTCTCCACAGGAGCCGTTTCCGGCGCCACTGGGACGGTGCCACCGGCCGTAGCGACCGTCGAGGACAACGTCGTCGACAAGGGAGGCGCCGCGGCGGCTGCCGCTCACGGCAGTACGGCTGGCGCGCACGGCAGCACGGCTGCAGCCGCGGGCGTTCCGGTGCGAGGCGCGGCGGCGGCCGCGGGTGTTTCTGAGGCCGATTCGGAGCCTGAAGTGTGCCGTCGCTCGTGGACAAGGTCTTCGACGGCTTCTCAACGCCCGGTTGCGGGGCTTGTGGCCCATTCTGGGAATGCTGGGGTGGCGCTGATGATTGAAGACGATGTAGAGCCTTCGAAAGTGGCCGAGGTGGGCCCGTCCGCCGTCGGAGCTCGACCTGTCGCAGCTGAGGCGCCAGCGCGGCCGCCAACCCGAGCATCGGCAGCTGCTGTAGCGGCAGCGGGTCTGCCAACGAGGAGAGCAACACGTGCGTCACGGGCGGCCAATGGTGCACGAAGTGGTGGCTGCGCGGCCGCCGCTACTTTATGACGGTGCCCGGCCGCAAGGGGTTCGTGGAGGCGGATCGGGCCTTCAAGAACAACGTTGGCAGGACTATCACAAGTCCCGGCTGTGCTCGGGTGGAGAAGAAGACTGGGGGCTCTTGCGTATAAGTTGATGGTGACCGTTTGGTGGCAACGAGAGCGCAGCTGGCGTGGATATCTGTGAAGGTCCGTGTGCACCTTCGTCCTTCGACTGAGGAGCGCTCGGGGCTGCTCCGTCGTGGTGCATGTATCCTCACTTGTGGAAGCCGTCTGCGACTCATACTGACCCTGCTGAGATTTCGTTGCCTCCGTGTCTTGTCCCATGCCCTCCATCCGCTCATTTTGTGCCGTTCTTTCTCTCACAACCGCCTGTCCTCCATGAGCACAGATCCTCCTAGAACTTATGAGCGCGGCTTTTGGAGCGAAGCAGGTTCAGAAGGACCAGCAGTCACATCACAAGTCGCACCGCGCGGTGTTCGCGTACGAGCTCGACTTTCTCGTCGGAGACGCCGTCCGCTCAGGCTGCGTCTGGGCTTCATACTTCAAGCTCGACGTGGGCGTCGACGGGGAGAAGCTGGCGGAGCAAGAGGGCCTCGACCTGACGGCCGCACACGGCTCTTCGGCAAAAGAGCTGGCAAGGATTGAGCGGCTGCGCGTCTTGCGCGACCCCATCAGTGACGCCAGTCGCGACGAGGAGACTGATGACGAGGCCGCCATGGTCGACCACGTGGATCCCTCGTCGGCGGACGAGCGTGCAGAACGTCGCCGCAAGCACTTGCTGGATGATAGTGACGTCCCGGGTGAGTCGCTGCTAGCAAGACGACGGCGCGAGACGGCATCGTCGGAGAAGGACAAGGGCGAGAGTGGCACCAGCGACTCGGCGGTATCGGACGGGGTGGAGGGCGACCGTCGTCGCCACCAGGCCAACCGTCGCCGCAGAAGAGCTTGAGGATCGTTCCTACTGCTCCTGCGTGAGGGTCGCCTGAATGAGATTGCTGGTCTGCTGTGCTGCGCATTTGTGGCTGTTACCGGGGTGTACCTGTTTGTGTATTGACAAGCGTACCATGAGATGGACTCTGCTCTTTTTCCTTCAGGTTGTGTGTACATCTCATGAACAGTTCCTCGTCCTCGCAAATAGAACTGCGGTGACAGCTACGGTGATGGCCACGCTGCGAGCCACGCTCCCGCGCCGGCGCGTTTGGGTGTCGGCGGCGGTCAAGCCGCCGACGGCCGGCGCTGCAGCGGCCACGCACCGGCGGCGGCTCTTGTCGAGGGCGGCGGCAGTCATGCCGCCGACGGCGGCCGCTGCGGCTGCCGTGGACATGCTCCCGTGGCGGCGCGCCTCGGGGGCGGCGGCGGTCAAGTCGGTGACCTCGGCTGCTACCGCCGTCACGGACCAGCAGCGGCGCGTGCACGGGGCGGCGGAGGTCACGCCACGGACGGCGGCCGCCGCGGTGGGCACGCACCGGCGGCGGCGCGTGCAGGCGGCGGCAGCAGTCAACCCACGGCGGTCGACGCCGTCCCGGCGGCAGCAGCGGCGTCACCGACGGCGGTGGCCCCCGTCGCGGGGCTAAATGCCGCGGCCGTCCCGGTGACGGCGGTGGGGCAGCGGGAGGGAGCGGATCCGGCATGGTCGCGGGACCTGATGGCGGCGTGGCTGATTCGTGCCGGTCGAGCGTGCACTGTAGGTCGCGCGTGAAGTACTCGATTCCGTACCTGACCGATGTGTTCCCGCCGCGGGTACCGAGACGAGCCACACCTGTGTCCATGGCCCATTGTTCTGCCCCACTGCCCGGTGTTGCTGCCTGCGTCGTGCGCTCGGTACCCACGTCATGAGCTGCATCTTTAAAAGCGTCATTGGGTCACTCCGTTGCGCTCTTGAGGCACTGAGTTCGCTCTATCTGACTCTCGATGTCGATCGGTCCGCCTACGCTGTGGACCACGCCGACTGACATGGTCATTGTGTCTGGGTGATGTCTGCGTCGTGTCTGGCCCATGCTGTTAATGCCACTTTACTGCAATGCACTTTGATGCATTCACCTCAGTACTTTAGTAGCTGCTTCAAGTATGTCGGGCATGGTTTAAAGGTTGCTTCAAGTATGTCGCCCAACGAATGCAATTGAAGAATTGTTCGTCGTATTGTGAATCCAATGTTAAATGCAGACGCTCCCTGCGTAAGTCTGTCTGGTATCCGGCACGGCCGGATGCTTATCCGCCGCTGAAGTGCTCTCGTGGTGCTACCGTCTGCGACACATTTAGCCTGCCTGCGCGGCTCTTTGGCGACACTCTGTCATATTGTGTCGCCATTGTGTCGCCCATAAGGAACCAAAGTGTCACCTTGGGCACGACCGCCGACGTTCTGGGGGGGGGTGCGTCCCGAACGTACGCTGCGAGCCCCACGTGCTGTCCCCAGTGAGGCGTACCAGGAAAATCGGCCCAGACTTGTGCGCAGGTAGCCCCTGCTGAACGAGGCTACGATTGACGCGGACACAAGGAGTTTGGGTTTGTCGTCGTCATTTGGCAGGGTTCCAAAACCTGTCAGGCCGGGTTGTCACATATCAATCTGTGTCGCGCGTCCCTAGACTGCCAGAAGCTATCCTCGTTCAGCACATAGCATTATCCAGATATGACGTCGCACATCCGCTTGGGACGGGCGTCCCCGGACTGGCAGAGCCCACCAGCCACCAGCACGTAGAAGCCACATCTCAGGGGTTCGCAGTTTAACTCTTGCGCCGCGGTCTGGTGGCCAAAAGTGCCCTACGACTGCACACCTTGCTGACTCCTGCCCGGGCTCAGTGCTGGCAAGCATGCCGGGGCAGAGGTTTTTAATTAACTCAGCCAGGCCTGTCCGCGGTCAGCCACGGCCGCCCCTTTCCTCCGGCACGCTCTTTCCCACATCAGAGACATGCATAAGGCCGGACCACGGGCGTGGGGCGCCCACCGGGGCGGCGCGCTCGCGCTGTGGGTCGGCGGGACGCACCCCCCCCCCCCCCCCCCCCCCCCCCCCCCCCCCCCCCCCCCCCCTCCCCGCCCCCCACTACGACGGCTTCATTGACACACGGGGCCACTAACACGCGCACCGCCGCCCACCTGGTGGCCAACCTCCGCATGACGGTCACCCTCAACGACCCCAGCGCCAGCGCCTCTGACCAACTGAAGTTTACGCAGCTCGCGATGAAGAGGTTCTCGTCCGAAGAGCGGACGATTAATCCACAGCGTACAGCCAGCAGCATGCGACATGCACACGTCGTGACAGAAGTCAGTCCAAGTCACTTTCATTGAGAAGTACTGCGCGACAGTCAAATTTTAGCGGGATACTCGTAATGTTTTTTCACTTTTCATATGCGGCCTTGTCCGCGTTATTTTCTAAAAAAGCGTGTATTTGAAGGGAATGGTGGCCTGCTTACCACACCAACCCTACGTATAGTACGGAAATCAGATTACATAACAGCTCGGTAGGCTTGTACGTCACGCCCTGTACGTGATCCGGAAGTGACAGTTTACGTGAGCACATGCACGTTTTTACGTGATCACTCCTCACGACCCAGATGAAAAGGGAAAGAACAGGGGAGTGATTTCATGATATCATTACTCACACGACGGACTTTACACTGCGCAATCTAATGCCCTGAGGATGAGGGCAGGGGCGCCCTGTTGTGCCCCAAGACGGTGGCGTCGCCGGACCTTGCAGTTCTTCAAACGTTATGGGGTGCGCTCCCTTCCAGAGTGGTACAGTACACCTCCCATATGGTCTTTGTCAGTGGCTGCAGCTGCGACGGCAGCTTATGAGACCGCGGCTGTCACGTGGCTGTGCGTGTTTTCTAGCGTGGGCGGCTGCCAATATTTTTTGCGATGCCGCGGCGGTTGCGGTGCGGATTTCCGCGGGGCCTGCCGAGCCTGTGGCTGCACAACCAGCTAACAGGGCTGGGCTCCCGGCACCGGTCAAGCTTGCCACCCCGACGACGGCAGCGGCGCGGACAGTCCTTGCACATCGGGTGGTCTCTGTACAAGCGTCCGCAACAGATGCTACTGCTGCCGCCCCGTTGGAGCCTGTTGCGGCGCCGGCGACCGCCGTGGCAACCGCGCCGCATGAGCTTAGCGCGGAGGCTTGCAAGTGGATCGAATGGCGCTTCACCCTGAAACGCGTGGTCCAGACAACAGCGCAGTCGCAGGAGTTCACGCGTTCAGCAGCTGGAACCGCCCCCGCCTTTCTCTTTGCATGCAACGGCCTCAACTGGGGAGGGTGGCGTGGCGCCATCCAGCCCGCGCTGGCGACCATCCATGGCAGTACGGTAATGGCCGTGTCCAATGCGGCCGCTGCTACGGCAGCCCAAGGCTGCAACGGCTATGGCCACGGCCACCCCAGAGGTTCCCGTGGTCGGTGACACAGAGTGGTATTTGAAGGATGCCAAGGCAAGATACGGTCTGTGATAGATTCGTTCAATGCAGCCCCAGAGAGCAGGCAACAATGATCGCCGCCGATACAAACGAGGTGCCACAAATTCACGAATCAAGCAGATTCGACGGACATTGGGTGCCACAACTGTGTGTTCACGCCCCAAAAAGGGCGTGATTAGGGCGTAATCGGGCGTGATCGAACGTGAAACGCTCACACGCCCTGGGTTTGGGGCCGTGAAGTACAATCCTATAGCTCAGTACAGCCCAAGTACGGATGCAGGAATTGCTCGTCCACAGTATCACACAACATCTATGGAATATGCCGTGTGGAACTGCTGGGGGGGGGGGGGGGGGGGCGCGCGCGCTCCGGGCGGGGGGGGGGGGCTGGGGGGAGAGGCCGGATGCGATGCTCGATTTTTAGAAATCGCGTGGATGGTTGCACCGATTGATGCACCCCAGTCATGATGTCAGTGCGGCCGTGCGCGCCGCCCCCCCCCCCCCCCCCCCCCCCCTCTCCCACATCTTGGGGCCCCCAGCTGATGCCCATTCCCCCCATTTCCGGAGGCATGCTGCACCACGAGCGCTCCCCCCGCGCGCTTCACCGCGGCAGCGCCAGCGCCCTGGGAGGCCGCGAAAAACACTCCCAGGTGCCCCCGAAGGGCCGCGTGAACACGCAATGCACGGTGCACGAGCCCCCGCACGTGTTCCGCGGCTGCAAAACCTGCGTGCGCGTGCCCATAGCCCCGTTCACAGAGCGGAGGCGGAGGTCGTGGCCGGCGGCGGCGAGAAGTGGACCCCGCCATTGCCGTCCACGTCGCGACCGCGGACGGCACGCCGAATGGCGGCGGCGGTACGGGCAGCGGCGGCGGCGGCGGCCGCCGCCGAGGTGGCGATGGCGGCGATTTTTGGGTCCCTGCCGCTGCCGCGGGGCACAGGGGGTACAGCATGAGGGGGCGGGGGGGCAGAGCGGCGAAAGCTCGCCTGCACACTGTGGGCGCGCGGCTTCGGCCACGTCCTTGAAGTGACCGGCACAGGTTTTGCGCAGCAAATGCTGCGGCACGTACTGGGTGGTGGGCGCCAGCGCATCGTTGGCAAGGCGCGCAGACATTGACTCGCGCACCGCCAGTCGGCTACCGTGGGTGCCGCCGTCGCCACTTCTGCCACCGCCGCCACCAATTCCCCCCCCTTACCCATTCGCAGTGAACCCCCACCGTCAACTCCTGAGCATGCGGCAACGCCATCGCCGGGGCGGCTGGACACAACATCTGCTGAGCGTGTGGCTCCCGCCACCGCCGCTCCTTGGCCGCGTGAGCGGACGGCATTGCCATGCGGCGCCCGACAGTCGCCGACATGACGGTAGAGACGGTGGGTGCGCCCCGATCCCTGAATGGGGCGGGGGGGAGGGGGATGGCAGGAGGAGGGTGCCCCGCGACACAGCGGGTGCGGGGGGGGTCAGCGCGGCGGTTGACCTGCGGACGCAAATCCGTGGGGATACGGGACCGACACGTCTGGAGTCTTGGTGGACGGGCGAATAAACGGAAAGAGCGGCTACTGCTCGTTCGCCGAGCCCGTGCATTAGAAGGTAGGCGATCGTGGCAGAAACACGCGGCGGAGAAAAACGTCCATCGACACTACGGCCGTTGCGCATTCACACCTCCATAGCCCTCTCCTCCGTGTGAGCTCCCTCTTGGCCGGCACCGGGGTCAAATTTGGCACCACTACACCACCGTTCCGATTTCTTGCACAGAGAGCCACACGGCATATCTCTTTTAGTTCCCTCCCTGTGCCACTCTTTTCAACAAAACGAGTGGCACAGGGAGGGAACTTTGAATTGCGTACTGTCAGTTCAATACTGCACTACCCGCTGCCATGTGGTCTCATACGGAGAAGCATGCGACACGTCCGCTTCAGAGAGGACAAAAAACATCAATATGTTGAAGGAATCGTTTTTGTTGCTTTGAACTGTCTTGGGAACGAGAAAGTGAGCGGCTGAGCGAAAAAACGCTTCTTTGTTGCTGATTGATCCCCTCCATGGCAGCAGAGGCCGGAGAAGTCGCCACTTCACTGCAGTGCCGTGCCTGTCTTCTGGAAAACATCTTCTATGCATAGGCTTGGCTACTTTCCGAAGGGCCGATAGTTACTAAAGGACCAAACAAAGGCGGTAGGCGACGGCAGAAGGAGTGCGGGCACGGGTGGCAGGGTCAGACGACAGAAAGACTGCCCGCAGGGCCGGGGGGGCAGCCTACACAGGCGAGGGCGATGGAGGCGGAGGGGGCAACTGTCGTCACGACTGGGGGCTCCAGCCAGCAGGGCTGGCGCCTGCAGCCAGCGCGGGCGGGGAAGGAAACAAGCGGGGTCGCGGTTGGCAAGGGCAGCTGGGGCGGCAGAGGCGGCGGGCGACAGCGGCGGGGGAGACGGAAGCCGCGGCCGCGGCGGCCATGGCGGAACGGCCAGCCACCAGGGCTGGAGGTGGAAGTCAGCGAAGGCGGGGGCGGCGCTGCCAGCGGGCGCGCGGGCAGCGCGCGCTGTGTAAGCGGCTGCGGCCGCAGTAGGGGCCGCAGACAGCAGGGGCGAGAACGGCAGCGGCGGCGCCAGCCGCGGCGCCAGCAAGCAGGGGTGGCGGCGGCAGGTAGCGGGGGCCGTGGCTGCGGGGGCGGCGAGGGCTACGGGCGGCAGCGGCGGGGGTGGCGGCGGCGACGAAGGCGGTGGCTCGGGCAGTGATGGCAGGAGATGTGGGCGGGGCGGCGGCGGCGACAGGGGCAGCAGGGGCAGCGGGTAGCGTCCGTTCTAGGTCCCTTAAAGTCTTTATAGGCTATTGCCTGATTTGAGTGATGCCCGTGACAATAACCGGTCACAATCGATCGCACAGACAAAGGGACTATCTCAGTACAGTTTATAAATCGATCGTCCTGATAACAGTTACTCGAATGACTGCTGACCACCAGTTCACAGTACAGTACCCCCTGGTAAAAGAACCCGACTTTGGTCGACCCCGTCGTCGCCATCCGTCGACTCCGCCCGTGTCGCCAGACCACCACGTCGACCGTTCCTCTCGACGACTGTCCAGCCCCCGCCTGCATGCACAAAATTCAGCGCCTTCTCTGTACTACACCAACATGCTAGTCTGCGACGCCCCTTGCCCCTCACCCACCCCCCTTGCATCTATGAATTCTCCTGTATCCCCCACAACCGAGCCCGCCACCATCCAACTGGGCTCTGTCATTTTGGGCTCGGGGGTAGAAGCCGCTGCGGCTGCTGCAGAAGCTTCATTCAATCTCAAGGCGCCAGAAGTCGCCGGGGCGAAGGCTGCTGCCGTTCGACATGCCGCCCTCGCTGCCGCGGTTGCCATTGAGAGCGTGCGCGGTGCCGCAGACGAGCTTCGTTCTCCTGCTAGTGTAGCTTGTGTGCTTCGACGGCAGTTACAACAAGACAGGCTGACACTATCGCCCCGTGCCCAGCGCAAAGCACTCACTCTCGGTGTGAGGCTGGAAAGGATGCAGGCGCGAGATCGGGGGCTATCCTTCACTGACATCCTGCGCACCATTGCTCCCTCTTCTTACATTGACAACCTGCGAAAGGTTTGGCAGCGGCGCAGCCACTACAAGTCGCTGGATGCGGCCAGCCAGCGGGTTTCCCTTGAAAATGGGCGCGGGTCCCATTTCGGCTCCATCGACAAGCGGATGTACGATTGGTTTCTTTTGTTTTCGAGGCGTGGGCGTGAACGCATCCTTTTCACAATCTCGCTTACGAAAGAGAAAGCCAGACAACAGGAGGATCAGCTTGGGGTGTGCAACTTCAAGGCCTCGAGGAGCTGGGTGCAGCGGTGGACGCAGCGGCACGACCTTAAGTCCGTGGTGCTTCATAGGGCGGGCTAGTCTGTCAACATGGAGGAGGCGGAGCAGCGGATGTCAACCATACGGGGACTACTGAAAGACTCCCATCCCAAGGATGTTCTCAGCATGGACGAGACCGGGCTTTTCTACAGTTGTCTACCGAACCTTTCTTTCGTCCCCGCGGAGCAGCGTCGAGCCGCGAGGGGCACCAAGAGTATGAAGGCGAAAGAGCGTGTCACCCTCGACTTAGCCTGTAACGCGACAGGGACCAAGAAACTTCCTGTAGCCTTCATCGGCAAGGCCGCGGTGCCGCTGTGCTTCCGCCCGCCCGGCTGTGCATCACCGCTTCCATGCTTCAGTCAGCGCACCAGCTGGATGGATGGGTTCATCTTCAAAAAGTGGGTGTACGAGGTGTTTTTACTTTCCATGCGACTGCACATGACCGAGCAGTTCGCTCTTGTCGTCGAAAAGCTTTCCTCCCACAAAGGCGGCAGTGAAGATAAGCTGGTGCTCATCTCCCCCCCCCCCATTACACCAGTAAATGTCTAGCCCCTCGAGGCGGGCACCATTGCGGCGTTGAGCATGCGCTACAAGCGGCACTTACCAAGCGCGCTGGTTGATCAGCTCGACAGTTCGACGACAACGAACGGGGTCACACGGACCACCGCAACGTTGGCCAACTCCGGACGGGTGCCGTTAACAGACGTGACCCGAATCATCCAGGAAGAGTGGGCCAAGACCACCTCTGTGTCTCCGGGGGCAGCTGTGGGGTTTGTAGTGGATCCTGCCCTCAAAGCCAACGGGGTATAACCCCGTCAGAAAACCCAGCACAGGATGCGGATCGCTAC
>ENA-ORXR01004653-ORXR01004653.1-marine-metagenome-genome-assembly--contig:-NODE-4653-length-11344-cov-13.057691_pt1 | contig 11344 bp, 6 predicted proteins | sample MGYA00237866_ERZ511479 | MGnify/ENA metagenome assembly ERZ511479 | reverse complement strand
TGGGCTTCAATTTGACGGTCGGTTACTACCGCTATAAAGGCGAGGCAGCGATGAAACCCGTTTACCTCGAAGCCACGAAGCAAGCGCAGAAAAAGGTATTACTACAAAAAGCCAAATCAGCATTTTACAATTTGGATTACGTTGGGTTCCCGATGGATTGGTACGCAGGTATCATCGCCAGCAATGAAGGGCAAGCACAACAAGCCCTCAACTATTTCAAAGAAGCCTATGCCGCCAATCCCTATAATTTCAGAGTATTGACCGACCTCGCCGTAGCGCACGACAATTTAAAACAGCGCAATGAAGCCATAAAATATTTCACCAAAGCTCACCAAATCAACCCTCAAAGCGAAGACACGATGTTCAACCTCTCGATTTTAAATTACAAATTAAAAAAGCATAAAATCGCCTTAGAATGGGCAAGCAAATTACCCGAAAATTATCCGCGAAAAAACGAATTAATCAGAGAGTTGAAAAGCAAACTATAACAGGAAAAACTTACCGCATCACAAAAGCGCAGGGTTTAAACCCTGCGCTTTTGTGATGAAGCAGATTTTTCAAGCCCCTCAATCTTCTCCTCCAACCACTTTTTATCACTCACAAATTCCAATTTCTCCAATTTTCGTCGAACTTTTTCTGCCGTCATCTTACCCGCTCCATGCCGCGTATTATAAATATTGATGAGGATGCGGACAAAGTTTTTGTAGGCTTTTTTGTCTCTCGTAATCAAGCCTTTATGACTTTGAATAAATCGTTCGGAAAGTAGGAAAGTGCGGATGCTGCGCTCGTCGTATTCATGGTCGAGTTCGTAGTGGGATTTGAGGAGCATGATGCGGCAGTTGATGTCGTAAGCGAGGTTGACTTTTTCTACACGGATGAAGTGGGATAGGGCATTTTTGAAGTCGTTTTGATAGAAGGCAACTGCACCCATGTTGAAGTGATAGACGCTACTGGCGTGGTCTTTTTCGAGGTTGGGGCGGTATTTTTCTATGGTTTCTTTTGCCCAGTTGAATTCGCCGACTTTGCAGGATACGGTGATGATGTTTTTGAGTTTGCCAACGGGCATGTAATTCCCTTCTATTAGCAAATTTTTATCGTCCATAATACGATATAAATCAAATACTTCTCGATAAAACTCACTATGCCCTTCTTTAATTTTTTTGCTGCAAAAATTGACGACAATTTTGTAGAAATTATTCAGATTATTGAGCGAAATATGCGATTGGTGTGTATTGAGTAATTCAATTAATTTTTCATACAACTCAATCGTATCTTTTTCTAATAAATCTAATGCTACTCTGTGGATGTGAATAAACGGATGATTGGCATATTGAGGCAAATTAAGCAAAGGCTTGATAGCCTCCATAGGGCTTAAATCATAAGTTTTTTTTGCGGAAAACTGCATCAATGAAACGCAAGTACCGTGTAATTCCAATTTGTTGAGCAAGTAATAAATATCTAAATTTTCAATTAACGCAGGGAGATTATCTTCCGTAATAATAAGCCCTTTTTGATGCAGGTAATTGAGTATAGCAGATTGCATTTTGAATTGATGAGCATACTCCTCAATGCCTTTTTCTGTTTGTGCACTTAATGCTTTTGTATCTTTTGTAATATGTCGATTGAACAACCAAAATTGTCTTCTTTCTAAGAGTTGATTATATAATAATTCGGATTTACACACCGTACTTTTCTTCAAGGCTTCGTAGGTCAAAAAAGCCTCTACCAAGCGTAAGAGAATGGTCATCTTTGCCAAAAGCAAGCCTTTTTGTTGTTGGTTTAAGGTGTCTTTAGGGGTAGTTTTTTCGGGAAATGTAGCGCGATAAACAATAGATTGAGCCGCGCCGTCAAAGTCTTTTTTGTGAACCACTTCCTTTCGTAGTACATTCAATAAAGCCGTTGCATGAGTGTCTGTATTATGATAATTGCAAGACACAAAATCTGCCAAATCTGCTAATTCGCGCTTAGAAAAGCTATTTAAAAGTTCGACTACTAAAAATGGACGCGCCTTTTTATTTCGATTATTAGACATTTTATTAATTGATAGTCAGTGTTTTAATTGAAAAAATAAAAAAATAATTTTGTATTGTATTCGATTTTACGTGAATAAATGTACACAAAAAATACTATACTTTTGCAACAGTCAAAATTATTATTTAATTTGTGTTGTGGATAACTCAAACTACTTGAAACCCTACACCCACCGAGATTACCCGCAATTCAATAGTCATTAAAAAAATTATTATGAATACCTCTACTATTTGTAGAGCATTAGCTATTTTGCTATGCTGCCTTACATGTGCGTACACCTACGCGCAAGACCGCCCCGAATATGTACGTGGGCAAGTCCTCATTAAAATGAAAGCGGATAAAACCGCCGCACAAAAAAGCACCCTAAAAACACAAATGCGTGTCACCAAACAACGGTCACTCAAAAACGACATCGAAGTCTGGAGCATTGACGAATCCAACGGTGAAGTGGACATCAAACAACTCGTTGAGCAATATCGAAACCACGAGGATGTGGAGTTTGCTGTGCCCAATCATTACTATTTTCTTGCTGATGCAAAGCGCAATATGGCGCATACTGCCAAAGCCCAAGACTTAGTACCCAACGACCCGAATTACGGGCTGCAATGGGGTATGAGTGCTATCAATGCACCTGCGGCTTGGGATATTGCTAGTGGTAGCCCTTATGTAAAAGTAGCCATACTTGATACAGGTATGTATTGGAAGCATGAAGACCTCATTGAAAATATGTGGCACAACCTCTGCGAAGATGCCGACGGTGACGGTAAAGTTATCGAAAAGGTAGGTTGTTGTACATGGCAATTTGATGAAGGTGACATCGACGGCATAGATGGTGACGGCAACGGTTATGTGGATGATTTCATCGGTTGGGATTTTGTAAATGGCGATAATAATCCGGATGATACCAGCGATAGCGGACACGGCACACACGTAGCAGGCATACTCGGCGCAACTGCCGACAATGGTGTGGGCGTAGCCGGAGTAACTTCAAATGTACAACTCATCTCTATAAAAGTCTTTGAAAATGAAGATAGAGCGACCACTGCTGACATGATTGATGCCATCAATTATGCCGTAAGCATAGGCGCACAAATCAGCAATAATAGCTGGGGCGGCGGACAGTACAATGAAGCCTTGGAGCTAACCATACAGAGCGCAGCTAATGCCGGACACCTTTTTGTGGCGGCTGCAGGAAATGCTCAATACGGAAATGGCGATGATATTGGTACTTACAAGTTCTATCCGGCTTCTTATAATTCTGATAATATCCTTGTAGTAGCGGCTACGAATAGCCTAGGTGAGTTGGCGGATTTCTCTAATTACGGAGCTACTGCCGTAGATATAGCTGCACCGGGCGATAGCATATACAGTTGTATGCCTGTCAATAGCTATGGTTACTTGGAAGGTACTTCTATGGCTACACCACATGTAGCAGGTGCTTGTGCCTTGCTGTGGGGCTTGCAACATGAAAAAAGCTATTCAGACATAATAACTGCCATCACCCAATCTGCCACTCAAACTCCCGAACTCAACAACAAAACCGTCAGCGATGGACAACTCAATTTATATGATGCCCTGACCTACTTCACGCCTGTACCTGCACCGCAGACGCCACCCACCGAGCCTTGCCCCTCGCTTTGTCGGATGAATGATTCTTTGGCTTTGGTAGCACTGTATAATGCCAATCCGGGAGATTTATCTTATTGGGACTTAAATGACCCTATTGATGATTTTTATGGGGTGATTTTAAGTGAAAAAGGTTGTGTAATTGGATTAAGTATAGATTTTCCTATTGACGTCTTACCACCTGAAATAGGTGACATGACCAACTTAGAGTCTATAAGTATAGAAGAAGGAGGAATAAGTGTCATTCCGGAGGAAATTGGAAATTTAACTAAATTAAAGTTATTAAAGATACAAAGACATGCAATAACAAGTATTCCGCCAGAGATTGGAAATTTATCTAACTTGGAGAGGTTAGATTTGGAATCTAATATTATTACTACTCTTCCTCCCGAAATTGGTAACTTACAGAATTTGACAAAACTACAATTAGGTGGTAACGAACTAACTAATTTCCCCATTGAAATAACTGACTTAACTAATTTGCGAATTCTGTCTCTTTGGAGTAACCAAATAACAAGTATCCCACCAGAAATACAAAACTTAAATGAATTAGAAACCCTAAATTTAAATAGTAATCAAATAACAACTCTTTCTCCACAAATTGGCGAACCAAACAAGCTGGAATTTTTGTATCTGTCTAGCAACCAAATAACAACTCTTCCACAGGAAATAGGTGATTTACATAATCTAAAAGAGTTATATCTTCAAGCTAACCAAATAACAAGTATTCCATTGGAAATAGGTAGCCTAACTAATTTGGAAATACTATACCTTAGTAGCAATGACATAACAAATATTTCTATCACGATAGGTTCCCTAAGTAGTTTAAGAGTATTACGTCTGAATAGTAATTTGATAACAGGTGGATTACCAAAAGAAATAGGTGACTTACAAAATCTGACATATTTTGCAATTCAATATAATTATATGTCAGGATGCCATCCTCCCGAACTAATAAACCTTTGTGATATGTCAACTTCTGTTACTATTGACTATGGCAATAATAACTTCGATGCCACATGGTCAGATTTCTGTGATACAGGTGCGGGAGTCTGTAGTATTGCCCCATGTCGTCAAAGTGATTCTCTAAATTTAGTAGCTCTGTATAATGCCACAAATGGAGCATCTTGGCTAAATAGATGGTATCTTCATCAGCCAGTTACAACATGGCACGGCGTAACTACAAATGCTTTAGGTTGTGTAATAGAATTAGATTTATCCAATAACGACTTAATCGGTACAATACCACTGGAAATAGGTGATTTAAATTTGTTGAATTTAGATTTGAGTAACAACTTCCTATCTGGTACTATTCCTATATCAATGGAAAATATGAGCCGCTTGGTGACTTTAGATTTATCTGATAATCAACTAAGTGATAATATTCCACCGGAACTAGGCAATCTTACTCAGTTGACGGTACTCAACTTATCCGATAATTTCTTAGACGGAAATATCCCGCCGGAATTAGGCGAGTTAACCAAACTGACTACGCTTGATTTATCTGATAATTCATTGACAGGTACTATTCCGTTTGAATTAGGTACATTACTAAATCTAAATAACCTTTATTTATTTGATAATGAATTAAGCGGGAATATTCCATATACATTTGATGATTTGTATTATTTAGACAGGATGTGGTTATCCGGCAATCAATTAAGTGGATGTTTTCCTAATAATTTATCGGTACTTTGCAACCGTATTGATGCGACATTTAATACTAACTATTATATTACAGACGGTAATAGCTTTGGGGTGGCATGGGAAGACTTTTGTGCAGGTTTGTACAGTAGTAGCAGTTCGTGTGAAGCAGTTTGGCCCGGAGATTTAAACAATGATGGTACAGCGAATGAAGAAGATGTGCTCGCATGGGGCTTGGCTTCCGGTTCTACAGGACCTGAGCGTAATTGGCTACGGCAGGGAACTCCTACGGTGTGGTCGCAAGGCACGCCCACCACAGACTGGTTTGCTCAACCCGCCACCCAATGGGCGCAAAGCGTAGATGGTGTAAACAGTATGCACCAAGACGGCGATGGCAACGGCGTAGTAGATGGCGATGACCTGCAAGTTATTTATCTAAATTTCAATAGAATACACAGCTTTGGCGCACCGCAAAGTATATCGGCAGACTTTGTATATCGCTTAGAAAGAAGGACGACTAGTGGCGGAGATCCAGTGTACGACCTTCATGTAGAAGATATGGACGGCAATCCGGTATCTGCACACGGTTTGGCGTTTGAGTTTGATTTTGAGTTGCTCAATGTTTCAGAGGTGATGATGGATATATCTGCTTCTTCTCTCCAACCAAGCAGTACATTCGAGTTGTTGGATGAGGTGGAAAATAAATTTTACGGAGCCATCACCCGTACAAACGGAACAGATATACTATGTAACGGTCCGGTTGCTTCTTTTATCATTATCACAAATGATATTCCTACGGGAGATCCCTTTGAAATGCGTGTAAGAGGTGGCAAAAAGATAGAATCTGACGGTCAGTTAGATGACATCTTAGGCATCAGTAATTTTGATGTTTATCCGGACGATGATATTGTTTCCGGTCAGTTGCTTGCCAATGTTTCTGTATTACATGCTCAATGTTTGACTTATGGTTATGCGGCGGTCAATGCTGTAGGTGGCACACCTCCTTATTCCTACCAATGGAACACCGGAGAAACCACCGAACGGATTAATGACCTCACCACAGGTATCTACCAAGTCACGATTTCGGATGCTATTGGAGCATCGGAGTCATTCACCATCACCGTAGAAGGACAATACCTCCCCATCTACGACGACAACGGCAACCTCATCGACTGCATCGACGGCACCTGCCCCACACTGCTTACACCCGGAGGTACGATACCTGAAGGTCTATACCAAGCCGACAGAACCATCAACTCAGACGGCACACTCACAGGCGACACCGACTACAAAGCCGGAGAAACCATCATCTTCGGCAATGGCTTTGAAATACCACCGGGAACAGAATTTTCCGGCACGATAGAAGATTGTGATGATAACTAGATTAAAATTTAGCATGAAAAATATACTAATATTCATCTTACTCGCATTTGCGCTACAATGTCAAGCCCAAATTATCCGTGTCAACGAAGCGGATAAGAATAAGGTATTGCTGGTGTGGGTAGGAGGAGGTGGTGAGCGATATGCACCCTCAATATGGGAAGTTCCTGCATATGCGAGTAAGTTCACAAAAGACTTCACCATATATACAGTAAGTTATCCACTCAATCAAAATACGGATGGCTATCAACATTCTGGCAACGACTTCCCAAAAAATATAATCGAATCAAAACGCGCTGTAAAGATGGCGAGGTCACTACATCCTAACGCGAAAATATATGGTATCGGACATAGTTTTGGAGCTACTCTGTTGGCATTGACGGTGTATTGTAACCAGCCTATGTTTCAACCCAATACTTACACTGATGTAAGTGATAAACTGGACGGAATTGTATTGATGAGTGGCGTGTATGACTTCGCTTTATTAGATTACCGAGCAATGTCGCGTGTAGGCGAAAAAGGTGAAGACAACTGGATGATCAAATATAACGGGGCTAATTACCCTGATGCCATTATAAGCCCTGTTACATGGGTCAGTGATAATAAAACGCCTGTCATGCTCATTGTAGGCGAACACGCACAAGATGACTTTTTACAGTTTGCAGCAATGGAAAAGGCTATTGAGGAGAAAAGTATTAAAACCGAAATATTAATTGTACCAAATTCGCGACATTGGGGAGGAAACTTATTTTCTAAAAGAACGCAAAAAGCGATTATCAGTTTTTTAGAGCTATGAACTCTTTAATGATTTTAGATAAGCAATTTTGACTAAAGGAGCATCTCTAATTTCGGAGATGTCTCCTTTTATTTCTACAAAATGAAATTCGATACACGCACAAAAATATTCCTATTCGGGCTGCTGGTCATTACGCCTATTTTCCAATTGTGGGCGGTGATGGATATTGCTTTAGTGCCTCGTTTTATTTGTTGGTCGGCAGTGCTGATTGGAGGAGTGATTTTGTTCGCTAAAGACTTTCCGAAAGAAAAATACCTGAATTGGATAGATGCTTCTTTGGTGGTTTGGTTGCTGGTATCTGCTGCTTCGGTGCTTTGGGCTTGGAATACGGCAGAAGCTGTTTTTTCGACTCAAAAAGTTGCGGCTACTATGCTGACTTATTGGTTATTACGTTTTCTATTGCTCAAAAGTGAAGGCAAGTTGATACCTGTTTTACTTTGGTGCAATATAGCGGCTACGTTGCTTGTACTTGCAGCGACCTTCTGGCAGATGAGTCATTCACCCACCCTTTTCCGCTTGGCTTATCATAGCTTTCGGGATTTGACAGGACTTTCCGCGCAAAAAAATCTGTTATGTTCCTTTTTGTATTTGACGCTCATTTTTAATGTATTTGCTGTTTTTTATTTTCGGAAAAAAACAAAACGTATTGCATTAGGCGGTTTGGCAGTGGTACAAATTTTTATGCTGATAATGTTGCAAACTCGCGGCGTGTATGTCGGTTTATTGGTTTCGGGCTTATTCTTTGTTGTTGGTTTACAATGGATTAGTGCTTATTTTAATTTCAAAAAAATACTTATCGCGGCTGTTGTTTTATTAATGGTAATTGGCGGATTGTGGGCAAGACTCAATTTTGTAGATGACGATTTCAACGTTTATCTCCAAAAAATAAACGTTACAAAATACCTCAATTCCAATACAGCAAGTGAGCGTTTTCGATTGTGGAATAATACAATTGACCTAATCCAAGAAAAACCCCTACAAGGCGTAGGCGCAGGCAATTGGGCGCTATTTTTCCCAAGTCAAGGCGTAGAAAATACCGCCGCCGCCAACCAAAACACCTTCTTCCAACGCCCCCACAACGACTTCCTATGGGTATTCTCCGAACTCGGTATATTAAGTTTTTTAGCGTATGTCGGTGTATTTGTATTGACATTTTGGTTGGCTTGGAAGGCAATGAGGGCAAGTACTTCTACCAATGAAAAACTTCAAATTTGGGTACTTCTTAGCGGACTTATTGGTTACGTGGTCATTGCAAATTTTAGTTTCCCAAAAGAACGCATCGAACATCAAATATGGTGGGCGATGCTACTCGCAATGTTGGCGTATCACGCGCGAGGCGAGTTGAAAAATGTACGTCTTTTTACCCTCAAAATAAATAATCGAGTATTGGTCGCCTTGGCTGTATTGGTATTAGGTTTCAATTTGGTGGTCGGCTACTACCGCTACAAAGGCGAGGCAGCGATGAAACCCGTTTACCTCGAAGCCACGAAAAAAGAACGCAAAAAGCAATTGCTAAAAGCTGCCAAATCATCCTTTTACAATCTTGATTACGTTGGATTTCCGATGGATTGGTACGCAGGTATCATCGCCAGCAATGAAGGGCAAGCACAACAAGCCTTCAACTATTTCAAAGAAGCCTATGCTACTAATCCCTTCAATTTCAGAGTATTGACCGACCTCGCTATTGCACACGATAATCTAAATCAGCGCAACGAAGCCATAAAATATTTCGCAGAAGCCCACCACATCAACCCACAACATGAAGACACGATATTCAACCTCGCCATTTTGAATTACAAACTAAAAAACTATAAAACTGCTCTTGAATGGACAAGTAAATTATCCGAAAATTACCCAAGAAAAAACGAATTAATCAGAGAATTGAAAAGTAAACTATAACAGGAAAATCTTACCGCATCACAAAAGCGCAGGGTTTAAACCCTGCGCTTTTGTGATGAAGCCGATTTTTAAAGCTCCTCAATCTTCTCCTCCAACCACTTCTTATCACTGACAAATTCTAATTTTTCCAATTTTCGTTGGATTTTTTCGGGCGTCATCTTACCCGCGCCGTGTCGTGTATTATAGACATTGATGAGTATGCGAACAAAGTTTTTGTAGGCTTGTTTATCTCTCGTAATCAAGCCTTTATGACTTTGAATGAATCGCTCGGACATTAGAAAAGTACGGATGGTACGCTCGTCATATTCCTCGTCGAGTTCGTAGTGGGATTTGAGGAGCATGATGCGGCAGTTGATGTCGTAGGATAAATTGACTTTTTCTACACGTATGAAATGCCTGATGGCAGTTTTGAAGTCATTTTGATAGAAAGCCACTGCTCCCATATTGAAATGATAAACACTTTCAGCATATTGTTTTTGAAGTATGGAGCGGTATTTTTCTATGATTTCTCTTGCCCAATCAAATTCATTTAATCGACAAGACACAGAAATGATATTTTTTAGTTTGCTAATGGGCATAAAATTACCTTCTTGAAGTAGTTTTTTGCCATCCATTATATGATAAAGGTCAAAGGCGTGTTGGTAAAATTCACTATGCCCTTCTGTGATTTTCTTGCTACAAAAATTCCCTGCGATTTTATAAAAATCATTTAAATCCTGATGGGGTATGTTTTCTGCATAAGCATTCAATAAATTCAGTAATTCAACATAGTCATCGTAGTTATTTTTTTGGAGTAAAGCTGTTGCAATGAGTTTGGTACGAATAAGCGGATGATTGGAATATTGAGGAAGTTGCAATAGAGGCTCAATGGCATTCATCGGTCTATAATCATAAGATTTCTGAGCGGAAAAACGAGACAGGGACAAACAAGTAAAATGAAAATCTAACTTATTCAAAATGTAATAAATGTCTAGCGTTTCTATCAATTTTGGCAGATTGTCTTCTTTTGTGATGAGACCATTTTGATACAAGTAAGTGAGTACACCTGATTCCACTTTAAATTGATGAGCGTAATGTGCTTTTCCATGTTCTGTTTGTGATTTTAGTGTTTTGTTATCTTTAGTGACTTGCCTCTTGAACAGCCAAACTTGATTCCTTTTCAATAATTGTTCGTATAATAATTCCGTTTTACAAGCAACATTTTCTTTGAGCGATTCATGCGCTAAAAACGTTTCTGCCAATCGGAGCAATATTGCCATTTTTGCTAATAATAAACTTTTTTGCTGTTGGTTCAAGGATTTATTGGGAATAGTTTTTGAGGGAAATATTTTGCTATAAGCAATGCATTGAGTTGTCTCATCAAAGTCTCTTTGATAAATTACCTGCTCTCTTAACACATCCAGTAAATCCACAACATGCCTGTCTGTATTATGATAATCACAAGACACAAAATCTGCTAAATCCGCTAATTCTCGCTTAGTAAAGCTATTAAGTAGTTCGACAACTAAAAACGGACGAGATTTTTTATTTTTAATTTTAAGCATTTTTCTAACTAATAATCAATAGTTTAGAGATAAAAATAGAAATATATTTTTGTATTTCAACTCATATTTTGTGCATAAAGTTACAAATAAAAGCCTGTACTTTTGCATTAGTCAAACTTATTATCTAATTTAGATGGTGAAAAATTAAATGAATGGAACACCAGTCATTAATCACAAAACTCACCACTCGTAATCATTACAAAACTATTATGAATAATTACTACATCAAAACATTTGCATTAGCAATATGCTGTTTGCTGTACGTATGCGTACACGCACAGACAACGCCCGAACACATCCCCGGACGAGTCATCGTCAAAATGAAAACCGGAAAATCCTCGGCGCAAAAAAAAGCTGTCAGGATAGGTATCGGCGCTGCAGTCGTCAAGTCTATGGCAATCGCATAAAAAATAATTGCTGAGAA
>ENA-ORXR01004650-ORXR01004650.1-marine-metagenome-genome-assembly--contig:-NODE-4650-length-11349-cov-2.582683_pt1 | contig 11349 bp, 9 predicted proteins | sample MGYA00237866_ERZ511479 | MGnify/ENA metagenome assembly ERZ511479 | reverse complement strand
CGCCTTGAAGTGAATGTCACCAACATCATTCGTCAAAATCGTATTCAATACAAGCGTGTGCGTGTGCAATGTTTTGACGTTGAGTTTAGTACGAATATGTTTTTACCGCAGTATTTGGGGCTTGGGAAAGGTGGAAGTAAGGGGTTTGGGGTGGTGCGGACAATGAATAACAAACAAAAAAGATAAGGAATATGAATAAGATAATTTTTAAATGTCAATCTATTACGCCGATGTTTCTTGGTGGTGCAGATAACGAACCGGATTTGCGTCCGCCTTCTATCAAAGGTGCGATGCGTTATTGGTGGCGAGCTATGCACGGACATCTTTCTATCGAAAAACTCAAAGAGAAAGAAAGCGATATTTTCGGAAATACCGAACAGCGTAGTAAGGTTATTTTGCGCTGTAAAACATCAGAAGACTTGAAGAGAAAACAAAAGCCATTTGAGAAAAATATGGGAACGGGTATTGCCTATCTATTTTACTCAATGGATATGAATAATCGTCAATATTTTGATAATATTGAATTTGAAGTCATCCTGAAAAGTAAGAAAAAAGATAAAGACAAAGATAAGGATGTGCTCAAGGAAGCAGCTTATGCCTTTTGGTTATTGGCAAATCTTGGTGGCATCGGAAGTCGCTCACGCAGGGGCGGGGGAAGTTTTGTGATTACGGGGATTGAAACTGACGGTGATTTGGGCTTTGACTTCATGTCCGGTGCACGAGATGCAGAGACTTGGGTGAGTGGCTTAAAAAAAGGTATTGAAATTTTTAAGAAGATCAAAGAAAAATATAATGTGTCTTTGATTACAGATATTCATGAACCGGCCCAAGCAGCTCCGATTGCTGAAGTTGTTGATGTTATACAAATTCCTGCTTTCTTATGTCGGCAAACCGATCTTTTGAAAGCGGCTTGTGAAACTGGAAAAATTATACACATTAAAAAAGCTCAATTTATGGCTGCTTGGGACATGAAATCTATTGTTCAGAAATGTCATTCCTTTAATAATGATAAGGTTATTCTTTGCGAGCGTGGAAATATGATGGGATATAATCGACTTACTGTAGACTTTATTAATATTCCCGAAATGCGAAAACTTGGCGTTCCTGTTTGTATGGATTCAAGCCACTGTGTGCAAATGCCAGGAGGTCTTGGTGAGAGTACTGGAGGAAGAGCTGAGTATATTCCTTTGATGGGACAAGCGGCTATTTGTGCAGGAACTGATGGTATTTTCTTTGAAACACATCCTGATCCTAGCTCGGCAAAATGCGATGGACCCAGTACAATTGCACTTAAAGATGTTGAAAAATATATTGATACATTAATCGCCGTTAAAAAATCGCTAAATTAATGAAAATATTTAAAATATTTAAATTAGAAGAATATACCTCGTTTTTAAAAGACAAAAAATTTAAGGGAAATGAACATGATCAAAGGGATGGTTTTATTCATCTTTGCACACAAGATCAGTTGGAAACCGTTGTTAATAAATACTATAAAAATATAGAACATAAGATTGTAGAAATAAATCCTGATATTTACAAAGAAATGAAGTGGGAAAAAGCTTCAGATTTAAAGCTTTATCCGCATTTGTATAGAGAATTGAATATTCAAGATACTTTAATAGAATAAAGTTATTGTTTATTTTGTTAGGAAGCATAAGATGCTTAACTCTTTCTAAGCAATTTTACAGTTAAACTTGTATCGTCATATGCTACCCTTTTTAAAAGCAACTTGACGGTGTGATTTGTTTAATATTAGATTTTAATGACTAAGGAGTTGCTTGAAAGCTTATTTCGTTAAGACACAGCAATCTAAAATATTTTGAATAGCAATACTCATATAAAAAAAGAACTCAATCCATTTGTTAATTATGGATTATTAATTTTATTTGTTGTTTTCATTTTATTTTTACAAAGAATTCTATTTGTTTGCTTTAATTTGAATATTCAACAATTGAATTGGGCTGAATTAACGAAGTCATTTTGGATAGCTCTTAGATTTGATTTTTCGGTAATTGCTTTACTATTTGGGCCAATATTTATTGTTATTTTTCTGATCTCACTTTTTTGCAAGATACCTAGACTGTTAAATTCTCTAGCAATATTTTTATCGTTTCTATTAGCTACCTTTTTCAATTTCACTGACGCCGCTTATTTTCCTTTTGCGGGGAAAAGAATAGATAGATCTATTTTTGTGATTTGGGATGACATAAAAGATCAATTTACTCATATTGTCTCAACTTATTGGTTTGTAATTGCTTTAGTTGTCCTTTTTTATTGTTTTAGCTTTGTATTCATCTATAAATTCTTCTCTAACTTTAAGCGTGTTCAGGTAACTAAAAAATATATATTAAGCTTCTTTGCTGTCGTTGTTGTTTTTGCAGTTGGAATTAGAGGTGGCTTTCAAGGGAAACCTCTTTCTTTTGCGCATGCTTTCACCAGTCAAGAACCTATATGGGATTGGATTAAATTAAACAGTTTTTTCACTCTATATAGAAGTAAGAATCATGATCAAATATTGCAGTTAAAAGGCGTTTTTAATATGCCTGAACCTATTAAAGGTATGCCGCTTAACGTAAAATATTCACAGCCACAAAACGTCGTGGTTATTCTTATGGAAAGTATGGGAAGTGAATATATAGGAAAAAACAATGCAACGACGCTAACACCATTCCTGAATTCACTGAAAAATAAATCTTATTTTAAACTTAATGCTTTAGCTGGAGCTCGAACATCAATCATGGCACCTCCATCTATAACTTGTGCGTTTCCAGGATGGTTAAATTCGGGTTTTATAGGTACTCCTCTACAAAGCCTTAAAATAACTTGTTTGCCTGAGATTTTAAGAAAAGAAGCTGCGATTCAATCGGCATTTTTTGTTGGGGTTAAAAAATCTTCTATGGGTTTTGATAATTTCTCAAAACGAGTAGGTTTTGATGTTTTTGAAGGTAAGTCAGAAATACTAAATAAGTTCCCCAAGTCTGACGATGGGGTCTGGGGAGTTTTTGATCACAAAATGTTTGAATATGTGGCTGGCCGTTTAAATACTCTTTCCAAAAAATCACAATTTTTCACGTTAATTAAAACTCATTCTAATCATAACCCTTACTTGTTGCCTAAAGAACATGAAAACTTTTTTGTTGAAAAAAGCAAAAAACTTCGCAAAAAATATCACGATGAATATAATATACAGTTTTCAGATTCGCAAAGTCAGAACCTAAAATCAGTTTTATATGCTGATTATTCGCTAGAGCAGTTCTTCAAAAATATTAAGAAGCAGCCATGGTATTCCAATACATTATTCATATTAACTGGTGATCATTCGAGTCCTACAAGAAGTTGGAAGAAAAGAAATTCATACGGTGACTTCAATGTTCCTTTTATAATGTTTCACCCAAGTAAAGACTTATCTAGTTTAAATGATAATGATATATTGCCTCATCATATAGATATAACCCCATCTATATTAGACTTTCTTAATCTAAAAAGTTCATATGAAAAATACAATGTTTCTCGATTAGGGCAATCATTGTTTAGAAAAATATACAAAAAAAGAATCTTTGGGAACTCAAATGAATTATATTTTATTAAAGATTCTCAAGACTACAAACGTATTAAAAGCCCTGAAAAGTTTAATGAGTTACTTTATTTTTCAAATTTTTTATATCAATAAACCCTTTAAGCTAGTTTTATACTTGTGTGATGAGCACAGATTTAGAACGACAATTTCTGTTTAACCCTGATTTTAGCCATGTAATTACAGCTACTTAGCTTGGCAATATTCTTGCACTTTATGATATATGAGAATTTTAAACACCACTATCCTTAGTTTTTTTGTACTACTTGCTTTGACGTCTACTGTTAACGCTCAAGATGATTTTAATATGTTTAATACATTTTGGGGAATAAAAGAAGAAGTAAAAGAGGATAAGAGGCCTGATATTATTGTGTATTTATCTCCATTTGAAAATCCCAATAGTCCTATGGCAAGATTCCGACCTGAATCCGTAAAGACATCAGAGGGAAAGATACTTAGACCTGGTGAATGGGCTTTAAGTATGCAAATGGCGAAGTCATCAAATTTCAATCCACGGTTTGCAAAAAGATTTAAAAGAAATGATGAATTTTTTGTAAATGAAGATCAGCAGCAAAATGTAAACGTTAATTCTTATTCGATGAAAGTTCAAAGAGGAATGAAGGTTTTAGACGTTCCTTTTGAAATCGGTGGAAAGTTAACTGCCTATCAAGATGTTAAGAGTAATTTTGCTTCAGACTTAACTACTGGATTTCATCAAAGATATGAAATGGAAAGCGTCAATCCAAAAGCTAATCATGAATATGGGGCACTTGTTGGAGATGCTAGAAAAAGTATTGCTGGTAAAGACGGAGAGATTTACTACGTTAAAACAGAAGTTTATGTCAAAGCACAATTGATGGCAGAAGACTTAAATGGTTTGAAACCTAACTTATCAATTCAATTTACAGTGAAACCACCTATGGGTGGAGAGGATTATCAGAAAAAACCTGGAGCAGTTGCAACCTTAGCTATGAGTAGGCAATTAACGAACTATCTTAGTTTCGTAGGTTCTTATGAAATGGTTTACCACCCTTTAAGTGCAAGTGACTTTGATACCAATTCAGATGACCTTAAAGTTGAAGATGTCTATCAAAATTTATACGCTGGTATAATTGTGGATCCCGGTAAAAAAGGTGGTTTTTACTTTAGCGTTGGAGCGTCTTATCTTTCAAGTAATATAGAATATAAACAATCCCAAATAATGGATAGTCATTTAACTTCAAACACGGACTCTCTGACCTTTGTAGCTCAAGCTAACTACGTTATGAAGAACGGATGGGAGCTTAGTGCTGGAGCGCGAGAGGCGAAATGGTGGGCTGGTGAATCATCAAACATTGAACATAACTGGGCAGCGCATGAGGATGACATTACTTTTTGGTTTAAGGTTTCTAAGAGATTTTAAATCTAATTTTCACTAATAAACATCATGAGTTCAGTTTGAGTTCGATTTTTTCTTTTCTCAAGACGTGTTAGTTTGTTTCTGCTCGAGTCCAAGTCGCTTTGGTCTGAGTTGATTGTTTTTTTTGCTCTATTGATTTTGCTCACATAGCTGGTGTAGCTTAGTTTTGATTTCTTAGCACTTTTAAGACGTGATTTATTTCTCGATATGACTGATTGTTCACTAGAAATTGAAGACGTTAATGATTGAATTTTGCTGTGTTGGTTGTTGATCTTTTCAGTTATGCTTGCCAATTCTGCTCTTAGTTCATAGATTTTTTTTCCAACACGAGCTCCTTTGTTGACTTTTCTCATTCTGCTGGAGGGGCAGTTTCTTTTGTTGAAAATATAACCTTTTAGCGAGAGTTTTTTAGCCTTTTTGTAAGTACAATAATCTATGATTCCTTCTTCAAAACCTTTTCTATAGTCAAAGGAGACTGTGCACTTGGTATTTTTTAAGCCATTTTTTCGGGCATCAGTTCTTCCTTGGCTGTCTGAGCAGTAGCTAAGGATACCTTGGTCATAACCGCTTTTATAGTGTGGAAAAGGCATACATCTGGCATATTGCTTGTCAGATCGTCCATCAGCTAATGAGCTGCAATATTTATTTTTATGGTCATTAAAGGATACTTTAAAGCGGTCGATGGACATAGTCTGCCCGTGTTTTTGACAATATTTATTGAATTCATTTATTTTAGCGACTGTACTTTGTGAGATATTTGTTTCGCTAAGGACTTGGCTGTAAGCATCGTTGCTCCAATTTTTTGTTCCACAAGATTCTTTATTGTAACTGGCACAATGTTGAAGAGAGAGTAGAACGATTAATAGTAAGCAATAATGGATAAGTGATTTCATAGAATTCGATTTGATACAACTATATAACGTAAGTGCATTTTAGAAAGTTGCAAAATAATTTAAAAAAATTATTGGGCTCTATTTTGCGCGAATATTTTGTCTAATTTTTCAAGTAACTCTTTGTTTTTGTGAATCTTTTTGTCTTTTTCAAGTAACTTGCGTTGGTTGCTGATGTAAAAGTTATAAACAAGATTGGCTTGAGTATTATTTGAGCTCAATTCGGCTTTCGTTGCTCCCTCTGAAGACTTTGTATACTTAAGAAAGACAACATTATCTTTTACATAAAATGGTTTTGGTACAAGTACGTTTGTTGTCTTGCTTTGGAGTAAGATTTCAAAATCACTGTCACTAAGCTGGCCAACAGGTGCAAACTGATTACTGTTTGGAGACCATTTCTCTTCTTTACTCCAGCTTAAGTTATACTGATTCAGTTCTGATTGAGTTGGAGCGGTTGTTTTCCACTTTCCTACAAGTTCATCAATTTTATCTTGTTTGAGCTTTTCAGAGAAAGCAGGGGAGATTAAATCTGCTTTGACGGTGTCGAAGGCTTTAGTGCTTTCGGGAATTTTAACATCTAATCTGGCAATGTGATAACCGTCAACAGTCTTAATGATTGGGCTAAGGTTTTTGGTTTTAGAAATTTTTGAAATGCCGTTGAATAGGGCAGCGTCAACAGTGATAGGATCAACGAAACCTAAATCACCTTTAGTGCCTTTAGTTTTTTGATCAGCACTGTATTTCACTACAGCGTCTTCAAAAGAGATTTTTTTAGTGTTTATATTAGTCAGGAGATCTTGAGCTTCTTTTTCTGTTTTAAGTAATATATGCGAAGCTTTGTATTTTGCTGGGGACTTATATTTAGAAATATTATTGTTATAATAATTTTTCAAAGTAGATTCATAGTCTTTGCTAGTTTTGAATGCTTCTATATCTTCGTTTGATGGAGTGACATTGTGTTTGAAGGATTTTTTATTAAGCACCAATGATTTGAAAAAATATTCTTTATTGAGATGTTTAGCAAATTCCTTTGAAGCGTTGGATTCTGGTAACAAGCCATTGTTAACAGTTTTTCTGAAATTTTCAATTAATATTTGGTCAGAGATATATCTTTCATATTCAGTTGTTGATCGTACAGAATTTTTATAAGTTATAGGATCAAACATCCCATTTTTTTGAAAAGAAGGTTCGTTTTTAAGCATATTTAATATTTCTTTGTTGGAGGCGTTGAAGCCATTCTTTTTGGCTGTATTGATTAAAAATTTTCTTTGAATTAAGCCTTCTATGACATTACTTGGAGTCACTTGTGAGAGGTAACTGTTTTTTAGCATGTCTATAAATTTAGTGTCTTGACCTTTTGCAGATAAACTTTCTCTCTGCTCTTCAATCATTCGATCGATATAGTTGAGTCGCTGAGAATAAGCCAGTCTTACGTCTTTAGTGCTAATTTTACTGGAACCGACTTTAGCAGCAGTTTCACTATCTTTAAACTGCCCGTTAGAGTTTCCAAAAGAAGGGCCTGTTTCGAAGGACACGAAAACAAGTGAGATTGTTGCCAATCCAAAAATGACCATTAAAGTGATTCTGTGATTTTGTATCCATTGAAGCATGTGTCTAATTTGCCTTATTTTTTAGATTTGTCAATATTGAGTTATATTTTCCTTGATTCTAGAAAGCAGCAATGAGTTGAAGTAATCTTTTACAGGATAGATTTCTTATGAAGAGACGCTCAGCAAGTAAGTTTAAAATTTTCGCTTTCATAATGATCGTTGGGCTTTTGGTTGTTGCCCCTATTTTGCTGTTTAAAAAAGGAGTCAATAACAATAATCCCTTTGCTGTTTTGAGTAGCAAAACAATTCATCCTCTTTCAAATTTTGCCCTGCAGATAAAAAAAGGCATTTTTAGCGTTTGGAGTGATTATATCTATTTAGTAGATTTGAAAAAGGCAAATAAGCTTCTAGAGGACAAAAACGGCCTTCTGAGCGAGAAGTTGAAATCTAAACAGTTTTTAATTGATGAGCTTAGAGTGCAGAGACATATTTTTAACGGTGAAGCTTCTTATGTAGAATATCGTTCAGTGACGGCTGAAATAACACTTAAGGGTGTTGAAAATGAAGCGCTTTCTTTTATCATCAACGCTGGAAGCCAGCAGGGAGTTAAGGTCAATTCGACTGTTGTTTCACACAGGGGACTTGTGGGGCGAGTTGAGGAAGTGTATTCAAAAAGCGCGAAAGTTGTTTCAATATATGATGCGTCACATAAGATTTCAGGTTATATACCGTCAAAGGGAACACAATTTATAGTTGAAGGTAGAGGCAACGTATTGAAGGCTAGGCTTAGCTTGGTTGATCGCTCTGAAGACTTAGGCGCTGGAGATCAAGTTTTTACAAGTGGTTTAGATGGGGTTTACCCTAAAGGAATATTTGTGGGTAATATTGTCGGTATTGACAAGCCTTTAGTCGGAGTCCTTCAAAATGTATGGATGAAGCCAGCGGTTGACTTTAACACTTCGAAGTATTTGAGAGTGTTAATTGGAAAAAAAGGTCTTTAGAGTAAATGTTGGGTTTTAAATTTATATTTAAAATGATTGGTTATTGTGTTCTTGTCATGTGGCTACTTCACTTAATTTCAAACGTTTTTATAGAATTGCCCTTTAACTTAGGGACTTTACCTTTGTCGATTGTGCTCTATTCTTATGTAGCTTATCTGGTTTCGTTTCCAAAAATATATTTTTTGATCATTCTTTTTAGTTTGGTGGACAGTCTTTTTGTAAAGATTCCATTCTTAAGTTATTTGTTATCAATGTTAATTTCATCTTACTTGTTAAGACTTGTCTTTGATCGTCTCAGTGTAAAATCAGTTAACAATTTTTGGTTTTTTTGTGTGTTACACGCTTTGTCTTTTTCACTTATTAAAATACTATTGTTTTCGTTGTTAGGTTATAATTTTTTTTGGAACCTTTGGGTAGTGTCAACAATGAAGTATGTATTTGTAGCAGCATTGTTGGGGCCATTATTTTATAAGTTTATTAATGGTTGGCTTGATTCTTATGACGTTCAACTTGAAAATCAAGATCATTTTGAGGTTTTAGGAAATTGATCTTAGATAAGAAAAAAACGATTGAGCTGTTTCAAAACAGATTCTCTTACGCCTTAATTGTTTGCATTGTTTTTGTTATGGTCCTTGTGGGAAGGCTGTTTTACCTACAAGTAGTTGAGGGTGAAAAGTATATACGATTTTCTAAAAGACAGTTTCAAAAAGAAATTCAACTGTTGTCTGCCAGAGGCAAAATTTACGATCGTAATTATCAATTATTAGTGAATAACAAACTTAGAATTGATTTAACAGTAACTCCTCAATACGTTGAAGACAAGAAACAACTATTAAGAGTTCTATCGGAAATAACTGAAAAGCCCATTGAATATCTCATGAAAAAATACAAGAAGCTGAGTTATCGTGCTTCGCCATTTACTAGTTTTTCTTTAATTGAAGATGTTGGTTTTGAGGTGGCGTCACTCGTGGAAACTTTCGATAAAGATTTGAGTGGCGTACAGATTGAAGCAAAATTTAAAAGATTTTATGAAAACAAACAATTTTTTTCGCAATCTCTTGGGTTTATGAATGAAATCAACCGTGATGAATTAAAAAAATTCAACAAAGAAGATTCTCAATATCAATTAGGTGATTTAGTGGGACGAGGTGGATTAGAGAAAAAGTGGGAAAAAATTTTAAAAGGCAAAAATGGTTTTGAATACGTTGAGGTCGATGCTCGAGGTCGATTAATTGGTGGATTGAAAGAGAAGCGAAGTCAGCATTTTGGGTATCAAGAATTCAAAGAGCCAACACCGGGGCATAATTTAGTTTTAACTATAGATGCGGGATTACAGAAAATAGCTGAAGAACAGTTAAAGGAAAGAATCGGAGCAGTTGTTGCTTTAGACCCGAATTCTGGGCAAATACTCGCTTTAGCCAGTTCACCTAGCTTTGATGCTAATCTGCTGCAAGGGCAAGATCGCAAATACTTTGTTGAGCGTTTAAAGAACCCGTGGGGGGCGTTTAGGAATAAAGCCATACACGATCATTTTCCACCAGCATCAACATTCAAGCCGTTCATAGCACTAGCGGCGCTAGAAAATAAGATTATTACCCCAAAGCAAAAGATAAAATGTGGTCCAACCTTCAAGCTTGGACGAAGAAGATATCATGAGCATATTAAGGGTGGGTATGGCAATATAGATCTTGATAGAGCCATGGCAGTTAGTTCAAACGTCTACTTTTGGACTTTAGCCAATCAGTTGAGTATTGATAAAATTAAAGATACTGCTGAGAGTTTTGGATTTGGTCAGAAAACAGGAATTGATCTTTACAATGAAGTTAGAGGTTTTGTTCCTAGTTTAAAGTGGGCGAAGGAAGTACGTAAAAATAAATGGCAAAGGGGAGAGACTTTATCTGTAGCCATTGGTCAAGGAGTTAACTTGGTGACTCCGTTACAATTGGCCATTGCGTATTCAGCGTTTGCTAATGGTGGAAACATGTATCAACCTTATGTGCTATCAAGAATAGAAGATCCTAAAGGTTTGCTCGTTAAACAATTTGATCCTTTGCTCAAAAAAAAGTTAAACTTTAATATCGATAACTTAAATGTTGTTAAAAATACTTTGAGATCTGTTGTTGAAGGTGGTACAGCGCGTATTCTAAGATCAATTGATATGCCCATAGCTGGAAAAACGGGAACAGCTCAAGTAAAATCATTTGACAAGAAACAATTGTTCTCTAAGTGTCATTTGAAGCCTTTAAAGTACAGGCACCATGGTTGGTTTGCTGGGTTTGCGCCATTTGATAAACCTGATATAGTCATTACAGCGCTTTCAATTCATGGGTGTAGCTCCAGGGACGCTTTAGCTATTTCAAAGCCAATGTTTCAATATTGGAGCGATCAAAAAAAAGTAAAACAAGCAGCGGCCATTAATAGGTAAATTGCAAAAGGAAAATCATGATATTAGTGAAATATATAATGTTGAGTATAGGTTTAGGGTGCTCAGTAACTGCATGGACTCAACAAGAAACAGTAAACTTGTCTCAATTTATAAAAGAAGTTTATGAAAAAAATGTAGATAAGTTAGCTCATGAAATTGAATTAGAGAATAAAAAATTAATTATAGACGATAGTTATTATGCTTTTTTCCCAAAAATAAAGGCAAACACAAACTTGGGTTTAAGCGCTTCAGTACCTCAGAGAACTGATTCTGAGCGTCCGTGGAATAGTCAAAGTTCCTTAAATTTAGAAAATGCGATATATAACAATGGACAAAATATAAATGCCTACAAGATATCAAAGCTGAGTTTTGAAAAGAAAAAATTAGAGATTATTAAGTTTCGTGATGAGTTTGTTTACAAATTGATAGATACAATAATTAGTTTTCAACAAAAAATAAGAGTGCTTGAATTCAATGTGCAAAAGAAAAATGCTTTATCTAAACAAT
>ENA-ORXR01004649-ORXR01004649.1-marine-metagenome-genome-assembly--contig:-NODE-4649-length-11349-cov-4.173084_pt1 | contig 11349 bp, 5 predicted proteins | sample MGYA00237866_ERZ511479 | MGnify/ENA metagenome assembly ERZ511479 | reverse complement strand
CTATTGAAATAAGCATAAAAAAATAAAGACCGTAAATTAGAACGTAAGAAGGATATCCAAGGGATATTACACCCTCTCTCCGGTAAGTTTTCTCAAGATAAGTAACAATAAAGGTATCAAAAACATAGTAATTACCAAAATAAAAAGTGGATCTCCCCCGAATTCGCTAGAGAGGAAAGTAATTACATGTCACTACATCTATTTATTAGACCCTGCCCCACCAGAGAATTCGATACATGATTAGTAAAAATAAGAGAATCACCTCAGCCCCTCCACCCGCCAAATAACCCTCTAAACCCCAACCGATTTTTTCTTTACATTCTTAACCTCCAAATAATCTACCTCCCCATTCCAGTCCGTCAATCTAAACTTCCCCTTTTCCTTCCCCAAATAACCTTCATCACTTTCCGCACGATCAGAAAATCATTGATCGCCATCAGATACCACTTACCATTCTCAAACAGACCTTCCAAATCCACAGCCACCACGATTAACGTAGACGAGCTCTACTCCGGCGGCAAATCACTAGCCGTTGTACAGCCCAACGCATACTCATGCAGCAGCGTAGCCATAAACATATATTTAGAAGTCGCCGGCCACGTCTTCCGTTTCAGTATCTCGCTGGTAGCCAAGATCGGAATGAACTTCCCTTCACCCATTTCCGTAAGCATCGATATCGACTGGTTCACTTCTCCGGTGACCAGCCAAGAGAAGCTAACATCAAAATTTTGGGCGACAGGTTCAAGTTACTACGATTCATTTTGTTGACTCATCCTTATATACTCGACTCATCGAAGGCATTGACACCCACCAATTTCATCACCTTTCCTTACTTCAAACCTCCCCTGTTACATTCAGTTTACCATCCTTATTCCTCAAAACAAAGCAATTGAAAGCATCTAATTATTTAGTGTTAAATAACAAATAAAAAGTAGTATGATTGTAAATCAATAACTCATATTAACCACGTAATAAAACCCATTTATTATGGCAAAAAAGAAAGGAGGTGTCAAATTATAAAGAAAGGATTTAGTCGGTATCTCGAAGCTAGCTGGCCTCAGCATCTCCACCCTCACAAAATGGAACGATGGTAGTTTACCAGTAAAACCGGAAACCGAATTAAAGATTTTCGAAGCCACCGATCGCTTTTACAAACAGGAGGCATTGAGATTAAAAGAAGTCCTCCAAAACTTGTCTGAAATTGAACAACGGATTGTTGCCAGAAAAAGAGGAGTAAAACTCGAAATTCAAGAAACTAAAAAGAAAGCAGATTAGTACACTGTGTACCTACAACAGGAACTATCAAATCTGTATTAATATCATTAAAATTTTAAAACCCAATTTACTATGCACATTCATCAGGCCTCTTTAATTGTGCACACTGATAATCCATAAAATCAGAGAATTGACTGAAATCAAAATCAGTAGCAGTCTCAAGCAAACAGATACAATAATTCTTCTGATTAAATCCTCCCTCCTCTTTCATGAAGCGAAAACCATAGTCAACAAACCAGTCATACCACACATGATACAGGTCGCTCTTCTCATCTTGGAAATCTGCCACAGGATGTTCTGGAAAATCTATCCATAAGTATCCGGTCATTAAATCTTTCTCAAACATTGGTATTAATTTAGAATGTGGTGAAGTCCCTGGGTCGATGTACGTGTTTGTGAGATTACAAGATAGTGAATAAAAAATTACAAGCCTTACAGAATATTTGTAATTCTGTAAGGCTTTTTTTTTATGATTGATGATTTCAGGCACCCCGATGGTTACACCTTTATTCCTTACATCTCTCAAGATATCCATTTACAAATTCCGCCTCTCTATTATTCTCAATAATCATTACTGAGCCAGTCGGTATAGGACTAATGTCATTCAGATAATACAACATTCAAAGTAGTAATTCTATCATCTATGATAACTCTTATCCAATAAATGCCTGTTGTATGATTGGACAGATCGAATGAAGTTTCGTTAGTTACATGGATTATTTGGCCAAAAGAGTTGTAAACTATGAGTTGTCTATTTAATGAATTTTCCAAACCCTTAATATGAAATTCTCCTGTGGTTGGGCTAGGATAAACTGATAGTCCGATAACTGATTCCTCTTTTAAACTTGTAAGAATTGGAATACTATCTACTAAAGTATGGGAAGTCGTATTTGTTACTATTGCAGGATTGAAATCAAAAAAGATATAAGCTGTATTTTCAACTAATGAGTTATTTGGAGTATCTTCTTTTGGTACAATACTATAGCTAACAAACCCATGACTTTCCGGTTCGTTGGACAAGCTATCTGGTAAATAGATTTCGTTGAATGAAAATTCAATAACATTATCTACTCTCTTAACGTCAACTGGATGGCTATTATTTAATATTTTAAAAGTAGTAATATCAAATTCTGTTGAGATCGTATCAAGAATTACGACATCGAAGGCCACATCGTTTCCTGTATTCTGAAATCTAATTGTATACTCAAAGGTATCCTTAATTAATGCATAATTTTCATCATACACACCATGCGGCATTGCTAATTTATCATTAGGATCATATGCACACCTAACTTCAGGTTGATAATTATTATCAATAGAAAGACTTGAGTTAGAGGAATTCCAATCTGAGTTAAACATTAATGTATCGCCTGTAAAAGTTTCATTCGGCATCTCTAAAACGATAGAAGGTTCAAATGCTCGAAAAGGAGCAATACTGTCTCTTGTCCAAGTGATCGTATTGGTAGTTAAATCTATACTATTGGGAGGAGGAATGGCCTCCACAAAACTACATCTGGGATCCAGGTGAAAACTTAAATTTCCAGATTCGTAGAAGGTTCCTTCGTTTTTCATTTTAATAAAAAATTCAACATCTGTGTTACACCGTGTAGGGTTAGAACTAATTGAAACTCGACCACTATGTTCACTTAAAACAGGATAGATTCCAAAATTATTATTTAGATTTTCCGTCTGACCTGGTTCAAAACTATGGGTATAAGAAATGGAGTCCGAAGTCAATATCCAATCTGGATCCTCTATATAACTTATCGTATAAACCGAACCACTATCGGCGAAATTAAAGTATTGTCCATACTCATCAGTATATCTAATTACATTCTCGGATTGAAATCCGATTAATCTATTTCCTATTCCGTAGTCATTACCATCTTTTATGCCATTTTGATTTTGATCATAAAAAACAATCCCAGACAATCCATAATCAATGCAAATGATTTCTTCTGACGAATTACATCCCTCCCCGTTTGATTCAATTTCAACTTGGACATCAGGTAAAGACAAGACCCCACAAACACTATTGATAGAACAAATACTCAAACTATCGTTATTAGTAATTTGAAGATCAAGATAGGATGGATTATCTTCGTTGATAGATAAAGGATTTATGTTTTGTAAGCCAACTAGGCTTTTGAGTCGGTAATTACGGTCAATTCTCAAAGCCCCATCGAGCGATTGCAGGTTAGATAAGGATGAAATATCTTGTACATTGTAATTACTACTAAATTGTAGAGAACCGTTGATCTGTGCAAGATTTTGAAAACAGTTGAATGTCTCGAGCATAGGATTATTCCTAACACTTATAGATCCATTCACCAAATTTAAACTTGCAAAACCATTAATTTGATTTAAGTTTGTATTTGCTACGATGTTAATATTATTTACGTTTACAAGACTATTAAAACCATTGATGCTCAAAAGGTCTTCGTTAGTATGAATACCAAGAAATCCACCAATATGAATCAATGCGTTAAAACTAGGAATTGAAGTCAGACTTGTATCAGAAAAATCTTCGTTGTTACTGATCTCTAGGTTTCCTCCAATATAGGATAATTGGTCAAAACCCGATATTGTTTGAAGGTTATTATTATCCTTAAAAATTAAATCTCCTCCAATAGTATCCAGGAGAGGACATTCGGCTACATATGTTATCGTAAATATTTCCTCTACGCTAAAATCACCTCCAATGTATTGTAGGTTAGCAAGTCCAGAAAGGCTATCTATATTAGCATCGACAAGAAAGCTGCCTTCAATTCGTTCTAAGGTTGGAAAGGATAGAGAGGGAGGTCGAAAAGCATCTACAATTAAATCTCCTCCAACATTTGTTAAGAAGTTAAAGCTTATTGGATAATCAAAAGATTGCTTTTTTAGTAAAAAATCTCCTCCAATTTCCTCAATAGCTTTGAAGGCATTTAAAGAATCTTGAAACCCTGTAGTATTGCGAGCAAGACCAAAGTCTCCTCCAACGTGAGTTATTGCATTAAATCCAATTATGGTATCCAGGCTTGAATTTTCTCTGATTAACAAATCGTTTTCTACAGTAAGTAAGTTCTCAAAACCGATTATACTTTCTAAATCTTCATTTCCAGAACTAGATGTATTTACAATATTGCCTATTATAAGACTACCAACATGAACCAAACTATTAAAGCCAGGTATCGTTCTAACATGGCTACAATCTTCAATAATTATTGCGGAATCAACAACACTTAATGACTCAAATCCCGACAATTCTCTAATATTATTTAACCCATTCAAAATTAATTTTCCTCCGATCTTCTCTAAAGTATTAAAACCTTTGATAGACCTAAAACTACTACTTTTGAAATTAAAATCTCCTCCAACTTCCATTAGACTAGGAAAGTCAGACAAAAATAAGGAGTCAATATTCAATCCATGAAAATCCAAATCTCCACCAATATATTTTAAATTATCAAAGCCCTGAAAACTTTCTAGATGCCAAAAAGCATCCATCGTAATAGTACCTATAATAGTGTCTAAATTTTCAAATCCTTTAAAATCAATAAGTCCAGAGACAGCGTTAGCTCCAATAAAAAAATCTCCACCAACAAAATTCAAGTTTTCTAATCCACTCATTTGCTCCGTAGAACTGGACTGTAAAAGCAAATCACCTCCGATATTCGTTAAATTATTTGTTGCGAGTGGAACAATGAAATCATTATTATCTTTAACAATAAAATCACCTCCTATACTACTCAAGTTTTCAAGCCCTACTAAGTTAACTAAGTCATTATTATTTTGAATAATCAAATTACCTCCAACACTAACTAAATTTTCAAGTCCTGCCAAGTTAATTAAGTCACTACTATTTAGAATAATTAAGTCACCTCCAATAGTGGTCAATTGGGAGAACGTTAAATCATCAAGATTAGAATTATATTTGATTTCAACATCTCCTTCAACGGTGGTTAAGTTGTGTAGTCCATCAAGGTCAGCGGCATTTGTAAGCTGAATTTTCAGATTACCAAGAATTGAGACAACGGAAAATAAACTATCAAATTTACTAACGTCTTCAATCAATACATCACCTTCAATCGTTTGACAAAAGGGATAAAGACTAGGAAATTGATTAAGCTCAACTTGGCTTTGAAAAACGATGCCTTCCGTTAAACAAGATTGTGCATTAACATTTATATAAAAGAGAAGAACAATAACAATAAATAAATTCTTCATGATGATTTTTTGTTTACTATACAGAATAATACAAATTGTGATAGTAATCCCCTCAATCATTATTTAACAATCAGACATTTATGGTTACACTTAATAACTCAACATCTGACCTTATACACTAAAGAAACATAAACCACTATTACATAAATTCAAGTGCAATTTTTATACCATATAAACTACAAAGTATACATTAATTAATGACAGCAGAGCCTTTAGTATTACACTGGCACCGAGTAGTCTGATAGTATGAATTATACCCTATAAGGCTTTTTGTTCTTGATCTCTTTTTCATTCCAACTACTCCACACCATTTGCCAGGTCTCAGTTTATAGTCTCAGCCCTCCATCTCTATCATTCCATCCATCGTTCTTAGCACCACAAAATTGATTCCTTACAGTAAATCCACCTAACTAAATAATACCTGATCCATATCACTTCACAGCTACTCCTCATATCAAATATTGAGCAATAAACGGCCTCTCTCCAACTCCTCCGAATGGGAAGAGACAGGACCAGAATCATCAACCTTTATAAGAAAATCAAGAAAAAGAAAGGACCGGCTCGCCCAGATTTTTTGTTTTAAATGCGCTCTATTGCACCTTCAAAATCGGGTAAAAAGCAGCATAAAGCAGGGCGAAGAAATGGGAGGAAAAAAGCAAATGTTTACCCTATGTTTACCCCAAAAATAAAAATGAGCCGTAACTCATTGATTATCAACATAGTTACGACTCATATAAGTGGTCCCACAAGGACTTGAACCTTGGACCTACTGATTATGAGTCAGTTGCTCTAACCAACTGAGCTATAGGACCAAAACAACCAAGGTTGTTTACGCGCCAAAATTACACAATATTTTAGAATCGGCCAACCCGGTGCGCTTTTGATTAACGAAATTTTGAAATGGTTGGTTCCGCCTTGTCGCAAATCAAAAAGAGCCACCGCATAAATACGATGGCTCTTTTCCAATCACTATAATTTTAAGCAAATTACTTCACCCCGTGCATCAATTTCTTCACCACTGGATTAAGCAGAATTCCTAAAATTCCTAGTCCAATTGGTACTATTGTAAAAATCATGAAAAAGTAACTAAGTGATGTTTCGTTGGCAATCTCTTCAATTCTTCCTCCCATCTCTCCAGCGGTTTTATTACCGATCGCGACGGCAACGTACCAGATACCAAACATCAAGGCAATCATCCGTCCGGGCACCAGCTTGCTAATATAAGACAACGCTACGGGCGACAAACAAAGTTCTCCCAGCGTATGAAATAGATACGCCAGAATTAACCAAATGATACTCACCGTGGCTACTTCGGCACCTTGTGGAATTCCCATTGATCCAAAGGCCAACGCGCCAAACCCAATGCCTAATAATATCAATCCTAAACCGTACTTGGTTGCGGCACTTGGATTGTATTTACTTTCCCACCATTTGGAAAACAGCGGTGCAAACATGATGATAAACAAGGAGTTTAAAATCCCAAACCACGTAGCGGGAATCTCTACTTCGTTTTCTTTTATCCTTTTTACTTCGGCCTGAATAATCGGTGAGGCTTTACCCGTTTTTTCTACTACGCTTCGTGCGTGCGTGGCCTTTTCAGGATTTAGATAAATCAGCTTTCCTCTTACTTCAATTAAATTTAGCTTGTCACCCACCTTGATATCCCCCGGTTCGATGACGGTAGTCGATTTGGGAACAATCTTGTCAGATGGTTTTACTTGTGTGGATTCTAGTACATTCGTAAATGTTATCTCCGGTTCTCCTTCTGCATTGGTCGCGGATGTTTCGATCGTAGAATATTCTACCACTAACGCATTGGATGATAGATTTCGATTAATCATCCAGAAAATTAATATCCAGATAAACAGAAAACTTATCCCGAGTACAATGTTGGACATCTTGTATTTTTCAAACGTCTGCCCAAATAATTTAATTAATACCCAGGTGATAATTCCTACTGGAACAACCGTAATCGTAATATTTACAATATTGAAAATCGTCGCCCAACTTCCTGACATAACTCGTCCCGTATAGCTACTCGCAAAGATGGTCATCGAACCACCCGCTTGCTCAAAACAGGCCCAAAAACAAACCGTCATGATGGCGAAAATAATGATGGCCACCATCCGGTCTCGCGTCTGTGCCGGATAACGAATAATTCGAATAGTCAATAGTGTCAAAAATAAAAGTACACCAATCCCGATATAATGATAGGATAAATCCGAGTCTCCAAATTTTAGCATATTGATACCGCCAATCTTGGAAAGTGGATCGTTTATAATCCAGGTGACACCAATAAATACACAGAGATACATCAGTATTTTATCTAATCCTGTAAATGGATTTAGTCGGTCTCCTTCAAATTCCAGAACCGGTACATCGTTCTCTTTCTTTTCTGGTTTTAAACCAATATCACCAAAAATATCTTGCGCTAAATAAAACTGTATGGCACCCATTAACATAAAGATTCCTGCTAATCCAAAACCATAACTCCACGATACTTTTTCACCAATATATCCACATAATAAAATACCTAAAAATGCTCCCGCATTTACTCCCATATAGAAAATCGTATAGGCGCCATCCTTCTTTTCAGGCGTATCCTGATACATATATGAAATGATCGAGGTCATATTGGGTTTGAAAAATCCATTACCTATAATCAGCAACCCAATTCCGATATAGAGAAACATATTCGCAAATTCCAGCGCCATCGAGGCGTGACCCAACGTCATAATCAACGCGCCCCAAATCACCGCTTTTCGATATCCTATAAAATTATCCGCTAAATATCCTCCCAAAATTGGCGTCAGATAAACCATCGCCGTATAGGTTCCATATAAAGCCAACGCTTCTTTACTCGTCCAGTCCCATCCGCCGATACCGACCGAACTAATCAGAAATAACACTAAAATTCCGCGCATTCCATAATAGGAAAATCGCTCCCACATCTCCGTAAAAAATAGTACAAACAATCCTGATGGATGTCCCAGTACCGTTGACTTGAATATGTCATCGTTTGCCTTACTCATATTGTATTTTGATTTTAAGTTTTAATAAGAAAAAAAACTACTATTATTTAATTGTTAGGATCGTTTAAAAAATAAGTTATAAAGGTTTGGTCGGTTAATTGGCTGTTAATCGAGGCGGTGAAATGCGATTTATGCCGTAGCATAATGAGTTTTTCACCAACCCTGCCCGATCTGACAATCGGTCCGGCGGGGAAGCGTGATGGAAAAAGAGGAAGCATAGTTTCTTAATTTATTTTATCAACATTCCTTATACGGCTAATCCACCAGGACATCCATTCGATCCTCCGCTCCGTGCGTCAATCGCTTCAATGGTTTTAATATCGCAATCACCAACAATCCAAAGACCGTACAAAAAACCGCAATACCCGTAAATATCTCAAATTCTCCAGCAGATTGTGACCACTCGCCTAACAGCCCAGCTACTTTATTTCCAAATCCCGTTGCCGCAAAATAAGCACCCATCATAAAGGAAGCATATTTTACCGGAGCCAATTTGGTAATAAACGAAAGGGCGACGGGCGACGCGCAGAGTTCTCCCACCGTGTGAAATAAATAAGCCAGTACCAACCAGACCATAGAAGCTTTTTGCAGTACTTCACCATTTACTTCTTCTACTTGGGTAGTAGCCATAGTCATAAAGAAAAATCCCCAGCCCATAATAATTACTCCTACTGCCATCTTAAATAAAGAAGAGCCCTCTTTTCCACTCTTTTTCCACCAGTACCAAAATCCTCCCACCGAGGTTCCCAACGTGATTATAAAAAAGGCGTTGACAGATTGAAACCATGCGGCGGGGACTTCAAAACCAAGTAAATTTAAATCCGTTTTTTGTTCGGTATACAAATTCATTAATCCGCCAGCTTGCTCAAAAGCGCCCCAAAAAACAATAATCAGGAGAAAAGATAAAAACATTACCAACATCCGGTCTTTTTCTATTTTGGTAAGTGGACGATGCATTGCTTCTTTATCTTTTTCACTGCCCTTGCCAATAAATTCTCCAGTTCCTTCCAGATATTTTAGCCCAAACATATATACGATTTGTCCGATAAACATACCAATGCCCGCCAGCCCAAATCCCCAGTGCCATCCGTAATATTTGGCCACGGCACCCACCGCAATTGCCCCAAAAAAGGCACCCAGATTGATACCAATATAAAATATATAAAACCCCTTATCCCGTCGATCGTCTCCTTGCCGGTACAAACCTCCCACCATCGTGGAAATATTGGGCTTTAAACAGCCCACACCCGCAATGATCAATCCCAGACCTATATAAAATGCAGTGATGCTCGGAAAAGCCAAGGTCAAATGACCAGCGCAAAGTAACAACCCACCGACCATCACGGCCTTTTTCGCGCCTAGTACTTTATCGGCCAATAATCCACCAGGTATGGAAGCCACGTATACCAACATTGTGTACCATCCATAAAAAGCCAGGGTTTCCGTATTGGACCAGCCCATCCCGGGATTTTCTCCCACGGCGGCGGCGGCTAAAAATAAAGTTAAAATAGCACGCATCCCGTAGTAACTGAATCGCTCCCAGAGTTCTACAAAAAATAGCACGTATAGTCCCGCCGGATGTCCTCCAATTTCGCGCTCCCGCGCCTTTGTCATACTCATATCTGCTTGATTTTAGTGCGAACTTAAATTTTCGCTGAATAAAAGTAGAATTTTATCCCTAATTACTCCAATAATCGGCACTTTAATTTGTCGACAAGGAATCTCGCGGCATTTCGTAAGTAGGAATCATCGTAGGAGAGGGAGCCAGCATCGGATCAATTTCGACCGTCCAACCCATTTGCTCAGCCATAAAACGAACCATTTCCAGCAATTGAACACCTTGCGCTTCTGCCGTTTTCATCAACACACTTTCTTCCGCTTTTTTCCGGATCAGCTCCTTGGCATTCTCATTGATCTTGTTATAGTCCTTCGGCGTAAAAGCATTGAAGCTTCCCTGAGTAATATCGTAATAAGAAATTTTATGGTCAATCGCTAAAATTGTCGGAGAAGGCAGATTGCGGATCACCATGCGCTTTTGGTCAGGAAAAGATTCAATTTTTATATTATTCAAATTATGCCCTACAGATACTTTTCCATTAATTCGTACCAACGCTTTTTTCCGAAATGGACTCAGATCGTACTTCCAGTAATCTTTGTAATCATAAATCTCCGAAAATTCTCCCTCCACCGTAATCAGTTTCGTCACCGTATTAATTCGCTCCAGTAATACTTCAGACTCCTCCTCCACCGTCATACTGTTTTGGGTATACCAATACCTCGTTCCTAAAAATACCAACAATAGAATGGTAATAAACCCAACGATAGATATTATGTTTTTCATATTAGAAAGGGGTTGAACTGGAAATTCCGTTGCTATCCTAAACGCTCCAGTTACCAGGAATATTTTACTCACCAAGGTGCGATGCGGACACCTCATTTTTCTTGAATAGGGTTGATACAAAAATTATAGGGTTTTTAGCTACGCCCCTAAATCGAGAGAAAATAAAATTTAACTTTTAAAATCCAGAACAAAAGATTTACCCGGTAAAAAGTCTCTGCACCTCTGCACAATAAAACACTTTCCAAAACAAATTAACCAATCATGCGAATTAACAAATAAGAAATGGCGATTAATTAAATGGGTGCCTAAAAAAAGCACTAGCTGCTGACTACTTGCTATTTACTTTACTTTAACACGATAGCAAAATGCAAGAAGCAAAAAGCTAGGGTGTTCAATTTATGAAAAAAACTTCTGTACTTTTTACGAAATACTGCGACCGCTCTGCGGTCGAAACCTTCGATACGAAATCTTGGCTAACATACTGTGATCTCG
>ENA-ORXR01004648-ORXR01004648.1-marine-metagenome-genome-assembly--contig:-NODE-4648-length-11352-cov-199.415344_pt1 | contig 11352 bp, 5 predicted proteins | sample MGYA00237866_ERZ511479 | MGnify/ENA metagenome assembly ERZ511479 | reverse complement strand
TAGACGAACCAAATTTGACGCGAATACTCACTGTATTTAAGGAAAATTTGGTGAAGTATAAAGGAAAAAGAACAAGTTGGGGGTATACATTTATTTTGTTCCTGATACTAAGCATTGCCTATGAGTGAAAAAAATCCTTTACGATTGGAGATAATTGCCTTTTTTATATTGGGTATTTGCTTTATATTGTGGGCATTCAAGCAATGTAATACAGATGTCCCACGCACACCTCGCAAAAAAACACGCACTGAAAAAACACGCACACTAACGGATAACAACGAAAAATATTCTACTTTATATGTGACGGTAGATAGCCTCAACATGCGCGTTGCACCGCATTTGGATAGTACGGTCGTTGTGCGGATTCCGCAAAAAGAAGCGGTGACATACTACGGGTTGCGGACTTCTTTCCAACAGAAAATTAATATAAATAAGGTACTCAAAAATGAACCATGGGTGTATATACGCACCGAAGCAGGAAAAGAAGGTTGGGTGTATGCGGGCGGGTTGGCTTTTTATAAAATCAAGTAAGTGAAAGAAAATAAACGTTACATTTTCACGCCGTTATTTTTTCTTTACACGAGCCAAATTTGACACGAATAACGGGTTATTTAATGAGAATTTGTTGAAATAGACTTTATTCTAAAATAGTTTGGATGAAAGAGGAAATAAAGATTTTTTCACTAATCAAGGCGGCTGAAATTGAGCTATGCCTTAGCATAGTGAATTTTCAGGCAACGCAGAGTAGTGGAAAAAGATTATTTACTCTGTACAAAATATTTTGGAATAAAGTCTAATATAAAGGAAAAAGAACAAGTCGAGAATATACATTTATTTTGTTGCTGATACTAAGTACACTGTTTTATAAATTTATTTACATTTTTTGACGTTTATTTTGAAATGAATCGAATCAAAAATGACGCGAATACTCACTGTATTTAAGGATTTTTTGGTGAAGAGTCATTTTAAAAGAAATACTCAAAAAAGTAAATAAATTTGTGAAACAGTGTACTAAGTGAAAGCTCAACTTTAAATTTAAATATGATTTATAATTTATGATTTCCCTATGGCAAACCTCTTCTATTGAGTTTGAAGTTGACGTTTCTTTTTGAACACATAGGGCAATCATTATCGTATAGTGTCTTTAAGTATCAAGTTGAAATATGTGTTCAAGTTTAAATCAAATGTACAATCTACTGATAACCAATTTTCAATGTAATTAAAATAAATTAATATTTTACTTTGACTTAATCTTTATCACACTATGAAGTTCACAAATATTTTTGCGATACTCGCGACTACTTTTCTGATTATTATTTTTTCTACGAAAATAAACGCCACACATATTGTAGGTGGTGATTTATCGTATGAGTGTCTCGGTGGAGATCAATACCGCATTACGATGAAAGTCTATCGCGATTGCTTTGCTGGACAAGCCATCCTCGATCCGCAGGCACGTATCAGGATTTATACCGGTCCGAATGGCAATACTCCTATTGGTCCGACAGAGTTTGTTACTTTAGATTTACAAAATAATGTACCGCCTATCATCAGTAACCCTTGCTTGGCATCGCCGAGCAATATATGCGTAGAGGAAGGTACATATGAGCAGATTTTTAATTTGCCTTACAATTCAAATGGCTATCATATCTCGTATCAACGCTGTTGTCGAAACAATTCGATTACCAATATTTTTAACCCTGAATCTTCAGGTGCGACCTATACGATTTATATTTCAGACGAAGCCCAACAGACCTGCAACAACAGTCCCACATTTACTGCCTTTCCGCCTATTGTGATTTGCGCCGGACAAGATATTAATTTTGACAATTCTGCCCTTGATTCCGAAGGTGATTTATTGGTTTATAGTTTTTGCGCACCATTTTTAGGTGGTTCTGTTGACATGCCAACGCCCGATGCTACGCCTCCACCTTATTATCAGGTTGCATTTTCGCCGCCTTTTTCGGCAAGCGATCCACTTGGTGGCAACCCAACGGTGACCATTGACCCTACGACAGGTTTGATTTCTGGCATACCCACTCAGTTGGGGCAATTTGTAGTCGGTATTTGCGTGGAAGAATATCGCGTCATCAATGGCGTTCAAACCCTTTTGAGCCTCACCAAACGTGACTTTCAATTTAATGTCTTAAACTGCGAACAGACCCTCGTTGCCGCAATTGCTTCCGAAGTCGTAATTAATATTGATGAATATATCGTCAGCGAATGCGCCGACCCTACGATTACTTTTGAAAATTTGAGTTACCCCAACGACTTGATTGACAGTTATTTGTGGACAATCGACTTGGGCAATGGCGATGTATTTTCCTCTACCGCTGTCAATCCCACCCATACATTTCCCGGAATTGGTACTTATGATGGTACGCTTATCGTCAATCCCGGCAATCCGACTTGTACCGATACAGCAGAGATTATCGTGGTGATAAATCCCGATATTACGGCAGATTTTGACGTGATTTTTGATGCCTGTTCGCTTGATCCTATTCAGTTTACCGACCAAACTATAGCCGAAGCAGGCGGCGTGATGTATGACTGGAATTTTGGCGATGGCAACAGTTCCACAGACCAAAACCCGATACACGAATACGCTCCCGGCGAATACACCATCACCCTCAACGTAGAGGATGTCAACGGCTGCACTGACCAGATTTCGCAAGACATCACCTACTACCCTACGCCCGACATTGCCTTTGATGTGAGTGACCCCGTTGGTTGTGGTGGTCATTCCGTGACATTTACCAATACTTCTACGCCAGTTACAGGCGATTATGATATAGAATGGGACTTTGGCGATGGCAATACTTCCACACAAAATTCGCCCACAAATAACTATGATACACAGGGTTCGTATGAGGTCACACTGACGATTACTTCGCCGACAGGCTGTACAGGTACGGAGACTTTTTCGAGCATCGAAATACAATCCGGTCCGCTCATTGGATTTGATTTTTCAGACCCCTGTATCGTTGGTCCCATTACATTCACCAACACCACAACACCTAACGGCGCACCTATAACAAGTACCACTTGGAACTTTGGCGACGGCAACACTTCTTCCGAAATGAGCCCTACACACGAGTACGCTACACCGGGAAGTTATGACGTTGCTTTAGTCGTCAGTGACTCCGAAGGTTGTACCACGACTTTGGAGCAAACCGTCGATTACTTCCCACCATCCGTCATCAATACTGCGCCCGATATTACCGAAGGCTGCGAACCCTTAACTGTTTCGTTTACAAATACTTCTGCCCCATTTACGAGTGATTATGTGGTCACTTGGGATTTTGGTGATGGAAACATGTCCGACCAATTCGCGCCTGCACATACCTACGATATGCCTGGCGTTTATACGGTTACTATTGGCATTTCGCCGCCCGGCGCAGCGTGTACAAGCGAGGAGGTTTATACCGATTTAATTACTGTCAACGCCTCTCCCGAAGTCGATTTTACTTTTTCTGATTTATGCGAATTTGGCGAAATTGATTTTACGGGAAATATCGAACAAGGTACTGGTGCGATAACAAATATTTTATGGGAGTTTGGTGATTCAAATACTTCTAACGAACAAAATCCAACCCACACCTACACCGCGCCCGGTACGTACACCGTCACGCTCAATGTGACGGATGAATTTGGTTGTGCAGATAATTTTTCGGAAACGATAGACTACTTTCCTGCGCCCGTTTTGGATGTGAATTTTGAGCCGGAAGGTTGTACGCCATACACCGCTATATTTACGAATAATTCTGCGCCACTCACTGCCGGATATACCGTTGAATGGGACTTTGGCGACGGGAACACCTCCGTTCAAACCAGCCCAACGCACCTCTACGATATGCCCGACACGTACACCGTTGCCCTCACAATGACATCCCCAAGTGGCTGTATTACACAGGAAATTTATACCGATGCAATTTTTGTACAAGCAGGTCCGCTTGCGACTTTCGATTTCTCCGACCCTTGCGAACTCGGACCGATTACATTTACCAATACCACCACGCCGGGCGATGGCACAATCACGATAACCGGATGGGATTTTGGTGATGGAAACACCTCTACCGATAGCAGCCCCGTACACGAATACGCCGACCCCGGTACGTACACCGTTGCGCTCAATATTACAGATTCAAATGGTTGTTTAAATACCATTTCGCAAGATATTTCTTACTTTCCTTCACCTGCCATTGATATTGTTTTTGATGCCGAAGGGTGTACGCCCCACGCGGTCACATTTCAAAATAATTCCATTCCTATCACGCCTACATTTACCTTTGAATGGGACTTTGGTGACGGGAATACTTCGAGTAGTTTGAGTCCTACACATGTTTATGACGACCCCGGTACGTACACTGTTTCTTTGGTGATGACTTCGCCGAATGGCTGCGTAAGTCAGCAGACTTTTGTCGATGGAGTTTTCGTACAAGTCGGCCCTGATTTGGCATTCGATTATTCAGATTTATGTGTGCTTGGTCCGGTGCAGTTCACAGACGAAACTACGATAGGCGACGGCGTACTTAGCAGTTGGACTTGGGACTTTGGCGATGGCAATACATCTACCGAACAAAACCCCGTACACGAATATACCGACCCCGGTACATATAATGTTATTTTGACAATTAATGATGTAAATGGTTGTGAAAATCAATTGCTTCAGACGCTTGAGTACTTTCCTTCGCTGGATATTCAAGTTGATATTCCCAATGCAGGATGTACGCCCTTCACCGTAAATTTTACAAATAATACGACCCCATTTACCGACCAATATACGATTCAATGGGACTTTGGAGATGGGAATACTTCTACGGATGAAAATCCGATACATACTTACACAGACCCAAACACGTATAATGTCATAGTGACCATTGGTTCGCCCACCGGATGTGAGGTGACGCAGACCTTTACAGATGCCGTTTTCGTGCAAGCAGGACCAATGGCAGCCTTCGATTTTGTCTTTGATTCTTGCGCTTACGAGCCTGCCCAATACTTTGACCAAACGGTAGCAGGCGACGGCAACATCACGGGCTGGAACTGGGATTTTGGCGATGGAAATAATTCTATCGAACAAAATCCCATACACGCTTTTGGTGACCCCGGCAGCTATACGGTTACGCTCACTGTACCAGATGATAATGGTTGTGAAATCAGTGTGTCACAAGTCATTGATTGGTTTCCAACGCCTCTTATTGAAGTAAATTTGGACCAAGACGAAGGCTGCCAAGAACTCACCGTTTCTTTTGAAAATAATACTTTTCCGCTTGAGGGCTACGCGACGGATTGGGATTTCGGTGATGGCAATACAGGCACTGACCAAGAACCCGTATACACTTACTTGTATGCAGGTACGTATGATGTCACTTTGGTAGTGACTTCGCCGACTGGCTGCCAAGAAACGGAATTTTATCCGGCATTGATACGAGTAGATTCTGTACCTGCGGTGGGTTTTCTGCCAAATGATGGGACTTGCATTGATGGTGTAGTCGAATTCATGGATTTGACACCCCCGAATGGTGGCGATATTATTTCGTGGAATTGGGATTTTGGCGATGGAAATACCTCTACAGAGCAAAATCCGATGCACGAATACACCGTTTCTGATACCTATGATGTCAGCCTGACTGTGGTGGCTGAAAATGGTTGTAGTAGCACGATTACAAATTCAATTAATTGGGAATATATACCCAGCATTGCCTTTAATGTGGACGCACCACAGGGCTGTCAGCCGCACACCGTAACGTTTACGAATGAAGCAGATTCTATCGCAGGGTGGACGCTCGATTGGGACTTTGGCGATGGCGGTATAGCAACCGGACTCAACCCTATTTATACCTATCAAAATACAGGTACGTATGATGTGACACTAACGCTGTCTTCGCCTTTCGGTTGTGTCATCGAAACACTGTATCCGGCTTATATTCAAGTAGATACGATACCAATTGCCGATTTTCAATTTGACTTTTCATGTGAAGCTGCTGCGGTGAATTTCGATGATATGTCGATAGCAACAGGTACTCCCATCGTTGAATGGAGTTGGGATTTTGGCGATGGCGAAATTTCTGCCGAACAAAATCCTGCACACGTATATCCGCCTGTGGCGGATGTGTTTACCATCACATTGACCATAACGGATGCCAATGGCTGTACCGATACCGCTACGCAAGATATTGACTGGTTTCCATCGGCACAAATCGATTTTGAGGCAGATGATGATTTTGGTTGTGCGCCGCATGTCGTGACGTTTTTTAATAATACGATGCCCCTTGACGCGAGTTATGAGTTGCTTTGGGATTTGGGGAATGGCGAAACAAGTACCGAACTCGAACCTGTCGTAAATTACGATTCCGGCACTTACACTGTTAGCCTGACCGTGACCGCCCCAACGGGTTGTGTGACCAATGTGACGCTGCCAAATTATATCCAAGTCACGCCACCACCCGTGGCTGGTTTTACCTATAATCCAAACAATCCCACCAATCTAAACCCCGAAGTGAGTTTTATAGAAACGTCTGAAAATGAGACCGAATGGTTGTGGGATTTCGGGAACGGCGATAGTTCAAATCAACCAAATCCGATTTATACTTACCCCGATACGGGCTATTACAATGTGACGCTATATGTCTCACAAGCAAGCGGTTGTACGGATAGTATCATGCAAATTATAGACGTTTCTCCCGAATATACCTACTTTTTGCCGAATGCTTTCACGCCAAATTATGACAATAAAAATGATGGTTTTAAAGGCAAAGGGGTTATGTGGACGTTACAAGATTTTGAGATGACGATATTTAACCGTTGGGGCGAAGCCATCTTCCAAACGAGTGACCCGAACGAAGCATGGAACGGGCGTAAAAATAATAATGGTCAACCCTCGCCCGGCGGCGTATATGTGTATCTTGTCACACTGACGGATGGGCGTGGGGAGGCATTTGAATATAAGGGGTACGCGACGTTGGTGCGGTAGATTAACGTGTTGCAATGGAACTTATTCCATTGGAGAAGTTGAACACACTCACCCTCCAATGGAACATGTTCCATTGCAACAAAATCAAAACTTCAATGGAACTTGTTTTATTGGATAAGAAAAAATATACACCTTCAATGGTCGCACTGAAATATAGCCATTTTTTAATTAATTAAAATTATTTTGTAATTTATTTATTATTAAAAATGAATTATTTATAAATATTTTTTATTGTAAAATACTTTAAAAATATCCTTATTTCAGTAGAACCTTCAATGGAACGTGTTCCATTGCACCGATACAAAATAAATCCGAAAATTGACTGTCGTTTTGGTAATTTTGGATATGTGCCGTATTTTCACGCAAGCAAGCACAAATCAAAAAATGACAAATGAGCTTATACCAAAACTCAGTCCTCAAGAAATATCTAAAAGGACTTGAAACCAACAGAGTTAATAAAGCGTGGGAAAAATTTACGGCACATTTTCACAATGCAAGCATTCAGGAAAATATCCGCAATTCAAAAGAAGAACAATATCAAGGGGAATTTCTGATTGATTTGTTTGTCAAGGTGTTTGGATATACCAAAAACCCTAATCCGAACTTCAATCTGACCACCGAGTTGAAAAATGCAAAGGGCGCGAAAAAGACAGACGGTGCAATTCTAAAAGGCGATAAAGCATTGGCTGTCATAGAATTAAAAGGAACAAACACAACAGATTTAGCTAAAATAGAAACACAAGCCTTCGGTTATAAAAACAACCAACCCGGATGCGTGTATGTCATTACCTCGAATTTTGAAAAGCTGCGATTTTACATTGATAACGCCGTAGATTTTGAAGAATTTAATTTGTTTCAACTCACCAAAGAACGTTTTGAAGTCCTTTGGTTGTGCCTTTCGAGCAAGTATTTGCTAAAAAATACGCCCAAACAAATCAAGGATGAATCCCTGACGGAAGAGGAAAAAGTTACGAAGTATCTCTACAAAGACTATTCGCTGTTCCGAAATGAACTTTTTGCCAGCATCCAAAAAAACAATCCCGAATACGATAAACTCACCTTATTCAAGAAAACTCAAAAGCTACTTGACCGCTTTTTGTTTATCTTTTTTGCGGAAGACCGTTTGCTCTTGCCGCCCAATTCTATCAGAGAAATCATTAATCAATGGACCACCCTTCGCGACGAACTCGATGCATACGTACCATTATACAGCCGATTCAAAAAGTATTTTGGCTATATGAATACAGGTCATAAAGGCAAAAAACACGATATTTTCGCCTATAACGGCGGTTTGTTTGCTCCCGACGATATTCTCGACAACATAAAAATAGACGATACACTGCTCTATAATCATTCTCAAAAACTCAGTAATTACGATTTTGAAAGCGAAGTTAGCGTTAATATTCTCGGACATATTTTTGAACATTCGCTCAATGAAATCGAAGAAATTCAAGCCGAATTGGAAGGTACTGCCACCGATAAAAGCAAAAGCAAACGAAAAAAAGATGGCGTTTTTTATACCCCGAAATACATCACAAAATACATCGTAGATAATACCGTTGGCAAACTCTGCGAAGAAAAAAAAACTGAGCTTGGCATAGACGAAACCGAATATGAAAAAGGCAGAAAGCACCGAAAAAAAGCTACACTGAAAGCACTAGTTCAAAACATTGATGCTTACAGGACTTGGCTTTTGCAAGTCACGATATGCGACCCCGCCTGCGGAAGTGGCGCATTTCTCAACCAAGCCCTCGAATTTCTCATCAGCGAACACCGATACATTGACGAACTCAAAGCCAAACTGCTCGGCGGCACGATGGTATTGAGCGAAGTCGAAAATACTATCTTGGAAAACAATCTATTCGGCGTGGACATCAATCAAGAATCCGTAGAAATCGCCAAACTCTCCCTATGGTTACGCACTGCCCAAAAAGGTAGAAAACTCACCTCTCTCAATCATAATATCAAATGCGGCAACTCCCTCATAGATGACCCCGAAGTGGCTGGTAATAAAGCCTTTAACTGGCAACAAGAATTTTCGCAAGTATTTCGGTTGAAAGATAAAGAAGCCTTTCATATCGTACTGACCACCCACAATAGCCGTACATCGGAACGAATGGTGAAATTCGGGATCGAAAAAGGAAAACCTTTCAACCTAAATTTGGAACAAGAAATCGCACTCACCCGAATCATTGGCGATATTATCAAAGAAAAAGGATACCAATGCCTCGCGTATAATGCCTGTAAAGACCACGTACACCTGATTTTGGTATGCGAATATGAAGAATTGGCTGACATTGGAAAAACAATCAAAGGGAAAAGTTCGTATATGCTGCAATCCAATGGGTTTAAACCCGTTGGGCGACCATTGTGGTCACAAAAGTTTTTTCGGGTAAATACGGATGTCTGGGAACTCGCCTCTTTGTCCAAAAAACCGGGATATATCTACAAAGACATCCATCTGGACAATGCTATACAATACATCTACAATAATCGCGAAAAACACAAATTACCCGCTTCTACTGAACTCCAAAATATCATCGACACATTTGTCATAGATCAAGACACCGCCTTCGTACTCGAATATAAAGGAGGATTTGATGTGGTGATTGGGAATCCGCCTTATGTGAAATTGGAAGCCATCAAAGATATTTCCGAACAACTTAAACAACTTGATTTTACAACTTATGATAAGCGAGGTGATTTATACGTTTTATTTGTAGAAAAAGGTTTTAGGATTCTAAAGAACAACGGATTAATCGCTTACATTATGCCCAATAAATGGCTTCAAGCGGGTTATGGAAAAAAATTGAGGGCTTATTTTTTAACCAAACAAATAGACCAATTAATTGACTTTGGAGACATCCAAATATTTCAAGGGGCAACCACTTATCCTATTATTTTTACTGCAAAAAATGCTATACCAAACGAACAATTTAAAGCTGCACTTTTAAAATCTGCGACGGCTTCGGACTTCCAAACCAATGTAGATATCAATACAGAAATATTTGATACCAATACTTTCAGTGAGGATACGTGGGTGATTTCTTCTCAAGAAAATAGTAAATTATTAGAGCGACTAAATCAAACATTTGTATCGCTAAATGAATTTGTTGGAGGGAATGTATTTAGAGGTGTATTAACCGGATTAACAGAAGCATTTTTAATTTCAGAGGACGTTAGAAATAAATTGGTTGAAGAAGACGCGGGTGCATACGAAGTTATTCATCCAGTATTACGTGGGCGAGATATTAAAAAATGGATAGGAGGAGATTGTGAAGTCTATCTAATAGGTACGTTTCCTGCACTAAACCTTAATATCGAAGAACTGCCTTCAGTAAATAACTACTTTTTAAACTTTGGTAAACAACGATTGGAACAAAGTGGCGTAAAAGGAAGCAGGAAGAAAACAAGCAATGAATGGTTTGAAACACAAGATGCTATTTCGTATTGGGAAGATTTCAAGAAACCTAAAATCATGTATCAGAAATTTCAAGTTAAACCTTGCTTTATATATGATGAGCAAGGTTTGTATTGCAATGATTCCATGTGGATAATTCCCACAGAAAATAAAAGCCTGTTGGGTATTTTAAATTCAAAAATGGGCTGGTGGCTCATTACGAAATATTGTACACAAATACAAAATGGTTGTCAATTGATATGGAAATATTTTGGTCAAATACCTATTCCGCCACTAAATGGCGAATTAGATGAGCAAGTAAACGCTATCATTTCATCAACCAAAGCAAAGGAGCAAATCAAATCCAACTTCATCAAATTTCTCCAATCAAAATACCCTCCAATGGAACAAGTTCCATTGAGTCGAAAACTCAGAAACTGGCATGAATTAGAATTTGGTGACTTCCTAAAAGAACTAAAAAAGAAAAAAATCAAACTCGCTCTTAGCGAAGAAGCCGAGTGGATGCAATACTTCAACGAACAAAAGAAAAAAGCCCAAGCCCTCCAATCCGACATCGAAAAGACCGACCGCGCCATCGACCAAATGGTATACGAGTTGTATGGTTTGACGAAGGAAGAAATACAGATAGTAGAGACAGTCACCACCTAATCATCTATGCTCTGTATTCAATGGGTTGAAACCCATTGGGAGAGACAAACTCTCTCTCTCTATACCCTCCAATGGGTTTTAACCCATTGAGCGCGAAAAACTGCCTCTGTATTCAATGGGTTGAAACCCATTGGGAGAGACAAACTCTCTCTCTCTACCCTCCAATGGGTTTTAACCCATTGAGCGCGAAAAACTACCTCTGTATTCAATGGGTTGAAACCCATTGGGAAAGACAAACTCTCTCTCTCTACCCTCCAATGGGTTTTAACCCATTGAGCGCGAAAAACTACCTCTGTATTCAATGGGT
>ENA-ORXR01004647-ORXR01004647.1-marine-metagenome-genome-assembly--contig:-NODE-4647-length-11355-cov-7.931105_pt1 | contig 11355 bp, 6 predicted proteins | sample MGYA00237866_ERZ511479 | MGnify/ENA metagenome assembly ERZ511479 | reverse complement strand
ATGGATGTGTGGGGTGGTTTTAGTTGGATTTTCCCAAACCCCCCCCCCCCCCCCCCTGGGGGGGGGGGGGGGGGGGGGGCGGATACCCCGCTGTAGCCGTGGGGTAGGATCAGCCTTTGGAAACTGTACTCCGAGTAGGCTCCAACCGCGCGTCCACCGCGATCGGCCGGCCGCTGGTCCTCGCTGGGGGGCTCGGCGACCCCCCACCCAAACCCCGAGGAGGGCTACCGACGGGAGCCTCCGCGCGTCTGAGCGCGGCGACAAAACGGCAGCGCCTGGCGGTGAGTACCGCGGTCCCACGCTGCGATGTGAGGAGGGGTCGGGGGGGCTTGCGCCGCCGCCCTCGCGACAGCGACCCGTGTCGCGGGGGCGAGCGGCGCCCCAGAGGGCGTGGGCGCCTTGAGGGGCGGCCCGGTCCCCGTCCATCGGGTGTGACGGTGAGCAGACGTGAGTCCACGGCGGGCGGCAGCGTGGAGGAATGATGACACAAGCGGGTCGGGCAGGCGGGATGAGGCGCGTGCGCGCCTCCTGTCGCCCTCGGGCGCAGAATGGGCTGCAGAGGGTCTCTGGTCTTGGCCCATTGGCTCGCAGAGAGCACGTTTCCGTGTCGGGAGTGCGGAACATCGACTGACTAGCGGATCAACGCCAGTCTTCAATGGTAGAGGATCAAGTCGGTCCAAATATTTTTTGAAGACAGTACGTGGGAGCCGAAATGAATGAAGCTCACGAGACCGCTTGACTCTGAAGGGGGTCCACATTTGATTGGGGGTCACACAGACATCTGTTCTGATGTACGTATTTCTATAGAGGATCAAGAATAAATACGGCTGCATCCGTCACTTTCCAGCACAGAAGTACTGAACAGCTGGTTTCAGCCGTTGCGTGTGATCGCCTCCACGGCCGAGACAGCGCCTGATCCATCCCCAACGGGCCCTGAGTGCCCCCTTGACCACAAGAATCCACACTCTCCACAGTTTCTCGTCGGGCCACATGGTGGCGTCTGCGCAGCGGTTTCGGCGCTCTTCGGCCGCGCCTCGTGCCTGCCGTGGGCCCGCGCGCGTCCGCGCGGAAAGGTGGCTCCGCGCGGCCCCTCGAGGGGGGAGGCCACGTGCGGCCGTCGGCGGGCCCCGCTGCTCCCTCCGCCCCCCCCGCCCCTCCCCGGCTCCCGCCATGGGTGCACCCTGTGGCCCGTGCGTTGGCGGTGCGGAGCCGCATCCTTCTCTCCCGCGCCACCGTCCCCTCCCGCACCCCCCCCCTCCTTGGCGGCGTCGCCGTGCCACCCCACCGCCAATCTCCTGGTGGCAGAGACCGTCATCGGCCAGCGCCCGCGCGCCGTGGGTGCCACGGCCGCGGCCGGCGGCGCGCGGGGGCGGCGGGGGGCGACGGACTGGGTGGCGGCGTTGGCGGGGGCGCGGCGTGCCGTGCCCGTGCAAGCAGTGGTGCCGGTGGCGGCGGCGGCGGTGGGGGAAGACGGCGTGGCCACGCATGTTGTGACGCGGTGGTTGCATTATCCGTGTCACCCCGTCGCAGGCAGGCTGGGGTGGACGGCAGCAGACCAAATTTCCGCGGCCTCTGTTTTCCTTCCACTCACCGCGCGTCGCCTTAGTTGGCTGCTGTCTGTGTTTGTCTGACGCAGCGAGGGGCTCCCTCTCCCCTCCTCCTCCCCGCCTTCCTCCTTCTACCCTTGGCACGCCCTCGACTTCGCTCGACTCGTCCGAACGCCTCTTGCACGCGTGCCTGACATGGTAGAGTGGTGGAAGATTGTCGTTGCCGTGCTCTGCATCATACTGTCGGGTGCCTTCTCAGGCCTCACGCTCGGCCTGCTGTCGCTGGACCTGGTCGACCTGCGGGTGCTGCTCGAGTCGGGGACCCCCCGGGAGATTAAGTATGCCAAGCGCATCCTGCCAGTGCGGAAGAAAGGCAACTTCCTTTTGTGCACACTCCTCATTGGTAATACGGCGGTCAACTCGGCGCTCGCCATCGTCACATCCGACCTGTTTGGTGGCATTGCGGGCTTCATCTCGTCCACGCTCATCATCTTGTACATTGGGGAAATCATCCCCCAGTCCGTGTGCTTTAAGTATGGGTTGTTCGTGGGCTCCCACGCCATCCCGTTTGTCAAGCTGGCCATGCTCCTCACCTCCCCGCTGGCGTACCCAACTTCCCGGGTGCTCGACTGGGCGCTTGGCGGGGAGCAGGTCACGCGGTACAACAAGTCTCAACTCAAGTCCCTCGTCAACTTGCACGGCGAACAGGTAGCCGACGGGCTGGCGCGGGGGGGCTCGGACAGTGCTAACGGCGGGTCAGTCAAGGATGGGGACGTGCGGTCTGACGACGCTGGCGGCGGGGACGATGGGGACGTGCCCGACGTGTCGTCCAAGCCGAAAAAGAGGGGCCGCAAGCCGACCAAGGCGCTGCTGACGCTCGACGAGACGACCATCCTGCGGGGTGCCCTGGACTTTGCGTCCAAGAGCGTGCGCGACGTGATGACACCCCTGAAGAAGGTCTTCATGCTCGACAGCGAGGAGCGGCTCTCTTTCAAGTCGCTCATGGTCATTTTCCACTCTGGCCACAGCCGCATTCCTGTGTACGAGGGGGAACCCGATAACATTGTTGGCATGCTCTTTGCCAAGGACCTCATCCTGCTCGACCCCGACGACAACGTGCCGGTTAAGACCGTCCTCGAGTTCTTCAACCGGGAGGTCCGCCACGTCGTTGCCGACACGCGCCTCGATAAGATGCTGCGCGATTTCAAGAGCTCCCGCTCCCACCTGGCGATTGTTCGCGACGGGGTGCCCGACCATGGCTTTGTGAGCGCCGATGTTGGTTATCCGGTCGGCGTGCTCTCTCTGGAGGACGTCCTCGAGGAGCTGGTTGGTGAGATTGTGGATGAAACGGACGTGTTTGCCGACAATGTGTCGACGCAGGTCATCCGCCGCCGCCACGTCGATGGCGACGTGTTGCGGCTGTTGCATCACGGGGCGCTCGCGTCAGACGAGCACCTGTCAGACAAGGAGGTGCTGGTCGTGGCCAGCTACCTCGCCCACAACACCCTCGAGTTTTCCCCCCGCTTTGTCACCGAGCGGGTGCTGCGGTCGTTGCTCGCCGACGCGCCGATGCTGACACTGACGGACCCGCGGGAGGATGGGGGCGGCGGCGGCGGGGCGCCGCGCACAGGTGGCGGTGGTGGTGGTGGTGGCGGCGGCGGCGGCGGCGGTGGCGGCGGCGACGGTGGCGGTAGCGGGGGCAGCGGGGGCAGTAGAGACCGCCACGATGAGTACCACATCGTCGACTTTTCGGCGGGGGCGAACCCGGAGAATCCGGCGCTACCAACGCCCGGCACGGGCACGCTGTTGTACAAGCGCGGGGTGGCAACCAAGGACGCGCTACTCATCATCAATGGGAGCATGGAAATTGTAGCCGGCTCAGAAGCATTTGAGTCGGAGGCGGGCCCATGGACACTCCTCGCCGCGCATGCGCTTACCGACGACCTGTACGCGCCCGACTTCAGCGCCCGTGTCACCGAGTATCCGCTGCGGAGCCTGCGGCTACCGCGCAAGCTGTACAAGGCCATGCTCCGCCTGTCAGGCACTGCCGCGGGGAGCACCGCGTCTATCGTCGCCGACTCAGCGGCGGGGACGTCGGTCAGCCGCCTCTCCCCGCACAGCCTGCAGCCGGTCGCCAACAAGGGTGCGATCACGGTCCCGACCTCGGCGGGCGCCGCCGCACCCGGCAGCTCTGCCGCCACTGTCACCACCCGGGGCACCGCCACCGGTGCTACGGCAGACGTGGCCGGCGTTGGCGACGGCGGCGTCGCTCGTGGGGGGCTCGGTGCACCAGCCGCCAACTCGGTGCCACCCGCGAGTTCCCGCGGGGACCCGCACGGCGACGTGCCGTCATCGCCTTCGCATGCCGGCGGCACAGTACGCCGGCGGCGGCGGCGGCGGCCGAGCTTGGATGTGCCGCTGCTGCGTGCGAGTGACTCGGAATTTGACGATAGCGACGTGGATTCGCCGCCTCCGGGGGCGGCGGAGGTGGGGGAGGCACACTCCTCGGACAACCTGGAGGTACTAGATGCGGAGGCGGTCGACACGACGCCGGAGGTGCCTCCGACCTCGTAGGCGTTGGGGGGGGTGGGCGGGCGGAAGACTTGGCCGGGAGAGACGTCGTATGTGGGATGATGGTGCGCCTTGTGTTGCTGGGTTCGAGCTTCTTGCCTGCTACTGCGAAGCACCAAGAAAAAACCTTTGACTGATAAGTGTCGGCTGTGGTGCCTTCGTCGTCCAACACCCAACACGGCTCTGCTGGCGCCCCGTCCCAGGAGGCGATCCCCCGCTGCCCACGAGCCTCGAAACCCGTGGCGGCAATGTCGCTTGCACGGCGGTCAACGCGCGACGGTCGCCACGTCACGGCGGCGCGCGCATCGACGACTCCGCGACGGCGGCGGCGTCAATGACCTTGCGCAGGCACGGCAAGCGCCTGCACGCTACGAAGAAATTGGGGCAGCCAACGCCCAACTCCACCGGCCTCTGACCCAACGGCGGCACGCGGGTCCCTAAACCCACCCCCAATCCGGCGCTTCACGCCTCGCTGGGCGTCGCGCGACTGGCGGCTGTCGCCGTGTCGTGCCCTTTCCTCCCGCGCGGTGGGGTGCCCCCACCGCTGCGCACGCGCCAGCCAGGCAGCCACACGGCGACCTATGATACACAGTCGAGGCGGGAAAAGAGGGCCGTGCACACTGTGCCCCCGACGACGTTTCGGCCACTCCACTGTCTTCCCCGGTGACCCACCCCTGATCGCGTGCATCCGACGGCAGAGGCACGCTCAAAAAGCGCGGGAAAGCCTCACACCCCAAACACACAACGAAAAGGAGGCCCGCCGCCCGCTTGCGTGCAAGGCGGTGCGGCCCGGGCCCCAACGTCATGGCCCGACCCCCCCCCCCCCCCTTCAACAGACGAGCGGCGGTCGTTTGCCTGCCACGAGGCCCGTCGCGTTCCCACAAAACTGACCAATCCGCCGCGCCCGGCGGCGATCACCAAACACCGCCGTGCAACCCAGCCGAAAAGAAAGGCCTTGCGGTCGGCTTCGGTGCGCTTGGGGGCGCCTCCCTCCACCCCCCTCGAGGGGCGCTGGGCTGGCGTCGACGCGGCTGGCCATGATTCAAAAAAAAAGGCAACGCCTCCAAAAAAAAACGCGGTGAAACGGGGGATGGCTGATGCAGGGGGTGCCAGTTGGGGGGGTGCGGACGGGTGAGGTCGGCTGGGCCGCTGCTCGGACGCGGGACGCGCCGCGCTGCGCCAGGGTGGTGGTTGGAGTGGTGCGCCCCGGAGGCGCCCCTGGCAGCGCCGGCGTGCGTGGCGGGCGCCCTCGCTGCGTGCGCGCCGTTGCTGGGGGGCCCCTGGCGCTCCCCCCCCCCGCCGCTGCTGCCGCCCGTGACGCAGGCCGTACGCGCGCGGCGCGACGCCGGGCGCCCCTATCGCTTGTCGCCGGTCAGGCACCCCGCACGCGCATTGCCTTTTGGGACGGGGCACCATCGTCATCCGGGCGCTCGCGCTTGTGCCTGTCGTTGCCAGTCCTGCATTGGCGCGCCAAACCGTGGCTGCCGACGCGCTGCCCGTGACCTCGCCAGCCCCAGTGCAGCGTGCTTGCGGCGCAGCGTTGGGTTGGGGTGCTGCCGCTTTCCGCCGCACCGTTTACCTGCTCCCACCTCGTTGTTTACCGGCCCTCCGTTGGTGGGCCTGTGCGTCCGTCTCGTCGGACGACCGCCCGCCCTTTGTTTTTTTTGTTGTTGTTTGGTGTTCAGCCCGCCACGACGGCGCCCGCCATGACGCGACCCGACCCCGCCGACCGGTCCACCGGCGGACGTGGCACGCGCAGCCGCCCCGCCCACGACGCACAGCGCGGCGGCGACGCGGCGTTGGCGCGGATGGATGGAGAGGGGGCGGGCGTGCCGCCAGCTGCTGCCAACGCGGGTACTGCGGGTGCCTGCAAGTTGGAAGCGCGAAACGCGATGAAGGTATGTCGTGTGGTGGTGGGGGGGGCGGGGAGGGACGTGCGAGTGCATTGGCCGTCACGAAAGGGATCGGCGGCGATGGAGTGCTGCGTTTGCGAATGCACTTGGCAGTGGATAAGAGCGTCGTGCGATGACCTCTTGTTTTTCTAGTGGGAGGGACCTTGCCGGACATGTACTGACTCCATGGAGGGCTCGATGCACTCTCTTGGTGTTTGTGTTTTTGCGTGCGTCGCTGCAGGCTGAGAAGGACAGCCTGCCGTCCACACCGGCGCGTCCGACCAAGAAGGAACCCGCCGACGAGGAGGAGCACCGATCCGACGGCCGCGGCCGCATCACGACCTTTTTTTCCCGCCGCGCAAAGTCGGCCGCCTCCCCTTCGGCCAAAGCCACGCCGGCCGCCCCCCCCCCCCCGACACCGTCGATGCGTCTGCCCTGCTGCTTCGCGTGGCCGCCTCGACGGCGGTCGCGTCGTCGGCTACCCGCCCCATTGTCGTGCGGTGCTTGTGGTTGACGCTCGTCGCCGCCCGCGCGGCGCGCCTCCCCCTCTGCAGCTCCCTTGTGGTCGACGCGGACGCGGACGCGGCGCTCGCCGCGTGCTCTGCCGCCCTGCTGGCGGGCGCCAAGCGGCCCGCCGCGTCGCGGCGGCCGACATCCTCCCCGTCTCCGCCCAAGCGGTCGCGCTTGGCGGGGGCGGCGGACACGGACGCGTCGACACTCGCCGTGGCGCGGCTGCTGGCGTCGGCGGGGGTGGCCGGCGGGCCGTCGGTCGCGGCGCTCGCCGCGTTGACGACGCACGTCGAGCGGGCGGTCGACGGGGCGGACGAGGCGGTCGCCGCCGATCCGGTGGTGGTTGCCTGGCGGCGCCTGCTCGACACCCTCCCGCCTGTCGAGGCCGAGGACCGTGAGGAGGCTGCTTTGCGGTCGACTGGCGGCGGCGGCGGCGGCGGCGGCGCTGCCACCGCCGCCGCCGCGCCGTCGCCGCCGCCGGCGTCCCCCCCGTCGGCCGACGCGGCGCCGTGCACGCCCGCCCGTCAGCTGCGCAAGCGGCGCTCGCCCGTCGACGATGCCGCGGGCGGTTTCCCCCCCGGGGTGAGCGACGCCCTCGACACGCTCGCCGCCGTGGCGGCAACGACGCCCGCGGCGCCCGCCGCCGGGCCCCACGCGTCGGACGGGGGCACGCCCCGGTGGTGGGGCACCCCCGCGTCGACGGGCGGGCGCCCGCGCCCCGCCGCCCCGGGCACGGTCACGCCCGTCCGCCCGCCGTCCTCGTCGGCAGCGGTGGCTGCCGGGCGGAGCCCCTGGGGCGGCGCCGCCCTCCCGTTTCGGTCGCCCGCCGCGTGCCCGGCGGGCGCCGCCGACGGGGCGCCCCTGCGGCTCGGCGCCTGGATGCGGTCGCTGCGGGTCGCGTGGGCGGCCGACACGGCCGTGGCGTTTCCCGACACGCCGGCGGGGGGCGGCGGGGAGGTGCCGTCGCCGGGCGCCGCGCCGGTCGGCGACTCGCACGTTGGCGTCGGACCGGTCGCGCGGGCGGTCGGGGCGGCCACGCACGCGGGGTTGTGGGCCGACGCGGTCGCTGCGCTCGACGCCACGGGGTTGCCCTTGTCGGCCCGCCGCATGGCGGCGGCGCTGTACGGCAGCGCCCTCGACGGGGTGGTTGCCGCCGAGGCGCGGCGGCAGCCGGCGGCGGTCCTTGCGACGCTGCTCGCGGCCAAGGATTTCAACTTGTCGCTGCTGGCGCTTGCCGCCGAAGCCGCCGTGTATGGCGTGCCGGGCGGGCGGCGGGATATGGCCACCCTCGACGCGGTGCGGGCGGTGTGGGGGCTCTCTGCGTGGGAGGTGATCAAGGTGGTGGACACGTTTGTGAGCCACGCGGGCGCGGGGGTAGTCGCCGCGGGCGGGCCGCGGATGGACATGCCGTTTGCGCTCGCCAAGCACCTGTACGTGTGTGAGGAGCGGCTGCTCGAGGCGGACGTGTGGGTGCCCGACTCTCCGCTCGTCGCCGCGCTGGCCCGGTACGGCGTCGCGACGTCGTCGACGCCGGCAGCCGTGCGGTCTGCTGCGCCGGCGGTCGCGTCGGCGGCGGGTGCGTCGCTGCCGGCGCCGGCGGCGACGACCACGTCGGGCGGTACGCCTGCGCCGGGGGCGGTCAAGAGCGGCAGCGCGCCGGTGCCCGCCGTCGAGCTCTTTTTCCGCAAGCTCCTCTGTGTTGCTGCCGTGCGGGTGCGGGAGCTGACATCCTGCCTTGGCATGTCACCCGCGCTCGCCGACGGGGTGTGGCGGACGGTGCAGCACGGGTTGACCGAGTCGGCCGCGACGCTGTTTGCCGACCGCCACCTCGACCAGCTGCTGCTGTGCTGCGTGTACGGGGTGGCCAAGGTGTACCGCTTCTCGCTCAAGTTTAAGGACATTATCCAAGCGTACCGGATGCTGCCCCACACCCGCGAGCCGGCGTTTGTGGCACGCAGTCCCGCTGTGTATCGGGACATTGTTTTCACGCCGGCGCTTCCCGCAGCCGGCGGCCTGCCGGCGGCGGGCGGCAAGGGCGGCGGGGCGCTGTCGACTCCGAGCGGCGGGCCGTCGGTGATCGTCACCTCCCCACTCACGGGCGCCAAGCGGTCTGCGGCCGACGCGGCCGGTGACGGCGGCAGTCCGCGCTCGCCTGCGCTCGACGGGTCTGCCGAGGCGGGTGGCCGGCCACCGTCGCTGTGCGCCACCTCGACCACCTCGGCGGGCGTCAGCAGCACGACTGGCAGCGGCGGCGGCGGATGCGGGGCGGTCGTTGCGCTCTGCCCCGGCGAGACGCGCGGGGACATTATCAAGTTTTACAACTCCAAGTTCATCGTCACGATGAAGCCCTTTTTGCTCTCCATGCAAGCTGCCGCGTCGGCCGCCGGCGACGCGGGGTCCCTCCCGGCGCCGCCGACGGGGGTGCCCCCCTCCCCAGCGTCGGCCCGCATCCGCGCCGCCATTTGCGCGTCGCCGCTGCGGGTGGCGGCCACGCCGCCGCCGGGGCGCACGCCGACGGCGGCGGCGGCGGCGGCAACGACGGGCGCCTACCGGCGGCCGCTCTTCATGGCCTCCCCGACGCCCGCGGCGGCGGCAGGCGGTGGCGACGATGGCCTCTTGCACACGCCCATTGCCAAGCCCCGCCGCCGCGGTCCGCGGCTCGGCGGCGGCCTGGGCGGCGGCGGCACGCCGCTCGGCCGCGGCGCCGGCCGCCTGACCGTGTCGCCCATGAGCCCCGGGCGCGCGAGCCTCTTTGCGGCACCGCCGCCGGCGGGCGCGTCGGCGGCCGGCGCCAAGGGCGGCGGCGGTGCCGTGGTTGCTGCCGACGCGACCGTGCCCGCCGCCGGCCGGCTGTCGCGTTTGGACGGCACGCCCGGCCCCGCCACGCCCGGCGGGCGGTCCTTGTGGGCGGGCGGTGAGTCGCTCGGCGGCTATGCTGTCGCCACGCCGGCGGGGCGCCGGCGGCCGGCGGCGGCAGCGTCGCCCGCGGGCACCCCCGCCGCCCCGTCGCCGTCGGTCGTCACGGCCCGGGCGGCGCGGGTGCGGGCGGTCGGGCCCGCGCGCCGGATTAGCTACGCGTCGGCCCAGGCGGCGATGGACGGCGTCGGCGCGGCGGCGGGCGGCGGCGCGCCCAATGGCCGGGTGGCCGAGGTGCCGACGCCCGCCGAGGCGGACGCGCCGGCAAGCCCGGGCGGCACCGCGCGGCGGCTGCGGCACTGGTACCCAGACGTGCGGCGGTCGCTCGGCGCGCCACGCGGGCGGCTGTTTCCGGCAGACGGCGCGGCGGCGGAGGAGCAGGGGGGGGGGTTGGTGCCCGAGCGCGCAACGGGGGACGTGGCGGCGCCACCACAGTAGCTGCTGGACGTGTGGCCTGTGAACAATGAACAGTATCGCCTCCTTTTTTGTTTGGTCTTGGCTCGTACGAATGGCCAGTTGTGGGCTTTAAGCTCTTGTACTTGGACGGAAGCGTATGGTCCACCACTGGTCTTGTGACACAACCCGCCCCCGTATGCCCGCCGTGCCCACCTGACGATCTCCACGCCGGCGCCGCATGCAAACAAAAATGAACGCCCAACCCCTCGCGCACGCTGCGCACGCACATGGACCCATCGTAATTGGCACGCGCGATAGCAAGGACAAGAAACTCGCAAAGAACTCGCACACGCATGTACAACACGAAAGAAACAAGGGAAAATCGACCACAAGGGCGGAAGCACGCATCCCCGCAAACGCCGGACGAGGAGGCCCACCGCACAGAACCCGACAATCGGCGCCCGTCCCCAAAGCACCCATCACGCCCCACCGCCCAGGTATCCACCCCCCCCCCCCCCCCCCCCCCCCCCCCCCCCCCCCCCTGCCCGCACACCCGCGCCCCGCCCCCGTCCGACAGCCCATCCCCACAGCCAGTGCCCCACGGCTCGGCCGCCACCCGTCCCGCCCTCGCTCCCTTGCCACCGCCCTCCACCGCGCCCGCGCCAAGTGTCGCCACGATGCCCGCGGCGGGGCATCACGCTTTGCACGCAAACACCGTCGTGATGACGTACATGGACGGGTTCTCAACCCTGCGGGGCGGAGGCGGAGGCAGCAGGAGGGGCAAGGACCCCACAGAGCCGCAGCGCAACCACGCACGAGACGATCAAAAGGTGGCAAGAACGGTCCGTTAGCTCCCTGTCACCCTCTCATCGCGGACGCCACGCCGGCGTCTGCTCTATAGTGCGCTGTGCGTAGAAACACACGAGACGCCCACTGGGAGGACGGACGGCAACGTACTGTACAGAGAGGCCAATGTCTGACGCCGGGTTCCAAAAGCACTGCGTCGACGACCGCATGCCCGCTCCGCACTTTTGCACAATCATACAGGTCACTGATAGGGGAGGGTCGGGGGGAACAAGCACAAATAAGCAAGCCAGTCCGCAACAAAAGGGTAGACACAGAGACAGTCGCCAAGCAAGACAAACATCAATGGCATCACTCGCGCACAGCACAGGACGGGTCGGTCAGCCCGCTGCTCTTCCGAGTCGTACTGGGTCCTTGCAGCCACGGCCGGGTTGTCGGGAGGAACCCGGCAGACGCCACTCTGCAGGCGCTCCCACGCCGCGCGTCGGTCGCCGACTAGACGCGGTGCGCGTGCCGCGCACGGCACGACGGCGGCCGCTCGGTCGCGCGGGCTCGCCACCCCAAAAGAGCCGACACCCGCGGACCCCCCATCGCTGCGGCAACCCCGCCGTGCACCCGCAGCCCCGAACCGCAGCACCCCCCAATGGCACCCTTTGCCGTCCCCGAGCGCCCCCCCACTCCCCCACGCCACCCCACCCGTTGCCCACGACAGCCCCGCA
>ENA-ORXR01004646-ORXR01004646.1-marine-metagenome-genome-assembly--contig:-NODE-4646-length-11356-cov-25.778792_pt1 | contig 11356 bp, 15 predicted proteins | sample MGYA00237866_ERZ511479 | MGnify/ENA metagenome assembly ERZ511479 | reverse complement strand
AAAATACAAAAATGCTGTTGTCTGCCATTTGCAAAATGTCAGCCAACTCGCGCAACCGAAAAAGATGTGGGGTATCGTTAGATTTTGCAAATGGCAGACGAGTTTAGGTTAATTTTCGAGCGAAAACGAGTTCATATTATGGCTTTAAATTTTTCTTATGTAGAGTATCAACGGATTTAACCCACCACCGTTGTGTTGTTGTGTTGACGTGTTGATGAATTATTTTCGCGTAGCGAAAAAATGTCAACACAACAACAACTCGTCAATTCAACAACTCGTCAATTCAACAACTCGTCAATTCATCAACCCGTCAATTCATCAACCCGTCAATTCATCAACCCGTCAATTCATCAACCCGTCAATTCATCAACCCGTCAATTCAAGTAAAACGGGACAATGGTCGCTATGCTTTATGTCGGTAAGTTGTTGTGCGTGTTGGAGTTGTGCGTTTAGATTTTTAGCAACGGAGATGTAGTCGATGCGCCAGCCTTTATTATTGTTGCGGGCATTGGCGCGATAGCTCCACCAACTATATTGCACTTGTTCGGGATTCAAATGTCTGAACGAGTCGGTGAAGCCGTTCGCAAACCACTTGGTCATCCATTCGCGCTCTTCCGGCAAAAAGCCTGAATTTTTCTTATTGCCCTTCGGGTTGTGGATGTCCATTTCGGTATGCGCGATATTATAATCGCCTAAAATGATGAGCTTGGAACGTTCTTTTCGCAATTCATTCACCCACTTATAAATGTGATCTAAAAAACGATATTTTACTTCCTGCCGCACATCGCCTGCCGTTCCCGAAGGAAAGTAAATGTTGACTACTGTAAGGTCGCCAAAATCTGCGCGTATCACACGTCCTTCCGAATCAAATTCCTCTACGTCGCAGCCTTCTACTACTTCATCAGGTTTTTGTTTGGAAAAAATAGCTACTCCACTATATCCTTTCTTTTGTGCCGAGACCCAATGGTGGTGATAGCCCATTTCTTCTAAAACTTCAGTATCTACCTGTTCGGGACGTGCCTTAGTTTCTTGTAAGCAAACGACATCAAAATCACCTGCTGCCATCCATTCTGCAAAGCCTTTTTTGAGGGCTGCACGTATGCCATTTACGTTGTACGAAATTATCTTCATGTTGAGAGTATCGAGTGACGAGTATCGAGTATGGAGTTGCGTTTTTTCTCGCTACTCGTTACTCGACACTCGCTACTCTTTTTTCTTTCGTTTAAAATCTCCGTTTTTCCAAGCCTTAATAAATTTTGCCCATGCAAAGGCATTAAAAATTCCTTGATAGGGTGTTTGTCCGCCGTAATGATAATAAGACTGGGCTTGTTGACGGAGGTAGAGGTCGCTATTTTCGTTACCATCCATCGCCATAGATTCGCCGAGTGCGGCGAGTTGGCGTTGGTCGAGATTCTCTTGGGCGCGGTCTTCAAGGTCTTTTTTGACATTGAGTGCCAGAAATTCGAGTTTGAGGTGCTCCCGGCTGGGCCAAGGGAAAATGACCGTTTCAGGGAGATTATAAGAATCATCCGTGAGTAGTTGGACGATTGTAAGGCGGTCACCAATATGATCTTCGGGGATAGTATATTCTTTTACTTCGTAACCAATGGCTGAAAATTGAAGGGTCTCGCCCTTACGTGCTACGATGGAAAAGAAGCCTTCAAAATTGGCGTAAGTTCCCCTGCTTGTTCCTTGTATGGCAATGGCTGCATAGGATACAGGATAGAGGCTGTCGCTAGTCATCACGATACCGGAGACTTGTACGACATTATTTTCTTTTTTGGCTTGCGCCATCATTATTGTTGCAAAGCCCAACAATATTATGGATAAAATGAGTTGTCTCATAATAATCAAAGTTAAGGATTATTTTTCATTTGACGTGATATTGTACGGGAAGTTTAATCAAGATGGAAATGTAACGGGCAAATAGTGTGCTTCGTTAGATGAGAAGGGGAGTATTAACGTTGTTTTAACAGATGAATGTAAGGTGGGCGGCAGTTTAATTGAGTTCTTTTTCGATTTTTTGAACGTATTCCAACGATACTTCAAATAAATCTGCGATGTCTTCTTTGGATAATTTTTTCTTGGTAAGTATGCGCTTTATAATTCTCCTTTTCGTAGTATCTTTTATAAGTGCTATATCTTCGTCTGTGAAGACATTTTTGAAGTGTACCTCATTGTCTAAGTTTGCGAGCATAGTGGATGTGTTTATTGTTCAAAATTAGAGGAGAATCGGTGATTCGCAAGCTAATTAAACAGTTTTAATCTGCGCTTATTTTTTCATTATATTCTTTCGGTGACATTGCATATCGTTCCTTTTCGTATTTCTTAAAATGATTTCTAATTTGTTTCTCATTAGTTACAAAAACCGTTTCTCGTCCTTTATAAATTTCAAACTCCGTTGCAAAGATTAGTTGAAAGTCATAAAAACTATTCCATCTCTTATCGGGATCGGTTTCTGGCTCATAAAAGTATTCCATCTACTCTATTTGGATTAGTTTCTTTAAGACTTTTTCGACGAAGAAATCTATAGAAACTTCAAAATCTTTTAAGAATTTATTTATATAAAAATCAGTCGAAACGCAGGGTGAGGATTGTTGCTCAACTTCACTTTCAGCCATTTTCAGTAATGATAACCCGAATAGTTTATGAATTGTTTTATCCTTAATTCGGTTTCTAAAGTCCGATTTTAAACTATCGTTTTCATGAAAAATATTCCAGTTGACACTATTATCATTTGTAAATGAAGGTAAATAATATTTCTCAAGGTTGTATATCATACTTTTTACCTCTTCTCTCTTAAAGTTGATTATTTTTTGAATGTATTCTTCAACTTCTGCGGTGTCTCCAGAATTTTCATAGAGGTGATGTGTTAACCCAAAAACGGCACGATTGACGTAGGAATAATTATTAGAAACTTTATCAAAAAAATAGTTGGTGAGTAAATCATGAATAGTTGAAATTCCAACTCCCTTATATCTTCCTTCAACTATTGTACTTGCATGTCTAAACAGCAAAAATAATGAATGTAAACAGTTTGTTCGAGATATATCGTCAGTTTTTAAATGATTTATTAACTCTATTGCTACAATATTAGAAAAAATTATAGTGCCTTTTTCTAAGTATTTTTGCTTCTTTATTTCAGATATAATCTCTTCTTTTGATTTAGAATAGATAAAATTTCGATAGTAGTTGGTGTCAAATATGTATTGCATGTATTGTGGTTTTGGATGATTTTTTTCATTTCTTTGATTCAACCGTCAAAAGACCTCTTTTTTGCCTCAAATCCTCTTCCCCTCAGTAATTTTACTATCAATAACATCAAAATCCTCCACGTATAATTTCGCGTTCACATCTATCCATGCGAGTAATTCGTATATATCATTTTTTACATTTTCTGCGGTACTGAAATCAATATTGCTTCCATTGAAACAGATAGGCTCATTATGGTAAACTCTATTTCTAAAACCTCTGATACTTTGAAGTTTTAGACGAATTTTATGTCTATTAACTCTTGTTGGTTTATGGGGAAAACAATGTATTACCGAACCAGCAATCAACCCATAATGGTTTTTTTCGAATAAAGTCGTCCAAAATCCTAATGTTTGTTCGGCGACGACTCTTCCTGTTGTAATTTTTCCTCCGAGTTTTTTTTCAGCTTTTTCAACCTGCTTTTTTAGATAGAAGCCCGATCCGCTTCTCGACCCTAATGTGTGGTCATTCATAAAACCTGTTTTTTCAGTTGTTATCCAATTAACATCATTAAAATGTGTACTCAATCTATCCTGAATTTTATTTCTCAAAATAATCTCGAAGAGATTTAGAACCGGATAAAATGCTTGTGAAATTTTTAAATTAGCAGCGTATAGTTTCTTTGCTCTCATTTTGGAGTTGCCACAAGCAGCCAAATATCTATTGAGTCTTGGCTTTGAAACTAAATTTTCTACGTCTTTATATCTCAAGGTCTTGTGTTTATGGTCGAAAAATCGTATCTTTGCATTGTTATACTTAGTCAAGCCTCTTTCTTGCAAAAGAAACGTAACTAAGTGAAAGATTAAGGGCACTTCGAATAATTTATTCTTAGTGTCTTTTTTTATTCTAACACCTCTCCTTTAAAACTCCAAAGCCGCCTCCAACACCTCACTCATCGTCTTCACATAGTGAAATTTCACGCCCTCAATATAATCCGCTTTAATTTCTTTCACATCCTTTTCATTCTCTTTACACAGGATAATTTCTTTGATACCTGCGCGATTGGCAGCCAATATTTTTTCTTTGATACCACCTACGGGCAGTACCTTTCCGCGCAGCGTAATTTCCCCGGTCATCGCAAGGAAAGGCTTCACAGAACGTCCTGTAAATGCCGAAGTGAGGGCAGTCAGCATCGTGACACCTGCCGATGGACCATCCTTCGGAATCGCGCCTTCGGGTACGTGTACGTGGATGTCTTTTTCTTCAAAATTTTTGGCATCCAAACCGAGCGACTCGCTATTGGCTTTGAGATAACTAAGCGCAGTCGTGGCAGATTCTTTCATCACGTCACCAAGATTTCCGGTGAGTGTCACCTTGCCTTTGCCCGGACTCAGGCTTGCCTCTACAAAAAGAATGTCGCCACCTACTGATGTCCATGCCAAGCCCACCGTTACGCCGGGAATGTGCGGCTCGGTATAGCGTTCATTGCTATACCTGACCGGACCGAGCAGACCATATAGGTCTTCGGATTTGAGCGTAACGTTGTAGGCTTCCTCCATCGCTACTTTTTTGGCAGTGCCACGCATGAGGGCAGCCATGCGGCGGTCGAGTTCGCGCACACCGGACTCGCGGGTATATTGCTTGATGATTTGTGCGATAATCGTAGGTTTGACACGGATGTCTTTGGCTTTCAAGCCATGTTCTGTACGCTGTTTTGGGATAAGGTGTTGCTTCGCAATTTCTACTTTTTCTTCAAGCGAATAACCACTCACATGAATGATTTCCATACGGTCTAGCAGCGCAGGCTGTATGGTCGAAAGCGAATTGGCGGTTGCTATAAACAAGACTTTTGAAAGGTCGTAATCTATATCAAGGTAATTGTCGTGAAAAGTGTTATTTTGTTCAGGGTCAAGCACTTCGAGTAGAGCGGAAGATGGGTCGCCTCTGAAATCTTTTCCTACTTTATCTATTTCATCCAGTATAAAAACGGGATTAGAAGTTTTCGCTTTTTTGAGCGATTGCATGATGCGTCCGGGCATCGCGCCGATATAGGTTTTGCGGTGTCCGCGAATCTCTGATTCATCGTGCAAACCACCAAGCGACATACGGATGTACTTACGCTTGAGTGCCGTAGCCACTGATTTTCCAAGCGAAGTTTTACCAACACCGGGAGGTCCGACCAAGCAAATAATCGGGGCTTTCATATCATTTTTCAACTTCAATACTGCCAAATGCTCAATGATACGTTCCTTTACTTTATCAAGTCCAAAATGGTCTTTATCGAGTACTTTTTGGGCTTTCTTAAGGTCAAAATTATCTTTCGTAAATTGATTCCACGGAAGGTCGAGTAAAAACTCTAAGTAATTGAGTGTCACCGAATACTCTGCCATTGCGGGATTGATACGGCGGAGTTTTTTCATTTCCTTATCGAAAGTTTCACCAACCTCTTTCGACCACTTCATTTTCTTGGAGCGCAGTTCCAATTCCCTCAAATCCTGTTCATTGCCTCCTTCGCCGAGTTCTTCCTGAATGGTTTTGAGTTGTTGATTGAGGAAGTAATCACGTTGTTGTTTTTCGAGGTCGCCACGTACCTTCGTTTCTATCTGGTCGCGGAGTTCGAGCAATTGAAGTTCGCCGTGCATTTGCTCCAAAATCATCTCTGCTTTTTTCGCCAAATCATTGATTTCCAGAATGGCTTGTTTGATGTCAATTTTGACACCGAGATTGGAAGCAATAAAATTAAGAAGGAAAACATTATTGTCGATATTTCGCAAAATCACAGCCGCTTCGGAGGGAATATTCGGCGAAAGCTCAATAATTTGTTTAGCTAGATCGCGAATAGAAGCTGTGATAGCTTTAAATTCGCGTTCATTGGTAGGCTCAATGTCTTCTAAGGTTTCTACCTGCCCAATCAGGAATGGGTCGGTTTGGGTAATATGCTTCAGACCAAATCGCCCTTGACCTTGTAAAATAGCCGTGATTGTACCATCAGGCATTTTGAGCAATTTCATAATACGCGCCAAAGTACCCACTTGAAAGAGGTCACTCATTTTGGGGTCTTCGATTTTTGAGCTGCGCTGCGAAATGACTCCTATCAAGCGTTTGTCATCATAGGCTTCATTGATGGCTTTGATAGACTTGTCGCGCCCCACTGTAATCGGGATAACAATACCGGGAAACAGCACTGTATTTTTGAGCGCAAGCAGGGGTAAATCATCAAAATCACCACTTAGTTCAATCTCTTCGTCTTCTTCATCTCCAATCGAAAATAAAGGCATAAACTCAACTCCCTCATCAAAATTTTGGGGAAATAATATATCTTCAAACATACTCATGTGTAGATTCCTCGTTTGGTGTCATTGTTTCATGGCTTCATTGTTTTACTGTTCGATTGTTTCATGGTTAAATTATTATGTGGGTTTACATTTCAAAAAAAACAAATGCAAGCACAAAACAATTGAACCATGTAGCAATGAGACAATGAAACCATTGAACCATGAAGCCATGAAAATTTAGCTGTGCCATTCGTATTCAACTACTATGCCACCGCATAAATCATAGGAAATGTGATTTTTTTCGGACAAAACAGCCGTTTTGTCTCCTCAAAACACGTCAAAAAGTCAGAGCGCATAAATGAATAGTTTTATTATTATACTATTTTATTGTTTGAAAATGATGATGAAGGAAAGAAAAACAACAATAAAACAACACAGCAATAAAACAATTTACCTCAAATTAAAATCATTGCTAAAGTTAGGGGTTTGTAGTGAGGTTGTCAAGTTGAAAAGAGGATTATTCGTAGAATTGTCAGATTTGATAAAAATTGTTGGATTTGCTTGTAAATTACATACAAATATGTTGTAAAAAGTGTAATTTTGAAACATGAGTTTAGCCAAATTAAAAATTGACATTATCAAAGAAATATGTGAAATTGACCATATTAGTGTATTGGAAGATATACAACATTCGATAGCTGACTACAAAGCAGGAATCATTGGTTATCGTATGGACGGTACGCCTGTTGGTGTGGAAGAATTTAGAAAACAGGCTGGAGAAGCCTTAGAACGAGTAAAAAACGGAGCGTTTTTTACGGTCGAACAACTGCGCGAACAACGAAAACAACTACTTGAAAATAAGAAAAATTCAAAGACAGCCCCGTAATGACTACTTTACAGGCTGACCGCGAATACCGTACAGGCGATTTCAATCGCTATGTAACAATAATTAAAATTCGTATTTTTTTGATTTGTAATTTTTTATAAATAAAAAAAATAAAATCACATGGCGATTAAAATCGCCTGTACGAGTTCGCGATTAACCTGTAAAGCAGTCATTACGGGAGTGCAACATATCAATGAAAATTTCCGCTTCCATATACGCCCGCCCAAATGCACCTTTGCCCGACCTCGTCCGCGAGTTGGACGAACACGGCATTGATATGTACCATATTGATTGCAATGACGACCCGCGTGTATTTGAGGATATTGAAAAAATCCGAAAAATAAGCGACAAACCCATCGACCTTCACATCATTTCAGAGCAGCCCGAAGCATATTTTTCTTTATTGGAAAAAACACCCGTAGAATACGTCACTTTTCAATATGAAAATCTATTCAAACGACTTGAAGTTCCCGATACCATCACATCGAAATTAGGGCTTGCAATCACCTCAAATACAGCTATTTCTGCTTTTGAGGCTTATAAAAATCGTTTTGATTTCATCTTAATGATGGCAACCATACCGGGGCAAAGTGGCGGACGTTTCAACAAGTCCAATTTTAAAAAAATACGTGCGTTTTCCAAGCATTTTCCCGAAAAAAAAATACACGTCGATGGCGGCGTGAATGCAGAAATTTCTTTTATACTCCGCAATATGGGTGTATCGTCTGTCGTGTCGGGATCGTACCTGTTTAAGGCGGATTATTTGGGGGCGGCGATGTTGGATTTGAAAGGCGAAAATTTTACTTCCGAATACCGCGTTCGTGATTTTATGTTGACGAATGGCGAAGCGCCCATTTTACAAGAAAACGATTTGGATTTTTTGAAAATTCTAAGTGCGATTGAACAGTATAGCGCAGGTTTTGTGATGATTCAAAATAATGAAAATAAATTGGTTGGTATCATCACAAATGCGGATATTCGCCGTGCACTCATCCGAAATATTCACCATCTCAATGATATTCCCGTTCAGGAAATGATTAACACGACCCCGTTTTCCATACAAGAAAATTATACCGTCAATGAAATGCTCAAGCACATCAAAGCGCAGCGTTTTCCGATTAATTACGCACCCGTCGTAGATGAGGAAAATTGTGTAAAAGGGGCGGTGACGTTTTTTAATTTGATTAAAGGGGAATAGAGCATTGCTACTCTATCCCAACGTGACGATGAACAAACAAAAATAAATAAATGTCATGTATTTGAAACTTGAATTTAGCCCTCACCACTTAAACTCCAACTCCGCCCAAGCCCCCAGTGGAAACTTCACCTCCTCCACAGTACAATCAAGTGCTTTAGCCCTTTTGTCGTATTCATCAATCAGCACATGATGTTCATCTGTATAACGAAGGAGTAACTTCATGTGTCGGAACAGTTTTCTGAAACGTGTTTTTCCGTTTTTTTCGGTAAAATGTTTCATTCTAATCTCATCCAGCTTCAATGTCTTCCATGCCTTTCTCTATCAATCCCCTTTCTTTGTTTGAAATCATTTGCATATCGTTTTCCTGTGAAGTTAAGCCCGTAAAATAAGATTTAACTTGCTCCAATACCCCCGAATCATCCGTCTCTACAATCATACGATGCAACTCACTTTTTAATTCTAATGTATTCATAACTGTATTTTTCTCAAAAATAAGTATTTTTAGTGGCTAAATCAAATCAACAAAAATGAAACAAGCAACAGGCATAACAAATTTACAAAAATTAATAGCCAACATGGAGCCTGTGCTAAATGAAGGCGGGTACGTCTTCGCAAGCGTCTCCAATACAGCCACGATACCAAGAGAAATCACGATTTGTGAAATGAAAGAAAAGGAAGGGATAACAGTGGTGTTGGCGAAAAAAGACGCAGAACGACTCGGATTGTCCTTTGAATTTGTGGCAGCGTGGATCACTTTGAATATTCATTCTTCATTGGAAGCTGTGGGTTTGACGGCTGCTTTTTCTACCGAATTGGGCAAAAATAATATCAGTTGTAATGTTATTGCGGGCTATTATCACGACCATATTTTTGTGGATAAAAAAGATGCGGATAAAACAATGAAAGTGCTACGAAATATGACCCAAAGAACATAAACACAACACATAATGATACGAAAAACATTACTCATCACACTAATATGCAGCCTATTCATCATCGGCTGTACGCCTACATTAATACAAAAAAAAGGCATCGCTACTGCCACTTCCGTCCAAGTTTCCACCTTAGATAATATCCTTCAAAAAGGCATCATCCGCATAGGCACAACGGGCGATTTCTCTCCATTTTCCTACCAATCGGACGGCACAGACAGCTATCAAGGCATAGACATTGAATTGGCAAAAGACTTAGCGGAATCGTTGGACGTAGAAGTGCAATTTGTGAAAACCACTTGGTCAAATTTACTATCCGACTTGGCGGCAGATAAGTTTGATATTGGCATGAGTGGGATTACGATAAAGCTGCTGCGACAGCGTGAGGCGTTGTTTAGTATTCCTTTATTATCGAGTGGAAAAGCGGCGATTACGCGAGATGAAAATGTGGGCAACTATCAATCATTAGCCGCCATCAATCAGGCGGGTGTGCGTGTCATTGTCAATCCGGGCGGTACGAATGAAGCCTTTGCGAGAGCTAATTTTCCGAAGGCTACGATTATTGAAAACGAAGATAACTTAACCATTTTCCAAAGAATAGTAGATGGCGAAGCCGACCTCATGGTAACGGATGCCATCGAAACATTAGTCCAACAACAAATTCACCCTGAACTCGATGCTGTCAACCCCGACGCGCCGTTCAATTTCTTTGAAATGGGCTACCTGTTGCCCCGCGACCACACCTTTAAAGCCTACATTGACCAATGGCTTAATCTCCGACAAAAAGATGGCACTTACCAAGAGATATTCGATGCTGAATTGGAGAAGTTCAGAATGTAAAATGTAGAATAATAAATGTAAAATGTAAATCCCGATAGTTATCGGGATTTACATTTTACATTTATTATTTTACATTTTACATTTCACAACACCTTCATTACCTCTTTCACACTCTCAAAAATATAATCAGGAACAAGCTCGCCCAATGCTTCTTTGCCTTGCGTTCCGGTCAGTACCATAGCGGTGAGGGTATTGGCGTTTTTGCCTTCTTGCACATCTACGACGGTATCGCCGACTTTCAGAATTTTTTGTGGATTGGTCAGGTTCAATTTTTGCATGGCATCCAAAATCATGGCAGGATTGGGTCGTCCTTCGGGGAAGCTGCCGGAGCTATTGATGTAATCAAAATCCGATGCCTTCCAACCGACTTGTGGTAATAGATTGTGTATAAAATCTAAGGGCAAACCACTTCCTACACCGACTTTTATATTTTTTTGTTTGGCAAAATTAAATACTTCCGACGTGCCTTCCATTTCCGAAAAATGATGTACAGACTGATTCAGCGAGTCAATAAAATTCGCATAAATTTTATCCGTCAATCTCTCGTCCAATCCTTCGTGAGACAATATATGTTGAATCGCTTCGCGCTTGCGTTTGCCTCTTTGTTGGTTAAGTAATTCGTAGCTGATTTGATGCCCATTTGAATGAAATGACTCATAGAAAGCATTTATAATAAGAGAAGTACCGCCATTCGAGTCTTTAATTGTCGTCCCAATTAAATCAAATAAAATGAAGTCTATTTTTATTTTTTTCATTTGAATAATAGAATAATTTCACCAAAATAAAACAAAAAAAACCTGTAAGATACCTTCTAGCGTCTTACAGATTTTTTAATCATAAACAATTGATAAACAAGCAGCTATTTACTCATTTAGGCTCTTCTGTATATTTTACGAAAATTATATATGTATTAATTTTATTTTTTTGAGGTAGATGCCTACTCGTCGGACATTTCAAAAATCTAACGATACCCCACATCTTTTTCGGTTGCGCGAGTTGGCTGGCATTTTACAAATGGCAGGCAACAGCATTT
>ENA-ORXR01004644-ORXR01004644.1-marine-metagenome-genome-assembly--contig:-NODE-4644-length-11361-cov-26.981124_pt1 | contig 11361 bp, 5 predicted proteins | sample MGYA00237866_ERZ511479 | MGnify/ENA metagenome assembly ERZ511479 | reverse complement strand
GAAGCGATCCGGACGCCACTCCTTGTCCTTAGAAATGCTATATCCCCACTTACTGTGGAAGTTCGCGATCGAGCGTTCCATGGACCTCAGATCGTGATCATCTCGGACCAGATTGCCCAATCTTCTGTAAACTTTCAGGTGGGCTACAAGGTGCGCCACCCCATCATACAAGCGGGCAATGACTGTACCCCCCAAGTAGGGTGGTACACATTCTCGATAGATTGACAGCAGCAGCGTGGCGTCATTCTCAGTTCTGGCGATTGGAAACCGTTCAACCTACGGGGTGCTACTTACACTCGCTGTCAACAATTACATGGCTGCAGCCGCCGTCGTCCATCAAACACCGCCGCCAGCGGGGCGTCGGCGGGGTGAGGGCCGCACAGGCACGCGATTCACGGATTCACGAGGGAGAGGCCAACGCAGCCCTCTTGGGCCGCCGTCAGCGCCACAGTGGGAGTTTCTGTGGCCGCAGCCCACGCAAGACGGCCAGCGTCGACCATCCACGTTGCGACACGACGAGTGTCACCGACGGCGGCGGCGGCGACGACAGCAGTGGGCGGGGCGGTTCAGGCAACACACAGCGCGCCCCCACGAGCACGCCCTCACAGTCGCCGGCGGCGGACGCGCACTCGGGGGGTAGTCGCCAAGGAGTGGAGCGGGCAGAGAGGCGTGACAGCGGCGACAGGCTCGCGACAGCGAAGGGGCGTGGTGGTGGCCATTCGTACTGGCCGCGCGGCTCTCACCGTCTTGTTCGCAGCCGATTCGCGTGCACAGAGCGGGAGACGGACGACCAGCCGCTCGGAGCGGCAGTGGCAGCACTAGCGGCGGCATCGGCGTCGGTGGCAGCGGCCGCAGGCGTCACGGTAGCCGGCAGCATTAACGGTATGGCACCCCGGCGGCCCGGACACGACGGCCAAACCGTCCATGGGCGGGACATGGGCCTGTTCCACGCCCGCCGCGTGGGCGGACGGCCCAACCGAGGGGGCGGCCGAGCCAATGGAGGAGGCGGCGCGCCTGGAAGCGGCGGCGGTGGAGGTGGCGGCGGAGGAGGTGGTGGTAGCGGAGGTGGTGGCGGAGGTGGTGGCGGTGGCGGTAGCGGGGGTGGCCGCAAGGGCGGCGGCCGCAAGGGCCGCAAGTCGGGTGGTGGCGGCGGCGGTGGCGGCGGTGGCAATCAGGCCCCAAAAACGGCGGAGGAGAAGAAGCAATCCAAGCACGCGTCCCGGCTGGTCGACGACGCGCCGCAGCGGTTGGAGGTGTCGCCCAAGGTCGCTGCATTCATTGACGCGGCAGCCCGGCGTGACGCTGATGGCGTCAACAGCAGCACGCAGCGGCCGCCGATCAACTTTCAGCGACGGCCGCTGTTCAACTCCCGGCGGGGGGAGGATGGCGCGCCGGGGGCGGGAGCAGGCGACCGGATGGACGTGGAGGGAGTCCCTGGCGGACGAGAAGCGCCTGAGGACACCCTACAGGTACTGGACGGCAACGCCGTCGACGGGATAGCCACGGGCAAGATGGCGGCCAACCGGCGCAAGTTGCCTGCCTGGCAGGCTCGGGAGGAGATGATCCGCACAGTCGCGGCCAACCCCGTGACGGTTGTGTCAGGCGAGACAGGCTGTGGCAAGTCGACTCAAGTGCCCCAATTTCTTCTTGACGGCCTGGCGGGCCTGCTTGACGCGCCCAAATCGAGGGGCGGCGGCCGTGGCGCGTCGAGCTCTGCGTCGGTCGTGTGCACGCAGCCGCGTCGCATTTCCGCTATCGCGGTTGCGGAGCGCGTTGCCGCCGAGCGCGGTGAGGCGGCCGGCAAAACGGTCGGCTACGCCATCCGCCTTGAGACGCGCGCGTCGGCGGCGACGCGCCTGCTCTTTTGTACGACGGGCGTGTTGCTGCGGAGGTTGCAAGACGACCAAACGCTTGACGGTGTCAAGACCATCATCGTCGACGAAATTCACGAGCGGTCCCTCGAGACAGACCTGCTTCTTGTACTCTTGCGGCGGTTGCTTCGGAGCCGCGCACGGTCTTCCCTTCGGGTGGTGCTCATGAGTGCGACGCTCAATGCCGCGGCATTTGCATCCTACTTTGGTGATAACACGCCTATCATCTCCATCCCGGGCGCGGTATTCCCTGTTGCGCGGTTCTACTTGGAGCACGCGGTTGAGCGCGTGCGGTACGTGCACATTCCGGAATCCCGCCGGGGTGGGGGTGGCGGCGGTGGCTTCCGCGGCGGCGGTGGCGGTGGTGGCGGTGGCGGTGGTCGCCGTGACGAGCGCGCGTACGTCGAGTCGGCTGCGGTGACTCTGCGGGCCAAGACTGGGTCGGCCTTTTCGGACCGGACCATTGCTTCCTTGCGGACTCTTGAAGACGATGACTCGGTGCCGCTTCCGCTAATCAAGTCACTCCTTGAGGACATTGTTGCGGCGTCGGGCGCGCCCGGTGGCGACCAGTACCCGACGCTCGCGGGGGTGGGCGCAGCGGCGGGCCAGCCACCGCCCACTGCCACCGGCCTGGGCGGCGGTAGCTATGGGCGATGGAAGTCCGGTGGCGGTAGTGCTGGCGGAATGCGGTCGGGCGGATTTGGTGGCGACTCAGTACCGTCAGTTGGGGCGGACCTGGCGCAGATGCGGCGGGAAGACATTTTGTCCGCCGAGTCGACTGGCGCGGTGTTGGTGTTTCTCCCCGGCTGGGATGACATTCGCAAGCTGCTCGCGTTGCTGCAGCAGAGTTCCACGTTTGGCAACAGCAACCGCTTCCTTCTGCTGCCGCTGCACGGGTCACTCGCCAACGAGGCGCAGCGGCTGGTCTTTGACCGCCCTCCTCCGGGCGTCCGCAAGATTGTGCTGTCGACCAACGTAGCCGAGACGTCGGTGACCATTGACGACGTGACAGTCGTCATCGACTCTGGGCGCCACAAGCACAAGTCGTATGACGCGGCGGCGAACGTTGGGGCGCTGCTGCCCGAGTGGATTTCCCGCGCGTCGGCCCGCCAGCGGCGGGGCCGTGCGGGGCGTGTCCAGCCGGGGGTATGTTATCATCTCTTTTCGTCGGTACACCACGAGGCGCTCCCCGAGTACCCTGAGCCAGAGATGCGTCGCACGCCTCTCGACAACCTGTGCCTGCAGGTGGCGGCGCTGCAAGTCGGGCCGCTGTCGCCATTTCTCGCGCAAGCGCCGGACCCGCCGGCGCCACAGGCGGTGGCGCACGCTGTGGCCCTGCTTACGACGCTCGGCGCCATGTCGCCCCACGACGGGTCGCTGACGTCCCTCGGCAAGCGCCTCGCGTCGCTGCCGTTGTCGCCCAAACTGGGCAAGATGCTCCTCTACGGCGCGCAGTTTGGGGTGCTCGACCCCATCCTTACAATCGCCGCCTCAATCGGCTATCGCGCGCCGTTTGTGCTGCCGATGGACAAGATGAAAGAGGCGGACGCGGAGAAGCGGGAGTTTGCTGCGGTTGTCGACTCGAACAGTGACCACGCGGCGGTGCTCGGCGCGTACAATGCGTGGCGTGAGTCGGGGCGGAGCCGCCGTTTTGCCGACGAACACTTTCTGTCGGGGCCGACGCTCATGATGATTGATGGAATGCGCGAGCAGTTTCTGCGCATCCTCCGCGATGCGCGACTGTTGTCGGATGGTGGCGGGGGGTACGGCGGTGGGCGCGGCGGTGGCGGCCGCCCCGGCCGGGACTGGGGTGGTGGCGGCGGCGGCTCGCGCGCGCGCATTGCGCCCGCGAGTGATCGGGCAAGCAGCTGGCCGCTCGTCAAGGGCGTGCTCACGGCGGGCCTTTTTCCATCCATATCGCGCGTCGACTACTCCAACCAAAAGGTGAAGCTGCTGACCCGCGGTGATGGGTCGGTGCAGCTCCATCCGGGTGCCGTGTCGGACGTCAAGGTGGCGGTCACCTGCTGGCGTCATCGATGGATTGTGCTCTCCGAGAAGGTGCGGCTGCGGGAGACCAAGCCGGGTAGCCACCCAGAGGTGCTTTGCGTTGGCATCACGCCCGTGTCACCGTCGTGCTTGGCGCTCTTTGGTGGACCCATCGGGCGCTCCCGTCGGGGCGCCAAGCGTGTCGTGACCGTCGAGACAAACGATGATGGGGAGGGCATCGCTGCGGAAATGTCGGCGGTTGGCAGCCGGGCGCTCAACTCGGCTGCCCGGGAGCCGTGGTGCTACATGGAGGCAGACCAGGAGAGTGCATCGTGGATCATTCAGCTGCGGGAGCTGATTGACAAGCAGCTCGGGACCCTGTGGGCCGCCGACGAGCAGCGAGGACAAGACGGGGAGAAGCCCACCATGGTTGGCCTGGATGCCGCGGTCGTTGACGCGGTGGCGGTTTTGCTCGAGGAGTGCGACGGGCGGCCGTTCCACCAGCTCCCCAAGGCGTACGCGCAGCAGTCCAATGCGCTCATGCGGAACAACGGCGACTCTTCTATGTTTGGCGACAGGAACAACGTTAACCTCTTCTCCCTCCCGTCGGGGCCACGGTACCTTGACGAGCAGGATCAGTCGCAGGGCCGGGGATACTCGACATCGAATGGGCGCGGCGGGCGCGGTGGTGGTGGTGGTGGTGGTGGTGGTGGCGGCGGCGGAGGTGGTGGTGGTGGTGGCAATGGTAGTGGTGGTGGTGGCGGCCAGGACCAGATGTCGTGGCGTGGAGGTGGCACCGGCGGTGGGGGCTTTGTCAACCGCAGTGGCCCTTACATTCCGCCGTCGGTCAACCGGGGTGGCGCCTATGACAACGGCGGCGTGTCGGGCATGTGGGGGGGCTCGGGGTCGTCGTTTGGCAACGGCGGACTCACCAACGGCGTCGCTCGTTGGGGGGGGCGGGCAGAAGGCGGCGCACCTAACGGCCGCCCCGTAGCTGACGGAGCCTCCTGGTGGAGCGACGAGGAAGAGGAGACGAAGCAGCCGCCGCCGCGCCTTCCCCCGGCAAACGGGGGCGGCCGCATGGCGGTCGACACGCGGCCGCCCTTGTCGGGCGGGCCGCCCGACCGGTGGGCTCCACCGCCGCCGGGCAGCCGTAGTGGCGGTGGCGGCGGGGCTGATGTCCATGGCGGTGATGGGGCGCCTGCTTTTGGGCGCCGCGACCTGTGGACGCCGCCGCCGGCGTCCAACGGCGGCGGCCAGCCCGACGGTGGGTCTCGATCCGGCAGCTGGGCGCCCTCGTCGCTCGCCGGCGGCGGCGGCGGGCACGATTATGGGCCGGCTGTGTCAGTCCGGACGCTTGGCGGGGATGGTGGCGGCGCTGCTGGGTATACCGGTGGCGTGCGTAGTGGTGGTGGTGGGGGGCGATCGGGCGGTGGCCGTCGCCGCCGTTGATGTGGCGACCAACCGGTGGCCATACCCCCACTGATGATGTGGCGGTCGCGCGGCAGCGGTGCCGCTAACGCAAGGTGCTGTGCCTATTTTGTTTTGCTTTGTTGTTTCTTTTTTCGCGCGTCCCTGCAGCAGACGCGGTGTACATACATTTAGGGCGGCGCACCGGCTCTGGTGTGTGTACAGTGGATTGTATGGGGGGCTGGGCGGGTGGGCGTGTCCCTATATTGGTTGCGCGTTAGGGCCGGCCACGGCTCGCCTGCCTTGTTCCCATCTATAGGAGTTGGTGGCGGTTGTGGACTGTTAGGCGCATGCGTCGTGGCTTCATCGCTGTTCTTTTCTGTGTATGGTATGTGAGGTACGGGGTGCCGTAGCCTCTCGCTCAACAAGGTGTGTACGTGATTCCCTTTTTATTGTGCGGAGCGCTCCTGTCAGGTCCCGGCAGTCGAGTGGAGTCCGTCATGTCACAGCGGCTGATTGGCTCTGGCCGGCGGTGGCGGTGGCGGTAGCTCGCAGTCGACCGTGCTAACGACGATCGTCTAGGGTCCACGCGCAAGCGGGTGCAGGGGAACGGGCGCAGAGGTGGTGGCCAGTTGCCGCCGCACTCGTTGCAGCGACGTGGGCTTGCAGCAGCTAGACCACTCTGTCTTGGCCACGGCAGCTTGTTTCTTCGAGCGAGCTTCTTCTTTGTTATGTTTCGCGGCGACATGTCTTGTTGTCACAGTGCTGCAGCCCGTTTGTTGTTGAAAACTACATTGACATTTAAGCGGCGCCCACAGATGGCGCGGCCGGGTGACGGCGACGCGCAAGCCCAAACCCAGCTCCTTGACCGCATCCTGGGCCATGGGGACGTATGAGTGACTGTGACGGAGCCCCGAAAGCTCTCACGCCTGCGGTGCCGCGCCGCGTCCGCGTCCATCGGCCACCACCGCCGCCCTCACGTACCTGCGGTTGGACCCCACCAGCGGTGTCGACTGCCACGGCACGCGCCTCTTCCGCGGCCGGCGCGGTGTGGACGCACCGGCACCAATTGGGAAACGAGGTGGGAGCCGTGGGGACGGCGTGGGGGCAGTGGCATCATAGCGACCCACCGTCAATGGCCAGCACAGTCCGTCCACGGCATCGCTGCGTCCACCGCCTGCGTGTCGCGTCCGACAGCGGCGCGGGCGGGTGGCCCGCCTGCGCCACGCGTCGCCACGCCGCCCGCCGCGCCGGCCATGACACCTATGCCGTGCCACCGCGCCGCGCTGCCCCGCGGCGGCGGCGGCCGCCGCCGCCGCGGCCGGCGCTCACCGCTCCCCGCCTGCGCGCGGCGGCGCGGCCCCGACGGCATTGCGGCGCTGTGTGTCGCCAGATTCTGAAAACAAAGGCAGCAAGCCAACCGACTGACGGCGCGCGACCCAAGCGCACGTCACGCCATCCGCGACGAGTGCATGAATGAATGGAGTTCGCTGCTCGCGCGTCGTGGTGTGAACCTCATGAACAACCGGGCGGGGTGCTCGTCCCAAGCCAGAAGGCGCCACTTGTACGGGCCCGATGCGGGGGCGCACACCCCATGGCGCGCGTAGCCACAAGTCCATGCAGGGCCGCAGGGAAGGTAGGCGGGTCGTCGACACCAAAACGTCGTCACCTTTTGGGCTCGCCACCGTCGCAAATGGCAATGCGCATGCATACGGTCATGGACGATATGCCGTTTGGTGCGCCGACACGTGCACGCCTGGCTGGAAGAAAGATTTCGCGAGCTGGTCGGTACGCATGCGTATGTTGGCTCGCGCGCGCGGCGGCTGTTCCCTTGATGGGCCAGACACGCCTACCCCCTAAAACACAGGTGCCTGCATCTGTGCCATGCATCCCCGTGTCGAGCGTTGCCAAGAAAAAAACAATGTGCCCCTGTACCTAGCCGGAGCCCCTCTCCCCCAGTTTCTGGATAGTCAAGCAACAACAAGCCAGGCAGATGACCCTAGCATTCATGGTGCCATTGTCGCAGGCAGGACACATCTCCTCGGCTGCCGCATCAATAGCCGTCCCTACTCCCCACCGATGGTGCCAGGCATGGCCCTTGCCCGACACAGCCGTCCCGTCCGTCATCATGTTCTGCAAGTGTCGAGCCAGCGAAGAGCACAGTGTGTCCCAAGTCTAGGGCGGAGACGCGACCCGGGATGGGCAGTGGCTCCAACAGAACAGCCTGTATTGCTCGAGGCATTGTGTATGTCTCGCTGTGCATGAGAAGTGGTGGAGCACCACCCGACAGCTGCTCGGCTTGTGTCAATCTTCGGCTCGCAGTCGACTAGCAAAAGGCGTTGACTGCGCCACACTGATCGTCGGAACATCACCACCTGTCCGAGAGGCCGAGCGGAATCCTTGGACTCTGTCCGCCTCTTTGGGACGGTGTTGGACAGTCTGGCCCGGGAGATGGCCCAAAACTCAGTTCCGGAGGGCCCACCTTCAAGGCGCTGTCGAGCGTGCCGGCAACAGCGGACCGGTCTCGAGGTGATTGCTTATCATAGTCTGATGACAACCAATGGTGTCACAGAATCGTTGCTTTTGACTAGACCGGACGTCTCTAGGAGGTTGAGCGTGGATCTCTGCCTACAAGATCTAGAATTAACGCACAACAGGCCTGGACAGAGGGAGGCCCACCGGGCCGCCATTGCATTGTGTACTTATATCTGGAAGGAAGAAGGTCCTGTCTGAGCCTTCACCAGCTCTTCTCGTCGGCCGAGATCTCAACCACTCAGTGACACCGCACCCTGCCTCCGGCGCCGTCCACCGAACAAATATCTCTCGCCACTTCGTCTCCCCACTTTTGCTGTTGCTAGGCGACACGTGCAGTGCCGCGCCCGCTTGCCCCCTTCACATCACTCCGCCCCTCCCCCGAGACTACGCTTGTGTTGTTCTTTTGTACACTACTGTATGCCATGTTATGTGCTTTTGTATTGCTTCGTCTTAGGTTCCGGCGGCATGCGCAGGCGGGCGGTGGCCCTTTTGTTCTTATCTTTGCGACGTTCCTGTGTCTCGTGCCTGACTATACGTGGCCCGCTGTCGCGTGCAACGGACAGTTCACATCACGGACAGCGCAATGCATCTCAGGCATGCGCCCCAGCGCCGCGCAACGCGGCCCGGTGAGGCCCTCCAAGAGCAGGGAGTAGGTCCGTGCGATAACCGTACGCGGAGCGGCCGGCAGCCAGCAGCCAGCTGGCCGGGATAACTGCGTGCCGTACTCGGTGAAATGGTCCTTGTCAGTCATTGTCCTTACGGCCCAGTGTGCAGCGATGGTAAGCCCACGCGCCGTTTCGAGAAAAATAACCACGAGATCGAACTCGAACGAGCTACGCATGCTGAACATGTCTATTCCTAAATTCTCTTGGACGCTCTACCGGACAGTTTCCTCAGAGCAAAGCCACCAATGTCGGTCTATCACAACGTGTCTATATTATTGGTGAAACGTGTCTAAATTCGTTTAATAGGGCACAGGTAGGTGCTTGTCAATGTGAACGTGCCCTAACGAACGTCGAGCCACAATCTCGAATTTGGATAATTCCAACTCGATTCGATAGTCCCGGTGTCACGATAGAACGCGCATGTCCTATTCGAAGCCGAAATACGGCACGCACACCCTATTCAGGACGGTTGGAGTATGCTACGGGCCCTCTCATTGGCTGGGCGCCAAATGATTTTATTGCCATACGTGTCTGACGACGACCGACGACGCAAAACAACGACCGCGATACGATCGAGGCCCGATGCACTGGGCAGATGGTGACACGTGACCGAGGGACTGATGCAGACGCAAACCTTGTGAGAGGCCGCGACGTATGAGGGCGTCAGAGACTCGTGGCAGGCAGCCACAAGCATGCCCACACTCCAGAACGTAGATTGATCCCCGGCAGCAATCGCGTTGCACTCTGGGCCCGACTTGTGCCTCTCGAGTCGTGCGAGGAATGAGAATCAGGGGGAGCGGTGGACGCGCAGCTCATGCTACGTAACAGTCAGTGAAGTGTGAGTGCGTGGGACGTACACCTGTCGATGCGGATGTCGTAGTACTGGCTGCCAGCCTCTCCTACGTATGAGAGAGTCGTCAGCGCTGTTGAGCCTGATTGGTCACGCGACACGATTGGTTCAGCGACTAACACTGATTCCAAGGCTGTACCGGATGGCAGGTACGGCCCGGCTGCGCCAGAATATGCGCGGTCTGCCGGGGGTGCCAGCGGGGGGGTGTCCCAGAACCGAGGCGCACGCCTGCCCCTGTCGTCGCCCTGCCTCACCTGCCGCTGTGCTCGCCACCGTCGTGCTCGCCACCGTCGTGCTCGCCACCGTCGTGCTCGCCACCGTCGTGCTCGCCACCGTCGTGCTCGTGGCCGGCGCCGCCTGCGCGCACCATGGACGCTGCAATGACTATGAGTGGGTGGGAGGAGGACGAGGGCGTCAACGATGACGTCACCACCGCGGTGGTAGTCGCCGCTCACGTGGCCACTCTTCTGGAATCGCGACGGCGGGCTCTCGCGGCCGCGCAAGTGCACAGGCCGCGGTACCGGGGCTCCGTGCCCGGTCGGTTGGCCAATCGGCCGCGAAATTTTGAGCTTGGCCTCCAGTGCATCCTTCGCGACTATTTTGGCGTCGACGGCCTTCCCCCGGTTTTCGGTCGACAACAGTTTGAGCGACGATTTCGCGTGCCGTTGCCGGTCTTCCTGCGGATCTACAATGCTATCAAGGACCGCCCGTTTTGGGCGCAACGTGTCAACGCAACCGGGCAGCCGCAGGCCCACCCGCTTCAAAAGCTGGTGGCCGCGTTCCGCGTGCTGGCGTACGGAGAATCGTACGACCGCGCGGACGAGTACGTGCGCTTGTCCAGATCTACAATCGCGCGCGCGGTCAAGCTCTTCACCGAGTTCATGGTCGACGAGTTTGGTCCACACTACCTGCGGCCGCCCACGCCCCCTGAGATTGAGAAGATCCTTGCCCGCAATGATGAGCGTGGGTTGCCTGGCTGTCTCGGTTCTCTTGATTGCTCTCACTGGGAGTGGTCCTCGTGCCCTAAGGCGCGGGCGGGGACGTACCAGGGCCGGGATGGGCGGCGATCGATTGTGATTGAGGCCATCTGCGATGAGGACACGTGGATCTACCACATCTTCGCGGGGAGTCCGGGAAGCCTCAATGATATTAACGTCCTGTACCAATCGCCTATGTATATGGATGTCATCACGGGAAAGTGGCCGCCCCGTGAGTTTTCGTTCACTGTGAACGGTAATACCCGAACTTTGCTTTATTACCTGGTGGACGGAATCTATCCCCGCTTCGCGTTCTTCGTTGCCCCTTTCCCCAACCCGCAGACTCTCGAGCAGCGCACGTTCAACCGTCTTCAAGAGGCTCTGCGGAAGGACGTAGAGCGTCTTTTCGGCATCCTCACGGCGCGATTCCACGTCATGTTGCACCCTTGCCGAATGTGGACGGTCCCCCAGATGGTGCTAACGACGCAGACTGTTGCCATTCTTCACAATATGGTGGTCGAGGCACGCAGGGACGGTTTCCTGTCGCGCTCGCGCTCGTCCCACTATGGGGCGGACGCTGCCGGCGCGGAGGCTGCTCTGGGCGGGGGTGGCGCGGTCGCCGGCGCCGCTGACGGTGCGGGTGTCGGCGGCGCGGCGGGAGACGATGGGGCGGGCGCGGCTGGCGCGGCTGCTGGCGCCGCTGACGGCGCAGGGGCCGGCGGCGGCGGCGCGGGAGGCGCTGGGGCGGACGGGGCGGACGGGGATGGCGCGGGGGCTGGCGCCGCCGATGGCGCAGGAGCTGGAGGCGGCGCCGCGGGAGGCGCTGGGGCCGGCGGCGGCGGCGCGGGAGGCGCTGGGGCGGACGGGGCGGACGGGGATGGCGCGGGGTCTGGCGCCGCCGATGGGGCAGGCGGCGCCGCGGGCGCGGCTGCCCCGGGCGCCGCCGACGGCGCTGGGGCCGGCGGTGGCGCTGCGGGAGACGCCGGGGCGGGCGCGAACATCGGCGGCGGTGCGCCGGGAGTGGCCGGGGAGGGAGGTCACGGGGGGGGGGGTGGCGGGGCAGGAGG
>ENA-ORXR01004643-ORXR01004643.1-marine-metagenome-genome-assembly--contig:-NODE-4643-length-11362-cov-194.913779_pt1 | contig 11362 bp, 8 predicted proteins | sample MGYA00237866_ERZ511479 | MGnify/ENA metagenome assembly ERZ511479 | reverse complement strand
AGGAGAGAACGGTCTATCTTTCATCGTTACGGAAAGGCCCGCTATTCGTTCTTATGGCTTTAGAAGGGGATTGAACAGAGTTGAAATGAACAACCACTTAAACCACAAAAACGACTTAAACCACAAAAACTAAAAAGCCATACCACTACTATCGGGTCTAAATGATGATGGTCTTTGGGCTTTATGGAAGTGAGCGGACAAAATAACATTAAAAATCTCGCATTACAGGAAAAAGTATGGGTCATAAGCAAAAGTCTCGCAGAGGTTTTTACAAAAAAATGGTTTCTATTGAGCTTTGCGCTCTTTGCGTGAAATAATTTTGCACCCATAGTTTTTTTCGTAGTACCAAAAATTTTGATTCAAATTACTAACGCCCCTTTCGTCTTTTCGCCCCTTAAAATCGTCCCTTATTCACTTACTAAAAATATTATACTTCAAAATACAGTAGATGGCTCGTACTCCATCACGCCACCCAATTTTTTTGCCCTCTTCATAGGTTCGTCCATAATAAGAAATACCGACTTCATAAATTCTTACTTTGGGTATTCTCGACATTTTGCCCGTTACCTCTGGTTCAAAACCAAAGCGTTTTTCTTTTAGATTTAGAGATTGAAGCATTTGCGTATTGAATAGTTTGTAGCACGTTTCCATATCCGTTAGATTGAGGTTGGTCAGCATATTGGAAAGGAAGGTCAAAAACTTATTGCCGATGGAATGCCAGAAGAAAAGAATGCGGTGGGGATTGCCACCCATAAATCGAGAGCCATACACAACATCAGCAAAACCATCAACGACTGGTTGTAACAAGAGGTTGTATTCTTTGGGATCATACTCTAAGTCCGCATCTTGAATGATGAGGTATTCCCCCGTTGCTTTGGCGATGCCTGTATGCAATGCTGCGCCTTTCCCTTTATTGACTTCATGAGCAAAATACTGAATATTGAGTGCCGAATTTTCTTTGATGTATTGATGGATGACCGTTTCCGAATTGTCACTTGAACAGTCATTGACTAAGATGATTTCTTTTTCAATTTCATTAAGGAGTTTGACCATTTTGACTTTATTTAGAATAAGGTGTATGGTGGCTGCCTCATTATAAACAGGAATGACGATAGAGAGTTTTTTTATGGTTTGAGATTTCATAAGTAACTGGTGAAGTGAGGACAATGACAAATATACAAAATTCTAATTATCGCAAAACTGAGAAGAGTAGGAACGCATTTTGAAAATGGCATAGGTTAAAAATAGATAAAATACAAAACTCAGTTAAAATGATATTGTAATTTGCCTTATGAAATAATCTCATAAATAATGAGAAAAAAGTTTGCAAGAAACAAAAAATACTGTATCTTTGAGATGTCAGACAATACTTAAAAGCGTTTCAGTTTTACGCTTTCATTTTTTCAAGATTTTATACTTACCTTTGTAATAGGGTATAACAGGATTTGTATATCTATAAATCAACTGTTGTTTAACCTACTCTTTATTTGGGAAAGTTTTTATCTTTGGAATATTAAATGAATATCTTGAAACTTTGAGTCTCAATATATTCTACAATAAATCAACATTTTAACTGGTTTGCTAATCCAATATTAGGAGGTTTAAGTGCATATATTTCACTTTGTGGCTTTGCTGTATCAATATTGGAACTGTAAAAAATTAAAAATAAATTTATTAAATTATATTCCTTTTAAAAATGAAAAAGGATAATGGTATGTTGAGATTTTTTAAATTTCAATATGCTCTAATGAGTGAATAATATTATTGTATTTGCTTGTTGGACTAAATACTAAGTGGGGCATGTGTTTTATATGTCCCACTACATTTGCACCTTATCCTTTAGAGCTTATTTAGATTTAAATCTACATATGCTTAATTCCCCAAAACAGAAATTTTATAGTATTGAATTTAGTATAAGTTTGTACTACCAAACATAAACTAAAAGAACCCAACTTAGTGGAACCTCACTCCTATGATGGAATGGTTTTAAGTACTGTCTGACAACTCTACTGCCCACTTCGTTGGGTTTTCTATTTGTTTTTTTGAGCATTTTTGCTCTTTTGATGATGTGTGAATTTATTTTTATACAAAAATCACAGCGTTTTTTATGTAAATATTTTAAAGAAAATTGCTTGATAATGAGTTAGTTGTACTTCTACGTAAAATGGAGTTTTTCAAATGAACTGTGTTGTTTTATGTACAGTTTGATAGGGATAGAGACCATTTAAAATAGCCCTGATAGGAGTGGTTGGATGATTGCGTTGGCTGCCTTGTTCGGTTCATCTGTGGAAATGTAAGGCATTTTGGAAATGCCTTACAGTACGGTACAGTGCGTGAAAAAACGCAAGGCATCTTAGAGATGCCATCCATTAACGGATAGCAGGACTGTGTGTCACGACGAAGCACTGTACAGTTCGCTCCAAAAAAAGAAGAAAAAAACGAGTAGAATTATTTAGTTGTAACCAAGAAAAGTTAGTACAAATGTCAGACAAAAGCAATAATGCTAATGGGAAAGGTACGCCCTTACCCAGAGCAAAAATACGAATCTCCGAGCATTATAATGCGCTCGTAAAATCTTATACTTCTGAACAATCGGATCGGGCGACGATTATGGCGAGTTGGTTGGCGAAACGTCCGAAACCTTATGGTGTGGTGTACCATCCAATGTATCGTTTTTCTAAATTGAGTTTGGGTGTATTGCACTTAGTGAGTTTTATTTGTGCGGTGTCAGTGGTCGGATTTATTCAGTCGTTGAATTTGGGAACACAGGGAATGATTTTGTCGGCAATTGCAGTGCTGTTTTTGGCTATTTGTGAGTTTGGACAGCACTCCACCTTGAATGTCGCTTGTAATATTTATCACCAATCGGGAGCAGTACCCAGTCGAATAAAATTTATTGCACTGCTTTTTTCTTTGGTGAGTATTGTGTCCTCTGCTTTTGGAACGTACCATTTTGTACAGACGTATGAGATGAAAGGCAATGCGCTGTTGTACGGAATTATTTTGGTATCATTGGTCAATGAAATTTTGATCATTTACAATACCATTGATATTCATAAATATGAGAAGGCTTGTTATGATGAGTCGATGATGATTAATGATTTGACGTATGAGAATGGGCAAAGTACGTTGTTTACTTCGACGCCGCCACCGCCTACTTTGAAAACAACGATGGTGGGAGAGTCGCCCGAATATCAAAGACGTTTGCTGACGCCTGATAGGGGACCTGGAATTATTAAGAAAATTTCTGAGTCGAAGAACGAAAAGGTAAATCCTTTTGAAAAAATAGTTGATTCTAAGCCTGTCATTACGAAAAAACCAATAGAAAAAGTGAAGACAAAAGTATTTACTTCTGAAGTAAAAGATACTGTACCAAGAGTGAATCCTAAGAGTTTTTGGTCAAAGGATAAGGTGCGAGAGAAGCGAGATAAGTATAAACGAAGCTACGAAAAAAGTCCTACGCATCATCAAAAAGTACGGTATACTTATTTCCAATATGCGTTGGATAATTTTGATAAAATCAGTCTGAATGGTACGTTGCGTATTGTGCCGAAGGAGGCGCAAAAATGGTACACGAATCGAGACGATAAGACTTTCTATAATTAGAACAAATAAACTATTAACTTTTTTTGGAAACGAGTGACAGGTTGCAAATGAATCTCATTATTCAATTCATAACTATTGTTGCAAAATCATTTGCTCCTTGCTGCTTGTTTTATTCATCTCAAAATCCTAATAATGTGGTAATTAATAATAAGAAACTGACCTTGATTGTGTGGTTGATGGTCTTGGCGATGTTGTACTATCGGTATAGTGGGGGAGAGGCGCCAATCTATGAGCTTTTGAATCCTTAGTGATTGCTTTGTATTAGGCATTGCTATTAAATTTTTGAAGTAAAAGGGCTGATATTTTTTAAGATTGAGAAAATAATGAAGGGTTTTTTTCAATCTGTTTTAACCTTTAAATTACAAGATATGAGTTATGTGTCTGCTGTCTGTATTTTCTTTTTTGCGTTTATTGCTTTGCCGAGTTTTGTGAAATTCGGGAGTCAAGCCAGAACGGAAAGTGTAACGGACTTTGTCAATGTGCTAATTCCTTTATTGATTGCTGCGGCTTTCATTCGGGCGTTGGCGTTTTAAAATTATTTTTTCTTTAATTATTTAAATATATCAAATTATGTGGAGTTTAATAACAATTATGGGGGCAGCGATGACGTGCGCTCCTTTGGGATATGGCGAATTATTTTTGGCTTTGGCGTTTGTCATTGTTGGTTTGGCAACGACTCAGTAAACAACTTAAATTTATTGACTTATGAATCAAAATAATTCAACTGACAATAAAGTAGTCTCTTATATCACGTTCAATAATTGCCTACACCTTGTGTTTTTTATAGTGTTTGTTTACATTTTTATACAGTGTAAAAAAACGCAGGAAACACAAGCACAATTACAAGATCAAGATCGAAGGGTTCCGCAAAGAGCCTCTATTTACCATCCTTTTTATCGGGATAGATAAGTTTACAAGGAACGATTTTGGGGCGAAGGGCGTTTTTGAGGAACGAGTAATCGTTATTGCTTATTCCTTATTCCTCAACCAACACCGTAAAAGCTTCGTTCCAGGGATTGACTTCTTCTAAAAATGTATCGAAGAAATTACGTCCCATCTCTGCCCAAAAACACATAAAGTTATCGTGGCGTTCTTGAAGTTTATTCATTGGGAATAGATTGGATTGAATGCTGCGAATTTGATTGGTTTTGGTTTCAAAATTACGCTTTTCAGCTCTCAATAATTTTTTTTCCAAATTACTTAACGATTTTATTTGACGAGTCATTTCACCTATTGCTGCTTTCTCTAAAGTGGCATCAACAGATTTTGCTTTGGCGATGATTGGCTCAAAGAAGTTTTCTAATTGAGCTTTTTCTGCTGCCAAACTTATTTCGCTCTCAGTATTACTTTTTACATATTGGGTTATTAGATTATCCGTTTTTTGGAAAACTGATTCTACAGAGATGTCTAATTTATTCAATTTTTTATGAGAGCTTTTGTCTATCCACATCACCGAATTACGAAGCATTAAGGAAGGGTAATGCATGTCGTAGTGTTTGAAGACTTCTTTGAGTTGCATCCAGTAAGCCAGTTCGCCACCACCGCCAATATAGGCTAAATTGGGTAAAGAACGTTCTTGGTATAAAGGACGTAATAACACATTTGTGCTAAAGCGATTGATGTCGCTTTTTAATAAAGATAAAATTTCTGTTTCGGAAAAAGATAAGCTATTGTTTACAAGATTGAATTGACCTTCTTTGTATTCAATGCGATTTCTTTTGTTATGGTGGTCGAGGTAAAATAAATTGATGGGACGAGGATAGGCTTGTACATGGTAGCCTGCTTTTTCTAAGGATTCTCCTGTTTTACTCGCAATTTTATAGACTTGGTTTCTCAATAAGTCGCTTTCTAAAACGGGCAATAAAAACTTTTTTAAATCGGGGCTGTGTTGGTCTACCAAAACAATTCCATATGCTCCAAATAAGGCATTGGCAAATGCAAACATTCCTTTGGCATACGTCTTATTTTCCAAAAAGGACTTTTCTAATATTGTGATTATTTCTTGTGCATATTCGCCTGTGCCTAAAAGCGTTTTTACTTCTTCAATAACTTCTTTTAAACCTTCTGTTGGTATCGACCCTGAAACTACTTTTTTTGCTGTTTGCCACGTAATCGTTTTGCTGTATAAATGAAAATGATTGATTTCCTCAATATCGTGATCTTCCGTATGCATCCAAAAAACAGGAACAAAATGGTGGTCAGGCATTTGTTTTTTTAAGGCTTCACATAAGTTGATGCAGTGTAGCACTTTATAGATAAAATACAGCGGCCCTGTAAATAAATTTAATTGGTGGGCAGTCGTAATCGTAAAAGTATTTTCTGATTGTAGACTGGTGATATTGTCTTTTGTTTTCGTAGATAACTCAACATTTTTATATTGAGCCATTAAAATTTCAGATAACTTTTGTCGATCAACAATAAAATGTTTTTTCCTATTTTCAATAATGCTTGAAACGGATTCTTTTGTAAATAAAGGTGGTGCAAATGCCTGAATGCTTTCTTTTTGCGATAGGTAATCTACAATTAATTTTGAGTAAAATCCTGTCTCTTCGTAATTGAGGTATTTAGTTTTCATTCTGTATTTTAGTTTCTTGGGATTTAGTGTATTTTCCTAAAATTATTTCTTCACATGTACGAGATACTTTTCAGCATAATATTCCATGTCAAATTCTTCTTTAAGCGGAAAAACGGAAATTCTTGACTTCTTGATGCCTTCGAGTTCTTCCTCAACATTTCCACCCTTTAAACAGAACAGACCGTTGGCTATTTCTCCATAATGTCCTTTTTGAATTAAGGGCATTGTCCAGGGGACTAATTTCTGCATATTGGTGACTGCTCGGCAAACCACAAAATCAAAAATGTCATCAATACTTTCGCCCCTTATATGTTGAGCTTTTACATTTTTCAAATCCAATTGTGTTATAATGTCTTGTACGACTTTAATTTTTTTGCCAATAGAATCTGCTAAGATAAATTCTGATTCTGGAAATACGATGGCTAAAGGAATTCCTGGTAATCCGCCCCCTGTTCCGAAATCCAATATACGGGTAAATGGCTTAAATGGTACAACTTTCGCAATACTTAACGAATGTAATATATGATGTTTGTAAATGTTATCGATGTCTTTTCTTGAAATCAAATTGATTTTTTCATTCCAATCTTTATACAATTCCCCCAATTTGTCTAATTGTTGATATTGTAACTCGGTTAAATCGGGTAAATAGTTTTTTATATGCTCCATATTGGACAAAGATACCGATTTTTAGAAATTCTAATATCTAAATCCGAAATTCTAAGGTTCTGACTGTGAAAAATAGACTCGATAGTAGCGGAATGGCTTCTTTTGGTTTTTGTGGTTTAAGTGGGTTGGGACAAGGCATGCCTTGTCCGTACAGTTCCAAGTAGTTCTATCTTGCAGATAGGTTGTTCCTTAGCCATATTAGCGGATAGCGAGACCGTGCGCCACGACGGAGGAATTTACCGTTCTCTCCTTAAAAAAATAGTAAACTGAATTACGCTTTTTTTGTTTTTTTGAATCTAAATTAGGAGCGAAAGGCTTGTTGCTTCGTCGTTACGTTTAGTCCTGCTATCCGTTCTTATGACAAGTAGCCTCAATAGTAAGGGAGAACCACAAAAACTACATAAACCACAAAAACCACAGAAACTACTTGTCATACCACTTCTATCAGGGCTATTTGGGAAGGTCTCAACGGCGGTTGGAAGTTTAGTTTGCCTTAGCGAACGAGTGTAACTGTACCTTTCAAGGTTTCTGTTTCTGGGTTGCCTTCATAACGGAATTGAACAAAATATACGTAAACGCCAATGTTTTGGACTTCGCCTTCATACGTTCCATCCCAACCTTGCGACAAATCATTTGGGTTGTCATAAATCATTTGTCCCCAACGATTGTAAACTTTAAAGGCAGTTAATTCTTCGATGTCTTTTCCTGTAATTCTAAAAACATCATTTAAGCCATCGCCATTTGGAGAGAAGGCAGTCGGTAAGAAAATACGAGGAGGATCAATGACATTGACGGTAATGCTGTCCGTACTTTTGCAGTTAAATTGGTCCGTTCCAGTGACAATATAGGTTGTTGTATCTGTAGGACTTGCCGTTACAAAAGCACTTGTAGCGTTGCTCAAACCAGTAGAAGGCGACCAATTATAAAAGCCACCATCGCCTGCACCGCTTGCTTGTAAGGAAGTACCACCACCCAAAATCACCAACGGCTCATCGTCAGGAATATTGATGCTTGGTAAGCTTTTTGCTTCGACAGTTACTTCAGAAGTCGCCATACAGCCGTTGGTATGCTCTACGGTCAGTGTGTAAGTGATGACGCCATCATTCGCTTCTAAATTGACGAAAGGACGAGCACTATTTGGATCACTTAGCCCCATTGTAGGCGTCCATGAGTACGTAAAATCAGCAGAAATGTCGCTTTCAAAAGGACCAATTTGATAATCTTCAACGGCAACACATTGGTAATAATCGTCTCCTGCGTCTGCTGTTATTGTAATAACATCGACAGCGATTTGTATTTGATCTTCGCAATCGAATTGATTGATTGCTGTAACCGTATAAGTGATTGGAACATCAGACATAATCATTGGATTGGGACAATCTGAACAGCTTAATCCAGTAGGAGGATTCCATTCGTAAGAAACACCACCGCTTAACTCAATAGGTTCATCATCATCTGCGCATTTGACAAGAGATTCCGGCCCTTGTAAAAAGGGAAGATTCTCAAAATCAACATTGACAAAAATCGTATCGTTGGCACAACCACTTGGATTAGAGGTTGTATAAAGCGCAAAAGTCGAACTATTCGTACCATCGGGCGTAAATTCGGGTGTTTCGCAGTCATAGCAACTCAAAGTACCACTTCCATCCACTAAAATCCATTCGTAAGATTTGGCGTTGGCTGCTTGTAAAGTAATGGGAACAGCCGTACAAATTGAGTATTGTTCTTGTGCGACGGGTATTTCTTGCGGGGCAACCGCTAATTCTAAGGAAAAAGTATCAATACAAGGGCCATTGATTATTTCACAAAAAACGGTTGTCGTTTCATTAACATTGGCAATTGGGTTAAAAATATTGGGGTTGGAGTTTACAAAAGCACTTTCTGGATACCAATGGTAGCTATCTCCACCAAAGGCTTCGACTTGTTGTGCGCCACCAGGACAAGTACTGGCACTGACAACTTCTACCGCCGCATAATTCAAAATATTGTCAATGATGTAAATCGTATCGCTTGCAGTTGTGGTACTCAATACACAAGAAACACTATTAATTCCCGTAATTTCAACGATAATATTTTCAATAATTTCTGCATCTCCATCTTCTACCGCAAATATTTCGTAGGTTACTGTGGGATTTTCTGGTGTGATGGTGATATTTTCGGGTATTGGGCTACCATCAGCTAACGTAAAATCAACGCCATTAGTAGCAGTACCACTCGAAATATTTAAATTGATGGTTACTTCTGTATCTAAGTCATCTACACCAAAAGTGATGATTTTTCCCTCACATCCTTCTACTAAAACTCCATTGGCATTTCCTTCGTTGTCTGTATATAGCGGAATAGGATTGCCATCCGCATCAAAAACTATATTTCCATTTTCATTTGTTTGATATATTTCATAGCCACCAGATAAGGCGAGATTTGGTTCTGGAGAGGTAAAACTTCCAGCTTCGATAAATACACCAGAATCTAAAGCACTGTCCACTCCATCAGCAATCGCCAATTTAAGCGTATAGGTTTCACAAGGAATTACATTAACAAAAGCCGTAAAAGTATCTGTAATTCCTTCAAATTCAATTTCGGGAATCACATCATTATAATATTCAGAATAATCTAAAATACAAACAGGTCCACCGCCCCCATCAGAAAACCCATCATTAACGGTACTTACTGCCACAGGAATATCCGTACCTGGAATTAAGGCAATGTTCATACTATTATAGCTTCCCCCATTAGGGTCAGGACCACTAATTAAAAAACCAAATACATCGTTAAAACTTGAGCAAACATAGCTATCATATTCCTCTGATCCAAAAACATATTTAAAAGACAAACTTTCTCCAATAGGGGTAATGTCAAATTCAATAACACAGGCATCTTGCGTATTTACTTGTGCTAAATCTGCTAAATCAGGATCTCCGGCTGTACCAACAGATGTAGAAACAATACCTGAAGATGGACCAGGTACATCTGATAGATTTCCTGTTGTCATAACAACTCCTTGATTCAATCCAAAGTTAGCAATATCATTGTTAGGATCTGGATTTCGGAACAAACCATAAGAATCATCGCCACAGGTAACTTGTACATTGGATATTTCTACCCCTGCGCCAGCTAATTGTGCTGCAAAAAACTCTCCTTCTGTTTGCCCAGGGTCAGGTATTGGTGGATAAACCAACAATTGAGCTTGTATGCAAAATGGACTAAGAAAAATGATTAATAAAAGTATATAATGAAGCATATTTTCTGGGTAGTCGTGAGTAGAATTTTTGTTAAGATATTAGATCAAGGGAAAGAAATAACATTGTAAAATACTGATAATCAATATTTAAAGTCATTTATCTAATATTAGCTATTTTTTTATTCAACAATTTAAGAAATTTTACTTAAATCACACAGTATCTATGGTAAGCATATAAGCATATGTATCAAAGATGACGATTTATTAAGATGTTTCTTTCATTTAACAAAGATGCCTTTTACCCGACAAAATACTGCCTTCCTTTATGGCTTTTATAATTTGGATCGTTTTTGTGGTTTAAGTAGGCACTGATTTACCAATTCACTGCTTAACGAATCTATCAATTCACCAATTTCGCTATCTTTGCACACTATTTAAAAATTATAAAAGGAATATAGGATGAAAACATTGATTGTTGGAGGAGGGAATATGGGGCGAAGCTTTGCTCGAAGTTTTTTGGAAGCACATATTTTGCGCCCAAGCAACCTGGCTATTTTAGAAAAAAATGAAGAAAACTGTATAAATCTCCGAAATTTGGGGCTGGGAACGGTTTATAGTGAAGTAGGAGACTTTATAAATGATATAGAATTGGTGGTTTTGGCGGTAAAACCCCAAGATAGCCCCGTTGTTTTTGAAACACTAAAATCTCATTTAACCAATCAACATGTGGTATTGTCTATTATGGCAGGGGTCAAATTGGAGACGATAGAAAAAGGATTGGGCATTAAGAAAATTATTCGTTCTATGCCGAATTTACCGAGCCAAATAGGGATGGGAATGACTGCATTTACAGCTAATGATGAGGTGACAAGAAAGGAACTAATCAGTGTGCAAAATCTATTAAGTACAACAGGAAAAGCGATTTATTTTGATGATGAAAGTCTGATAGATGGCGCAACAGCTATTTCTGGAAGTGGCCCTGCTTTCGTTTATTATTTTATGAATGCGATGATGAAGGCTGCTCTGAAAATGGGCTTTACCGAAGCACAAGCAGATTTGTTGGTCTGGCAAACCTTCATCGGCTCGCTACACCTTCAAAATAAAAATAGCTTGTCCTGTGAGGAATGGATTAATCGAGTTGCCTCTAAAGGCGGAACGACGGAAGCTGCCCTCAAAGTCTTTAATAGCAATGAGTTGGAAGAGGGGATTATTGAGGGCTTGGAAGCGGCATTTAGACGTGCGGAGGAATTGGGGCGGAAGTAACTTGGTGCTGTTTTTTTTTAGTGCTGTAGTTTTAGGTGAGCATGTTTTTTTATTGTTATTTTTTTTGATGA
>ENA-ORXR01004642-ORXR01004642.1-marine-metagenome-genome-assembly--contig:-NODE-4642-length-11363-cov-10.902268_pt1 | contig 11363 bp, 10 predicted proteins | sample MGYA00237866_ERZ511479 | MGnify/ENA metagenome assembly ERZ511479 | reverse complement strand
TAGGGCGAAGCAAGAAGAATCGGACACAGAAGTAATCCCGGAGGCCTCTCTCACATGCCCCACAGACGCGTCTTTTTTACAATGGCCAGACGGTTACGGGACCCAGCTCAATCGATAACTTGCAAAGAGCTGCCCATGCCACCCCCCTTACCCCGTTTGCGCTGCTCAGATTTGTTCGTAGGGCAGCCAGTCCAGAGATACGGTGGGCAGTGCGCCGTGACGCGCACACGTGGCCTGACACTTGCGTGTGGGCGCACGTGGCCATGGCCGGGGTTGACATCCCCCCCGCACTCTCTCTCTCTCTCTCTCTCTCCCGCGCCCCCGCGAGCGCGCCCGCCCCTCGCGAGCAAGCCAAAAAAAAACAAAAAAAAACGAAGAGAAAAACAACAGGAAAAACGAAGGGATCAAAAACGAGCAAGACATCAGAGAATGGCGGGAGCTCTTCCTCCCCCCCCCGGCATCCGGCCAGGTCTACCGGCGGGCACAAGGGGGGGGGGGTGGGCGCAGGCGCGGGCGTGCGCGACGGGGCAGCGTAGCAAAGCGGCTGCCGAGACGACTAGCCGGGCGTCTTGAACGTGAGGCCGGCCCGCGGGAGTTGCGGGCGGAGGAGCTCGTCGTGGTCGCGCGGATGGGCGTGCGCAGCCGGCTGGACGACAAGGCGGCGGCGCGGGGGTTGTTCGGCTTGACGCGCAGAACGGACGGCTTGGATAGCGCGTCGCCCGGGTTTTCCTCGCTTTCGAGACGGCACACCTCGGAGACAGTGCCCTGTAGCAGTGCCTGGCGAACGAGGACCGCGTGCGGCTTGCTGAGCAGCTCGGAGGGCTCGCGGTAGCCGACCACGCCGTTGTAGGCGGCGGCCGAGTGGGTGAAAGCCGTGATAGGCAGCGGCCGGGCGAGCAGCTTGGCAAGGAGGTGGCGGATGTCGACTGCGTCCTGGATGGCATCAGTCAGCGCCAGGAGTTCCCCGCTTCCCGTGCTGTGCACGGTCCGACGAGGGCGGCGCGACTCCCGGTGGAAGGGCGCGAACCGGCCAGTGTCGACTGTGGCGACGACGAGGTGGCCTTGGTGGTGGCGGTAAGCCGGGGTCTGAGGCGAGCCCGAGGAGTCGGCATAAGCGGAGATGTGCAGCGGGGCCTCCTTGAGGCGAGGGTACACGAGGGAGAGCGGGTTGTCGCTGATGTAGGCCGTGAGCCTGTTGAGGTGGACCGCGTCGCCGAGCGTGGGGGATAGCCGGTTGCACAGGAGGAAAGCGTCGCAAGCCCGGTCGGGTCTGGCGATGCGGGCAATCCACAGGTGGCCGGCGGCCACGGACTTGTACAGGGACGGGTCAGCCAGCAGGGTGGAATCCGGCACGCCGGCGGGGGCCGGTACGCGGGCCAACCGCGCGGGGTAGGCGCGGCCGTCCGTGGTGACGCCGTCGGGCGTGGCCTCGATGTGGATGCCGGCGAAGCAAACGTTGTTGACTTCACTCTTGTGGGAGCGCAAATTCTCCATCAGAGCGTCGACCTTGTGCGTGAAAGGGGGCGGGCCGGCACTGTAGGTGTCGTCCGAATAGGGGCACAGGGCTCCGAGGCGCGGGAAGAAGCAGACGGCCTCGTGGGTGTGGCTGGGGGAGAGGTTGGTGGAGGAAAGGATGGTGCGTGAAGAAAAGGTGGCGGCCGGCATCGTCCTTTCCGTAGATAGGACGGTTGAAGGTCCACACGCTGTCGTCCGGATCTCCGGCCGCGGGGGGGATGCGGGTGTAGATACGGGCGGGACGGCGGTCGGCCCGCAGGTACGCGCGCTTAAATTCCCCGGTGCGCAGGTCTCAGGACAGCACAGCGGCGGCAGTGGTGACCGTGCGGATCTCATTGAGCGAGACTACGGGCAAGGTAAAGACTTTGGTGTCCTTGTCGCGGGCAAGGTGCCCTTGCATGCAAAAGCGTGCACGCATCGGCGGCTTTCAGTTGCCGCGCGCGTTGCTTCCCGTGCAGCGCCAGGTGTAGGGAAAGATCTGGGTGCCGCGGGGCACGGGAAAGAGGGGCACCGCGGTGAGAGCGCCAAGCGACTTGAAGTAGGACACCTCGGTGACCTTGGCGGGCTGCCAGCGGGAGCGGTGGTGGGAGGACGTCGGCGGGTCGGCGGGGCCGGATGCGTTGAAGACGCGGGCGGAGGGCGCCAGGGATGGGGACGAGGGGGTGGGGGCAAGGCGGCCCGATGGGGCGGGGGGAAGTGAGGATTGGTTGGGCGGCAGCGGGGACGGGTAGTGGGTCGGGTGTTACGGGCAAAGGGCGGGGTCGCTGTCGGCCACGTCCGTGCGGCGCTGCTTGTACATCGGGGCCGGCAGCAGCGAGTCCACGTAGGGCTTGACGCGGCTCTCATGCACCGAGTAGAGGCGGTTGTCCCGATTGACGTACACGTCCTTGCCGTCAATCGACGACACGCGTGCGTGCTGCCAGCCCGCCTTGGCGCGGTGGAAGAGCACGTGTTGCCCCACCGTCACGTACGGCAAGGGCGCGCCCGCGTGGGACAGAGCCTCTTGTAGGCGGTCGCGGACCGTGTAGGCATCCACGGCGGCCGAAGCGGCCTGGGCGGCGCGGGGGCGAGCGGCGCAGAAGGGGTCCCAGTGAGCGTTGTCGCAGACCAGCAAGCGCGGGCGCTCGCCGAACACGGCGGTGGTGGGGGAGACGCCGGACGCGCTCGGGGCGTCGTTGCGTGCCTTGTACGCCAGCGCGAGCAGGAGGTCGACGTGCACCGCCGGGGACTCGGTGCGCGCCTGGAGAAGGGCGGACCGGACGGGGCCGTTGTGCCGCTCGTTTTTCCCAATCAACCAGGGGGATTCGGTCGGGGCCACGCGGAGGTGGATGCACATGCTGTGCAGGGCGTTGGTCACGGCCGGGGCGCGCAGGTTGCTGCCGCGGTCCGCGATAATGGTCTCTCCGAGGCCGTAGCGCGTCATCCAGGACATGTAGAGGACGCTGATCACCAGCTCCGCGCGCATGTACGCGAGAACGTAGGCAGCACTAAAGTCGGTGTCCATGCAGGTAACGTCGAGCACTTTAGGCAGGGAGGTGTCGACCCGGAACATGTCCAGGAGCACGAAGCGGTTAAAATACGACAGCCGCTGGGGCGTGCTGTACTTGGGGCGGCGTGGCAGCTGGGCGCGCGTCTGGCAGCCGTCGCAGCTCGCCACGACGCGCTTCAGGTAGGCAACGTCCGCGCGCGTGAAGGTGCCCGGGGGGAAGGCGGCGACGACCCGGTCGGCGCCCGAGTGGCCGAATTGAAGGTGAATCTTCGCCAGCTCGTACGAGGTATACAGGGTGGACGCCGGCAGGGGGGCGGGGGGGAGGCAGAGGTGGCCGCTGGACAAGGAGCAGCGGGAGGAGATCGCGGAGCCCTTGACGGAGACGGACGAGGCGACGCCATCGATGAGGAGGCCGCGGCGGGCGCAGTTCTGAGGGCCGACGATGAGGGGGATGTGGTCGCTCGCGAAGACGAGCACGGAGAGCAGCGAGAGCGTGTGGGTGCGGTCTTGCGTGTCTGAGAGGCAGAGGATGCGGCCGAGGGAGCCGAGCACGGGCGGGGTGTCCTTGCCGAAACGGAGCAGGGTGCCGGTGGGACGAATCGGCGATGAGACGGCGGGGCGGTGGCGGTGCAACCTGGCCTCTCCGACAACTTCCAGGGCGATGCCAGTGTCGACCACGGAAGTGGCGCGCATCGGGCAGCTCGCGTAGCAGGTCTCCAGGCCGCGGATGAAGTAGAAGTCCAGATAGGACTGGTCGTAGTCGGGAGGGGCACCGTCTGCAGCAGATGGGGGGTCGGAGGGGGGTGGACAGGCGGCGGGACTAGCGGGCAACGGGGGGGAGTCGACGAAGTGGGCCTACTGGGCCCGCGCGGGGCGACGGTTTCGGAGCGGAAAGGACGAGTCGCGGAGGGGGGGGGAGGGGCGACCGTCAGAGGTGCGACGTGGGCAGACGGCCGCCCAGTGGGCGGCAGAGCCGCGAACGTTACAGCGCGAAGTCGCACTGGGGCCGCGTGGGCCAGGGGCGGTCCAGCGGCGAGTGGCGTAGGGGACGGGAGCCCCGCGGAGAAACTGGCGCATGGTCCAGTAGACGGCAGTCGGGTCGTCGGAGTGAGGAACGAGGGAAATGGTACAAGTGTTGCCGGTGTCCGGGTCGGTCAGGACGGGGGGGTCCGGCGGGGGGACAGCGGAGGCAAGGTATGTCGGGGCAGGGTTCGGGGGCGGGGCGGGGGACCGGGCCGCGGGCGGGGCGGGTGCAGGGCCGAGGCGGTGGCGGGCCTCAGGGAGGAGCTCAAAGATATCGATGAGAGAGTCGGCGTCGGGGAGGTTGCGGGCGATAAGGTTCGCCCAGAAGGGCTGCGTCGAGATGGCGTCCAGAACGCGGTCACGGAGCGAGAGACGATGCTGGTACATGTGGCCGAGTTGTTCCTGCAGGCGTTTGAGGAACTCCATCATCCGGCTGAAATGCTGCACGTCGGTCTCGGGGGGCTCGCGGGCAAAGCTGCGGATGGAGGTGCTCTGCCAGATAGTGCGAAGGAGGCTCATGCAGGTGGGCGTGGAGACTCGCTTCTGGATGAGGGTCCAAATCGTCATCTCGTCGGTAGCGGCATTGTCGTGGCACAGGGAGGTCAGGCTGTGGCGGGATGGGCCGAAAGAGGACGGGATGCAGGTCACCCGGTCGAGGGAGTACTCGCCGCCTTGGTGGTATCTCTTGGAGATGGATTCGTCGACGCACAAGGTGTCTGCAGCGGTCACGTGAGCAGCCCGATGTTGGTTGATGGCCGTCACGAATTCGTTCACCAAGGAGCACCGAAACTGCTCCGCCCCGGTGGCGCCGGCAGTTGGCGCGGCCGCCGGCTGTACGCTGAGCTTGAGGTTGTTTCACTGGTAATAAAACCGGTTTCACGGCATACCGGTCCGCACACCAAAGGCGGGAACAGGCATGTGCTTGGTGAGGGGACTTGTGGACCACAGGTCCGCTCGAGACCCGAACTCGAGGCGCGTCCCGAGTAGAAAGACGCCACAGAGCTTTACGATTTCTCCTGGCGACGTTGGCGGCCGCCCTCGCGCAGAGAGCTGGGAGGATGTGAAATCGGCTATCAGCGACAGCTCTTGTGGCGGGAACACAGCCAGAAAATATTCCAGTGGCGTGCGGCTACGCCAGTGGCCAACAGAGACCCCACCCTCCACAAGGACGTCCCCCGCAGGGGTCCTCACCGATCAGGTCCGTCTAGGAACAGGGCCACCAGTGGGCTGGAGGACGTCTTGGTCTCTCCACTCGAAACCATGTACCGTGACCGACGGTGCCACCCGGGGGGCCTCCGCCGCCCTTGGAGTCCCTGGCGCCGGCATCTCTACCAAAGAGGAGGTGGTGCCACCTGGAAAGGAGCCAGGTGCAGCCGACATGGCAGCTGTCTGGCCCGAAGGGATAGCCTGCGTCCCGGAGGTAGGGGAGAGCGCGGGTGACAACACATCAGCCCCCGCTGGTCGAGAGCCAGGGGCGAGCAGGCCAGTAGTTGGGCTACCCGTCGCCACCGCCTCTGCACTCGGCGGTAATGGAATGGCGGCAGAGGGAAGTGCGTCGGTTGGGGCTGGTCCAGGACGGCAGTTGAGCAGTCCCAGTCTCATGAAATAGGTCTTGTAAGGAACCTCAAACCGGGCCGTCACCCACGTGGTCCGGCAATTGGTGGCCGTCAGCACCCGCTCAACGGCTGTCACGGTCCCGGTAAGCATCTTTAGACCAGCAGCGCTGCCCTAAATCCGGGCGCACTCGGCCCCGGAGCGCACCACCTTGGCCTTGACGTGAATGGTTGCCCCGATCTCAAAGCGCGGATCCGGGGCCATCACGACGCGAGGTGCGGTGGGGTGGGGGGGAGGGAGGGGGCACAGAAGAATGGCACAAACGCCGTCAAAGAACCACTGTGCCTACCCGGGAGGAGAGCGCGCGTAAGCCCGGCACTGGAAACCCATAGAGTGGGGAAGAAGGACGGGGGAGGAGGCAGGTGAGACCTGACGCAGGAGCCCATGACACCTCCACGGACTCAGGGGCCGCATGCGAGCTCCTTCGGAGCGTGGGACCGTGCCTGACACCCAGCGGGGCGCCTTTGGGCGCTATTGCGTCCGGTGGGCTCGCCCGTTGGCGCCAAGGGATGCGGATGCCACGGATTCCGCAGGCCCAAAACGGTCCGACTCACTGACACCACATGCGGTGTTTTTTGTGCAAGGACATTGAAAAAGACGACCAAAAGCTGTCCCAAGGGTGAACAGACACTTCTGGGCCCATTTCTGTGGTCAAAAACAGTGTCCGGTGAGCAGGTTGCTCAGGAGAGACCATCAAAAATCTGGATCATTTGATCCGAACAGGATCATGTGATCCGGTTGGGGTATTATACACTAGAGGCAATGAATGTCTCACACGTCACAGGAGATCGCTGCGATGCTTTTTACATTGGTCACAAAGGACCATTGCATTGATATTTGCACTTCTTGCTGCTCCACACCCTTATGCTCGCCACCCGCCCGCTCCCCTGTCACCCCCACCGGCCGGTCGCGGTAGTGCCCACGCCACCCCCCCACCCGCCTTCGCCCGCCCGCCGCCACCGACGCCGCTCAACGTCCACTAACCCCCCGCCCTTGTTCATGGGGTACCGCCCATCTCCACCAAGGCCCCCTTTCTTACCTTCCGCCCGGATCGGTCACCGGCCGCCTTGCCCGCCCATCCATCCACCCCCCATACTCTCCACACAGTGTGACGCCCTCCTCCCCAATCGGCCCCCCCCATTTGTCCTCCCCCCCCCCACTCTCGGCCACCGGGGACTTCGTGTCCAGCCCAGGGACATTCTTCATCATCACAGTGCTTCGTACACGTCCGCTCGGCTGCCTACCTCGTGTCGGAATGTCATCTTGGCCGTATCGCTGAGCCACGTCCACACTCCCTGTCACGTCTTTCCTGTAGAGGATGTACCACGTCGCGCCGTGGTCCTCGGTGTGCCGCTCCAGCAGCAGTCCCGTCTTAGTTGTACCATCCTTCCGCCAGAGGGAGTTGCACAGCGCCGTCTTCGTTTCGGCACGCGATCATCCAAGCGATTTCCAACACTGGGTCGCACCTGTGGAGGCGCACTAGGCGTCCCGATACTCGCCCGGCCGTGCTCCTCAGACTGTCCATCTGCAATGCGGACATTGCGATGAGCTGGTGGAAAGCCCCCCACACAGCAATGTGATCAATGATCATCATGTCGTGGGCGCGCTTGCGCTTAGCGGTGCGCCGAGCTGGGAAGGCGGTGACAAGCATCATCAACATGGATGGCAAGCAGCCTTGCAGCGCACTCCCCAGGACCCACTTGTCCGTTGCCATCACCTCCTGGAGGGCCTCGAGGCCTCATACCGATGCCTTTGAGAGCGCGAGGTCTCTTTGAACAGCGTCGAGTTGCGCGGCGAGGTCGGCAGCGCGCTCCTTCCCCTCCTTCAGGGAGACTACACTTCGTAAAAGAGCCGCGTGGTTGGTGGAAGATGGAGCTCTCTTCGGCACCGAGGAACCGGCATCAGTCGATTGCGCTCCGTCAGTGGGCGCGGTGACGGTAAGAGAGGTGCATGCGCGCTCGGAGTAGACTGCGCCGCCGACACCGCCGCCGCCGCCGCCCCTGCCACCGCTGCCGTCGCTGTCGCCAAAGCTCCGAACGCCGCCGTAGTTTTCCCCGATACGGTCGCGGGCGCCCGCAGCCGCCGCTCCTCTGCTACCGACGTTTTCAGAATCCGCCCCCCCCCCCCCCCCCCCCCCCCCCCCCCCCCCCCCCCCGGCATAACCCGCACTGACCCCATCCCCTCCAACCTGTCCGCTTCCCCCCCTCGCAGGGAATGGCCGACGTCCATCCTGGCCAGCCCGAGGCTCCGCCCCGCTGCTCTGAAGCGTCGTCCGGCCGAGTCCTCCACCGTCACAGTCGGGTTCAGTCGGCGGGGGCAGCTATGTGGGAGCCGGTGGGTGCAATCTCGGAGTGAAGCGCTATCGAGGGCGTGGGATGCGGAAGTGAAGAGAACTTGGCGAGAGCTGTGACGCAGTGAGCAGGAGAAACCCCATGTGGTTGAAGTTACGGGCAGGGATAAGCAGGGTCATGGACGCAATGTGAACGCGTAGCACCCGCAGCGCGCCGACCCTCCAGCAGGGTGCGTGGCACTGCCAGGTACCACCAGGAAATTGCGTGCGGCTGACACACCCGGTTAACACAATTGTTTCCCGGCCTTCTGGCTACGAGGCCATGAGGTGGAGTGAGGTGATAGGCTTCCAGGACAGAAAAAAACAAGACAATGTAGAGAAAGAAAAGGCTCATCTTTTGAGCCTGGGGGTCCCTTTTTCTTTTGCAAGGAAGGTCTCCGTCCATGTCACTCTGTACGACAAAAAAACGGAAGAATACCCCTTTCCTGGCACTCTCGGCCAATCGGAAGGCTGTCTCACGAACCTGAAGACAGCCCTTAACTGGGGGTGCTAGTAGGCCGGCAGGGCGGCACTCAGTGCCGTGGGAGGGGCGTGCGGGGGGTAGGAAGTGCTGCCATTTGCCAATGATGGACGAGAAAGAACCAGCGACTCCCCTCCGTGCCTTCTGTCAGCAGGACCAATCGGCTTGGTTCACGTGTCAGGCGCGTGACGTCCTCAAAGCCCTTGCTGACCTCAGAGCCGCGCTCCTGCTTCTGCCCGTGTCACTATTTGGAACTGTGTCTTCCTCTGACGGTTCGCTCCCCCCCCCCTACCTCCTGGCCCTGGGGTGCGTCATGCACCCACACTCGCTTCCTCTCTCTCCCACTCCCCAAGCCACTTCCCTACTAACAGGCGTGGCCCAGGTCACCACCTCTGCGTGTCCCCGTCGCCACCGCAGCGCCGCGAGCGGCCACCGTCATCACCTTCCTGGTTCCCAGTGGCCACCGTCGCTGTCGGCCAGGGTCACTGCCTCCCCAAGTCCCCGAAGCGGGGATACGGCTGGTGCGACGTTAGCGAGATGGCTCGCAGACCTTGTCTACCTGGTGCCGCAGCCGGCGCTATTCTGGGCCTGCAGCTTTTTGGCCAGCGCCTGGCCACCACCGGAGTCAGCGTATTCCATCGATGGGCACAGAGGCTGCCGTTTGGTATGTTTGACGGCCATGGTAGCTGTTTGCCCGCCCCTGACCACCTTATATTTCACGGACTGGCGCGTTGCTGCTTCAAGGCCCTTTTCAAGGATGCACCCGAGAGCTGCGCCCGACTTTGAGCGCTTCATTGCAAGACGCGCTTTCTGCCGCCGGACTCCGCAGTGTAGCAGTATTGAGGCTGCTACGTTCCGGCATGCCCGAAGGCGGATTATCTAATAATCCAGACATTTAATGTTGGGATTTGGCTTGGAGACTAGGCCGATTGGGCCCGTGGCTTAGTGGTCAAGGTACCTGACTACTATTCCGGAAGTCGCGGGTTCGAGACGCTACCCTCCGATATCTACCTTTTCAAGAAATTCACGGCGGCTGACAGTGGTGGAGGCCCAATACTGTTACACTGGGCGCCGACGCGCTGCCACCGCCGGCGCGCGCATGTTCATCGAATGGGACGACGAGGAGGGGGTGGCCGCGATAGCCGCCGCCACCAGCTCGGAGGATGATGGCGATTTTGTCGGCGGCGGCAGTGGGGGACGAGGCGATTGCGTCGCGGGGCGGGGGGGAGGGCCGACGTTTGACCTATGCAGCAGAGGTCTTTTGAGTCTTCCTTTATCGTTTCTTTGCACTAGAGTCACCCGGGAAGCGTCCGCTTCACGTCTATCCGGAGAGGCAGTTGCTCCGCCTCAGTGATTCCCATGAGAATAGCAACAGTGTGCGTTTTTAGGTGCGACTAGGCCCGATTTCCCACGCAGATGCCCCAGAATCGCAGGTTCTGGTACCTCATCATTTGATGCGAAGTCGGGCATCATTTGATGCGATTTTGCGGTAGACTAGACACGAGGCTAGTTGGTCAAACCTGTAGTCGGCGGAGCTGTCGCGGCCGGCACCCGGTTCGGTATCACGATCGGGGGCCATGCCTTTCAGATATGCTGGTTGCAGGTCCGAACATTCGTTGAGTTCGATTCTCATCCGTTCCAGGAAAAGGTTCTTTTTATAAATTTGATGGCAACACAGACTGTAAGAGGTCTCTTACACAGATTCTTACATTCTATAAACCAATCAAAACACAGGGATGCTGGTCCAATGTGAACTTGTTCGAGGTCTCCTCTTCAATGTTAATTGAGGCTTCATTGAGGCTTCGTTGACTTGGGGTGGCAAGTCAGTACCTAAACGCAGCTCTGGATATTGATGTGCTCAACCTCTCCTTTTTGGTCGATCTCTTCTACTGTCTACAGTCGTTCCACAAAAGTTCCGGCACTCGGGCGGCATCAACAGTGACCGGGACATGTGACAAGTCGAAAATATTCCAATGAAAGCGAATCAACGTACACGGACCCACTCAAAAGTCCGAGAACCATCGGCGACAAGAGCTCGAGATGATCGATTCCAGGCAATACGTCGCAGTCGTACGACTGGGCGCGACAGCGGAGAAACGCCTGTCCAGAATTTTGCGACAATAAAAGCCCGGCCAAGGCCAGAAAAGGCACAAAATGGAAGGGCCTGTCTCCAGTGTTGCACCCGTGGCGGAGGAACTGACGGATCTCTCACACGTGGTGGGGACGATAGCTCACTGCCGAGAGCTCTTGCATCGATTGTTGCACCGGTCTCGGCTTGTCATTGGCCAGTCGAGATGACTGAGAACTCCTTCTAAAACGCATCATGCGTCTGCCAATGGCAGTGGTTGATCGGGTCACTCTTCATATGCGACGGTCAACAAGTGACCCGACATCTCACACGCTCAGAGAAGTATGTCAGGCAGGTGGAGCACTTCAATCGTGCCTTCTCGACCCTGGTTCCCAGGGTTCTCGAAAGAAGGCTCGAAACGCGCGACGCGTCGGCAGCACTTGACGCCAGACAGTCCTGGATGGGCCGGGAAACCTGCCAAATTGGTGAGGCAGCAGCTCGTTTCGTGCCAGAGACCAGCAGAGGTTGATCTCGTCGGCTCGGAGACAGATTCGACGTTGAGAGGCTGCGCTGGTAATTCCACCCCAGCGTGATTTGAGATCGCAGCAATATGTGTGCCAGTTCACATCCGTGAACGCCTACCGGAATCGGATTGCAGACTTTTTTGGTTTGGAATTGCAGAGCGGTGGTGGATTGCCAGCGAGAATATGTGACGAGTCCCAGGGTGATATTAAAACGTCGACGACCGGACGCTGTCGACGATCCGCATCTCGCCGCCCCCGCATCCCCCTCCCCCCCCCCCCCACCCCCCCCCCCCCCCCCCCCCCCCCCCCCCCCCCCCCCC
>ENA-ORXR01004639-ORXR01004639.1-marine-metagenome-genome-assembly--contig:-NODE-4639-length-11368-cov-11.589496_pt1 | contig 11368 bp, 5 predicted proteins | sample MGYA00237866_ERZ511479 | MGnify/ENA metagenome assembly ERZ511479 | reverse complement strand
GATTGAAGATTTTAACATGGTTTCCTTCCAGGCTGCTTTAATTTTCGTTGCAGAGTGAGAGACTGACACCGCGTCAACGTCCCGCCCGCAATGGGTTTGATGAGGCGACACTATTGTGCCGCTTGCATTGTGATTGGCGCCGTCACGACACCGGGGGCACTCTCTCCGCGCGCAATGCGAACGGATCTGCGAGCATTCAAAATATCGCCGGCGCTGAGTTTTTCCCAGCCATTAGCTTCCTTGCTCCACCGGAAGCCTTCGCGGCTATCCAGATCTAGATAGATAAATGAGAGGCGGCCGAAATGGACATAATTGCCGTCTTTGATTTCGTCACTGATGTCAGCAATATCTCCCGGCGTTCCGTCAATATTGAAGCCGTTCTCAAGACGCTCTTTCACATCCTTTGAAATGTTGCAGACAGACGATTCAATATCCTCGCGGCACGCCGCCAAGCGGCGGCCCGGTGTGTTTGGCTGTTTCATAGGGCTGTCGCCCGTATAGGCCGAGATCGTATAGCCGTAATTGGCCTCGATGTCATAAAGCATCATTGCACGGCGGAACAAATCCGCATCCAGAGTGTCATCATTGGCCAGTAAGCTGCGCAAGCGGTCCAAGCGGGCAAAGCGCTCTTCTTTACGGAACGGCAAATCGGACTCTATAACTTTTTCGATTTCCGCGACCATTTCGGTCACGATACCCCGGACGGAACTTTTGACACCGGGAACTGTTTCGATCTGCGCCTTCAAGCTATCCATCTTTTCTTTCTGACGGATCATCATAACTTCGCGTTGCTCTATCGCGATTTTGACATTCTGAATTTGATTCAACACGCCAACATATTCGTTGACCGCTGCGTCAGCATCTTGCGCCTGCGCAGCTGTCGACATCCCAAAAGGTGTGCTGACCAACAGGCCAAGACAAAGCGCAATACGGGCGGGTTTGAAATTTACCACTCACGTCCTCCAAATTCGTTCGCACACTTTTGCGGTGCGTATTCGATGCTCGCTTGAGCGAACCATTTCCTTAATCAAACATTACCCGGTATTGAGTGCAAGAGAATTTCGCGCAAAATATCCAGCTAGATCGATTTTATTTTGTTATAGAGTAACACAGGCGGCGTCTTTTGTCCACAGTCAAGGGCAAAACGATAAAAATTGTTGAAAATTCAACCCTTAGCCATGTTAAAATCAAAGGCTTACAGGATGCCCGGTAGAGTGGACATGGTTGGGGCGGCTGGGGTCGAACCAACGATCACGGGATCAAAACCCGATGCCTTACCACTTGGCTACGCCCCAATATGACGTGTCTATGCCAGACGTGAGCGGCCTCATAATAGGCGGAACCCGTCAACGCAACGGCTTTCAGTCAAAAAAAGGCAGAGTTGAGACTTTGATGTCAGCACCGCACGCCCCGTCATCATTGCCTAAACTGTGAAAAGCTGGAAATTGCCTCTTGCGGGCAATTCCTTATCGTTTAACAACAAATTGTAACTTACTTTCCCTGACGACTTTTGCACATGGGCTGTACAGACGCCTTATATTTGAGAATGGACCGAATCGTATGCGCCAGTTTTTCATTACAATGCTCGGGACGATTGCCGGAATTTTCGGCTTCTTTGTCGTGCTCTTTATTCTCTTCATGTTCTTTGGTCTTGTCGGAGCGCTCTCTTCAGTTGGTGAAAAGACACCCGATAAGGTTCTGACGCTGGACCTGCGGCAGCCTATGATCGATCATTCTATTGGCGAGAGCTTATTTGGTGACACGCCGAGCTCAGTCGTAGACACGGTCTACGCGCTCCACCGCGCGAAAGACGACAAGTCTGTGAAGGGCGTTTTCATCCGGGCCGAAAATTTCGGCATGGCCCCCGCCAGTGCGGAAGAACTCCGGCTTGCCCTGCTCGATTTTAAAACATCGGGCAAATTCGTGATCGCCCACGCCCAAGGATTTGAAGGCACATCCCTAATGTCATATCAGGCCGTTTCAGCCGCGGATGAGATCTGGATGCAGGACACAACGGGATTTGCTGTCTCGGGCATGCGCTCAGAATCAGAGTTTTATGGCGGCGTGATGGAGAAGCTAGATGCTGATCCTGAATTTTTCCAATTTCACGAATATAAGAATGCGGTGAATAGCTACACGGAAAAAGGCTTCACGCCCGAGCACCGCGAAGCCACGACCAGCTATCTGACATCTTTATATGACAATGCCGTGGCGCAGATCGCAACAGATCGCGGCATGACATCGCCGGGCATCACCCAAGTCCTCATGGCGTCCCCACATAGCGCGGAAGATGCGCTGGAAGCGGGTATGGTGGATAAGCTCGGCCAGCTCGAAGACGCCAAAGATTATGTGCGCAAGAAGGTGGGGAATGACAAAATCGCCTTTACCAGCGTGTCATCTTATGGCCCAGGCACGACCAGCGGTGACAGCACGATCGCCTTTATTGGCGGACAAGGAGCCGTTCTCCCCGGTCAATCTTCCGGCGGGTCAATCTTCTCTCCGGCCATTACCATGGGCGGGGATACAGTTTCAGCCGGGTTTGACGCAGCATTGAAAGACAAAAAGGTCAAAGCCATCGTCTTCCGCGTCTCCTCACCGGGCGGCAGCCCTGCAGCCTCTGACCAAATCTTGGCCGCAGCCGACCGCGCCCGCGACGCCGGCAAGCCTGTCGTAATCTCCATGGGTCAATATGCGGCCTCCGGCGGATATTACGTCTCGGCGCATGCGGATCACATTGTCGCCCTGCCCCAAACCATCACCGGTTCCATCGGTGTGTTCGGCGGCAAGATCGCATTGGAAGGCACGTTTGCCAAAGTCGGCTATAATATTGACGGCATCACCGTCGGTGGTGAGTTTGCCGGAGCCTACTCTCCGGACGCACCGTTCACCCCGACGCAAGCAGAAGCGTACCGCGGTCAGTTGCAAGACATATATGATGACTTCACAACCCGCGTCGCCAACGGCCGGGACTTACCGCTGGAGCGCGTTCAGGAAATCGCCAAGGGCCGCGTCTGGACAGGCGTTCAAGCCAAGGAGATCGGCCTCGTGGACGAGCTTGGCGGGATCATGACCGCCATTGATGCGGCCAAGAAGCTAGCCGAAATTGACGCTGATGAGGATGTGCGCATCAAAATCTTCCCGCGTCAGAAAACCATTGAGGAGCAGATCAGCGACCTCTTCGCAGGCTCGGCGCAAATGGCACAAGATGTTCAGACCTTGCAAGAAATTGCGGCGCTGCCGGAAGTCCAGGCCGCCCTACGCGCCAGAAACAGCGCTCGTATTGGACAAGAGATGAAGGCCGATATTCCTGAAGTGAAATAGCGCGAGCTGTTAAAAATAAGGCGGCCTTTGACTAGGTCGCCTATTATTTTTACTTATCTTCCTCGGGGACGAGGTCCTCGATGATCACATAGCCTGTTCTGCGTTTTACAAGATCGTTGCGGATGAGATATTGTCTTTTCCTCTCGACCTCTCTGAGCAAACGCGCCGTTCCGCAAGACATGTTTGAGGGGCAACTCGTCGTTGCACCGGAGGATCTTCTACCTTGGCCACCTGAGACATCAGCGACCATCGTGTCATATGTGTCAATTCGGAAGGGGTAAGATCTGGCGAGTTCAGTCTGAACGGCCTCATCCGCATGTTTGAGAAGATGGGCATTTAGGTCAACCTCCCAGTTTTGGAAGTAATAGGGTGCGGCCTCTTCGTAAATCTCAGATACGTTTCGCGTTTTCGCCCCCAGGTTAAACCCCCGCAAAGAGTTCACAAAATCTTCTGCATTCTGATTGAGTTGAGTCCAGACGTACTCACCCGTGTAAGCCCACTTCTGCAGTGAGGGGCTGCCGATATCCCCTTTAAAGAATCCATAGATGACGGAGTCATCATCCCAATTTTTGTAAACAATATTATTTCGGATATCAGACAGAGAGATATTCTGCCCCTTAACCTGGATGAAAGGCGCGTCATCGAGCTTATATTTCTCACCGTTCATTTTCAGCTTCATTCTCTCAGGGCGCTGAACCGGATAGTCGTCAGCAATTTTTTCTAAAACCGCGACGTTGTGGAGGTTAATCCAATAAGCCAATTGTTCGTTTTTCGGAAACTTGGTTACGTCGTATTGTGTGCCAATATCTTGTAGATCGAGACGGTAATCCGTAAGGCCCTGTTTATAGTCCTCCGAAATATATTCGAATGTAAAGCGCGCACCCTCCAGACGATACGCAGATTTATGTCCTCTGACAAACCGGGAGCCGACATCGGCTTGAACTCTGCGGGCGCGCATTCGTGTCGACGGACCGAAATCTAAAACAACCTGACTTAAAGCGTCATTTAAAATCGAATAATCAAAGGTCGACTTTTTGACGGGATTCGGTGTGAAAACACTAAAGTCCGCGATTGGCATTGTTTGAGCCTGAGCCGACGGGACAAGAAAACTATCTGCCGACACACACGGCTGAAAGGCCAAAGCCCCGCTGGTAATCGCTAAACAGATTATTGTCTTCGGGTTAATCACACAGGGCCTGTATCATTTACGATACGGGAAAAAAAGTGAAGCAATATCCGGCAAACAGATATTCCACCTTATTCCACCGGGTCTTGTTTATCTTCCTCGGGGACGAGATCTTCGATGATCACATAACCTTTTTTACGGCCGATAACATCACGGCGGATAAGATATTCTCTCTTCTTCCGAACTTCATTTAACAGTCGCTGCGTTTCAAAGGAAAGGCCGTCATTACCAGTAGGTGCGCCGGAAGAGCCAAGACGCTCGCCGCCCGATAAATCAGCGATCATTGTATCATATGTATCAATACGGAATGGATAGGGCTTGGCGAGATCTGCAGCAGCCTCTTCGCCTGCATATTTGGCCAGATGAGCATTCAGATCGACGTCCCAATTTTGGAAATAGTAGGGAGCGGCTTCTTCGTAGACCGCAGACACATTCCGGGTTTTCGACCCAAGGTTAAATCCCCGCAAAGAATTCACGAAATCATCCGCATTTTGGCTAAGCATAAGCGTCACATCGCCGCCCGTATAGGCGTAAGGCGACAGAGATGGACTGCCAATATCACCGCGAAAAAATCCGTAAATGACGGAGGGATCTTTCCAGTTTTTATAGACGATATTTTTGCGAATATCCGACAGTGAAATATACTGCCCCATAACTTGCAGGAAAGGCGCATCGTCCAATTTATATTTCGTCCCGCCCACCTTGAGCTTTATTCTCTCCGGGCGATCAACAGGATAATTTTCGGCTATTTTTTCTAAAACAGCGACGTTGTGAAGATTTATCCAATAGGCCAATTGCTCGTCTTTTGGAAACTTCGTAATATCATGATCATTGGCAAGGTTTTGCAAATCCAGACGGTAATCTGAAAGGCTCTGTCTGTAATCATCCGTAATGAATTCAAATGTAAAGCGGGACCCTTCCAAGCGGTAAGCGGATTTATGTCCCTTCACAAAACGAGACCCGACTCCGGCGCGAACGCGCCCGGCCCGCAGGCGTGTAGAGGGCCCAAAGTCTAAAACCACCTGTTCCAAGGCTTCATTCCAGATCGAATAATCAAACCTCGACTTGTTGACAGGGTTGGGCCTGTAAATATCAAAATTTGCGGAGGTCGTTGCTTGGGCCGCAGCGACCGGAACGAACGCGCCCTCTGAATTGAGGGCGGGCTGTAAGACCAACGCTCCGCCAAAAATGAGTGAGCCGGCAAGAACTCGCGTTTTTATTAGGCGTGGGGGAATAGATAAACTTTGTCGCGCAAAGGAAAACATAGAGACCTTGAAAATAAAGGGCTGGGAAAATAAAGGGCTGGCCAGAAAGGCCAGCCCTATTGATGGATTCTAAACGTTTCCGCTAAGCCCTAGAGCCCGCCGGGACCGCAATCCGTCTTCAAATAATCGAGGATTGCTGTCATATATTCGAGGTTGTGCTCATACCGATGGGTGTAGAGGAAATGGTCTGCTTTCTTAAGCGGCAAGAACGTCATTTGATCCGCTTTACCGGCTTTTTTCAAAGCTTTCTTATACTTCTCATAGTGCTTGAAGAGGACTCGGCGATCCCACTCACCATGGATCAAAAGCATCGGCACATTGACCTTGTCGACTTCGTTCATTGGGTTAATGCCCACTTTACCGCCACGTTGAGCGGAGAACTCATCAAAATACTTAAACGTCGTATTCTTGCGTCCGTTATAAGACATCAACGGATCAGCAACGAAGGCCCCCGGGATTGTACACTGATAGATTTGATCTTCGCGTGACGCTGCAACCAGAGCCGCATAACCGCCATAAGACCATCCGAACATCGCCACGCGCTCCGGATCGACTTCGCCTTTGGAAATGAGATATTTGGCCCCATCATCTTTGTCGTCATTCATCGCGAGGCCATGTTGGTGCCACGTTTTGATGAAATGGTTCCAACCATGTCCTTCGGAGCCTCGATACTGAGGCTGAATAACCATATAGCCATTATTGGCTAACATCTGGCTCCATTCATCATAAACGATAGTTTCCTGAACATATGGACCACCATGAGGCAGCACAACGAGCGGGAATGGACCTGACCCTTTAGGCCTCGTCACATATGCCGGGATCATTAATCCATCGCGCGCGGGATATTTAATATATTCTACGTTCGAGTAATCTTGGGGCTTTAAGAGCGGGTTTGTCGACCCAAGTTTTTGCAGCTTCCCGCGATTGATTAGATAATGCGTGCCGGAGTCTGATGGCCCGACATTATATACGGTCATCACATTGCCGTCACGAGAGCGGCTTGTAATTGAAAGCTGGAAAGCATTTTTAATACTAGGACGAATTTTATCGTAGAGGGCCTTCTCGGACTGAGAGAAGAAATGACGGTTAATCTTGTCACCACCATAAACGACGCCTTTCAATTCATCGTCTCCAGCGAAACCGTTCCCGAAAAATCCACCTAATATATCGACATCGGGTCTTCCGTAAACTTTGCTGCCATATTTTAGAGTATTTGTATCATACTCCCAGAGTGCAATCTTATCCTCGCCATTAGCCCGCGCTGTCACATAGATAACGCCGGGTTTACCCGGAACGTCTGAGACGTAATTGAAATCAGTTCGATCAAAATCCTCTGCGCTTAATCGTGATATTTCTCTCCATTCTGTGTCAGTTGGTGACCTGTAATAGGTCATAATTTCGTCAGAAGCCGCATCAAAGCCGGAGGTAAGTCGAGGCTTCCCATCTATATCAAATGACGCCTGCGGGTATTTCCCGCCCCCACGATAGACGAGGCTTTTTGCCCCGGTATCAATATTATATTTATAGTATGAGCTCGGTCTGAATGCCGCAAATGGGTCATCGGACCCGGCGACACTAGGGCCATTAGATTCAGCAATCAGAATTTCGCGAGGCTCTTTCGGGAGCAACCCGGCGAGTTCAAAAACACCTTTATCGGTATCGAAGGTCTCAAATTCTTTCGTATTTACGTTATAGGCATAATTCCTGTAACGACGGACATCGCGTTCCGGGCCTTTGACAGACTTATTGATGACCTGCATGGCTTGTCCGGTGAATACATCATCACTGACCCATGTACCGCCGCCCAAAAACTCCATCGGTTTCGCATTAATACGGATGGGCTTTTCGGCTAAGTTCCCAACGTTATAGACTTCGATAATCGGGTCGCCATCTTTCGAATTGATGCGCTGCACAACCATGTGCTTCCCATCAGGAGACACACTGACCCCGCTCACAGCGGACCTTACAGCCCAATAGTCCATTGGAACCGGTGTGCCGGCCGTATAGCCGTTGGCAGCCGTTGATTGCGCGTTCGCAATACCGGCAAAGCCCAGGGCCAAGCTTGCAGAGAGTAAAAGACTAAAAATTTTCATGAGTTCACCTGCCTATTTCAAGTTGTTAATTTGACATTAAAAAAACTTCTGGCGAGACGCCAGAAGTTTAATGTAATTTTTTAGTAACGCTTATGTTACCTTAGAACGTCTTGCGAACCCTCACAAAATACTCACGTCCATTCAGATCATAACCGTTACCCACCGGAACGTTGTTGATTGAGAAGACTTCACGTCCACTGACCAGTGGCGGAGCCTTGTCAAAGACATTGTTCACACCGACCAGGATATTCCAATCATCCCCGCGGTAAGAGGCTGACACATTGTGCAGGAAATAGCTGTCTGCAGAGGAGACAGTCCGGCAATTCTCATCACCAAAGTCCGGTCCCAAACATGTCACAACCGCACCAGCGCCGTTAAATGTGTTCACATCATCATAGGCATTTGTGAAACCATCGACAGCCAACAAGCGATTGTTTGCATCCGGGTCAATAGGTCTATCGACCTCTTCCGGAGCTGCAACACTGTCGATAAAGCGAGTGGTCCAAGCCGCTGACCAGCGATCTTGATTGAAACCGGTCGTCGCAGAGCCTGTCCACTCCGGCACACCAAACTCACCAACGCGCTCATCAAACTCCACATCACCATCCGCATTGATCAGCGATGAATTACGCTCCAAATACTGAGAAATTTGTGTCCGAGCAAACACGTCCCAACTCTTACCCATCAAAGCGATATCGCTTTTGTCGAAACGGAAGTTGTAGTCAATAAACTCGGCGTGGTCGTTATTCAAGTTTAAGAACGGGGTTGCGATCAAATCAATGTCACCGCTCGCACCGCGATCGAATAAGCCACAGAAGCGAGATTGAAGATTTGCTTCACCCGAATAGCAAGAGCTGGTGACAAACCCGGACCCGACACCGAAGATAGTATCGTCAACGTCAAGATTGAAATATGTCACACCGAATGTTGCATCAAAGCTATCGAAGAAAGGCTGCTCGAATGAGCCACCCAGCGTATAGCTGGTAGACGTCTCAGGATCGAGGCTTTCGAACCCAGGGACACCGCCATTCGCAACACCACCGCTCAAAATTTCGACAGAATAATTCGGGAAGTTTGGACGATAAGATGTTGGATCAACACCATCGGCCACACAATTGTCTAGTACGCGTTGCGTACGTGGATCTTGCGATGCGTCATACGTGCCCGTACCGCCGCCAATGCCGCCGGCTTGGAACGCAGCTTCCGGAACAGCACAAATATCGAAGAAATTGTTGTTGAAGGCAGACTGTGCCCGCAGGAACAATTCCCGAGTATTAGGCGCACGGAAAGATGTGCCATAGGTTGCCCGAAGAAGAAGACTGTCGATCGGACGCCAGCCACCCTTAATAGAGTATGTATAATTCGTTCCGTAGAATTCATTATCCGTAACACGGCCCGCAAGATCGATATTTAGCTCTCTGAGGCCGGTTTTACCCGTACCCAACGGAAGGCTAAGTTCACCGAAAAGCTCTTTATTGGTTACATCACCGACAGCACCGCCGTCAGAGAAGAACGCGAATAAGAGCCCATCTCGAGCAACCCGATTAGGTTCAGAGTCGATTGAATCTTCACGATATTCGGCGCCAAGCAAAATACTGGCTTCACCGCCCGGAAGTTCAAAAAGATCACCCTGCACAGTGCCTTGCACGACGAGCTGACCAATACGCGTGTCAAACCTTCGGTCCCCAAAGAGGTAATCACGCTCTGCAGCCGTTGCAAAATCACCTCCGGCGGCAGACGAATAAAGACTTGGCGCAAACAGGTTCACGGGTACGCATCCACCCCCGACTTCAGGCCCGTAAGACGCCGCGTTTTCACAAGGCGCGTTCAGAAGAGCCCCGGTATTCGGGTCAATTCCAAGAGATAGGTTCAACCGATCCTCGAGAACACCTGTTCGAAGGGATTCACCAATAGAGTATGAATATTGAGCTGAAACGTCATATGACCAGTCATTCAAAGGCCCGGAATTGATGAACGGAAGATCACCCGTGAGTCCCGCCACAATACGAGATTGCTGCAGGTTTACCTCTGTGACGTTTCGATCACCCAAAATCCCAATAACTGGCTGCGCAGTCAGGCTTACGCCTGTTGGCTGATTAAGTCCAAAATTCTGCGGAGTACAAGCTGCGAACGGCAATCCAAAGCAGTTCGTCGTGCCGAATGGGTTTTGATCGGAGTTCAAGAACGTCGCAAAGTTTGCTTGATAGGTTGGGTTTGCCAGAACGGCATTATAGGCTGCACCACAATCATTGTTCGCAATGTTACAAGGGTTGAACGGGTTATTTGCAGGCACAACAGGGAAAAGTTGTGGCTGCCCACTCACGGCCTCGATATCACGATTAACGTAGAGCGCTTCAAAATACGCCGTGTTGTTCATATCACCTTCAAAGGTGTATTCACCATTCATAAAGGCTGAAAATTGCTTTTGCTCGTTCACAATCTGCTGAATTTGAGACTGCTGACCATTTGGCGAGAAATCCGGAAAATCGACATCACGAATACCGTCACCATTGCCGTCAATCGGAACAGAGAAGAGTGAGGATTCAGAGAACCCAATACCTGTGTTATTAATCTCCGGCTGGAAGTAGATAGACCCAAATCCGCCTGCAATGAAGCGCTGTGTCAATCTGGACGGCACACAAGGTCCCGGGCTTGATGACAGACCCAGCAGATTATCCAAACGAGTGTTTGAAATATCATCTCTGCGTAGCTCTCCGCTCTCTGTGATTTCGAGGTTTGTGTTACATCCCAATCCGTCATTCGACAGGAAGTCTCTATCTGAAGCAGACCATGCGTCTTGGAAATTATATTCGACGGCACCGCCGATGAAACCACGATCTATGTTCTTACCATAACGCGCACCGATAAAGTAATCCTGACCCGCGCCTTGTTCAGGCGTATCTGCAAAAGCTTCAAGCTCCAGACCGTCATAGTCATTCTTTAGGATGACGTTAACAACACCCGCAATCGCATCGGAACCGTAAACTGCTGACGCGCCGTCCAAAAGAAGATCAACACGGTCAATCATTGTATTCGGGATCAAGTTGATTGACGGCTGAGTTGGAGAGCCTTCCGCGCCTGACGGCCCAATACGACGGCCGTTTACAAGAACAAGTGTCCGGTCAGCACCTAGAGCGCGGAGGTTAACGGTCTCGGAGCCCGGTCCGTTATCCAAAACGAACCCTTGGAAGGTTGAGTCAATTTGTTGACCTGATGCCGCAGCGTTAGTCTGAAGAATCTCAACAGCGCTAAACAAGCCCTCTTGTGCCGCGTTATCAGCTGTAATGACCTGAATAGGCGCCGTGGAAGAGAATGTATCACGTTTCAGGCGGGAGCCTGTAACGACAACCGTGTCAGCTTCATCATCAGCGTCGACAACCTCTTCGTCGATCAAATCAACGATCAGATCTTCATCTGGTGTTGTATCCTGCGCATATGCAGGTGCGGCGAAACCGGCTGTTGCCAGTCCTGCAATCATAGTCGATTGCAATAGATACTTTTTT
>ENA-ORXR01004638-ORXR01004638.1-marine-metagenome-genome-assembly--contig:-NODE-4638-length-11369-cov-2.613797_pt1 | contig 11369 bp, 12 predicted proteins | sample MGYA00237866_ERZ511479 | MGnify/ENA metagenome assembly ERZ511479 | reverse complement strand
TTGAGCGCCACCGTACCGTTGGGGTGCAGACCGCCACAGCTGTCCGCGCTGATCCGCTGACCCGTTGCATTGGTCCCTGCCTGCTTCTCGGCCACTTCGGTGTCGAACTCCCCGGCGCCCGCGTTATCAGTTGCGGCGTCATCAATTGCGGCATCATCGAGTACGGCGTCGCTGCTGCTGGAGCAGGCCGAGGCAAACAGGACAACGATCAGAAGACTCAGAGCGACAAGGGCGCTGGGATTGCGGCGTGGGACACGGTGCTGCATGTCACCAGTTTGCCAACTGGCCCGGCCCCACCGACGTCGCGCCGATGCGGCTGATCGGTCTGGATCAGGCGGTGTATGCCCCATCAATGGTGAATTCGTGGCCATTGCAGTATTCGGAGTCATCACTGGCGAGATAACGCACAAGCCGCCCCACTTCTTCCGCTTCAGCAAATCGACCCATGGGAATCTGCTGCTTCATCTGGTCGGCGGCGCCGGCAAATTCCTGCAACATCGCGGTGTCAATGAGCCCGGGGTGCACCGAGTTGACCCGGACACCGTGCGGTGCGAGATCCTGGGCTGCGCTCTTGGTCATGCCGCGAACTGCCCACTTGGTGGCCGAGTAGGCGAACGCAACATGAGCGCCGCGCAAACCCGCAATCGACGAGATGTTGACGATGCTGCCGCTCCCCTGTTCCTTCATGACCGGAGCAACGGCTCGCAAACCGTAGAAGACGCCCGTCTGGTTGATGGCGATCATCTTGTCCCAGTCCTCATCGGTGGTCGCCTCAAGCGGTTTCACGATGAAAATGCCTGCGTTGTTGACGAGCACATCGATGCGACCGTGCTGCTGCATCACGTCGGCGACCACGGCGTCCCAGCCCTCGCGGTCAGTCACATCATGGTGCATGTATGTGACCTCATCACCCAGACGGTCAGCTGTTGCTTTGCCTTCATCATCGAGAACATCGGTGATGATCACCGTGGCTCCTGCCTCCACAAAGAGCGCAGCCTCTGCTGCGCCCTGCCCGCGTGCGCCGCCGGTGATCAACGCAATTTTCCCGTCAAGTCTGTTCATGCTCCGAAAACTTAGCTGCTGAAAACTCAGCTGCTGAAAACTCGAGCTCGGAAAGCTGCCAGGGCCGCAACACTCCGACTCACCTGTACCTGGCCTACAGCGAGGCGATGAACTCCGCAATCTGAGGTGTCCATGCTTCAACCTCAGCCCAGGTCGATGCAACGCCAAGCTGCGCGTTTGGAATGAGAGAGGCAACCTCTTCGGCCGCTTCGACCGGATGCACCGTGTCGCCTGTCCATGCAAGCACCAGAGTGGGAACGTCGATTGAGATCAACCGGTCACGACTCGGGTAGTTCGCTCCCGCCGTGCCCCGCAGAACTGCACCAAGACGCGCTGGGTCATCGGCCACGACAAACTCGCGCATCAGGGCCACGATGTCGGGGCGTTCCAACAACGGATCGGGAACTCGACGGCCATCGGTGCGAGCAAGTAGCGCTTCAGGCCCCTCGTCCTCCACCAGGTCGGCAAGCTCGAGGTACATGGCGTTGAGGCCGTCGCGCTGTTCCCATGCGGTGGGTAGCTGAACGAGGACGAGGGCATCAATGCGGTCCTCGGCCTGCACCGCAGCCCACAAACCGGTGACCGCCCCAAGGGAGGCTCCGGCTGCCACGTAGCGGTCAACACCAAGTGACTGGGTGAGCACCAGCTGATCTCGGGCAAGCGCATCCCAGTGGTAGTCATCCGGGCCGGTCGTGACTTCGGATTCCCCGTGACCGACCCCGCGACATGGTCCGTAGGATTCATGTGTGACTGCATCTCCCAACCCTCCTCCGAACGGCCCGCTGACGTTGCTCTTCCTACACGCGCACCCAGATGACGAGTCAATTCTGAGCGGCGCTTCCATTGCCAAAGCCACCAGCCTCGGACACAAAGTGATCGTTGCATTCGCCACCCGCGGTGATGCCGGGGAAACCAAACAGGATCTCGGTGGCATCACGCTGGGCGAACGACGCGAGCAGGAAGCCCAGGCTGCGTGTCTCGCGTTGAAGGTTTCAGAGGCAATCTTCCTGGGCTACGACGACTCCGGCATGGCCGACACCGAAACCACTGCCAACCCGTCGGCGTTCTGCAACACGGACCTTGACGGCTTCGCCATGCGACTGACTGCCGTGCTCGACGGGCAGAACATCGACGCCGTCATCGGCTACGACAGCAACGGCACCTACGGCCACCCCGATCACATCAAGATTCATGAAGCCGCCCATCGAGTTGCGCCCAGCCTCGGCGCCGACTGGGTACTTGAGGTGACCTACAACCGGGACTACCTGGCCAGCCTTGAAGAGAGTCCCTACGGCGACGCGATCGACGAGAACTTTGCAACCGCAGCGGCTGACGTCACCCACTTCGTTGAGGGACCGGAATGGTTCGAAGCCAAGGTCGAAGCACTGAAACATCACACCAGCCAGACTCCCGACGACTGGGACCCCGACGACAAACAACAGACCATTGGCTTCGCAAAGGCGTTCGGCACCGAGTGGTTCAGCGCCTTTCCCATCACGGATACGGCCAACCCGGCCGACCTTGCCGGATGGCTTGAACCCAAAGACCGATGGTCCGGCGCACCTCCTGTACCTGACTGACACTGACCCCATCTGACACTGGCCCCAACTGACACTGGCCCCAACTGACACTGACCCCAAAGCAAGACCCTGCACGCGTTCGCACCACTCAGCTGATCGTTGCGTCGTGATGATCGCCAAGCCCAACGTCGCGTAGAGTCGGACACATGGGCATCTACCGGGACCAACTCCTCCCCCGCGTCATTGACAAGGCACTGAACAACGAAGGCGTCGAGCGGTGGCGCACCCAATGCGTTGCCGGTCTCACGGGCGTGGTTGTCGAACCCGGGTTCGGTTCCGGGCTCAACGTTGCGCTGTACCCGCCAGAGGTCACGAAGGTGTTCGCCATCGACCCGGCCGAGGTTGGCGAAAAACTCGCAGCGGATCGACTGGCCGAGAGCGACGTCACCGTGGACTTCGTTGGGCTTGACGGGCAGGATCTCCCGCTTGAAGACAACTCCTGCGACAGCGCTCTCCTCACGTTCACCCTCTGCACCATCCCAGATGCGAGCACGGCGTTGGCCGAGCTTCGTCGCGTGGTCAAACCGGGTGGCCGCCTCCACTTTCTGGAACACGGACTCTCCCGGGACGCATCGATTGCAACCTGGCAGAAACGGATTGAACCGATGCAGAAGCTGGTGTTCGACGGCTGCCACCTCACTCGCCCCATCCCAGACCTCATCACCGACGCCGGCTTTGAGATGGACTGGGTGGAGCAGCGCTACGCCGACGGCCCCAAACCCTGGTCCTGGTTCTACGTCGGCCAGGCAATCAACCCCGCCTAACGGCTGGTTGAAGGGTGCTGGGGTTCGTGTGCGAGCATGGGCCATGAGCACGACAGCGTCGGAAGAGGAAACGTCGTCCCTGACGGGGATCATGTCCGAACATGAGCAACTCATGTGGGACATGGAGAAGGATCCGTGGCTCAACCCAAACGGAACCGGCCTTGTACTCCTCGACAAACCCGTCGACATGGAGCACTTCACCGCTCGCATCCGCCACGCCGTGGCTCAGGAACCCGCTCTCACGCAGCGCGTGAAAGAAGCGTCCACACCGCTTGGCCGGCACAGCTGGGCGCCTGACGCCGACTTTGATCTGGACCGTCATCTGCATCACCGCACCCTGGAAGCGCCAGGATCAGAGCGTCAACTGTTGGACCTCGCAACGGAGCTGTACAACGAGCCGCTCGATCGGAACCATGCACTGTGGCGTTTTGTGGTGATCGATGGCCTGGAATCTGGTCAGGGGGCTCTGTGGCTGTACACCCACCATGCCCTGACCGATGGCATCGGCCAGGTGGAGATGTCGTCGCACTACTACGCACTCTCCCCTGACGAACCAATGATGGAGCCGGTGGATCTTGACGCCGTGGTTGCGGCACGGGTGCAAGCCCATGGCCCAACCGGGTCAGGGCCAGTGCTCCTGCGCGAGGCAAAGCGGGCGGCAGGCGAGATCCTCGAAGACGCACGCGAGGTCGCCGCCGAGGTGATGATGTGGGGCGCTGACCCCAGACGCATCTCGGACCGTCTGCGCGACCTTCAGTCGGCACTGAGGAGCACGGCCAACCAGCTGACGGGTTCAGACGGACGTCCAGCACGTGGGTCTGAATTGTGGAAACACCGGTCCGCGCAACGTCACCTTGAGTACGCGTCCGTCGACCTCGCCTCACTCAAGGCGTCGGCCAGGTCCCACGGCGGGTCCATCAACGATGGCTTTGTGGCCGTCATGCTCGAAGCAACATCGGAGTATCACGAACTCAACGACGCGTCTCTTGACCAGGTCCGCGCTTCGTTTGTTCTCAGCACGCGCAAGGAGGACACGGGTCTCAGTAACGACTTCACGCCCGTCGTTGTCGCATTCTCCGGCGGCTCGCTGCCGTGGGCTGAGCGCATAGGCGAAGTCACCTCGCGCATTCGGGTGGCGCGTGAAGACGCAATTGCCACTGGCGGCGTCAGCGCCATGGCCGGTGCGGCCAGCTCCATGCCCGGGTCAGTCATAACCAGGTTGGCCCGGGCCCACTCGGCGAGCATCGACTTTGCGACGTCGAATATTCGCGGTGTGCCTTTCCCGTTGTATGTGTCAGACAGTCGGGTTGAACGAGTCATCACCCAGGGACCGCTCGCTGGCACGCCATGCAACGCCACAGCGATGTCTACGGATGGCTCATTCGATGTCGGCCTGTTCACCGACCCCGCCGCCATCACCGATCCCGCGCTGTTTCGCGAGTGCGTGCAGCGGGCTTTTGATTCGCTTGTTGCGACGGGCTGACTATCGCGACGCGAGAGGCTGTGGCTCGGGCACAACCCAGTCGTTCGGCATGGCGTTGAAATCGAAGAACGGAGCCTCGTCACCGGCCGCCACCGCGTCCTCAATCTGGTCATAGAAACCCTTGCCGGTTTCTTCGGCGAACGTGATCGCCACGTCGTTGTCGGCGTCAAGATCGGGCCGCTGGACGTACTCAGGGAACGACGCGGTGGCCGCATCACCTTCCTCGTACCCTCGGGCGAACATCTGCTTGAGAATTCCGAATCCGTCGTGCCGAACCAGGGTTTCACCGCGGGGCGTTCCGCCCATGGACTTGAGTCGGCTGGTGAATGCCTCGAGATCGTGCGTGTCGTAAGCAATGTGTTGACAGGAGTGGTCGCCGTGGACGTCGACGAACTTCGTCACCTGGGACTTTTGACTCCGATCAATTCCTTCGATGAGTGCAATGCCGAACTCGCCGTAGTCGATACACCAGATTTTCATGCTCGACTCTTTATCGCCAGGGCGTACGTCGTCAATGCGGTTGATGAGTCGACCGCCCTCCACTTCGATGTGGAACCAGGCCCACCGCTCGATCATGCCTTGAGCGCAGGCGTACGTGACATGGTCAATCTTCTTGAGGTGCGTCATAGTACCAGTAGAGCGATTGGCCCAGTCTCTTGCAACGGTGTTGAGCGATATGCTGCGAATACCTGTCTATTATCTGCCGTACGCGTTATTTGCGGGAAGAAGGGGCCGATTCGTTGAGCAATCTGCGTGCCGAACTGACCGATACTGATCGCAGCCTTGTCGCTGCCCTGGTGCGCGATCCACGCGCCGGAGTCACCGCGTTGGCGAGAATCACCGGTCTGGCTCGCAATACCGTCGCTGCGCGTTTGCAGCGGATGGAAGACGCCGGCGTGATCACTGGCTACGGCCCGGAGATCAACCCTCGGCGGGCTGGGTTCGACGTACTTGCGTTCAGCACGATCACCATTTCCCAGGGTGCGCACAACAAGACCATCACTGCTCTCGCGAAGATCCCCGAGATCGTCGAGATCCACACCACCACCGGCGCAGGTGATCTCCTCGTGAAGGTCCTCGCCCGAACCAACGATGATCTTCATGACATCCTGCAGCGTCTCACGGCGCTTGCATCGGTGGTTCGATTCGATACACAGCTCGCTCTCCACACCACCCCCACCGGCTCGGTCGCGAGCCTCGTCGCCGAAGGCTGATCAGCATCAGGGCCGGAGGCTGATCAGCATCAGGGCCGGAGGCTGACCAGCACTACCGCCGGAGGCTGATGTCTGGTCCCGTTTCGCGTGCCATTATGGGTCATGCTTTCCGTACACATCATGTATCCAAAGACCGACGACTCAACCTTCGACATGGACTACTACACGTCCACCCACATGCCAATGCTCGCTGCCGCGCTGGGCGATGCCTGCCTCAGCTGGGGTGCCAGCACCTCGATGGGCAAGGACTACGAGGCCGTCGGTTGGGCAATCGTCGAAAGCAAAGAAGCTTTCGACGCCGCCATGGCTGAGCAGGGCGCTGCAATCATGGGCGACGTACCGAATTACACCAACGTCGCTCCGGCGATGGTGCTGGGCACGGTCGCCCACAGCTGAGTCAGACGCCGCTGGCTCCGACCTGCACTTCGACCTCGAACTCGAGGAGCGTCGCGCCCATACTCACGGGTGGCGGCGATGCTTCACCTTCGGGCTGGGCGTGCGCGTTGCGCGCGCCGTCGCCGTCGCGCCAGGCGTCATAGGACGCCTGATCCGCCCACCGGGTGTACACGAACCAGCGTGATTCCGTCTCCGCCGTGGGACGGAGGAGTTCGAACCCTTCGAAGCCTGCGACCTCAGCAAGGCTGGACATACGAGCGGTGAACCGCTTGACGATCTCATCGCCGGCCTGCGGCGCAATGTTCAGGGCATTGATCTTCACAACAGTCATACCCCCTGTCTATCTGCGCTGCGGTCTTGTCGCAGCGCGTCGACAGGTAGTCGGGCACCATCGGGTGTTTACGGACGGAGTTCATTTGTGAACTTCTTACCCAGACAGCTGGTCCGGTCTCCACACAAGTGCGTACTGTGGCGCCAGATTAATCTCTGGAGGGGGAGGCGATCAATGTCCGCAGCACCGCTGTCCGCACTGTTGGATGAGTACGAGGTTGCTCAGACGTGGAGTGCAGCCCTTACCGACGGCCTGACCGAGGACCAGGTGCAGTGGCGTCCAGATGAGAACAGCAGCGCCATTGCGTGGCATCTCGGACATCAGGGCGCCGTGAACCACTTCATGGTCCGAAATCTCACTGCCGCGGAAGTCTCGTTCAACCGTGGCTTCGATGCGATCTTTGATTCCGCCACGCCTGAGCCTGGGCGCGGCGAACTCCCGTCGGTGGAAGCGATCATGGCGTACCGGGCCTCGATTGCGCAGAGCACGAAGCGGACCATCGAGATGATTGCCAGCGGGAACGTTGGTGCTCCGAATCAGCTGCCGGTCATCGCGAACGCGATGATCAAGTCGATCATCAACCACGAGTACCAACACGCGAAGTGGATTGGCGAGGTCCGCGACACCTTCCTTGGCACGCCGGCACCTGAGCCTGCCAGCTCGAACCTTGCCCAAATCGACGGCTACTGGATGGTGCGGTAGCCCGGACACAGGGTGCGGTAGCCCGGACACAGGGTGCGGTAGCCCTCGACTGACCGTCACGATGTGGCCGATACGGTCCTCAGGGTGATGACGAGTGAGCTGAGCGCTTTCGGGCCCGACTTCCCTTTCGACTTCGAAGCATGGGTTCAGCACCCAGACGGCCTTGGCGCTGTACCGGCCGAGCACTATGGCCGCGAAGTTGCGATTGTCGGCGCGGGTATCGCTGGAATCGTGGCCGCGTATGAACTCATGCGCATCGGCCTGCGGCCCGTCATCTTTGAGGTTGACCGCATCGGCGGGCGGCTGCGTTCTGAGCCGTTCAGCGCTGCGCCACACATTGTGGCCGAGCTTGGCGGTATGCGATTCCCGCGAAGCGCCACCGCGCTGTGGCACTACATCGATGCCATGGGACTCGATGGCGCTCCCTTCCCCAACCCGCTCACCGAGTTCGCTCCCACGACTGTCGTTGACCTTGAGGGCTCCACCCACTTCGCCAACAGTCTGGACGATCTGCCCAACGAGTTTCATGAAGTGGCACACGCGTGGTCGCAGACCCTGGAAGAGTGCGCTCAGCTCAGCGAGGTGCAGGACGCCATGCGTCGCAAAGATGCTGCCGCCGTCAAAGAGATCTGGAATCGACTGGTGGTCGAATGGGACGATCGCACCTTCTACGATTTTCTCGCCACGTCCCCCGCGTTCTCGAAGCTGAGCTATCGCCACCGGGAGATCTTCGGCCAGGTCGGCTTCGGCACCGGTGGTTGGGACTCGGACTTTCCGAACTCAATGCTGGAGATCCTTCGCGTTGTGATGTGCGGCTTCGAGGATGAGCAGTTCTTCATTCCGGGCGGCGCCGAGCAGATCCCTCGGCGGCTTTGGACAGACGCGCCGGACTCGATGGTGCACTGGCCAGGCGGAACATCGCTGCAATCGCTGCACATGGGAGCGCCGAATCCCGGCGTGAAGGCCCTGAGTCGTAACGACGACGCCAGCATTGACGTGGAAGATCGATGGGGCACGAAACGCCCCTTTGATGCGGTGCTCGTCACCACGCAGAGCTGGCTCCTCACGACCAGCATCGACGTCGAGGAAAGCCTGTTCAGTCAGAAAGTTTGGATGGCGCTTGATCGCACGAAATACATGCAGTCGTCGAAGACGTTCGTGATGGTCGACCGGCCGTTCTGGAAAGACATCGACCCGGTCACCGGGCAGCCAATGATGAGCATGACGCTCACCGACCGCAACACCCGCGGGACGTACCTCATCGACAACGGTGACGATCAACCCGGTGTCATTCTGCTGTCCTACGCGTGGCAGGCAGATGCCATGAAGGTGCTTGCGAAGACTGCGGATGAACGGGCGGCGCTCGCCATCGACACGCTGGAACAGATCTATCCGAACACGGATCTGCGCAGCCACATCATCGGTGAGCCAATCACCGTCAGTTGGGAAGCGGACCCGAACTTCCTGGGCGCGTTCAAGGGCGCTTTGCCCGGCCACTACCGCTACAACCGACGCATGCACAGCCACTTCATGCAGGCCGACTTCCCTGCAGCCGAGCGGGGTATCTTCCTGGCTGGCGATGATGTGTCGTGGACGCCGGGTTGGGCGGAAGGAGCGGTGCACACGTCTCTCTCGGCGGTGTGGGGCATCCTCAACCATTTCGGCGGCGCAACGCACGCGACGAACCCCGGGCCGGGCGACGTGTATGGCGAGCTGGGTCCGGTGGAGCTGCCTGATGACTGAACTCGACCTCGCCGCCTACGTGCAGGCCGACGCAACGGCGCTCGCCGAGATGGTGCGCTCGGGAGCTGTTACTGCTGAAGAGCTCCGTGCCCTCGCCGACGCGCAACATGCGGCAACCCACGCACACATCAACGCGATCGTCGAGTGGTACGACGAGCCGACACCGTCGTCGTCTTCCGACGGTCTACTCGCTGGCGTTCCGTTCCTTCGCAAGGACTACGGATCAGCCGAAGCGGGCCGTCTGGTCGAAATGGGTAGTCGTCTGGCGGCCGGGCATCGCGCCGCTGAGACTGCCGAGTACATCCGACGCATCCAGACCGCTGGCGCGCAGATACTCGGACGCACTGCGGTACCTGAGTTCATTCAGCACGGCTCAACCGAGTCAGCCGCTCATGGCCTGACCCGCAACCCGACAGACCCGAGCATCTCCCCCGGTGGATCTTCCGGCGGGGCAGCGGCGGCCGTTGCCGCCGGCGTGGTTCCGGTCGCGCATGCAAGCGACTGCGCTGGTTCCATTCGCATCCCGGCGAGCACGTGCGGGCTGATTGGGCTCAAGCCCGGCCGCCATCGTGTGCCGTGGCCCGGAGCAACCCCACAGAACCGCGGGGCATGGGGTGGCATCGCCAGCGAATTCGTGGTCACCCGATCTGTGCGAGACGCACGACTTTTCCTCGACATTCTTGGCGACGGAAGCTACGTCGAGGTCCCCGACCGGCAGCTGATGATTGCCTACTCCACCGAGCACTGGGCCGGCGCAGAAACCGACGACGAGGTCGTTGCTGCCACGGAGGCAGTGGTTGGTCAGCTCCGCGACGCCGGCCACTTCGTGGAAGACATCGGCACACCGTTCGACTACGAGCAGCTGATGAGCACCTGGCATCCACTGTTCACGTGGTGGACGGGCGCAATGGTCTCCGAACTCGAAGCAGCCGGCCACGTGGTCCAACCCGACTCTTTGGAACCCCTCACCCAGTTGGCTGTCACCGAGTCCCGCCTGCAAACGCCCGAGGCCCGGACAGAGGCCGCAGCCACTGCGAGCCTGATCACCGATGAGTTGAGCGGACGTCTCGGTGGATTCGATCTGATTCTGAACCCGACGCTGGCGCGCACCTCCATACCTCTGAGAACCGTTGCGGGCGATGTCGCTGACATGGATCTCTACATGCGAGTCAACAATGAGATCTTCCCGTACAACTACCTGTTCAACGTGACCGGTTGGCCGTCGTTGTCGATTCCCGCCGGACATTCATCCACCGGTCATCCCATCGGTGTGCAGCTCTCTGCCGGCCTGGGCTCAGAGCGGTTATTGCTGTCCGTCGCCGATGCGCTCCTTGCGCCTCCGGCCTGACCGAGCTTCCTCCGAATCAGCTGTCAAGAATCGAGCGCACAACTTCCTCGCTCTGCGAACATGCAGAGGCCACGTAGGTGGCTAGTGGAGCAGGCACTTCGTCACTGTTCGCGAACTCGTCGACTTCTTCGATGCTTGACACGTCGATGAACTCCCAGAACGCAGCTCCAATGCACTCGGCATCTTCGGCCGGAATGCCTTTCGAAGCGAAACCTGCTGCGATCCGCTTCGGGTTCGGACCACATGCTGCCGCGGCCTTCAGACCCGCTCCGCCACCGTCGAACGATGCCTCGTCCCCCATCTGTTCAAAGATGCAACTGAGTGCCTCACCGGGCTCATCAAACCCGAACGACTCAATTCCAGCGAGGAACATGCCCGCGAACGTCGGTATCAGCGTTGGATCGATGGTCTCGTCTGCAAGGAACAGATCCAGGACCTGCTGAGCTGTCTCGCTATCAAGTCCCTGCTCTTCAAGGCTCTCGAGGGCAACTTCCACTGCTTCGTCTGCTTCGACGTCGCCGAACTCCTCCATACCTTCAAGCATCGCTTCGACCACCGCTTCACCTGGGTCGCTTGGCTCGTCCATCGCCTCCGAAACGTCCTCCCCATCGTCGTCGATCGCCGGTTGAGGCGTCGGGTCTGGGGCAGCTGTTGTGGCAGTTGGTTCCGAATCGGTGGAGACTTCCGGAGACGACCCGCCGCATGCGGAAGCGAGCAGGACGAGAACGAATAATGATGCGAGTATT
>ENA-ORXR01004637-ORXR01004637.1-marine-metagenome-genome-assembly--contig:-NODE-4637-length-11370-cov-19.874170_pt1 | contig 11370 bp, 8 predicted proteins | sample MGYA00237866_ERZ511479 | MGnify/ENA metagenome assembly ERZ511479 | reverse complement strand
AATTTGGTACTTGGAATTTGGTACTTGGAATTTGGTACTTGGAATTTGGTACTTGGAATTTGGTACTTGGAATTTGGTACTTGGAATTTGGAATTTCCCTACCTTTGGCATATGATCTTATCCGATAAAAAAATACTGGAGAGTATTGAGAATGGTTCTATTGTCATAGAGCCGTTTCGTCGTAAATGTCTGGGTACCAATTCTTATGACGTGCATCTAAGCAAACATCTCGCTATCTATATTGGTGATGTTTTGGATGCTAAAAAGCATAATCAAATTAAAGAAATTATCATTCCCGAAGAAGGATATGTCATCCATCCCGGTACGCTTTATCTTGGTGTGACCGAAGAATATACCGAAACGCACAGCTCTGTGCCATTTCTCGAAGGCAAATCAAGTATTGGAAGATTGGGCATTGATATTCACGCGACCGCAGGGAAAGGCGATGTGGGTTTTTGCAATAAATGGACACTCGAAATATCGTGCATCCATCCCGTGCGAATATATGCGAATATGCCTATCGGTCAGTTGATTTATTTTCAAGTAGAAGGAGATATTGAAAATTATTATAACAAAAAGAAAAACGCCAAATATAATCAACGCTCCGACAAACCTATGGAATCTATGATGTGGAAGAACTTCCAATGAGTGAATTTTGAATGAATGAATGAGTGAATGTAATGCGATAATGATACAATGCGTTAATGCGACAATGAAAAAACATTGTCGCATTAACGCATTGTATCATTATCGCATTATTCATTCACTCATTCAAAATTCATTCATTCACTCATTCTATACCTAACAGTTCAACATCAAAAATCAAGGCGGAATTTGGTCCAATCGCGCCCGCACCGCGCTCACCGTATGCCAATCTTGAAGGGATATACACCCGCCATTTTGAGCCAACAGGCATCAATTGAAGTGCTTCTTGCCAACCTTTAATCACGCCCATCACCGGAAATGAAATCGGCTTGCCACGCTCTACCGAACTATCAAATACCGACCCGTCAATCAACGTACCGTGATAGTGTGTTTTTACCTTGTCAGATGAAGTCGGTACAGGTCCGTCTCCTTCCGTTAGAATTTCGTATTGTAAACCGCTGTCAGTTACTATAACTTCTTCTCTTTCAGCGTTTTTAGCGAGAAACTCTTCGCCTTTTTTCAAATTTTTACTTGCTAACATTTTCTTTTGTTCTGTTGTATATTTATTGGCAATATCGGCAGCTTCATCCTCATCAATGAGGTAAGGCTTGCCATTTAAAACATCGTTGATAGCCTTTGTGAGCGAATGCGCGTCCAACTCATCCAAGCCCTGTCTTTTAAGCAGGTCGGTTGCCATCATCAGACCAATGGAATAGGACGCCGAATCAAGCTGTATTTGTTCGACCATTTCGGTTTTGGCTTTCTTTCTTTTCTTGCGCTTCTTCTTCTTTTGCGCCGTCGCATTGCCGACTATACAAAAAGTTAACACAAAAATTAATATTAAATTCTTGGAACTCATCATTAAAATATTTTGTTTTATATTGCGTGAGCAAATTAAATATTCGTTTGTGACATAAAAAAATGAAATGTCAATAAGCGATATTTCTTAATTTCTTTGCAAAGAAATGAATTTTTTGAGAGAGTTTCTTGTTTAATGGGTAAGTTTGACGACGAGGCTCGCCTCTAATTTCAACTTATACTCTTGAACTTAAACTTGTAAATGAGAAACATTATTACTTAATCTTGTCGAATCTTCGGCAAACCAAATACCATGTATCATGAAATGGCGAAGACTAAACGGTGACAAAATCGACCTACCCATCAAGAAAGCAGTGGAACAAACCATCATCCGCGAAACAAAAGCCGGCTACAAACTCAAAGTCTGTATCGGTACGGATTCGCAGGTGTATGGCGAGAAGACAGATTTTGCAACAGTGATTGTATTTCTGCGTGAAAAGCGCGGCGGTTTTATGTTCATCCATACCGATAAAAGTATGCAGCCGATGAGTCTGCGCGAGCGACTCATTCAGGAAGTCGGCAAATCGGTGACGGTAGCATATGAGCTGTGCGACCTATTCGACAAATACGACATCGAAATGGAAGTACACGCCGACATCAATACCGACCCACACTTCAAATCCAATATCGCACTCAAAGAGGCGATGGGCTATATTCGCGGTATGGGCTTTGTATTCAAAGGTAAGCCTGATGCCTTCGCCAGCTCAAGTTGTGCGGACAAAATGGTGTAACGTAACGCTGTCAGGCTGACGGTGTATAATATATTGAAAGGCAGCTACTTTTGAAGGGGTTGCCTTTTTTTAATCAGCCTATACTTGCCATAATAATATCCCCTTCGGCTTCTGCATCCTTGAACATTTCAATGATAGCCAGGACATCTTCAATAATGAGGTCTTTATCATTTTGAGCAATTTTATCCTCTGCCCTTGACCTGATTTTGACCTCCGAAACTTCGCTCAAATAAACATTCATTGCTCTAATATCAGCTTCATTATGGTATCTGCGAGGGTCGTCATTCGGTACTTCGATGACATTATTGGGCATTAAAATAGTATCGAAAGGAGGCGACCACGGAAAGCCGTCAGACAACACATACATCGTTGCTTCCCAACGAGTATCCATATCTACAATATTTTTTTCGTCAAAACCCTTCTTCTTGGCTATATTTTCCAAGTCAGATTTTTTGATTCTGTATAAAGTACCGATTTGTCCCATGTTTTTATTTCGATTAAATTATTTTAAAAATAAGATTATTATTATTTAAAAATCAAATAGTTAGATTAATTTTCCTAATTCCAAATATTATATTCTCATGTCTCATCTCTCTCGTCTCCTACACATACGCCGCCCGATACATCTGCGGCGTCACTTCCATTATCCGCTTAAAAGTTCGATTAAAATAAGACGTACTATTAAAGCCACACTCATCACAAACCGCTGACACCGTCATATCCGTATTCATCAACATCTGACAAGCAAAACCGATGCGTGTTTCATTCAGGATTTGTGAAAAAGTCTTTTTCGTATGTTGTTTGACAAAGCGGCAAAAAGACGTTTCTGTCAGATACAACAAATCCGCCACGTCCTTCACACTAATATCACGACTATAATTCGCAAAAATAAAATCATACATCTTTTTTACACGGTTAAAATGCACCTCTTTCGTGTTCTGATACACGCGCGTACAAATTTTTTCAGGCGAAGCCGAAGCCAACAAATGTAGCAATTCTAAAAACAAAATAATCTGCGGAAGCCCTTCACTATCAATAATTTTCTTAATCTTTTTCTTTGCTTTTTTCTTTGTAACGTCTGAAAAAACTAAGCCCTGCCCGGCATCATTAAATAAGGTGTTTAAGGATGCAAATTCTTTTTTCTTCATAAAATCCTCCCCTAAAAATGCGGGCGTAAACTGCAAAACTACCTGCGAAGAAGGCATATCCGTCAAGTACCCATGCGGCAGATTTTTCCCAAACATCGCCAAATCGCCCGCTTCATATTCCGAAATTACATCGCCCACAAATCGCCGTCCTTCACTTTTCGTCGTCAGACAAATTTCCAATTCAGGGTGATAATGCCAAGCCTCTTTTAAGGTCGGACGCTTCGGTCTATCCACCAATCTCACAAAAAGGGAACTACTCGGGGCTTGCGGTATTTTCTCATATTCAGGTTTCATAGTATAACTGTACTGACGACTTTAGCCGTCATCTGTTTCGCTATCGACGGCTAAAGTCGTCGGTACAGACTTAACACTAAATTCGCTGTTTTTCTTATTAAAAAATCAAAAATAGATAAAATAGTTCAATACTTTGATAAAATCGGACATACATTTTGATAATATTCATACCTAATTTTACAGCGCGATATTTAGCTATTGCAAAATGATATACTAAATCAAGTTGCAAACAGCTTAAAAAATTCCAAAAGACAAGTTCCGAATTCCAATCCAAGCAAGTTTCGGGTGTTCTTTCTTGGAATTTGTTTTTTGGAATTTGGAATTTACTCAAGTCACAGACTTGAGTTATGCCATTTTTTTAAAATAAACGAAATAATATGAGACAATCCAACTACTATTTTACACGCCTCATCACAACAACTCTCCTATTTGCATTATTCTTTATTGGTGCAAATGCTCAATCTACCATTTCCGGTATTATTACAGATGATAGCGATACACCCTTGATTGGTGCTACCGTCTATATCGTCGAACTCGGCAAAGGTGTTGCGACAGATATAAATGGTAAATACAGCATCGACGTACCTCCCGGCACTTACACAATGGAAGTCAATTATATTGGCTTCAGTAGCACTACCCGACAGGTTACTGCCGACGGCGCACAATCTATGAGTGTCGCGCTTGGTACAGACAATCTCGCATTGGATGAGGTCGTCGTGACGGGTACATTTAGCAGCCGTTCGCAAAAAGAATCGCCCATTTCGATGACCTATTTGAGTGGTGTTCAATTGCAACAACTCGCCGCAAGTTCGCAAGCAGACATCTTGCGTACCGTGCCGGGTATCACTGCCGAAGGTGGCGGTGGCGAGATTGCTTCCAACGTCTTTGTACGCGGTATGCCTTCGGGCGGTCAGTACCAATTTACGCCTTTACAGGTCGATGGTTTGCCCGTTTTGAGTACCTTTGGACTCAACTCCTCGGCGCATGATGTGTATTTTAGAAATGATGTCGGCATTCGCAATCTCGAATTTGTACGCGGTGGTGCATCTACGCTTTTCGGTGCGGGTTCTGTCGCAGGTATCATCAACTATACCAGCGTAACGGGTAGCAATAATCCGAAAAATACTGTACAATTAGAATGGGCGCAAGGCGGACGACTCAAAACCGACTTCCTCGCTTCTGGTCCTATTAATGAGACGACATTCTACGCATTTTCAGGTATGTACAGATATGATAATGGTCCATTGGAAACAGGTTTACCAACTCGCGGACATCAAATTCGCGGTAATGTGAAAAAGTTATTTAATGGCGGCAACAGTTCATTCACCGTTTCTACACAATACATTGATGATAACGTACAATTTTATCTCCCTTACCCCCTCGCAAATGAAGACGGCAACAAAGAAAGACCAGTCGGAAATGACGGCGAAACCGTTTACACCATGCTCACTTCACAAGCCAGAGATTTCTCTTTCGATACACCAAACGGAGTTTTTGAAACGCCTATCGGCAACGGCGTAACCACAAAAGGCGGTTACGTCATGTTAGATTTAAAACACTCATTTGCAGATAGTTGGAGACTGACTTCTAAAGCAAAAGCAGCCAATTACGACCACTGGTTCAACCTATTTTTAGATGGTGACGGTAGAAGAGATGCTGATGGTAATCCTTACAGCAAACCCGAAACACAAGCTGAATACACCGCATTCCCAGCCAGAAACTTACCCGCCGATGCTCAATTTATCTATGCAGACACAGGGCAACCTTTGGCAGAGGACGATATCGTATTTGAAAATCGCGTACTTGACCGCGAACGTCCGATGGAAGAATTGGTCGGTGAAATCAATCTGACCAAAACTGTCGGTGAACACAATATCACAGTGGGTACATTTATGTCCAATACCAAAGCACAAGACAATAACTGGATATGGAATTTCTTAGGCGATTTTAGCAACTCGCCACGTATGGTCGGTGTCACCTATACCGACTCACTTGGTATAGACCATACTTTCTCCCAAAATGGTTTTATTAGTGGCTCACAAACCAACAACAAAACCCTTGAAAGTACCAAAACAGCCGTTTATATAGCAGATGAATTTAAAAGCGAAAAGTTCAATTTTGATATTGGGTTACGTTGGGAAAGAGCCGCCGGAAAATTGAGTGCCGAGAAAGGCATAGGCAGCAATACCTTCGAGAAAGGTGAAGTTGCGGCATCCGATGTAGCGATTGCCTTAGCCGGTTTGTACAAAGTAAGTAACGATTTGAATGTCTATGCGAATGTCTCTCGCGGTTACTTTTTCCCTGAATTGAGAGGGGTCAAATTTTCTTCTCCGGGAGAAACACAAACGTATGAAACAGAGGGTATTTTGCAAGGAGAACTTGGTGCAAAATACGCACAAAAGAAGGTTTCTGCCACAGCCGCATTGTTCTTGGTCGCATTGAGTGACCGTAGAAGTATTGATTTTGAAGACGATGGTAGTGGCGGTGTCACGGAGATAGTTTCTGTGCAAAGTACACGCACGATAGGTGCAGAACTAAGTGCCAATTATAACGTCGTTCCCGGCTTGGATTTGTACGGAAACATGACCTTACAAGACCACGAATTCACCGAAGTAGAAAATAATCCGGAGCAAGTCGGCAACAAACTTCGCCGCCAACCCAACATCATGGGCTTGGCTGGTATACGCTACGCAGGCAATAGTTTTGATGCTAATTTATCCGGCAATTTCTTGGGTAGTAAATTCGCTAATGATTCAAATACAGTTGAGTTAGACGGCTTCGGTATTGTACGTCTTGATGCAGGTTATACCATTCCTATGGGCGATAATAACGAGAGCTTGAGATTAGGCTTGTCGGTCTTCAATCTCCTTGATTCTGCGGGTATTACAGAAGGTTCACCACGTCAAGGTAACGCACAGGAAGGTGATAGTCAATTCTTCATCGGCAGACCGATACTACCAAGAAGAATTTTTATAAGAGCAGGATTTAATTTCTAAACAAGTAGCGAGTAGCGAGTGTCGAGTTACAAGTATTGAGTCATGGGAGTCACCACCCGTTACTCGCTACTCGTAACTCGCAAACTCGCTACTCGTAACTCGCCACTCGCTACTCACACAGATGAACGACTTACTACAACAGGCGAAATCCATTTTGGAGCAAAATTGGCGCGGTGCGTACACCATTCCCACAAGCAAACTGTATCCTTTTCAGTGGAATTGGGATTCGGGATTTGTGGCGATTGGTTGGGCGCATTTCGACGTGGCACGGGCGATGACGGAGTTAGAATCGCTGTTTTCCGGTCAATGGGAAAACGGTATGATTCCGCATATTATTTTTCATAGTGAAAATGAAAAAACGTATTTTCCGAATTATGATTTTTGGAATGCGAATGTGAACCCGGGCGCACCCACGAAGCCCAAAACATCCGGCATCACACAACCACCTGTACATGGTTTTGTATTAGAGCAATTGCTTGAAAACCATAGGGATAACGCTGATGTACAGGTATTTACGAAGGCTATTTTTCCGAAAATAGTCCATTCACACAGATGGTTGTATCAACACCGCGACCCCAATCGCGAAGGTTTATTTTGCATCCTGCACCCCTGGGAATCAGGGCGCGACAACTCGCCGCTTTGGGATGAAGCAATGGATTCGATAGTGATAGATAAAGCCCTCATCGGAGAATACACACGTCGTGATACCGCAGTCGCAGATGCTTCCGAGCGACCCACGCAAGACCAGTACGACCGCTATGTTTATTTATTGCAATTGGGCAAAAAACACCAATATGACGGACAGGAATTGCTGGCAGAAAGTCCATTTTTGATACAGGACAGCATGATGAATGCCATTTTAATTAAATCGAATCAAAGCCTTATTAATATTGGAAAAAAAATGGGTTTAGATACTGCAGAAATCGAAGAATGGCAACAACAGAGTGTCAAGTCATTTAACGCAAAAATGTGGCACGACGACCTCAATTTTTATACCTGCTTTGATGTTAGAAATGACAAACCAATCGCGCATCGTGAAATTGGCGGACTCGTTCCCCTTTTCGGTCAAATTCCTGATAATCACAAGGCAAATATATTGAATGATTATTTGATGAATTTGCATAAAAACGACTATTACCTCTGTCCGAGTTTTGATGTTGAAAGCCCTTTATTTGATTCCAAACGTTATTGGCGCGGACCAATTTGGCCTCAAATGAATTGGATGATTTATCACGGTTTGAAACATTATAATTTCGACAAAACCGCCGACATCGTCCGTTCAGATTTCCTCGAACTCATCCAAAAATTAGGTTTTTACGAATATTTTGAATCCCAAAAATCGCAAGTCGGACAACTCACCAAAGGCTACGGCGGTGGCAGTTTTAGTTGGACGGCTTCCACAGTCATTGACTTCGTCAATTTTAGTTCATAGTTTGTAGTTCATAGTTCATGGTTTGTAGTTCATAGAAATTTATAATTCACATTTATCTGCAAATGACCAAATCACGAACTATGAACCACAAACTATCAACTATGAACTATCAACTATGAACTATATAGACTACATCGTTATCGCAACTTACATCCTGTTTTTCTTGTACTTAGGTATGAGATTTAAGGATAATTCGTCGGCGAAAGATTATTTTTTAGGTGGGAAAAATTTTGGCTGGATAGCCTTAGCTTTGAGTACCGCAGCGACGCAACTTTCGGCGATTAGCTTTATATCTGCACCGGCATTTGTCGGGCTGAAAGAAGGTGGTGGAATGATGTGGCTTACCTATGAATTTGCCGTACCTCTGGCAATGCTTTTCTTAATGGTTTTCCTAATTCCTCCACTGTACAATTCGGGGATTGTCAGTGTGTATGGTTATCTTGAAAAGCGGTTTAGTGCCTCTACGCGGGTCATTTTGAGTATTGTTTTTCAGTTTAGTCGCGCCTTCGGAACGGGTGTGATGGTGTATGCTGTCGCGCTGATATTGATGAGTGTTTTGGATATTGAAATGTGGCAAACGATAGGCATCGTCGGCATCGTTACGCTCATATATTCGTATCAAGGCGGTATGAAAGCGGTGGTCTATGGCGATGTCATTCAAATGGTGATTCTGCTCATTGGTATGGTGATTTGCTTCGGTTACGGACTGCATTATTTGGGCGGTTGGGAAGCCTTCACCGAGCAAGTCGATAGAGAGCGTTTGCAAGCCGTCAATTTTGATTCTATGGGCTTGGAAAAAGGCGATGAATTTGGATTTTGGCCCATGTTGTTGGGTGGTTTCTTTTTATACGTATCTTATTATGGTACAGACCAAAGCCAAGTACAACGCTTATTTTCCGCAAAAAGTCTCGGTACAGTAAAAACTACACTTCTGACCAATGGTTTGATGCGTTTTCCAATTACGTTTTTCTACTGCGTGATGGGTTTGGTGATTGGTACATTCGTGATGAGTCAGCCGGATTTTCTGGCTAAAATTCCTGCCGATAAGCCCGATTATATGATACCGATTTTCATTCGGGATTATCTGCCACATGGCGTTATTGGTATCTTGATTGTAGCGATTTTTTCGGCGGCAATGTCGTCTTTGAGTTCGGCGATTAATTCTTTGAGTGCAGCAAGTGTCGAAGATTTATTTAATCGAAATAAGCAATTGGAACAGGAGACTTACATGCGTTATTCGCGTTATGCTGCGCTGTTTTGGGGCATTTTTTGTCTCATCGCCGCATTTTTCGTGGGTAGTATCGCCGATACGGTTATTGAAGCGATTAATAAAGTCGGTTCGATGTTTTACGGACCTATTTTGGCGACTTTTATTGCCGCAATCGCTATCAAACGCACGACATCACAAGGCGCAAATATCGGCATCATCGCCGGGGTAGCCGTCAATTTTTATTTATGGCAATTTGTCCCTGAAATCTTTTGGTTTTGGTGGAATTTCATTGGTACGGCGGTGACTTTGGTGGTGGGTTATTTGGTGAGTTTGGCTTTTCCACCGCAAGAACATGATTCATTGGATGTGCTTTCCCAAAAATTTGAATTTGACCTCAAACGTAGCTTACTATTGATAGGATTTTTCATTCTCATTGTTATTATTAGTGTGAATGTACCGAATATGTTTTAACTGTACAATACCGTACAGACGACTTTAGCCGTCTCGAAATAATATACAGTTTTTTATAAATAAAAAACTGCGACGGCTAAAGTCGTCGGTACGATACAAGCGATTTATTTCATACGTTGTGTAGCAGGCACTTTAAAAATGTCTGTTACTTTTTTATATGGCTAAAATAACTCATAATTCGAAGTATGAATATTCTAATTGCACCCGATAAATTTAAAGGCTCATTGAGTGCCGCCGAAGTTTGCGAAGCTATCCAAACAGGTATTCACCGATTCAATCCTGATATAAAAACACACATTCATCCGCTTGCTGATGGCGGGGAAGGTTCACTCGAAATATTACAACAATATACTGATACACAAAAAGTTAGCCTAAGCGTAGCCGACCCACTCATGCGCCCTATCGAAGCCCAATACCTCATCGCCAAACAAACTGCTTACATAGAAATGTCTGCCGCATCCGGCTTGGTTTTATTGGCTGAATCAGAGCGTAATTGCACGAACACGACCACCTTCGGCACAGGCGAAATGATACTCGATGCCATACGCCGAGGCATACGCGACATCGTACTATTTATCGGTGGCAGTGCCACGAACGATGTAGGAACGGGTATGGCAAGCGCACTCGGTTATCGTTTTTTAGATGCAGATAAAAATCCGATAAATCCTATCGGGAAAAACTTATCCGAAATAAAAATTATATATAATAAAAACTCATTATTAAACCTTGCGAATGTCTCTGTACGTGTATTGTGCGACGTGACAAATCCGCTATACGGCACACAGGGCGCGGCATACACATACGCACGTCAGAAGGGCGCGAATGACGCTGAAATTGAGCATCTCGACAAGGGATTACGCAATATAGCGGAGGTCTTAAAATTACAGAATTATCCTGACATCGCTGACTTAGAAGGTGCAGGTGCAGCAGGTGGAATGGGCGGCGGCGCAGTCGCATTTTTGGATGCGAAAATGGTATCAGGCATCAATTTTTTCATGGAACTGACCGATTTAGAAGCGAAGATTCAGTCGGCAGATTTAGTCATCACAGGCGAAGGCAAACTCGACGACCAAACGCTCAAAGGTAAGGTCGTCAGTGGCGTGGCGGCTCTTGCGAATCAACATAATGTACCTGTCGTTGCCATTTGTGGTGCAAATACTTTGCAAGGCGATGAATTGGGCTTAAAAAGTATCTATTCCGTCATGGATATTTCTCAATCAGTCGAAGAAGCTATGCGTGATGCGAAGGAGAAAGTGACGGATTTAGGATTTCAAATTGCAAAATATTTTGAGGTGCCGAAGGATAAATAAGCAAGAATTAGGAATATAAACGATTTATTTTTTACATTTGTTAACAACTACAACATCCCAAAACCACGACACTACGAAACCAAAGCACTACAACACAAAATCATGGCATTAGATAAAAAGGGCATCGCACAGCGTATTTCGCAAGAATTAAGAGATGGATATTACGTGAATCTTGGTATTGGCATTCCGACTTTGGTAGCAAATTACATCCCCGACGGTATGACGGTTTATTTGCAATCTGAAAATGGTTTGCTCGGCATGGGACCTTTCCCGAC
>ENA-ORXR01004636-ORXR01004636.1-marine-metagenome-genome-assembly--contig:-NODE-4636-length-11371-cov-10.666814_pt1 | contig 11371 bp, 5 predicted proteins | sample MGYA00237866_ERZ511479 | MGnify/ENA metagenome assembly ERZ511479 | reverse complement strand
CCACAGAACAGGGCCCACAGGCAGGTACTAAGCAGTTGTCAGCCAAGAACGTCTCGGGAGAGGCTCTTTCCATGGAGCCCAGTCGAGAATTTTCTCGTACCCCACCCCGCCTGCCACCGAGCAGTGATGTGTCAGTCTTCCAGAAAACGCGCATGCTTGATTTTTGGGACACGCACCATATCTATTGGAAATACTGGCTGCGTCATCAGATATTTGCGGCGGCGGGTACGCTGCTTGACATGGCCTCGGTGTCGTTCGTTCGCGTGGGGCCTCGATATGGCCCACGGCAAGTGCATTGCGTCACGCGAGTTACACGGCGCACACGGACCAGCCTTGATGGCAGCACCCTAATGGTGTCGCGGGTGGTTCATCAGACAACGGCGCTAGCCCCATCCACGGGGTAAACATGGTTTCTATTTAGGTACAACCCGCGCATCGAGGACTGCGCGAGCATCGGCCCGCTTTGACCGCGGCGCTGCCCGGTGTGTCACCTTAGGCCAATGCTACCATCACCTTGGTGCTCCTCCTGACCTGTCGTTCAACCATCGCAGCATCATCACCCCTTTTCCCGGGTTACAGACCTGCTGGTGCCCCTCCCTCTCAGTCTCCAGTTGCATTGTCGTGATAGCTGCGGCGCCCGCAGCCTATGGCTATGCTACTCGTCCCCGGGGGCCCTGTTCGGTGTCATGAACGCGGTTGTCGATGGTCTGTGTGCTCTGCAGGCATTGTTGCCGCGGCTGTCGTCGTAGCAGCAGCTGTCGCCGCTGCAGCAGCTGTGGAGGACAGAGCGACGGTCGCTCCCTCCCAGTCCGCGACCGCCGCCAGCTCCACACCCTCCGTTTTGGCCTTCCCCGTTGGCAACCGCATGCCAGAGTGTTGTGAGAGGCTTGGTGCTCACGCCGCACGCCTGGCTAGAGTGCGTGCGCGTGTGCTCGTTTTCCCCCGCGGTAGCTAGACGCAGGTGAGAAAAGGGTAAACGCTGTATCTTCTCTTCTGCGCCCGGGGCTAGCCCCCGAGGCGCGTTCTTATATACCCTCTCAGGCGGCGCCCGCTCTCCTCACGGCACCCCCGCCCCTTCCCCGCACTCCCGCAGCACGCCCTGCCCGCGCGCCCCGTGCGGGCTCACTCTCCCCGGTCCGGCCCCTACGACCGTCCCGGTTTGCATCCCGCCAGGACCGGTGCCCAGGCATGGGCCCCGCTGCCCGCGTGAAGCCGTTCCGCGTCTCCACCCCCTCCCTCCGCGCCTGCCAGGCCTCCCCCACATCCTGGCCGGCGGTGGCCCCACGCCGTCGGCGTGGCTGGCCTCCCAGCCCTGCCGCCTGCCGTGGGTCGCGGCTGCCATGGGTTTCCCCGAGCCGGGGACACCCTTGGCGGCCGCCTCCCCTGGAGGACTTGCGCGGGGTGCCGTGGGCGCGGGGAGCACTTAGTAGTTGCTCCCCCCGCCCCCACAACACTCCCCCGCGGGCGTCGCCCGTCAGAGGGTGTAGGCCACGAGCTCCATGGCGGTGCGGCACGTCGTGTACGCCGGCACCGGCAGGGGCTTCGTGAGGATGTCGGCTGCCATCTCCCCCGTGGGGACGTGCTCGGGCAGCAGCTGTTTGTCGGCCACCTTCTCGCGTACGAAGTGGTACGCGATGTCGATGTGCTTCGTCTTGGGAGAGGAGACTGGGTTGTGCATGATGGCGAGGGCGCTCTGGTTGTCGCAGCGCATCCGCATCGGCGCCTCCGTCCCCGTCAGGTCCGTGATCAGGCGGGACAGCCACACGGCCTCCTTCGCGGCGGTTGCCGCCGCGATATACTCCGACTCGGTCGTCGAGTGCGCGACCGACGGTTGGCGCTTGCTCGTCCAGCTGACGGCCGCACCGTTAAACGTGAACACATAGCCCGTAGTGGACCGCCGCGTGTCCAGGTCCCCGGCGTAGTCGGCGTCACTATAGCCGATCATCGCCGCGGCGCTGCCGTACGTAAGCCCAAGCGACGCGGTCCCCTTCAGGTACCGTAGGACCGTCTTGGCCGCCGCGAGGTGCTCCATGGTAGGCGCGGCCACATGCCGCGTCAGCTGCCCCACGGCGAACGAGATGTCCGGGCGCGTCCCCGTCGCCAGGTACAGAAGCGAACCGACCAGCTCCTGGTAGGTTTTGATCAGCGCCCCCATGAGGGGCGACCCGTCCTTGGTGAGGCGGGCGCTGACCCCCATCGGCAGTCGCACCGGGTTGGCCTTGTCCAGGCCAAAACGTTCCAGCAGGGTGGTGACGTACTGGTGCTGCCCCACTTGCAGGGTCCCCTTGCCCGTGTCTCGGACGATGTGGAGCCCGAGGAAGAACGACGGCTCCCCCATCTCACGCGCCTTGAACACAGCGGTGATCGCCGCCTTGGCCGACTCTGCCGCGGCCTTTGTGGCGGCTGCCACCAAGAGGTCGTCGACGAAGATGAGGATGAACACGACCACGTCGTTGCGTGCCCCCTTGTATAGGCACGGGTCCGCGTCGCAGGGCGTGAAGCCCGCCGAGGCCAGGACGGCGTCCAGCTTTTTGTGCCAGGCCCGTGCGGCCTGCTTCAGGCCGTACAGCGCCTTCACGAGACGGCAGACCTTGGTAGTGTCGCCCCGCTCATACCCCTTGGGCTTGCGCACGTAGATCTCCTCCTCCACCTCCCCGTTGAGGAAGGCGGTCTCGATATCGAGCTGCAGGATCGTCATCCCCTCCGCCGCGCAGTGCGCGAGCAGCGTGCGTAGAGTCGCGTAGCGCGCCACCGGCGCCCACACTTCGTCGTAGTCAAGCAGGTACGTCTGCTTGTCTCCACGGCCGACATACCGCCCTTTCCAGCGGACCACCTGGCCATCCGGTCCGCGCTTGCGCTCGCACAGCATCTCGGTGTCTGTCACCGCCTTTCCGGGCGGCAGGTCGGTCAGGTACCAGGTCCCGTTCCGCCAGAGGGCGTCGACTTCCGCCTTGACAGCAGCGTCAAACGCCGCCCAGTCCGGTGCGCGTCGCGCCTGGTGGATGCGCATCTTGTCGGCCGCGCGCCCGCCTTTGGTGGCGAGCGCCCAGCCAATCGCCCCCAGCCGTGTACCGGCCGTCGCGGCCGTCACGACCGCCGTACTGGCATGACCCCGCTGCGGCGGGTGGGCGCGCAGCAGACGAACAGAGGAGCGGGATGCAAACACCCGGGGCGCCGAGTTGTCGCCGGAAGAGGGGCAAGGCCGCAAGGCCGTCGGGGCCGCCGTCGCAACGTCGCCATCCTCCGCGGCGCTGTCATCACCCTCCGACCCGCTGGTGTCCTCGCCCCCCACGTCGCCGTCGTCCGAAGCGGGGGACGCGGTGGCGTTGGCGCGGGCGGAGGAGGTCAGCACGCGAGCAGCGGCGACGGCAGCACCAATGGACGCGGCGGCCGGCGGCGCCGTCGAGTCGCCCGTCGGGTGCGTGTGGGCCAGGCCCATGTGAGTGGCGGTGGCGGCACCGGCGTTATCGCCGACGGCATTGAGCTCGTCAGGGAAATGGACGTAGTCAGGGTCCGTCGGCACTCGGGGCACCGCCGGGCGCGTGCGCGAGGAGGGCAGGAGGGCGTCGGCCGACTCCGCAAAGCGAACGTCACGGCTCGTCTCCACCTTACCGTCCACGAGGATACGGTAGCCCTTCTGGTCGACCCCGTACCCGACAAAAATGCCCTCGACCGCGCGCGGCGACAGCTTGCCGCGCAGCGCGCTCGGCACGTGTACCCAGGCGCGGCATCCAAACGGTCGTAGGTGCGCCACGTTGGGACGCACGCCGTGAAAGAGCTCGTACGGCGTGACGGACTGCGTCCGCCCAACCACCCGGTTGCCGAGATAGTTGACGGTGACGGCGGCCTCGGCCCAATACTGGCGGTCCAGCCCGGAGTCGAGCAATGCCGCCATCATCCGCTCCACGACGACCCGGTTGTAACGCTCCGCTACGCCGTTTGACTGCGGCGTGTAGCGGGTGGTCGTCTGGTGCTGCAGGCCTTTCTCGGCGACCCACCGGGGCCAATCCTTGCCGGTGTACTCCTTCCCCCCGTCGGAGCGAACGACCTGGACGCGCCTCTTCGTTTGCACCTCCCAGCGGTTAACGACGGTCATGACCACGTCCTTGGCCTCCCCCTTCGTCTGCAACGGCACAAGCGCCTTGTAGCGCGAGTAGTCGTCAATGACGCTGACCATGAAGACGGCACCCCCGGCGGAGCGGATCTCCATCGGTCCCGCCGCGTCGGTGTGGATGAGCTGCAGCGGCTCTGTGGTCGTGATGTCGCGTGCGTGGAAGGGCGCGCGGACCATCTTGCCGCCGGTGCAGGGAGGGCAGTCGGCCTCCCGCAGCGCCGCGACCTGCGCCTTGTTGAGGTGCATCCCGTCGACGGCGCCCGCGGTGCGCTCCAGTAGCGTGGCGCCGAGGTGCGCAAAGCGACGGTGCCACATTTCCGCCGTTGGCGGCACCGCGGCCGTCATTGCCGCGCCCGTCTCGTCCACGGTTGGCAGAACGTACAGCTTGCCGCGCAGAGTGCCCTGCAGCTCCACTTTCCCCTTGTGCTTGACGTGTGCAGGAACCTGTTCTGGTGGAACTCGATCTCGTACCCGCGCGCCGACGTCTGGCGCACAGAGAAGAGGGACTTCGTGAAACCGGGCACCACCAGTACGTCGAGGAGCGAGAGGGTCGTCTCTCCCCCGTCGACCTCGATGGTCAGGTGCACAGTCCTACTCGTGGAGGCGACCCGCTCCCCCCCGTCCGCCAGAAGGATGTGCACAGGCGCGCACTGCTTGGCGTCCGTCAGCAGCCCAGCCTCCCCCGTCATGTGGTGGGAGGCTCCGCTGTCCATTACCCACGTGCCCAGCGAGGGCGCGCCGTCCGAGACGAGCGCCATCATAGCGAGACCCGCTGCGCCAGCGCCACCACTCCCCGGGCGACCACCGTTGGCCCGCTTGGTACAGTTGCGCTGGTAGTGCCCAAGTTCGTTGCACGCGTAGCAGCGCACGTTCGCCATGTTGCGGCGCTTCGGGCGGTCGCCGCGCCCCCCGCGCGTGTCGGCGCGGGGGCGAGCTTTCTCATCCGCCGTGAGGGCGCCCCCAACGTCAGCTCCCTTGGTCAGGCCGAGTCGCGTCTCCGTCGCCTGCAGCTGCTCCTGTGCCATCTCCACGGTGATGCCGGGCTGCACGGCCAGCACCGTTGCGACGAGGTCGTACTTGCCCTGCAGGCCCACCAGCAGCGCCGTGACGAGCTGCTCGTCGCCAACGTCGGAGCCGAGCTCCTCCAACTCCCATACGAGCGCCCGGCCGCGGTTGAAGTAGCGTACGACCGACTCGTTACGCCCCATCTTGAGGGTAGTGAGCTCCCGGCGCAGGTTGAGCATCCGCGCCGGGCCGCGGGAGCGGAGCTCACGCTCCAGCGCCTCCCAGGCCCCACGCGCCGTAGCGTGGCGGCGAAAGGTGGACAGATGGTGCGGCTTCACGTTGAGCACAATCAGGGACATGGCCTGTTCCTCCTTAAGGGCCTCGGCCTCTGCGGCATCGGACGCCAACTTGATGCCCGCGGCGTTCGCGGCACTCGAGCCAGCGCCCGTCGAGGCATCGGCCCCGGCATCCACCTCCCCCTCGACGCGGGGAGGAGTCGGGCCCACATGGGGGGCCGCATCCGCCTTGGGGGCCACAGGCACCCAACAGCCCTTGAACCGCATGATGTGTTCGATTTCGACCGCCCACTGTAAATAGTTGTCAGTGTCCAGCTTGGTGACCCGCGGGACGCCGTCACCCGTCATGGTGCCGGCCGGTTGATCTTGTTGGCCACGTCGTGTCCGGCCCACCAGCCGCCACGTGCGCCAAATGGCTTGACCGTCCGCCTCGTTCCGTCCCGGCTTACTGCCGCTGCGGCACCGTCGCGCCTTCAGTGGCGGCGTCCGCCGCCGTCGACCGTTCCGCCGCCTCGGTCGTTGACCGCGTAGGTCCCGGTGTGGGTAGGATGAGGATGTCGTCCACGTACGCCACCCACGTCTCCCCGGTGCACCCCGGCTCGCCGTCCGCGCACAAACGCTCCGACGACAGCAGAGTACCGGGAACAGATTCCAGGCCAAATGGAAGGCCTGGGCCCATAACCTGTTGTGAGAGGCTTGGTGCTCACGCCGCACGCCTGGCTAGAGTGCGTGCGCGTGTGCTCGTTCTCCCCCGCGGTAGCTAGACGCAGGTGAGAAAAGGGTAAACGCTCTATCTTCTCCTCTGCGCCCGGGGCTAGCCCCCGAGGCGCGTTCTTATATACCCTCTCAGGCGGCGCCCGCTCTCCTCACGGCACCCCCGCCCCTTCCCCGCACTCCCGCAGCACGCCCTGCCCGCGCGCCCCGTGCGGGCTCACTCTCCCCGGTCCGGCCCCTACGACCGTCCCGGTTTGCATCCCGCCAGGACCGGTGCCCAGGCATGGGCCCCGCTGCCCGCGTGAAGCCGTTCCGCGTCTCCACCCCCTCCCTCCGCGCCTGCCAGGCCTCCCCCACATCCTGGCCGGCGGTGGCCCCACGCCGTCGGCGTGGCTGGCCTCCCAGCCCTGCCGCCTGCCGTGGGTCGCGGCTGCCATGGGTTTCCCCGAGCCGGGGACACCCTTGGCGGCCGCCTCCCCTGGAGGACTTGCGCGGGGTGCCGTGGGCGCGGGGAGCACTTAGTAGTTGCTCCCCCCGCCCCCACAACACAGAGGGCCATTGGGCGTCGGCTTGCTCCGTGACCTGCATACTGCCAGGTGTGACTGAGATGCGGACAGTGATGGACACATCAATTCGTATTGGCGCGGATGTGTGCGTTGCGCATGTGAACAATGAGGCCGCAACAATGGGAGCGGGAAACGCTAGTTTACTTGCTAACGAACGGCTCGTGGATGCTGTGAGGGAAATGAGAACTGGGCGGGGACGGAGTGTCAGCCGCCGGCCAGAGCCCGTTGTGATGTACAAGCCCCATGCCGCTCAAGAAGCCACTAGGCCACACTGTGCGTCGGGTAGCCGCCTCGTCGATGGCCGGCCATGGTGGCAGGAACCCCCCGATCTCCTCCCTATCGCTAAGGACGATGTGATGGACGCGCATCGGCAACTTGTAGCTGACGAAGCGATGCTCTTCGGGGCACTCACGATGAGTCGGAACGTGCTCGGCGGCAGCTTGCAGCGTCACGTCAGTGTGTATGATGTGGTTGCCGCCTCGGTCCAGCGGCTCGGTGTTTGTGTCGATTCGTCATGTTAATCGATAGTAGCGGTGGATACTACTCGACCGTCTGCGCCAATCGCTCGCTGCGTCGACGGCTCGGCGGCTGGCGGGGGCAAAGGAGCAGAAAACGACACCAACATCTCGCCGGCACAATGCACGACAATCAGCGTCAACATGCCCATCATCACGCGTCTGTGTGGCGACGGGGTCGAGCGGCCAGTGAGTATGGAGAGCGCTGAATTACTGACGCTCGGTCGGGGGATGCTGGGATCCCCTCGCTGGTATGAGCGCGCCGCGATGCCCTTCCACCTCGGTGGACAAGTGACGATGAGTGGCCCGACGCTGCCTGTGCAAGCACGTGCACAGAGGGGACTGCTCTCTATCCAAAACGGCGTGGAGAGCACAAAGTGGGACCTGAACGGCACCACGCAAGGTCTCGGTGGACCCAACGACGACACCAACACCAATGACTTCCTCCCCGCGTCACCAACGAGCACCCCGTTCTTGGCGCACATTGCAACCATATTATGCGCGGGAAGACTCCGGTCCTTCCTTTCCTCACGGGTGGCCTGCGAGGGTGTTCGCCCGTGGGGTCGTGTCCGACGCCCGTCTGGCTCGGTAGAGATCCAAGGCAACATCATGGATCCCGGTGTGTGGGAGGGAGCCGGAAAGATGGAGTGGAAGGTCAATCCAACTCGTCTCCTTCCAACCCTGACCGGCGCTACCCCGTCCTCGAGGCCCTCCCAATCGTATCAAAGACGACATTTCACGCAAGAAGACGCCTTCGTACGTCTAAGCACGGTAGACGCGACAGCGGTCTGGCCTGGTTTGTCGTTGCAGGTGGCACCACTAGAGCTGGCCGGTCGCCCCTCCCGTGAGATTAACCCATCGTCTGTCGTGGAAGCGGAGCTGGCTGCGTCTCTCTTTCAGCGCCAGCTGGACCTCCCAGCAGCGGTTGTCGCCGGACATGCGTCCTCTACATCTTCCGACTTGGACGCAGCAGCAGCTGTATCGGACTTGTCGGGCGCGAACACCGAGCTCACACGCGAGCTGAATCGCCTCTCCCACGCGTACGATCGCCGCGTCTTTCGAGAAGAGCACCCCGCCCCACCAGTCTCATCGGCAGACATTGTCCTGGCGATCATCGTTGGGGTCCCTGAGCTCGGCGCCCTCCTCGTACTATTGTTGACGACCGAGCGGTGGGGCCGCGCCGCGCTGTTGGGCTTTTTCACCATCGTGATCCTCGGCGCCGTCTCCAAATCGGGCGTTCTTGCGCTGGTGTCGCAAGAGGCTGCAGGGGCCGCGTGGCGGGCACGAAGCACCCGCACGGCCACCCACACCGTCCTCCCCGCTGGAAACCCTGTCGATAAGTGGGGAGAACCCATCCTCGTTGGGGCGCTCGTGGTTGTTGATGAGTCCTTCCTTCTCCTGGCACCAACCACGTACCGGCCGTTGTGGGTGCAACGAGTGGCTGTCGCCTTGTGCGGCGCGTACGTGGTCGCCACGGCCGCCATGACGGCGCGCGTGCTCTTCGTCGCCCGAGAGCAGCGGCGCACCTTTCGCGCCCATGCACAGGAACCGCCCGTCGTGGCAGAAGAGGCGCCAGCTCGGGCTCAATGGTGGTGGCGACCGCGCGCCCGCGCTCGCGCCCGGGTCGCTGACGAGGGCAGTGGCATTGAGAACGACAGCGGCGGTGACGGCAGTACGGCCCTGGCAGGAGCTTGGCTCGTTAACGGAGTTGGGGCTGCCTTTTACTTGTCGGGGGTGCCGCCCTGGCCGCTCTCCGCTCGGGGAGGCCCTTGGCCGCCGCGGTGGGGCGGCGACGGCTGGGGTGAATGGGTGTGATGCGTGGCGGCTGCGTGTCAACTCGCTGAAGGGTTGGTGCGACACTCTGGTTGCGCGACGTGCTGCACTCGTGCTGCATTCTGTGTTTTCAAGTCTTAACACGGGTGGTTGTCCGGGAGGGATGAGGGCGACGCAGGACTACTCACCTCTGTGGTGGCCGCTGCCGTGCGTAGCTGCTCCGCACACGGCGGCACTCTCTCAAACTTCCCACACTCGAAGTGTAGCGAAAGGGCCTCTGCGGGGTCGTCTACGCGTGGAAGACGACATGGATGTCATTTGCAACTGTTGGAGGGCGGGGTTCTTTTAGAACCTCCGTACATATTCAATAGTGTTTTCGCTCTGTGGCTGTTTGCGGGCGGAAGTGTTTGCGAGTGAATTCTCCTGCCATGGCACGTGGCACTGTGTGCGGTCTGCGACTGCTCTCGTGGTCGCCCACGGGGTGCCCTGGCCAACTTCGTCCCACGTAACCGCCATGCTGGCGCCGTGCTGTTGCAGGTTTCCGAGGAAAAAAGGCCGCCATGGTCACCGGCACGCGAGGACCCAAGACTTCGGCCGGCTCGCGCGTTGCGTGGGAGTGTCAGTGCGCAGCCGCAACAGACGCCCGCCATGACTGCCTCGCGCAACCGTACGAGTAGCGCGCCACGAGTACCGCGCACCGGGGCCACAGCCCCCCAAAAAAACAAACGCAAACAACACCACGGCGCACCAACATGCCCGCAAGCCAAGATCGTGGCCACGGTGGCCATGGCCGCAACGGTTGCACGTCCCCCACAGCGCCATTCCCCGCTAGGCGGCGGCACCACCCAATCAGACGCCCGCCGCAATCTCGCAGTGCCACCAGCCACCCAACGCGCACCACGGTGGCGTTCGCCGCCATCAGCTCGGGCGGCCGTCGCCAGACCGATGGCAGCAGAGGTCTATGTGGCGCCCCATCGCACGCGGTTGAGGGCGGGCATCTGTGGCCACCTGCCGAGCTGACGTCGCCGCCGTGGCGGTCGTCAGACCGTGGGCGTGGCGCCCCTGCCCAAGCGCCACCGGCATGCCGAGACACTAGGCGGGCGCGTTTTTCATGAGGGCAGTGTGCCAGTTTGGTGGCCGCTGGCCCATAGCGGGTGTACTGCCCCGCTTCGACTGTGCCTGTGAGAAAACCTCGGGGAGTGACGCGGGCCTTTCCTGTTAGTGCCCTGCGCACTCTGTGCGGTCTGAGAGTGCTCCCTCGGTCGCCCATGGGCTGCCCATACCCGCGCCACCCAGCCCGCTCCTTGGCGCTCGTCCGTCGCCCTTGGAGCTCGTCCACCAACGGCAGCCGCGACGGCCGGAGGTGGAGAGTGGCCTGACAGCGTGGCGCGCCGGCGCGTCGCGTGCACGCGCCAACGCGCCACCACAACGGAGGCGTGCCGTGCGTGTTGCGCACAACCATAGGGGTGGGGCACCACGCGCACCGCGCAGCGCGGCCATCGCGGTCAACCGACGCAAGAACAAGCACCCCAAACGGCCAGCGAGTGCCACCAACCAGCACCGCGACCACCGCGTGCCCCCCTACCCCCCGCCTGGGCCACCGCTGTCCAACCACCGCCGCGGCGCCCACCAAACGCCCACCGCCACCCAGCGGCGGTACCGGCCGCCCGACGCACGTCACGGACGCGGCCGCTGCCGCGCGCCCGCGCGACGGTGGAGCGACCGGCGGCGGGCGCCTGCGCCGCCTCGTGCGGGCCGATGCCCACGCGGCACCCGGGGGCCGGCCGTGGGCGCGGCGGGGTGAGCGGCGTGCAGCTGACATGGTGGGTGGGAGCACACGTGGAGACGGTCCGCGGCGCGGAAACGGTGGAGGTAGACTCGTGCAGCGTCATCCGGCGACGTGGCGGCATCGGCGGGTCGCCTCTGCCCCGCCGCCTCGACGACCGCCTCGCTGACCTGTGCATTAGGGCTGTGCAACTGGAAAGAAAACTGGCAGTTTTAATTGGCAAAACTGGCTCCTGGAGCCCGTATTAGCACAACCGGTTGAACCAGTTGCCCATCCCTACTGTGCATTGCTCCTTCAAGCATTGGTGCACGCAAACCCGTGTTCGCCAGAATTTCTTCCCAGACTGCGTGTTGCTGCACCAAATCTTGCAGCGTGAACATGCGCTGCAGTACAGCCGTTCTCCCAAAATTCCCGCACTCCAACAGTTGCAAAAGAGTTCCAAATCGGCCTCTACGACCCCACAGAGGCCGATTTGGAACTCTTTTGCAGCAGTTGGAGTGCGGGAGTTTTGGGAGAACGGCTGTAAGAGCACGTCTATCGGTGCGCCATCCCGCCATCGCCAAAAAGCCATCTGTTTGGCATTTTGGGGATGGCGCGGAAGA
>ENA-ORXR01004635-ORXR01004635.1-marine-metagenome-genome-assembly--contig:-NODE-4635-length-11376-cov-176.432693_pt1 | contig 11376 bp, 10 predicted proteins | sample MGYA00237866_ERZ511479 | MGnify/ENA metagenome assembly ERZ511479 | reverse complement strand
ATGGCTGGTTGGCTAGCGTTCATCAATACCTCTTGTTGATGTATTTGTTGATGTATTTGTTGATGTATTTGTTGATGCATTATTCTTTGCCACTCAAGCCCTCACCCGAAAAAAATGGGTTACGATCTTAAAGCAACCCTCCTTTTTGGTACTTGGAGCGTTGCCACGGAATGGCAGATGTTTTTTTAGCTCTGCCACTCAATGGCAACAGCATTTGCTCGTTCAATTATGCGCTTCTTTCGTAAATGCAATTCCGAATCGACGTCCCTCGGTGATCCGGTCGTGTCCTGCAAAATCCTTGTATTCAATGATTTGGTCGAAGCCCGTTTTTTTTAAGAGTGCGCGAATTGGCTCACGTTGATCATAACCATGTTCAAAAAGGATTCGTCCTCCGTTTGAAAGCAGGTCAAAGGCTTGGGGCATGATTCGCTCGATCAGATCCAACCCGCTTGTTCCGCCGTCAAGGGCAAGTCGCGGTTCAAAATCACGGACCTGCCTGGCTAATTCTTCACAATCTTTGGCTGGTATATACGGCAAATTGGCTGTGATCAAATCGCAGGGGAGCTCTGCCACGGCCTGTAAAAGGTCAGATTTCAAGAAGCGGACATTTTGCAAATCTAACCATTTCCGATTGGATTCGGCCAGGGATAAGGCCTCTGGTGATATATCGAGACCAATGCAGCTGGCGGTTGGACGAGCCTCCGCAAGGGCGAGGGGAATGCAACCGGTCCCTGTTCCTACATCGATGTGATGGTCAAAGGGGAATGCGAGGGCATGTTCGACCAATTCCTCGGTTTCCGGGCGTGGAATAAGTGCCCGCTGATCGCAAAACATCTCAAGTCCGAAGAAGTTGGTGCATCCCAGGACATATTGAATTGGCTCATGGTGAGCCAAACGCTTTAACTCGATAGATAAAGACGGAACCGTTTTCTCACGATGCATTGGGAATTCGAGTCGAGGAACCTTGATGTGATGACTTAAAAGCATCTCCGCTTTTAGCCGTGCTTCTTCGACCGCATGAGCGACCAAATACGCCTCTGCTTTCGCTAGCCAATCATGCAATGTCTCCATATTCCCGCTCTCCTGCGTTTTTATTGTTGCCTAGACAAGGCTTAGGGTGCAGTTTTAGCCCTAATTCTCACGGATGGCACAGGCGATCTGGTATTTGAACGAACGAACATGAAATTTGCGATTTTTGGCGATATTCATGCCAACCTTGATGCTTTACAGGTATGCTTGGAAGACATGAAAAAACAGGGAGTAACCCATCACGTGTGTATGGGGGACATTGTTGGATATAACGCCAACCCTTCGGAGTGCCTCGAAATTATTCGGGAACTCAACTGCCCTGTCGTGCGTGGGAATCATGATCACTACTGCGGTTACAACGACGACTTAAGTGGGTTTCACCCCATGGCCGCAGCAGCGGTAGATTGGACCCGTCAGCAGCTATCCGAAGACCAGCGCGAATATTTGCGTAACCTTCCTTTCTCTCGGATGGTCGAAACCTTCACCATCGTTCACAGCACCTTAGATGCGCCTGAGAATTGGGGATACGTTTTTGACAAGTTCGATGCCGAAGCGAATTTTAATTATCAGTCTACCAATTTGTGTTTCTTCGGGCACACCCACGTGCCGATTATTTTCGAAAAGAGCGAAAAAATCCGGGCGGGGTATTACGAGAAGATTAAAATCAAAATCGGACGTAAATACTTTATCAATGTTGGCAGTGTCGGTCAGCCACGCGATGGAAACCCCAAGTGTGGTTATGTGATTTTTGATGGCATGAACAACACGGTTGAACTCCGACGCCTAGACTACGATATCGAAGCGCAACAAAAGAAGATCATCGCAGCGGGATTACCGCAACGTCTTGCAGATCGCTTGGCTGAAGGTCGGTAGTGCTGGTATTAGGGCTACTCAAGCAATACGCAAGCAATACGCAAGCAATACGCAAGCAACCAACAGCGATCATCGCCAACCAACAGCATTTAACATCCACCAATTTTAATCGTCTTAACTAGCACCGTCTTTACGATCACCATCACTGTCCTTAGAACCGGATGTAACGGAAACCACCTATGAACCGCACCACGAGAAATTTTGCCTTCTTTGCCGCTCTGTTAAGCTCCGTCCTTCTTGCGCCTCAGGCGCAGGCGGTGGTTGAGACCAAACTCAAACTGAATCACAAAAGCTTTGTCATTCATTCGCCGGTCGAACTTGAATTCACCATGCGTAATCCAAGCCGTCGGGTGTTTAATTTTCAGGAAGCAGGGCCAAACGCGAGTGAACGCGCTCGCCTACGCTTTATCTTAAAAGATAGTTCGGGCCGAGATGTAAACCGGACCAAAGCCCCTCTGCTTGATGATCTATTCATCATTACGCCGCAGGATCAAGTGACGCGTAAATTTGATCTCACTGCCTTGTTTGATATCCGGAAAATTTCGAATTATAGTCTGCAGATTCGTCTGTATATTGATGACCGTGTTTTCAAGACCGAAGAAGTTCGCTTCGAAACGGTTGCGGGGTCTAGCTTGAATAAGATTCGGACCTTCGAGCCGGCTCGTGAATTTGAATTGCTTCGCACTGCACGGGTAGATGGCCAATATCTTTTTCTCGCGGTACGCGGTATTGATGCGCCGCCCAATCAAACTGTTTTTGGTGTATATGAACTAGGGCGCATGGTTCAGGCTTTCTCACCCGCAATGGAAACCGACTTGCGTGGAAACATTCACATCCTGCACAGCCTCCGTCCAGATCGCTACCTACACACCATGTTCACCGCAAGTGGTCGTCCGATTGACCAAAATCTTCACATGGCAGAAATCGGTGGAGCATCCTTGGTTGCCGATGAGAATGGAGTTGTGCGAGTTAGCGGAACCCGTCGCATGTCTCCTGAAGAAGTTGGCGGTGGTCGTCGCCGACCGTAAGCATGCCAATGGTACCAACATGGGCTTGGCTCTACATGGGTGTCATCAGTTTGATGATGCCCATTTCTATTGTATATGGCCGTAAACTCGGTCGGTCGGATCTAAACATTGCTCCGGGCCTGATCTCGGCCTTCTGTTCTGTGGTGTTGATCCATAGCTATTACGTCTCCGAGACCTGGACCTTGTTTAGCTACGGGCTGCTTCCCATGCTCGGGTTTCTAATTGCGTGGGATTTGCGTGAAGCCTGGATCTCGCGTGACTATCTGAAAGATGACGCTCTTACAGAAGAAGAGAATAAGCGTCAGTGGGTCATCGCCTGCGTGGTAGGACTATGTATGTCGGTGCCCGCCTATGTTCTCGGTGCACTCTCATGCTGGAAGCTCTTTTCACCTCCAAACATGTGAAACCTTCTTAGCTTTCCATGAATGTGGTCCACAACTCAAGTTGGGCCGTAATGGTCTCGTCAGGAGGGAGGAGAGGGCATGCGTCTACTGCGTTCAATGCATTTGGATGGCTCATCCAAGGCTCGACGCAGAAGAAGGCTTTGTCCTCCATGGTGTAATGCTGCACGTATTTGTAGAGGTCAGGATCTTCGATTCCTTTAGCGGTCATGTGAATCGTCCAGTCCTCGGGATCTTGAATCGTCAGTTCGTTACTTGGTAGAACACGTGAAAGTAGCTCTTTCAGTAACGGAGAGTGACAGGGCTGGGGGAAGGCGGGGAGTTCATCCTCGGCAACCAAATCGGTCAGAGATTCATTGTACACATAGCGGCGATAAGGCTCGTGCATGACCAAGGTTTGTTCTTTTCCCTCTGGGCCAACCGGTGGCGTAACAAAATATGGATGAAAGCCGGCATAGAAGGGCATGGGGAAGGGGCCCTTGTTTGTGAAGGATTGATGGCATGTCATTTTTTCATCCGTCATGGTGTAGGTGAGAACCACTTCGAAGGAAAATGGGTATTGGACAAAGGTCTCCTGTGTATCCCGAAGCGTAAGTCGAACTTCGGTTTTATCTGCATTCACTTCATGCGCCCAAGGCATGCGCATTCCGAATCCGTGCGATGGCATTTCATATCGACGACCTCGATAAAGGTAGGTGTTTGGCGATCCATCGCGTTCCAATCGGCCACAAATCGGAAAGAGGAACGGCCAACCACCGCGGGTGCGCGGCGTATCTTCGTCCCAAAAGAAGTCATGCAAATACATTGTTTCCCGTGGCCCGTCGGGACCTGGCAGGACGATCGAATAACCCGATCCACCGAATTTCGGGACAAAACTGGCTGAATTCAACCCGTTTGGTGACACGATGGTCACAGTTTCAATACCTTCAGGAGCAAGATTCGGGGCATATGTCATGCACTCCTGCTAACGTATGCAGGAAAGACTTAGCAAGCCATTGGATAAGGTAAAATTAGTCATTTTACGGGCTTTCCTTGTTGGGCGAAATGCGTATTGCTCCGCGACATAGTTTTATGAATGATTTAGCTGTTTTTATTGATTACGAAGCCTGGTTTCAGGCTTCTCGCAAATTAACCCAGACCTATCCGGATATGGATTCGCTCCAACGCCTTTTGTCAGGCTGGGGACGACCCGTCGTACAAAAAGCCTACGCGTCTTGGTCCAATTTTGATCGGAGCATCAACCCACTTATGAAAGCAGGGATTGAACCTGTTTCCATCCGGAGTTGGCATGGGAAAACCTCGGCACCACAAAAGCTCGCCGCCTTTGCGCTTGCGGTTATGGATAATCTACACGCGCACCCCCAGATTCAGACGGTTGTTCTAGTCTGCCCCAGTGCGGATGCCTTGCCGATTATTTATCGACTCCAAGCCGCAGGTAAACGGGTGGTTGTTATCGATTACGAAAAGCAACTTGCGGTGCATATCGAGAGAGCGGCGGACGAAGTCGCATCCTTTAGCTCCAGTGGGAAATCGCGAAGCGACCGGTCTCGCAATGACCGTGGCGACCGCAATGAACGTGGCGACCGCAATGACCGTGGCGACCGCAATGAACGTGGCGACCGCAATGAACGTGGCGACCGCAATGAACGTGGCGACCGCAATGACCGTAGCGATCGTGGCGGAAAGAACCAACGTAATTCCGATGCCGGCAAGTCTAGCTCCCACGATTCTGATCATGAATCAGATGAGGATCAAGATACTCAGGACGGATCCAATGCCTCCGATTCCGATCATGGCTCCGACACAAACGGACACGATGAATCCGACGATAAGAACGAAGGGAAAGGAGCTTCTTCTGTTGCATCCATTTTTGGTGCGGCTCCAACTGGATCTCAGAATTCTTCCAGCTCTTCCAACTCTCAAAGCTCTTCCAACTCTCAAAGCTCTTCCAACTCTCAAAGCTCTTCCAACTCTCAAAGCTCCTCGAATACTTCCAACAAAAACAAGAAAACCAGTGAGCTCTTCAATGGGGTTGATCCCTATGATGTATTGGTCGAAGAAGTAACGAAGGCCTGTGAAGGTGGGAAGTCCATGGCGCTAAATGTGGTCAAGGATGCGGTGGTCAATGCGATCCCTGGTTTTGACCATGCCGCCTTAAAAGATTCGCGTGGACGTCGCATGCGGAAATTTAAAGATTTCATTCAAGAGGCGCAACGTCGTGGATTGGTTAGCATGCGTTCGCGCGGTCGCCATTTCGAAGTGACCTTGCCTCAAGAAGGCGAAAGCCAAGGGGCTTCAAAGTCATCTAAAAAGGCGTCGAAAAGCAGAGAGAAATCTAAAGATCGTAAAAATAAAAAAGGCAAGTCGCAGAACATCAAAGAAACCCGTCATGGGATGATCGATCTCGTTGAGTCTGTCGATGCGGATGATGAAGATGAAGATGCATTGCCACCACGCGACTTCCTTGACCTGCTTGATCAAGCGCTCGAAGTAGCTGAAGGTCCGATGGCCCTAACCCCGATGGTTCAAGCCATGAGCACCTTCAAAAAAGAAGGTAAGATTGATATGAAGGTAGCAGAGATCAAGCGCCACCTTCAGGCGTGTATCAACATCGAGTTGCTCGAAGATTACCCTGCGGGCCGGATGACAAAATACGCGTTGCCCGAAGATTGGCGCGAAGTCATTGAATACCTTTAAGCTTGAGCCCTAGAGCTCAGAAGCTCAGATGTAAAGCAAGCCGACTCATGCGGAACAGATTTCCTGTTCCGCATATTTTTTGAGTGTGAGTAACTGCTTACGCATCATAATCAAATCTCCCAGCGGCAGGATGAGTCGCAGAAGCCAACCGATCGGATGCGCGGGGTACTTTACCCGGAGGCGGCCTAAGAGACGGCATTGGGTTGGGCTGATGGGCTTGGCTTGATAGGACATAACTACCTGGCCCAATAGCCATTCCAGTCCTCGAGTTTGGATGGTGAGTTCTTGGCCTTGGCTGAAGTCGATGACTCGAAATCCGAGCATGACAATCTGGCCGTTCTCGAGTTGCTCGTTCATGGGGTCCCGGTGAGGCGGGCTTTGGCGGCCAAGGTTATCAATCCAATCATATGAGTAGGGCGCGGCCTTGAGCTGGCAGATCCAGGCAAAAACGATGGCGGGGTCAGAATTCACCGTAACCGCCCGGTTCAAAACCTGAGCTTTTGCAGAGGAGCAATGTGTATCGCAGCCCATCCCCTCAGCTTCTTCGGTTTCAGTCATCCCCCAATTACCAAAGAAAAATGGCTTTGGCGCAGGCGGTCTCACGGATCGAGTTTTCGCGCGATGGCCCGTCCAGCCAGGTGACCTGTGGTCCAGGCATTTTGAAAATTAAAACCACCGGTTATACCATCGATGTTAAGGATTTCACCAGCGGCGTAGAGCTCTGGGCAAACCCGACTCTCCATGGTTTTCATATTTATGTCGCGTAGTTTGATTCCGCCACAGGTGACAAATTCGTCTTTGTTCAGGCTTTTTTTAACCACCTCAAAACGCGCACGGGTCAGTTGCTCGGTAAGGGCGATCAACTTTGTTTTAGGAAGTTGCGACCAGGTTTCATCCTGAATGCCGCTCGCCGAAACGAAACGGTCCCAGAGGCGTTTGGGAAGTTCGGGGAAAGGAGATTTCGTTCCCACGGTCCGTTTGCCAAACTCAGTGCGAAACCCTTGTAGGGCTTTGGCCACGTCTGTCTGGGGCAGCCAATTGATCTCGATGGGAAAGGCGTAGTTTCGCTCCGCAAGTTCCACCGCGCCCCAAGCAGAACATTTCAGAATCGCTGGCCCACTCATGCCCCAATGCGTGATCAGGAGTGGCCCCGTCGCAGTTAACGCGCTGTCGACAACCCGCACCGTGGCTTCCTCGACTGACAGCCCCTGTAAACCATCGGTACGCGGATCTTTGATATGAAAGGTAAATAGCGAGGGTGTTGCAGGCGCCAGCTCATGACCCGTAGTTTCGGCAAGTCCTTCGCTTTGGCTGAGCCGTGTCCCGCCCGTTGCGAGCAAGACAGCGCGGCACTGAATCCGTCCGCCAATTTCAGTGATGACATCAAACCCTCCTTCATTGCGAGGGGAGATACGAGCCACTCCTTCACCACGTCGGATGGCGATGCCAGATTCTTCGGCGGCATGGCGCATGCAGTCGATTACGGTTTGAGAGCGATCGGTCACCGGAAACATCCGGCCATCTGATTCGGTTTTCAGTTCTACCCCGTGATCGGAAAACCAGTCGATTGTATGCTGTGCGTCCCAGTGATGAAAGGGTCCGAGCAACTCTTTTTCCCCTCGTGGATAATGGGTCGTTAACGGTTTCGGCTCAAAGCAAGCGTGGGTGACGTTGCAACGCCCACCGCCCGAGATCCGAACCTTCTCTAAGACCTTGTTTGCGCGTTCGAGAATCGCAATGGAAAGGCCAGAACTATGTTCGGCGCATTGGATCGCGCCAAAGAAACCTGCCGCACCACCTCCGATAACCACGAGGTCAATCGCTTCATCCATGTGTCAGGGCCCAAGCATGAACATCAAGAAACGATGCAGGCGCCGGCAGATCGCTGCGGGTTGAAATCCACACCGGCATCTCTTCGTCGGATTCAGGCAGTCGCCCGTGGGATCCTTTGATCAAATTCGCGTCCAGCGGGATCACATCCATGAGCATGCGAAAGCCGAGTTTCTTGCGAAGCACTTTGGAAATCACCTTCGCTTTGGCAAAGGCAATGGTCGGGTCGATGAGCATTTCGCAAGGGTCGTAACCGGGCTTGGCGTGGATCGCCACAGTGCGGGCAAAGTCGGGTGCCAGTGCGTCATCCAGCCAGTAATAGTATGTGAACCATGCATGCTTTTCGGCCGTGAGCAGGAACTCGCCTTCGCGCTCATGGCGACCAACCTGAACCGAGTCGACCCCGTCGAGTTCCTCTAGAAAACCCCGCACCTCAGTGCGCATGGCTTCGTTGCGAACATAGACATTGGCGATCTGGTGATCGCTGACCGCAAAGACATCGCTCTCGGCAAAATCGATTAACTCGCCAGCTGCGTTGCGAACCGTTTTTAACCAACCTTTTTCGCGAAACAATCGGTTGAGATGTATCGGTTGAGAGACCTCGTTCATGCCATAGCTACTGCAAACGACGCAGTCGATGCCAGCCGCTTGTAAGCTTGCCACCAGCTCGCTTGCGGCATCATCCAGTTCGCGAACTTCCTTTGCAATATCAGGATGGTTTGGCCCGAGGGTCTGTTGCTTGTAATCAAGATGGGGCAGGTAAATAAGATTTAAATCTGCAGGAGCTCGTTCGGTCGCGAGCCAGGCCGCGGTATCACAAATCCATTGGGTCGACCGAATGTCAGCCGCCGGTCCCCAAAATTGAAACAAAGGGAATTGTCCGAACCGAGATTCCAACTCGGCCGCGAGGCCCTGCTGATTGCTGTAGACCCCGCCTGACTTGCGACCGTCCGCGAAATAAACGGGACGAACGTTTACCGTAGTATCTGCGGTCGAGGCCATTCCCGGCCACCAGAAATGCTTGAGGCAACTATAGTCGGGGCGCTGTTGCCGAGCAGTTTCCCAAAGCGGCGGGGCATCGAGGAGACCTTCGCTTTGTCGCCACATGAAGACCTGGTCATGGGCGCGATCGTACCAGCCGTTTGCCACGAGACCGTGACGCTCAGGCGGTTGTCCGGTTAGTAACGCCCCGTGAGCGGGCAGAGTTAGTGCGGGAAATACCGGAGGCAGATTATGTGCTTGGCCAAGCGCAGTAAGCTTCGGAGCATGCGCCATCAAGCGACGCGTCAGCCCAGGGCATTCAATGATGGCAAGTGACATGACCAAACAGCGCTGACTTAACCCAATTTACGAATGGCTTTGATGCGATCCAGCACGGGCGGATGTGTGTATTCGAGGAAGACCTTGAGCGGGTGCGGGGTAAGGTTGCTCAGGTTATCGACCGACAGCTTTTTGAGCGCAATTGCCATCGCCTCTGGATCGCCAGCTGTTTTCACCGCATACTCATCTGCTTCAAATTCATGCTTGCGAGAGCCCATGTTGTTGAAGATTCCGATGATCATGCTGATGGGACTGAAGAGAAATCCGAAGAAGACCAAGCCAGCATAAATCGGCGTCATAGACGCATCGCCAGAGAGGAAGGTTGGGTCGACGCCAAAGGCTTGATAAAGGGTTGGCTCATTTAAGAAGAACTTCATGATGAAGAACATGAGGCCGGTGGTGAGGATACCCATGCCGAGCATTTTGTGAATATGTTTCAGTTTGTAGTGGCCCACTTCGTGCGCGAGGACGGAAACCAATTCTTTGACCGTGTGTTTTTCGATCAAGGTGTCGAACAAAACGATGCGCCGCATTTTACCGAAGCCGGTGAAGTACGCGTTGCTCTTGCTGCTGCGCTTCGAACCATCCATTTTGTAAATTCCGCTGAGAGCAAAGCCTTGGTTGTCAGCGTAGTCTTGGATGGCGGTTTTGAGTTCTCCCTCTTCCAGTGGCAGGAATTTGTTGAACAACGGCATGATCCAAACCGGTGCGACATACAGCAACACAATCTGGATCGCGATCAAGGCGCCCCAGCAGTAGGCCCAGGCATTTGGACCAAGCGCATTGAAAATCCAAAGAATCACCGAAAGGATGATGCCACCAATGATGCCACCTAAAACAACTCCCTTGAGCATATCGCCAAAGAAGGTCTTTAGGGTCGTTTTATTAAAGCCGTACTTCTCTTCGATGACGAAGGTTGAATAGAGAGAGGCGGGCAAGCTGAGGAGCTGGCTGAGGAGAATGAGAATCGCGGTGAAGGCCAGGCCAGTTGGGATCAGCCCCAGGCCGAGGCTGCGAGCCAGGCCGTCTACCCAGCCGAAACCGCCAAAATAGATGAAGAGCAACGATGCCGCCAGAGTAATGGTGCCGGTGATTAAGCCAAATCGCGTGCGTTCTTTTAAGTAGGCCTGTGATTCGGCATACTTTTCGCTGTCGTACCAGCCGTCAAATTCCTCGGGAATCTGTTCTTTCACATGCTTAAGGTTGAGTGCTTCAACCACAAGGTCGAGTACCCAAGCGAAAAGCATGAGGCCAATAATAAGGAAGAGATATCCATTTGCTGTCATAGTGTTCCATTTTTATCCTATCTGCAGGCAGATCTTAAGGAATTTTCAAACAGTCTACCGCACGAAAGACAAGTGTGAAGGCTTCCACTTTACAGGTCGAGTCGGATGTGAAAGAAATAGACAGGCCCGTTGATTGTTGAAATGGGTTTATATGGAAGAGGCGAATACGCCGGTATGAATGATACAATGGGAACTGAGAAAAATAATACACGTGGTATCTGGATAGCTTGGCTCGTCCTCTTTTTGGTATTTTGGGCTCTTTTGCTGTTTAAAAAAGGCCAGATCGAATCGGATTTGACCCACAAGGTGGAAAAACTACTTGGGGATTATCCGGTCGATATCCATTTTGACGGTCGAGATGGCAAGGTGAGCGGACAGATTGATTCGCAGGCCTCAATCGCGGCGCTAACCTCTCTGGTCGATCGCGGTCTGTCCTCCGGCGACGGGATTAACTTAGCTGGGGTTCGAGTATTAGACCTCGACCTAACGGATGCAGAAGGGAATGGGCTCATTGCCTCTAACACAATCGGAACTGTTTCTGCCCCAGCTATCGGGGACACAACGGGAGTTGATTCTGGAATCGCCCCTACGCCAGTTCCGAGCCAAGCTGTTACCAACCGTGTTGCATCAGTAAATCCAGCAAGTACGCCATCAAGTGCGACGCCAAGCACGACGCCTGATTCGATTCTCGCTTTGGTTCAGAAGGCTGACGAAGCAACCGTCCGCTTTCTTTTCGGACGTTCTGACATTGTCGCCCCTTACGATGCGCAACTCAAAGAATTGTCCGACCTCCTGCGCGAGCCTCAACACGTTGATCTGGACGTAACATTAATCGGGCATGGAGATCTTACTGGATCTCCCGAACGCAATGTCGTCGTTGCCTTGGCACGAGCCGAGGCCGTCAAAGCCTAC
>ENA-ORXR01004634-ORXR01004634.1-marine-metagenome-genome-assembly--contig:-NODE-4634-length-11377-cov-3.843097_pt1 | contig 11377 bp, 9 predicted proteins | sample MGYA00237866_ERZ511479 | MGnify/ENA metagenome assembly ERZ511479 | reverse complement strand
TTAAATGTTAACTTAGCAACGTTCAGAACGCTGGACCCAGCTACTGGTAGATGGTGGCAGGTAGATCCTAAAGCAGAGGCTAATAAAAGGAAATCACCTTACTGCAGCATGGGAAACAATCCGATCTCTAATGTTGACCCAGATGGGGATATTGCTTTTGCAGCGATAGGAATTGGAATGGCCATTGGAGCTGCAGTGCATACTGGTACTCATTTGGCTACTAATAAATTTTCCCTCAACAATTGGAATTGGGGAGCTTTTGCAGGTTCAGTAGTGGCTGGCGGGGTCGGAGGAGGTGTTTCAAGTGCACTTACAAATGCTGGAATTGGTGGGTTTACAGGAGGCGCAATTACCGGTGGATCAAGTGGGTTTTCACAAAATCTGACAAGTGGCTTGATAAATGGCAATCTAAGTGGTGGAGGCTTATTGAAGAGCACTGTTCTTGGAGCAGGTATTGGTGGGTCTATCCAAGGTATTGGGGCAGCACTTGATGGAAGACGATTTTGGGATGGTGCCAAGATTGATTACACCCCATTAGGACAAGATCCTGATTTACCCAAAGTGATGCAAAAAGGAGATCAAAATTGTGCATGTGCGACTGGTGAAATGACATTAAAAAGTAATGGGGTCAATCAGACTCAAGGGGATATCAGGAATTTCTTTGGTGGTGATCCAGATCTGGTGCCTTTACCGGATGAAGCTACCTTTAATTATATAAAGACGAAAGGCGGTCTTTCAGGAGATAAATTCAGGTTGTCAACTTCGGATTCTTATATTTCAAAAGCTGACTATATTAATCGGTCTTTACGGGCTGGCAAATCGATAAATCTTTCAATAGCTGGTAACCCTGGGCATTCTGTATCGGTCAGAGGTGCTTTTTTGAAAACTGTAACCAAAGTGAATGGTGCATCCTCAAGGGGTCTTGCTTTTAAAATTTTTGACCCTGCTCGCTCAGGTTCGTATTACATGAGTAATTCTTTTTTAAGAAACAATGTTCCAAATGTATTTAGTTTTTGGAGGTAGAATAAGTCTTCTGTTCTTTATTGGGATTTTGGCTTCCAATTGTACAGTAAATAAGAAGCCTCAAACAACTTTTGATAATTATATCAAGGATCAAAACTTTAATGATCGTTTATCCAATTATATGCTAGACATTGATGAATTAGCAAAATATCAGCTTGGCAAAAGAAAAAAGGAAACGGATAGACTTATCTTTTTTAACTATTCGGAGTTTTATGATACTTCTCTTAGCTGTGAAGCAATAAAAACAATACCAACGGATCAATTGCTTGAACTAACATTTTTCTCAATAAACTCATCCTATACTTTTGTTTTAAATGAAGAAGAGGAATATAAGGCTACAGTATGGCATAATGGGAGTAATGATAATCCTTCAGTTATGCGGAGCTATTCTAAAGAGCTCAAAATGATTGAACTGTATCTTAAAAATGATTATAATTTTATGTTTCAATATGACAATTGCGAGTATTTCAATTATGTTTTTGGTTTTAAAGATAATGACCTTGATGTCTACAAAGTTGAAGGGGATTTTATTAATCAAGTACCTCGTGAAAATTTAGAAAGATCTATTCAGAAATAGTTGACTCTTAAAAGCCAGATGACCTTACGATCTAGCCTCAGCGCAGTTATACTAGAAGATTATAAAGCCTCACTTCGGTGGGGCATTTTTATTGCAGCACGGTTTGAGAAAGGTTTTGCTTGATAAAAAGTGAAGACTTCCCCAAAATGACACAGGTTTAAAATTAAACTATTCCATTTGAATATTCATGTAGCGACCAGCCATTGATGGTGGAGATAATGTCAAGGCTGGCGACTGCAAGGAGCCATTCATTTTAGCCTTGACCTTTTCGTAAGCATCAATAATTTTGCTTCGTGAATATTTAAACCTTATTGGGCTCATTCCTCCCAGAGACTGGTGGGGATGTTTATGATTATATTGATCTAACCATTTCTCTGATACAATATTCAGTTGATCTATACTTTCAAAAATATATGCATCCAGTATATCTTCTCTATACGTACGATTGAATCTCTCTATGTAACCGTTCTGACTTGGTTTACCTGGCTGTATTGGAACATGATTTATTCCTCGTTCGTCACACCACGCTGAAAAAGCATGAGATAGAAATTCAGGTCCGTTGTCTTTATGCAGCAGACGGTTCTCTTTTGCGCAAAGAAGTTATTGATGACCAGAGCAATGTGATGGCGACTACTGACTACTTGGGTAGGATAGAGTATAGGGATGGATCACTGCACTCCATACATCATGGCGGGGGTCGAATCGTCAAAAAATTGACTAATCCTCCGCAAGCCAATCTCAATCTATCTGGAGTGGGAAGCCAAAGTAATAACTATACGGCGTTCAATATTAACTCACAATACAATATCACAGGAGGCGCAACTTCCTACGAAGCATACAACAACATCAGATTGACAGATGGCTTTCATGCCTCGTCCAATGCCGACTTCACAGGATATATTCAACCAGTCGGGCCGTCAGGACCTACGGAGTGGGTCTATGAGTATGATATAGCTGATCATCTGGGCAACGTAAGATTTACATTTATCGATAATAGTGGTACACCAGAGATCATACAATCGCAAGATTATTACCCATATGGATTAAAGAAAAATCGATCTTTACCGTTACATAACAGTAATCCATATCAATACAATGGTATTGAACATGTAGAGGAACATGGTTTGGATCTAAATATGGCTACTTATAGAAGTCTAGATCCAGCAATGGCGATATGGGGTCAGGTTGATCCTAAAGCAGAAAGCCTATACTCGATGTCGCCATACCAAGCAATGGCAAATAATCCTATCAGATTTAATGATCCAGAAGGTGATTTTATTCCAGCTGCAGTATTAGGAGCAGGAATTGGATTGGTTAGTAATGGGTTAAGTAATGTTGCTAATGGACAAGGATTTTTCGATGGAGCAGGTAAAGCGGCATTATTTGGAGCTATTGGTGGTGCAGCAAGCTTTGGCATAGGAAATGTGACAAGTGCATTAAGTCAAACTGGAGCTAATCTAACTTCCATGGGAGTTCAGAATTCTTTAGGAGCAATTTCAAGTGCTGTCAATATTGGTTCTCATGCTGCTTTAGGTGGTCTATCCTCACTGGCAAATGGTGGTAATTTTGGAAGCGGTGCACTGAGTGGCGGATTATCAGCTGGCATAGGTTTGGCTAGTGGTGGATCAGTAATTGGGGGTGCATTGGGTGGAGGAGTTGGATCTGTTCTTGGAGGTGGTGATTTCATTCAGGGGGTTGGACAAGGATTAATAACTGGAGGTCTCAATCATGCTGCTCACAGCGGCTTTTTTGGTGATAATTTAGCAGCGTCTCTGATAACAGGTAAAACAAGACATTTATTCGGACCCGATGCCGTAACCTTAACAGGTGGTTATAGCATGGGCGCAGGTTTCGCAACTGATGCAGAAATTGGAGGTGTTTTAGCCTTAAGGGGATCTGACGCTGGTCAAATAGCACCAATATTTGATGCTGCTGTTGGTGCAGGTCTCGATTTTTCTTTATCACTTAAACATTCTAAATTTTATTACTCAGGAAGAGCATCAGACTTTAAGCTGTCATTTCTAGGTGGAGTTCGATATGAAGCAAATCTTTCAGCAAATTTTGCGGTTAAGTTTAATCGTTCTGCATCATATGGATCTATCAACGTAGGAGGAACAAATCAATTTGTTCTTGGATTGGGTCGCTCTATCGGAGTAAGTGCAATACCGTTGCCAGTGCAAGGTAGTTTAACAAAAGGAGTAACAATAGTTAGGCCTAGATAACACGAATTTGTATTTTTAGTGATATGCAACGAAACTTATTAATACTGCTATTTTTTATGTCCTCTTGCTGGATTAAAAGAGATGATACAAAGTTATTAATTCCAGAAGTAAGTTATTCTGACGGATCAGCTGTTGTTATTGATACTCTCGTTGTAAATAATATTTCTAATGAAAGAGGAATGGTTACTGTCAATAATAAAGTGATATTTCTTGATGGATTTTTAAAATTAGTTGATTCTGGAAAAACTTATCCTTCATTTCTCACAAGTCTTTCGAAAAATGATACAGTTTATATTAATATGACAAATAATCAGGTTAAAATTCATAAAGGTGAGATGAAGTTAACTTATAGAATAAAACTCGAAAGCGATTATAGTTGGTGGGATGATTGGTGGTAATAATTTTCTTGTTTAAATAATGTAAGCAGCTTTAGCTTGCTGATCACGAAGAAAAGCATCGAGGAGGGCAAATACATGTTTTTTGTCCTCCTCTTTTAGTTTTTGAATAAGCTGAATTCTCTTTACTGTAGGTTTGTCAAATGTTGCAGTTGCAGTATCATCTACAAGAGAATCAAGAGTTACTTCAAAAGCATCAGCAATTTTCTTTGCAGTCTCTACAGATGGTAAAGCTTCATTTCTTTCATATTTACCAATAGCTTCCCGAGAAGCAGAAATATTCTTAGCCAGTTCAGTCTGCGACCAGCCTTTGTTTTTCCTTAACTGTACTATTCTGTCACCGATTTTAATCATGAATAAACCTATTTATGTATGATAATGCCTTGTTAGTGCAAATTTACGGTAAAAAAGTGCGTAATAAAAGATGATAGTACTTGCATGAATTGGGATGATGTTATAGATTTGTGTCTAATCGTACACAACGAAAAAAAATCAAACTTTTTTCATGGAAATACAAGACATCAAAACTCAGCTATCAATTACGGTAGTCTTAGTACATTATTACCTGACTACAGATCGGAGTGATCGCCTCTGCTGCCCATGGCACAATGATAAAACACCAAGCCTACAGATCTATCCTAAGACAAATACCTGGACATGCTTCTCAAGTAGTTGTAATGCAGGTAGTGGAGATCAAATCGACTTCATCATGAAAAAAGAGAATTGTACTAAACATGAAGCTATCATGAAAGCAAAAACATTACTTGGACATACGATCATCAAGGAAGTAAAGACGAAGAGTAAAACAGACTACGAGAAATTATTCCAAAAACTGAAGATGAATTTTAAGAGTGGACAGGCGGTGACATATTTAGAGCAAAGGAATCTGGACAGAAAGAAAATCGAGGTCGGATATAATGCGAACACATGGAGTTATCTAAAACATTGCATCATCTTCCCACTCAGAAATGAGCAAGGAGAAATCTTCAGTTTTTACGGACGTAGTATTTATGATAAAGAGAATGAGAAACACTTCTATCTAAAGAATAGATCAGGACTTTATCCAAGCTATCCGCAACCAGAAACCAAAATTTTAATCCTAACAGAAGCTGTGATCGATGCAGTAAGTCTATTACAACTTGACTTAGATTATGAAGTATTAGCCATGTATGGCACAAATGGATTAACAGAAGAACACCAAGAGGCAATCAGAAACTTAAAAGACTTAGAAGAGGTAATCATGTTTTATGATGGTGATGAAGCTGGGAGAAAAGCAGTAGAGAAATGGTCACCAGTATTGAGAGATTTACAGCCTAAAGCAAAGATTAGTTATGTGAATACACCTGAAGGCGAGGACGTGAATAGTATAAGTCAAAGCCATGAAGCTGAAATCTTCCACCACTTACTGAGTGAACGAATAGAACTAAAATCACAAAATCAAGGCTTATTTTTTTCAATCGAAAGTTCAACTGAAAAAAGAAAAGTAGCAGAGAATGGGAGGTTCATAAAACAACAAAGCGACTTTGATAGCAGCAACCCGAAGAATCTACATTACAAAGGCAAGGCAGGAGAATACTACATAAAAGGAGGAATCAAAAATGGATTGGACAGTATGAAGATCGCCTTACAGATCATCAATGATCAAAGCGAAGATTACAGAAGCAAACTCGATTTATACGAGTACAAGCAAGTGTCTGCAGTAGCGAAGATAGTAAGTGATAAATTACAGATTAGTGAAAGTCAAATTGAAAAGGATCTGAGTAAATTAACAAGCCACTTAGAAGCATATAGGCAAGAAGATCAGAAAGATCAACAGGAAATATTACAAGAAATCCCACCAGAAATAAGTCTAAAATGTATTGAGTTTTTAAGAAGAAAAAACCTCCTGCAAGAGATCAACAAGCTCATAGGGAAAGCAGGAATCATAGGCGAAGAGGAAAGCAGATTGTTTTTGTTTGTGATCGCATCGAGCTATAAGATGGAAGATACATTACATGCCTTGGTGCAAGGATCGAGCGGAAGCGGAAAGACTCATTTGATTACGAAGTTGGCTTCAATGATGCCTGAAGAAGATATGATCGGATTAACAAGAATTACAGATAGTAGTTTGTACAACTATGGAGAATATGAACTACAAAACAAGTTGATTGTCCTGGAGGATCTTGACGGATTAAAAGAAGATGCGTTTTTGGCATTTAGAGAATTACAAAGCCGAGGAATCTTATCAAGTAGTACATGTATCAAAGATGATAGCGGAAATATCAGAAGTCAAATAAGAACAGTAAGAGGGCCGATCACAACATTATCAGCGACAACAAAAGGAGAAATTTATGAAGACAATATGAGTCGTTGTTTTTTACTTGCCGTGAATGAATCAAGTGAACAAACCCAAAGAATAATCGCATATCAAAATCAAATAGCGACAGGAAAAATCAATAAGACAGAGCAGAAGAAAATAAGAACATTCCTCCAAAACTGTATGCGAATCATTAAACCGATGGAGGTTATAAACCCCTTTGCAGATAAAATAAAATTACCACCCGAAGCCCATAAGATCAGACGATTAAATGAGTTGTTCCAAAGCTTTGTAAGGCAAGTAACATTAATCAATCAATATCAAAGAGAGAAAGACAAGCAAGGGAGATTAATCACAGCGAAAGAAGATCTACAGGTGGCTTGTGATATTATGTTTGAATCGATAGTTCTGAAAGTGGATGAGTTGGATGGAAGTCTAAGGCAGTTTTTTGAGCAGTTAAAAGAATACTTAAAGGAGGATAAACAAGAGTTCGGACAGAGGGAAGTGAGGCAACATCTACGAATGAGTAAGAGCCAGCTACATCGGTATATACAAGATTTAATGGGGTTAGAATACATCTATCAAAGTAGTGGGCACATGAATCGAGGGTATAAATACAAAATCAGTTATTGGGATAATATTACGAAGCTGAGCAGCGAGATCAAAACTAAGCTACAAAGCCAACTGGCAGCTATCTAAAGAGCTTGGCGTCCCAAACCCTGGGACACTACTGGGACACCAGTTGGGACACTTAACTTAAACATAATCAAATCATTAGATGCTGGCGTTCCAGGATCCCAACAGAAGTATATACATGGAGAGAATTATTAATGAATATGCAAGCTATTTGCATCACTTAGGCTATGCAGATAGCAGCATTTACGGCAGACATAAAAGAAGCATCAAGGAGTTTATCGGCTTCATTAGGAAATACAGAGTTCAAGAATGGAATGAAATTACAGTGCAGCACATTAGCGATTATCTAAACCATTTACGAGGTAGAGAGAATAAAGTTGTAGGCGGCAAGCTCACAGAAAAAACGGTATACGATCATTATAGAAGTATCCAATTACTCTATGATTTATTAACAGCAAAAGGAAAAGTAATAATCAATCCAACAAGCCAAATCGAAGTAAAAGCGCCACCAAGGAATCAAAGAAGAATTACGGTGACTGAAGAAGAAATATCACAAATGTACAAAGCTTGTAAAGATGATAAAGAAAGAGCAGTGCTAAGTCTGAATTATGGTTGTGGTTTACGAGTGGGAGAATTAGAACAATTAGAAATAACTGATTTAAAATTAGACGACGGTTATCTGATTGTGAGAAAAGGGAAAGGCAATAAAAGAAGAACTGTACCCATGAGTATTGGTGTAATCAAAGACATCAAAAACTATCTAAGAATCGAAAGACCGAGACTGACAATAGAACGTCATTATCACAGAGACAACAAAAGTGTCATGCTCAATGAGCTAGGAAGAAAGATGAGAGAATGGACATTTAATTATACGCTTCAGGCAATAGCGATCAAAACGGGAAATCAAAACTTAATCAATAAGAGAATCACAACACATATCATGAGGCACAGCATCGCTACACATTTATTACATCGAGGATTAGACATTAATCAGGTAAGACAATTTTTAGGACATGTCCTTTTATCAACCACACAGATCTACACTCACGTCAATAACAAACAAGTATTACAAATATGAAAACACTCAAGCAATATCTAAAAGAAAAATATAGCTTTAAAGGCATCTATCATTATGAAGATAAAATCAGTAAATACTTAAACTACATCAACTCAAACGGTATCAAAGAAACACAACTAGACATCCTGAATTACATCGGTTATCTACGCCAAACAGGCATCCACCCAAAGACAACAAGAAACCATCTATACAGCATCAAAATCTATTACAATTACCTTCAGATAACAGAACAGCGCCAAGACCATCCATGCAAGACCTTGAATCTAAAAGACCAAATCAACAGAGCGATCCAGATCGAGAATCTTTACACTGTGGAGCAAATGGAACAATTTTTAAAAGAGCACAAAACCAAACAATCTTTTTTACAAAGACGAGATGAAGTGATCATCAGTCTACTCATTTATCAAGCCCTTACGAACACAGAAATAGTCAGCTTAGAAATCAAAGACATCAATTTAGAGGAAGGAACAATCTATATCAGAGCAGAAAAAGTAAAAGCAAAGAATACAAATCAAAGTAGAACCCTAGCACTTAAACCAAAACAGATATTATTGACAGATCGATATCTAAATCAAAGCCGTGAGGGATTACAAAAGAAATCAGAAATTAAAACAGAAAAGCTATTACTTACCAAATATGGAAAACCAATCAAACCAGCTGCGATCAATCGCCAGATTAATCATGGTCATAAGAAGTTCATGACAATGACACCACTCAAAATAAGACAGTCGGTTATCCATCAAAAATTAAAAGAAGGTCATAACCTCAGATTAGTACAAGCCTTTGCAGGTCACAGATCTATCCTCAGCACAGAAGCCTATCAGACGAATCAATTAGAAGAGTTGAAAACAGGTATTAACAAGTTCCATCCATTACAATAAACGAAGATGATTAATCAGTGATATCCAAAAAAGGAATGATTAAATTTACCTAAACAACAAAACAAATATGAGTCAAGAATTACCAAACGAAATAATAGTCAATAAAATATATCACATAAGAGGACAGAAAGTGATGATTGATAGAGACTTGGCAGGATTGTATGGAGTCGCAACTAAAGTATTAAAACAAGGAGTTAGAAGGAATGCAAAACGTTTTCCAGAAGATTTTATGTTCGAAATGACAAAGGAAGAATTTAGTGATTGGAGGTCACAGTTTGTGACCTCCAAATCAGATAGAAAAGGTCTTAGATATGCTCCCTTCTGTTTTACAGAGCAAGGAGTAACGATGTTGTCATGTATACTAAATAGTGATCGAGCAGTTGAAGTGAATGTGAAAATTATCAGAATCTTTGTTCGATTGAGAGAAACCTTAATGAGTCATAAAGATCTACTGTTGAAGATGGAAAAAATTGAAAAGAAAATCGAGGGTCATGATCATGAAATAGTCACCTTGTTTGAGTATATGAAAAAATTAATGGTTGATAAAGAACAAAGAGAAAATCAGGAATCCAGAAAGAGAATAGGATTTAAAAAGAAATAGAAAACAGCCTGCTCCTTACAGTCGCAGAATATTGTTTTATTGATCTGCTCCACTCAAAAGCAAACGCCTAGATCAAAGGCCACCCGCGAAGCAGAAAAGCGGCGTTCGTCGGGTTCCCTTGCATCATATATCCTGCCAGAGCACTTCGTTGGCTCACGTCACTGCTATCGCAGAGACTTGTCATGATATATGACGACTGCGGTCAGCTCCTCACAGTAGTTCCCAGTCTGCATACAGACTATGCCTTCACTCCGCTAAAGCTGCGTTACGGTTCGCTAACGCCATAGACTGTCTACATCCTTCCACTACTAATTATTTGGCGGACTGCTCTACTCACTCGGCTACATGATTTATTTTTAGTTCGTTCCGCTAAAGCTTCACTAAGTTTTTAAAGGTATCATTTGCTGCACCCTGCGAATGCTCAACGCCTCGTCGTTCCATACGCTTCACCAGCCTTTAAATCCAAACACAAAAGCCTGGCACAGTCTGGCTGTCGCTATTGCACTCCTCGAAGCTGCAGCAACTTCTCTTCCGTGCCTCTACGAGTCGGCACTGTCAGCTCACACCTCGTTCGTGTCCGCAGTCGTCCGCCCTCACAAATGCTCTGCTCGCTGAGGGCTCTTTTACTGCTTTTTGCTCTGCTTCTAAAATAGCTAAACACAATCCACCCACTAAACACAAACCCGAACGGCAAAGGTAGGCTTCCCACAGATAGCTCAATGGAGCCTCTAATCCACCCACAAAGCAGCAAGCTCCTCCCTTGACCTATCGCCACCCAAAAAGAGTTGCCTATCGGTTTTGTTTTTGCCGCCGCTCTGGTTTAAAGTTCTACCTTCTTTTAGAACGAACACCTTTAAACTTACCTCCTGTAGTTTTTACATCAATAATGCGATTAGAATTAGTATTAATCTTAACCCAAAGTTTAGTTCTTGGATTAAATACTTGAACTCTGTTGCGAACAGCTCCAACTCTACTGTTGTCACCTATTGGTTTGTTTACTGCCATAATATGAAACTTTTAAATATATAAATTTGTTTTAATGTGATAATCACATCTTCACTTATAAAGAGGAGAGAATAGATTTTTGTGACAACACAAATAATCTTGTCACAGATTAGAGAAAACGACTCTTTATATATGTAGCTAAGGTTGAGAAATGATTGTAGAATTAAATTTTTGTAAATGAACAAGAAAGTTACCTCGTCGGAGGCAGATCCTCCAAGTATTACAGTATTAGTAAGCGACGCTTCCATAGTTGACTTACTAAGTGAATATGTGCCTAATATTTTGAATTACTTAGGGTCAAAAGGATTAGAACAGTATGCAGAAGATATAGTCTCTGATGCTTTTTTAGCACTGCTTGAACAAAGGGAAAAGCAGCAAATAAAAGACCCACGAGCTTATCTTTTTATTACCATCCAAAATGCAGTAAAACAGCATTACAAGCAAAAAGATAAGTTGAAGGAATTTGATTTTACTTCATATAAAACTGCATGTGGTCAAGCATTAGTTGAAGACCACGAATTAATCAAAGAAATAAGATTGAATATATTAGAATCAAAGACTTTTTTCAAAGGACTTAGTGAGAAAGAAATAGTAAGACAGAACGAGGGGCGAGGAGGCAGCTCATTTACTTTTAAATATCGTAAAAAAACTATAACTCTATGG
>ENA-ORXR01004633-ORXR01004633.1-marine-metagenome-genome-assembly--contig:-NODE-4633-length-11377-cov-82.405398_pt1 | contig 11377 bp, 13 predicted proteins | sample MGYA00237866_ERZ511479 | MGnify/ENA metagenome assembly ERZ511479 | reverse complement strand
ACGGCAAAGGCAATGTCCGGCCTCGTCGTCGTGGAGAGGTACAGCAACGAGCCAACAAGCTCGGCGTACCGGTTGCCCTCGGGCAGTAGATTCTCCCCCGTCTTGCAAAGCTTGGCACCTGACACCATGGGCGTCTTGTTAGGCGCAGACTTGTCCATCTGGAAAGCCTCAAGCAGGGAACTGACATGCCCCGGATTGCTCAGGGTGATCACCTTGGCAGCCCGATCTCGCATGACCTTCATGCCAATGAAGTCCTTGACCTCACCCATGTCGCGCACGTCGAAAGACGCCGACACCGAGGCCTTGACCATCTGGACCCCTTCGAGGCTTTTTCCAGCCACAATGAGATCGTCCACGTAGACGAGGATGTAGACAAGCCCGTGCACAGGGTGGCTCCACGTGTAGAGGCACGGGTCCACCTTGGACCGGACCGCTCCGATGGCATTGAGCTCTTTGTTAAGCTTGATGCCCCACAATCGTCCCGCCTGTTTGGTCCCATAGAGAGCCAGGTTCAGACGGCGGACATCATCTTCCTCCCCCGGCTCGGCTCCGACCGGAAGCTTGATGTACATCTCCTTGTCCATCTTTGCGTTGAGGAAGGCCGTCTTCACATCCACGTGGTGAACTTCCCAGTCCTTGGCCGCCGCCACCGCGAAGAGCGCGCTTGTCGTGGCCGAGCTGGGGGCGGGACGGCGGTGGCGGCGTCAGCAACGGCGGCCGCGGCAGCGGTGGACGTGCTCGTAGCGGTTGTGCGGCGCGCGCAGCCACACGACGCGCCACTGCAGGGCTTCGGCCGCCTGATTTTCGCTTCCCGGGAGGGTGAGGGGACGGCGACATGGCTGCTGCCGTGGACGTGATGCTGCTGACGCTGCCGGCGACTACTGACGCCACCACGGCAGTCGTCGCCGCAGCCCCGACAGTGGAGGGTGTGCGCCGCGCGCCGCAGGCCGGGTCGGTCGGCGCGCCGCTGACTGCAGCCGCCGCGTTGGCTGCCCCGCCACAAGTAACGATTAAACGATATGAGAGAAGGTCAATACGACAGTTATTACCAACACGTGGCAATTCTATAAATACATGGTTTCTGACGCGGAAATCAAACTTGGACCCCCCTGGGTATTTAAAGAAAAAACATCGCCCCAAGGCATCGGGAGATAGCTTCGCTGACAGCCTTTCTGGCCATACCCTTGATCAGATCCACTCGGATAATCCCCTGGCCTTCAGGACAGGGTACTACCCAACATGCGCTCAGGGGCCCCCATTCTAATTTTTTCTAGAGCTAGTGCACGTTACGGGAGTACTTGCGAAACAGCGGAGTGGCCGCGGAGAGACCTCGTACGGCTCGGGCGGACATCGCCGTACGGTCAGTCCGACATGGTTGGAAGCGTCCCTCTGCAACACATCTCTGCATGTGTTTTGGCAGCATAGCCGTACGTTGGGCGTTTGTGAGGTCCATCCATGTGAAGGAAGGAAACGAGGGTGCGTGCTGCATATGACCGCGTCGGGTGAGGACCTGAGGGCGTAATTTGTGGAATCTGCCCCTGAGATGCTCCGGACGGCGTTTTTGTTCTTCAAAATAATAAACACGCAGGAGAGGGCCAAGATCGGGGACAGCCGAGACGCGTGGAATGTGCCCTGACCGTTTCGCGCAGTGACTGAAGCGGGTAATTGCGCGTGGCGTGACGCAGCTGCCGGCGTGGTGTTGTGCGCGGGCCGGTGACGGGGAGAGGGCGGCGCCGTGCGTGTGGCCGGTGCGAGGGGGGTGGTGGTGTGGCGGTGGCGGAACTGGCCGTGCGGGATGTCGCGCAGCTGACCGCGCGGTACTTCGTGGGGGGAGGAGACCGGCCAGGGGGGTACGTTCGGGGGGTTGTGGAGGGGTGGAGGGTCCGTGGGGGGGGGGGGGGGGGGGGGGGGGGGGGGGGGGGGGGGGGGGTGAAGACGCCGTTGGCTTGCCGGTGGCAGCCCCAACAGCGGCGGCAGCGGCCCCTGCGCCCGCGCCCCCTGCTGCTGCGATAGGCTTGCTGCTGGCAACAAGCCTAGCCACCATGGACGAGGGGGCGGGAGTGGCGTGGCGTTTGCCCCGGGGGGCAGGTGGGCTGTGCGGTAGCGGCGGCGGAGGCGGACGCAGGTGTGAAGCCGGAGGGCTGGCGGGGGTGAGGCTGTCGACGAGCCGCGCGTGACTTGGGACTGTCGCAAGCACGGCGTCGCCTGGGTGGGGGGCCGACGCGCTCCGGGGCGGACGGCTCGGGCGCGCGGGCCTGCCCGTGGACGCCCGGAGGGACATGAAAATAAGAACCAATGCAGCACATAAAAAATATATCCACGTGCCAAGTGAAGCGGAGACGCGGCATGTTTCAAGCCTGAACAATGCTTCGGAACTTACACAAAAAGATGGTCTTCGATCACAGCACAACTCCAGGCCAGGGTGTTTTCGCGTACGCGCTTTCAGTTGCAACTTCGCGTTACCGCCTCCTTTTTCGCCGCTCCCCCTTCCCCGCGGCGGTCGCCGCCCCTCCGCCAGTGCCGGCCGCGGCGGCCGCCGCGGCGGCGACAACGGTCCTCCGCCATGCAGCCGCCACCAACGGCACGGCCGTAAAGAGCCCACGGCGGCTGGCCGGGGGGGGCGTGCAGGCCTCGGCACCCGTCAAGAGGTTGCGTGAGGGACGCGCGCCCGGGCGCGCAGGTGCGCGTCGGCACACAAAAAAACAAGAGCAAAAAGCAGCACCCACCCCCCCGCTCCGCTCACCCCCCACCTGTGAACAGACGCTGGAGTCCGAGCGGCCTTGATGGCCTGAAGTGACCGAGCATGGTCGGCCGCGTTGACGGCCGAGCCAGCAACGAGCGCGATGGCGCCCGCCTGCACAACCTTGGACGCGTTCTCGCCCTTCATCCCGCCGTCCGCCACAGGTTGTTGAGGCCCTTGCGGTAGGCCATCGCGCGGCGGGGGGGGGCGTGCCAGAGGTGCCCTTTGGGGGGGAGGCGGCGCCCGCCGCCGCCACGCCCCCGTCGCCGGCGCTGTCGGCCAGCAGCGCCGCGGGGGGGGGCGCTGCTGCGGCCGCCGCTCACCCGGCCGCCACGCCGTCGGTGGCGGCGGTATCATCGATACGTCTGTCTGCGTGTGACGACGACGGCGTGCGCGGGTCGGTCATGGTGCCCATCCGCCACGGCGGCGGCGATACCGCCGACAGCGGCGCTGCGGCCGCGGCCGTCGACCACCGTGGCGGTGGCGACCGCACCGTGCGCCTGCGGGTGCTCGTTCGTGGCGGCAGCAGCGGCGACGGGGCCGCGTCGGATGGCGGCGGCGGCAGCGGCAGCGTCATTGTGGACACGCCATCTTGTCCGTGGCGCTCTCAATAAAAGGCTGGCCGCCAACGCCCGGGTTCACACTCATCACCAGCACCAAGTCGCACAGCTCCGACACGGGCGTCGCCGGGTTGAGCACCACCCCCGCCGAGGCACCCAGGTCGCGGATGAGCTTGAGCGTCCGGGTGCATGTGGATGGTGGACTCGCCCTCGGCAGGGACCGAGATGATGTCGGCGCCGGCCTTTGTAAAGTCGGGGATGAGCAGCTCCGGCTGCACAATCATCAGGTGCACGTCCAGCACCTTGTTCGCCACTGACTGGAGGGTGTCCACGACCAGCGGGCCAGAGGTGATGTTCGGCACAAAGCGGCCGTCCATGACGTCCACGTGCACCCAGTCGGCGCCGGCCGCGTGAATCGCGTCCACCTCGGGGCCCAGCTCAGCAAATGCCGCCGACAAGATGGAGGCGGAGACGATGACCCGGCCCTTGATCGGCACGCCCACCTTCTCCCAACACATCCGCAGGTTGGCAGCGGCCACCGCAGGAGCGGCCGGGGCCGACTGGGAGCGCCGACAAAGGACGCTGCTGCTGCCGCCACTGCTGGTGCAGACGCTGACACCGCTGCAGTTGCCGCTCGAGGTGGCGGTGAGGGTGGGAAGATATGAAGAGGAGAGCGTGCTGGCACGCCGGCGAGCCGCCGCTTTTGCGACGACCGTCGCCGGCAGTCGCCGCTGCCACTGCCGCCGCCACAGCCGCCACCGCCACCGCCGCCGCTGCTGCCGCCGCTGCCGCCGCCGCTGCCGCCGCCACCGCCGCCGCTGCCGCCGCCGCTGCCGTGACCGTCGACTTTCACCCGCCTCCCCCCCTGTCCCCCCCGCCGCCGCCGCCGACGACAGCAGACGCCCGGTGGCAGTGGCATTGACACCAAGGGGAGGCAGGTGACGAGCTCGGAGGGTGGCAAAGAAAGGGTTGGCACGCCAACTCCGCGGCACCCGGCCACCTCTGCCGCCACCGTCACCGCGGCCTCCGTCGCTTCCATGGCCGCCGCGGCGACCGCCGCCGTCGCTGCTGCCGCCGGCCCTGAGGCCGTCGCAGCTGCCACTGATGCCGCTGCCGCTGCTCGAGGCCGTTGCGGCTTGGCGGCCGCCACCCCCTCGTCCCCGTCGCCGCTGCTGCCAGACGACAAAGGGTTTTCCGGCGGCGGCGGCACCAACGACCATGCGCGGCAGCCGGTGCGGCCGTAATGAATCCCAGTTGAATGCAAAAGAAAGAGCGAGAACATGCGTTCACCCGAAGCAAGTTGGCCAGCCGGCTACCGGCGTGGGTGGGCGCTATGAATGACAAGAGTCGTCAGGTGCACTCAACAGCGTAAGAGCGGGTGCCGACAAGCATTACAACAAACGCGCGCAGCGTCAAGGGGTACAACGCCTGATGGTAGCGCCGCACCTGAAGCTTGGCAAGCTCGACGACCTCCCGGACCGTCTCGCACTGCTTGTACCAGTGACGGCAGCTCGGAAGAATCTCCAGGTCCAGCTTCTCGTCATCAGATAGTGATTCGAAGTACCTGTCGACAGCTGGGCTGATGTAGTCGCTATCCTCTCCAGCAACTGCAGCGACAAGAGGAGCTACTGCGACGGCATTCACGCGCACAACCTTCAACTCCAGCAGGATCCCGGCAGTTTCCTCTTTGTTCAACAGCATGAGATCAAAGAAGCCTTTTCTCCCGTTGGCAAGCTTGAGAGCGTGCCCACGACCCGACCTCAGCACCACGCGACCTTCGCCTCGAGCATGAAGCCATCCACCTATTGCTGCTTCGAGTGCCGCGCTCAAACAGTTCTCACTGAAAACACAGTAAAGAAGAGAGAAACGGAAACGCGGTTGTCAGTGAAGTGGACGACAGAGAGGACGGCAATTGAGAACGGCTTGCATGCCCCGTCGCAATGGAAGCTGCGGACGAGCACACCTTCAGTCCTGCAACGGAGACCCCACCGTCAGTGCCCACCCGCAGCAAACGTACCCCCAGCAGCGGTCAATCGCAAGGGACCCAGACTCCCAACCACGTAGCACGGAATCCACAAGCAACATGAGAGAGCCCGCCGTTGGAGACTGCACGAGTTTCTCCAAGAAGAAGGCGTCGTCCTGGATGACCATCTCAAGCCGCTTGAAGTGGCAACACGTGGCCAGCAGGTGCGGTGGCCCCAGCACAACGCGAGCGCCATTGTCCGTGTAATGGCTCACCTGCAAGATGCCGTTATAAAACAGCACCATCAGCGCACGCTGGTACTGCAAGGAGGCCGAAAAGTCTTCTTGTACAGGTAGCTCAGGGTCACGGATGAGGTCCACGTCGGGCTTCCGCCCCTGCGCCAGGCCCGCTAAGGATATCGAATCCTTGAACACGTCAACGGACACAGACAGCTCCTTGGACTGGTGGAATGTGTCCTCCAAGGCGGCCACAGCCGCCCGAGAGGAACAGCGGAGCATGCCCGTCACATTGTGAGAGACCGCAACGTTGTCGTCGTCCATCCAGGGGAGCAAGCCCATGATGTCATCCGCGTTCAGCTTCTGCAGAATCATGTCACGCGCCCGTTGATCGTCCTGGATCTTCTTGAAGAAGATGACGTACGTCGGCAGGTACAGCGTGCGCTTGCCGCCGACCCAGTTGAACCCGTTGTAGAACCGACGCATGAGAAGAAGAGCCCGGGCCCGCTCCGCGTCCGTCAAGTCAAAAAGCGACAAGCCGCGCTCAACATCAGCCTGCACAAAGCCACAGCACTCCCCAAAGGACTCCAACTGGGACAGCGACCAAGCGACATTCCACCCCGATGAGTCTGTCAAGGCAACAGGCGCGACGCCCGTGGTGAAGCTCCGCACCCTCGAACCCTTGGTTTTGGTGATGCTCTTCAAGCTCAGGTAGAACTGTCTCAGGAAGCCCATCGGCTGGTCGGGGCCGCCCGGCTGCACTGCCGCACGATACGCAGCGGGGTCATGCCGCATCAGCTGGTTGAACACCCGGTCGTACTCATCAACTAGGATCAGCAGGTTGAGGCGCTTGCGACCCAAGGCCAGAGCCACTGCTGTGAGGTTCGCAAGAGCGTTGTTCGGCATCCAACGCTGGATGTCGATGTTGTACTCTTCGCAGAAGCCGCGCAATGCCACGTCCAGTCCGTCTTGGAAGATCTCGTGCAGGGTCAAGCTAGCAACGTTTGACATGTCGAATGCAAAGTCCAGCATCAGGACGCAGTACGACCGCGCACCAGAGGTGGTGCCACCGCCCGACAGTGTGTACGCGTCTGTGGGTGAGCCGTCCGCGTTCTTGAACACTGTGTTGAATACCTCTTCTGAAGTGTGGATGTCGTGGAAAACCTGTGTGCCAAACAACCGAGTTAACCAGGCAGAAGGAGACGAGGAACTGTAACGCAAAGATGTATAATATGCGATGGGAGCAGGTCAGTACATGGTCATCCAGCTGCAGCCGACCGTGTAGGTCAAGGAGCCGAACGAGCTCGGCCTCCAGAAGGAACAAGAGGGCGCTGGTCGATAGCAGCGCCGCCACCACCGCCGCGTGGCCTCTGTACGCGGCCGCATGTAGGGGCGTCGACCCCCACACGTTGGCCGCGTCGACGGGGGCGCCCGCCGCCAGCAACGCCGCCACCGCTGGCAAAAAAATATAGCCAAGTCAATCCAGTCGCTGCTGACGTAGCATCCGCTCGCCGACACCAGCCCACTTGCGCCAGCACATCCCTCAACGTACCTGCATGAAGGAAAGCATCAAAGACTTCCCGGACCGAGGCGGTCGTAGCAGTACCAGGTGAGGCGTCTCCAACTGCTCCATCATGATGATGTACCGCGTCTTGTCCACGTAGAAGGCCTGACACCTACGCAGAATCTCCGCATTATCTTGGCCATACGACCAGACAGCAGACCGAGCTGGGGCGCCAGAGCCTCCATAGACCGCCGCCGTAAAATCCTTCAGCTTGCGCTGACCTGCTTCACCCGCCTTCTGCGGAGACTGGAGGTGTTGAGCGATGTGCTTGCCAATCTGTTGGGAAAGAACGAAAGAGGAAGTGGGCGCGACAGGTCAGCGATGTGAGCACCATATGGACAAATACGACAAGCCACGACATTCGAAAGAAGAACAATAAGAACCAGAGCGCCAACAGAGCGATGTGAGCGGGCAGGAACTCATACCAGACAGACCATGCCATAATTGCAGGAAAGCAGTGCCAAAAACCGCACTGGAAAAGGCGGCAGATCCCTCATGTAGCAAGCATACCAATAAGAATGAGCACTCATCCACGCCGAGAACAGCTCGAAGCTCGGCATCCACAGCAAAGAACCTCTTGTCGGTAGCGCGCTGGAGCTTGTTGGTCTTGACGTAGCGGGAGATGAAGCGCACGAGCGCCGGGCGAGTAGAGACTGGCACACCGCAGAGCTTCCGTAATGCCCCAGTAACAACGACAGGCGTGTGCACACCCTTCAGCATAGCGGGGTCCGGCGGGTAGTCGGCCGGCCCGATCGCCAATCGCTTGCCATCATCATCTGCCTCCTGCTTAACGGTAGAAACAAGAGGACCTTCCGGGGGATGCTCCTCCAGAGCAGCTACAGGGAGACCAAAGCGCACGAAAGAAGGCAAGAGCGCTGCCGGGTGTGCGGGCACAGCGAGCGCTCTGCCGCCAAAGCGGCTGGCTCGGGTCCCCAGGAGGGCCGACGTCGATGGGCGACCGCGACCACACGCCGGGTAGGCCTGGGTGCAAACGAAGGCGCCGCCCACCGTTGACGAAAAGCCACCACGACCGCCAAGCAGGTTCAGGCGACCAGTTGCTGGACACGCAAAGTTGACGCAGGCAGCAGACACACTGCTCATGCCGAAGAGCGACGCCTGCCGAAGTGCGTAGTTGCCGGCGGCAGGCACACTGCTCACAATGATGGACAAGGTAGGACCAGCGCGGGCTCTTAGAGCCCACATCGGGGCGATGCACACAGACCATATGCTAAAATGTCCCTGCGGCACGCGTGGCAGGCGATCGGCTCGACACCGTCGCGCTGCACCGCTCGCCGAAACGTACCCGCGGAGCCGAGCGGTGGCACTTGGGAGAGCCCACCATAGGGCCATGCGCACAGACCAGACGCTCAAGTGTACCGGCGGCACGCGTGCCAGGCGCTCGGCTCGACGCCCTCGCGCTGCACCGCTCGTCGAAACGTACCCGCGGGGCCGAGCGAGGACGCTAAATTTGACGCCCTCGCGCAGAGCTGCTCGCCGAAACTCTGGGCGTTCCCGATAATCCTCGGATTGAACCAATTCGGTTTACTGTAAGTCAGGTGAACAATTCGACGGCCTCGCGCTGCGCCGCTCGCCGATCTGGAAGGATTTGATCCGGGCGTGCATGCAGGTCCTTAGAATGATTGTAGTCGGAATGCGCCGAAAATCTGGGCGGTCGCGCAATCCATTTGTTTGCCAATGTAGCCCGTGTTCGCGACCCGATCGCGGGCGTCCCATTGGTGGGCTGCACAGACAGACAGATATACATGTGGCCCACGGCGAGCTTTAAATAAAAGGATGACACCTGCACGTGCCAGACAAGTTGTCCATCGAGTACAGTACATGCACGAGTCCCAGCCAGTCACCGCGGGTTCTGGGCTCTCTCGTCAAGCGCCGCGCCCACCACGGACCGCCGGCGGGCCCGCTCCCCCAGCCGCCCGCACGTCGGCGGCGCCTCGGCCACGTGCGCACGCGCGTCGCATACTGCGGCGGCCCCCACTGCCGCCGCCGCCGCACGTTTGGCACGGCATCGTCTGCGCCCTCTGACGTGCCCCCAACGCCGTCGCCCGCCCCGCTCACACCCAATCTGCCCGGCCGCGCGGTGCCATGCGGCACCAATCTTCTTGTTCTTTTTTTGGTGAACCCGCGCCAGCCCTCGCCTCGATTCGTCCCCCGACTTCCGTGGAGCGTCCGCGTGTCCGCGGCGGCGTCGGGGTGCGGCCCGTCGACGGCGCCGTCAGGCCCCAGGCGGCGAGTCTGCCGGTGCGGCGCGCACGTCACATGGCGTTTGGGCTTCTGCTCTTTTGTTTTCCCTCTGTGTGCTCCCTTTCAATGATGGAGCGGCGGTCGTGCTTTGGTTGACTAACCATGCGTTTCTCTGCTCGCTCTTTTTCTGCTGCTACCTTCCCATCAACCATCGGGGGACAAATGTAGCGCCGATGTGCTATTGCACTGAGCATCGGGGCTACATTGGTGTGCCGTCGCCAAACCCGCCTCTGGCGCGTCGACTTTGGTCCAGAGCATCCCTTGCGTCCGCGGTCCGCGTGGTCACCCCCGGCGCGATCAGACTGCTTGTCGCTGGAGACTGGAGGGCGTCGCCCACTCCAAAATAGAAGTCGGCGGCGGCGGCCGCATCGCCGTCACGTTGGACGCGAGGTTGAGGCCTCTGTTGTCACTCGCGGCTCCTGCCACGGTCCCGCGGAAGGTGCACCTCCCTGAGCACACATGGTGGGACAATGAAACGACATTTATCATTCCACAGCGACGTCGCCCCCACGGCTGTTGCCGTCGGCATGTCTACGCCGCGGCCCCCGTCGCACAAACGCATGGCCACCCCCCCGCCAATTGTCTCACGTCCCTCTCCTCACTACATGTGGGCGTGGCAGTAGTTCGAGGCGTCCTGCACGGCGCTCACCTCGTCGGCCGTCAGCTTGTGGCTGTACTTTTCCAACACCGTATCGCACGTGGCCGCGCACGGATTGCACTCGCGCACGTACCCGTCGTGGCACGCTTCGGCAGACGCGAAGCAGGTGTGGAGGAGTTCTTGGGAATCGCCGCCGCCGCTGCCGCCGCCATTGCCGCCCCCATCGTTGTAGCGCCGCACACACTTGTCCGCACGCGCGTGCATCAGGTCGCCAACGGACCCGCCGAGCGCGTTGCCCACCTCGTTGCACGTCTCGATGCAATCGCCGCAGCGGCCGTGGTCCTTCTTGCACGCCCTCTCGGCGTCGAGGCAGTGGATGATGGCATCTTGCTCGGCGCACACCTTGACGTCGGCGTCGTCGCATTTGTCTACACAGCGGTGGCAGGCAGGGACGTCCCCAGAGTTGACACACTTTTCGCGGAGGCGCTCGCACGACTGGGCGGCCGTCCCGTCGGCCAAGGACACGGCCAGGACAAGGGCCATGGCCACGGCCACGGCGGCGGCAGTGCTGCGAGAGAACGCCATGGTCACGGAGGGGCAGACTTGGACGGCGGGGTGGAAGAGTGGTTGAGCGGTCGACCTTGGGCGGGGTGGAGAGGTCGAGAATTGTGCGCGGCGGTGGATGGGGCGGTGGCTATGGTGAAAGGAAAAGAGAGGCGAGAGTAGGGCGCGACGCCGCTTTTATACGATTAAACACTCACACGCCGAGCGTATCGCCCGGGCGTCCCGGCCACCGTGTGGCGCCCCCTCTGCCAAGCCGCTACACGAGGATACCCGGTGGCCTTGGAGGTTGGGGCCCCCTCGACCGCCCACCCCTTGCCCGTCCACCTCTGGCCAGTATCATCAGCCACCCGAAGCACGACGGGACCAATACGATGTGTGGCCCCATTGATGGGAGCGTAGCTGTGTGCCCTCAACATCGATAGCGCATGGTACTCCAGGTGTTGTTCCCGGGCGCCGTGTCGGCAACGTGTCCCGTCTTCTCCCACCATGTGCTGCGCCCCCGCCCGCACGAGGCGGCACTGTCAGGCGGGGTCTGCCGGTAGCTGCGGCGCTGATCGACCTCGCACTACGCCCGATCGCATGCGCGTCTACGTTTCGGCGTCACACCTCCCGTCCATGTGACCTCGTCACCCGCAGAGGACCAGCAGCTGCGCGGCGCCCCGGTCCAGCCCATGGTCTGTTCGACGCTGTCCGTCGACCGGCTTATTTTCGGCTCTTTGACGTGGCGTCCATACGTGGCGCTCGTGGCACCGGGGGGGCGGGCAGGGTCGGGCCATGCTGATGCGAGATCTGTACGTAGCCGGTGCGCGCCGCGGCCAGGTCCCCATGCCGTGGGGTCGTTAACAGGTCGAATGATTGGCTCACATTGCCCGAGACGTTATTTTAACAGA
>ENA-ORXR01004631-ORXR01004631.1-marine-metagenome-genome-assembly--contig:-NODE-4631-length-11382-cov-8.804865_pt1 | contig 11382 bp, 4 predicted proteins | sample MGYA00237866_ERZ511479 | MGnify/ENA metagenome assembly ERZ511479 | reverse complement strand
AACGCCATGGGGGCGGGGGGGGAGGCGCCGCCACCGACGCGAGGAAGGGGGCCGACGGATCCTCAGCCGACGGCCGCCGCCGTGCCACGGGCGGCGGGGGGCACGCGCCACCGGTGGCGGCCGCGCCGCGTCTGCGCCCGCGCCGACGCGACGGCGACGGCGCGCAGGGGGTCGGCGTCGCGCAACCGCCACGGCGTGCGGCGAGCAACGGGCGCGCGGGACGGCGCGGGCGGGGCGCCCGGGAGCCCCTATAAAGCCCCCGCGCACGCGCGCCGCCTGCGGGGGGGGGTGCCGCCGCGCCGCACGGGTGCGCGGGGCGGGCGCCGCGTGGAAGCACTCCCGACCCGAGCGCCGTCCCGTCGCCGCCGGGACGAGGTCGGTCGCGGCGCACCCGGGGGCGCGCGCCGTCTGGAGCCGCCACCGGGGCGCCCGCGGGTACCGACAGTGCCGGGCGGCACGGTACGGGCCGCAACAGCGCGTCGGCTCCTCTTCCCTGGTTCTGGTCGGATCCAAAGGCAGGCGGCCTGCTGCACGTCGGCGCCGCACAGCGTGTTGGGACGAAGAGCCGCTGGCGGCGGCCACCTCTGTGCCGAGCCCTCCTCCCACAGTGTACAGAGGGGCCCCCCGCGCCGGCCCGCCGCCGTCCCATGGCCGTACGATGGTACATACGCCCGGTGTTGGACGGTGGCGCTCGTGCCGTGCCCACGTCACCCGCACAGGCAGGAGCAGTAGGACTAAAAAAAAAGAGCGCGAGTGGATGTCCACACCCGTGTGGATATACTTGGCCACAACCGGGCACGGCGCCCGTCACGGGCTGCGCAGGGGGGGGCCTGCCGGTCCTTGCCCACCGGTATGGCCGCGACGGTGGCCGCAGGGCCATCGGTCCTTTGGCTCTCTGCCAATGACAGCGGACCAGGGACAATGGGCATGACGAGGCGCACCACGCAGGCCCGCCGGAACAGCAAAGTACAGGACTGCGCCACATTGATCATTGCTGGCAGCAAAAGGCGTCGTTCGTGCTCGCCTGTTCAGGAGACACCGCCCCCAATTCAGTGGCCCTCTTGCCGACGGGCCTTTGGCGCGGCGCCGTCGCGCTCCCCACAGAGTGGGGGGCGCATCGCCACGCCTGGGAGCACGCAGTGGACGACAGCGCCGAGGGCCGTCGACCACGGCCGCCGCAGACGCCCTCACCTGCCGCTGGATCTGCGTATGCACCTTGACCTCCTCCCCGCACAACCCATACGGGTTTTGTGACGCGTCACGCTGCGAGGGGGGGCGCGGTACACAGGGAGCAGGGAAGGACAAATGAGCGGGAGCTCGGCCGGCCCTTTGCGGGTGGTCGCCCTTCTGGAAGCGGACCGGCGGTGTGTGGAGAGCTATTTGGGGGCAGGGGTGAGACCGTGACGCCACCGACGCGCGTACCTACACACTGCCGGGCCACGAGTGCACCAATGGCCAATGTCAGCCTCCCTGTAGCACCCGACGGCTCGCCCGGTCCACGCACTCGTGGTGAACAGAAACCATACGGCTACGTCGCTCGCCGTCCCAGATCATGGATTGCAGTACTGACTGGGAGTCGCGCCGCCCCGTAGTCAGGCGGGGTGGGGACGAGAACACTGCATCTCGCCCGCCGTCCACATCACCCAGCCGGCATGCAATCAATGGCCGCGGGGAGTGCCTGCGCACCCCTTGCTGCAACACTGGGGGGTCTAGTGGGCAGCGTTGCACCCGTTTCACTTCATTCTATGCATTTGACGCCGTGTACAGCCGCCCAGGCTCATGCCTCGTACGCTACTGAGACGGGCATCGAGGGGTTCCTTGGTGCAGCGCTCTTGTCGCGGGCGGCGCCGGGACGTCACGACCCACGCCAGAGGCGCCCGTATAGAATTCCACACCGACCGGTGGCGCCCTGCCTCGGGCAGCCACCGCCCAGCACCTCCCCAACGCCAAGCCGACAACACCGCACCGGCGCGAACGCGGGAGAGGTTCCCCACTGGATCCGCGGAAGGCCTGGGAGGCGCACCACGCGGCCGGCCAGCGCTCTCGAACCCGCCGCTCGCCGTCGGGGACGCTGCATACACCCAAAACGTGTGAGAGGAAGCTCGGGTCTGCCATCAAGGCGACAGGCCGGTTGGTCAATGTTATGTGGTGCTGATGCTTCGCTGCGCATGTTTCGGGCGCGTCCGATGCACAGCGCCTGCTTTCCCGTCGCTGCCACCACCATCACCGTCGCTGCCGCCGGGTTTCTGCTTTCGGAAGTGAGTCGAGTATGGCCAGAGGCGTAGAAAACTGCTACAGGGTCCCATGAGTCGTGTGGGGCCGGTGCCGGACGCCAGCTGGCGCGGCTCGCCGCGTTGCAGACTGCAATCTGCCAGTGGGCGAGCCACACCGGCTTGCGGTGGGACTGGGGACGGTGGCGGCCACCGCGACAGACAGAGGTCTGCAGCCGATCTCTCGAAAATCGCGCACTCCAACTGTTGCAACAGATTTTCAAATCGGCTTCTACGACCCCGCAACACTTGGGAGTGCGCGAATTTTTCAGAGAGCGGCTGTACACTGCAGTGGTCTGGGCCGGCACTTTGCGCGCCTTTGAAAAATGGCGGGTTGCCAAAGATTGTTCGGATCTGGAAAAAGCTCACAGAAAGTCACAGCATGCTGTGACTGTGCTGTGATTGTGTTTTGAAAAAAAATAGCAAGCTGAGGGCTCCTGGATGGCTCTGTGGGGGACCAGGGCAATCACAGCAATTTTTAATTCTGTTTGTGAGCTGTTGTGAACTGATGTGACTTGCTGCGAGAGTTTGTCAGATCCGATCAGTCTTTGGCGACGAACCATATATCGGTGGCTTGGTGGCTCTAAGGGGCGGGTAGACATCAGCGGCACGGCGGCAAGGGTGGCAGCCGGCTGCGTGCGGACCGGCTGCCCCTCGACCACACGTGAACTGCCGCCCCGGAAACGACATTTATTCTGGAATTCTGCTGCGCTGTTCATGCCACGTGTCTCGTGGATATCACGTGTGCCAGCGGTGCCCCCCACTAGATCACCAGCGGCGGCCCGCCCCGCTGGTGGGCCGACTGCCCAGCAGCAGATCATCTTCTCCTCCAGACGGCACCAGCAAGACGTGGTCGACGTGTGCTGCGTCTCTCGGTCTTTCACGAGCTTTTCTGCGGCCACTGACCGCGCCTTTGATGGCACGCCTTGAGAGGCCACCTAGGCGGACCCCTGGTGGCGTGGGGTCGGTTGATCCTGGTCACCCCTCACCGCTGGCTCGCCCCCTCTACTCTCTCCCATCAACCCCGAGTCAACAACAATGACTCCATGCCAATGACGGGCGGCAGCCGCCCACCGAGACGCACCCCCTGACGCGACCGCGCTGGTGGTGGCGGCGTTCCGGCGGGGATCGGGCGCCGCCAGCGCCGCGGGGACAGCAACACCGCACGCAGGTGCGGTGTTGCTGCCCCCGCGGCGTGCGTGCGGTGTCGCTGTCCCCGCGTCGTCGGCGGCTCCCTGTTGAGTGTGTGCTGCGACGCCGCGGGGCGCAGCCGGCCCTATATAATGGGGAGTGCGTCCGCTCTTGAGGCAGGCTGTACCCCGGCGGCCGCGACCCGCAATCAAAAGCCGCGGCCGACCGAGTGCGGGATCAGTTGCGGCGTCCTCTGTTCCCGTGGGGGCAAACATGGCTTCCATAGGTGCCGACGGCGGCGCCTGCGGGGTGACCGCCTCCCCTACCGCCGGGATGGAGCACGGTTGCCCCGTGGAGCCGGCCGCTTCTGCTCCCGACGACGGGGTCGGCGCGGCGGCCCCGGCCGCCCCCGCTGACGCGTCGAGCGCGGGTGGGAGTGGCGCCGACGTGCCGTCGTCGTGGCGGCTAACGGCGGCGGGTCTGCGCCGGCGACTGGTCGGCGGGCCAGCGCCGCCGCCGCCGCCGTCGCCGGTCGCCGGCGGCGCGGGTGCAGAGGGTGCCGCCGCCCCGGCGTCGCCAGCCAATGCCGAGGCGGACACGCCGGATGACGGCGACACGTTGGGCGGAGCCGCCGGCACCACCCAAGCCAATGGGACTACGGGCAACGCCGACGCTGCCAAGAGCGGCAAGGCAAGTGACGCAGGGGACAGCGACGACGAGGAGAACGAGAAGCCCGGCGTCACGACCCTCCAGGCACTCCGGGTGGCGCGGCCGTGGGTGCTCCCCCGCACCGCCCGCCTGCGCGCGCTCGTGCTCTGCTCCTTCCTCTGTCAAGTGCTTTTGACTTTGTGCTCGTTTGCCACGCCGTTGCTGCTCAAGTACGCCATGGATGGGTTGGCGGACCTGTCGTTGGCCGACGGCGGCGGCGGCGGTGTCAGCGGCGGGGGCGGCGGCAACGGTACCTGTGCGGCCATTGACGGCGAGGCGGCGTTGGCCGCCATCGGCTCAGTGGCGGGTGCGTCTGCTCCCACGGCCCCTCTCCTGTTTGGCCGCTGGGCCGTGCCACTGGGGGCTTACCGCCGCCCCCTGGTGGCCACCGTCGGCTACATTACAGCCGACTACGCGTCTGGGCTGCTCAGCTATGGGCAGTATCTGACGTGGAGGCGGGCGCGCCGAGGGATGCTCTTTGAGTTGCAAGTACACACCTTTGCGCACATTCACTCCTTGTCGCTGGCGTGGCACCTCAACCGCAACACTGGCCGCGTCATGCACATATTTACCAGTGGCGTCAGATCGGTCATGGAGGTGCTCGAGGTCGTCTCGTTCGAGGTGGCGCCAGTGCTGTTGCAGTTCGTGCTCACCGTGGGTGCGCTCTGGCGCCTCGGCTCGGGGTCTATGTCGGCGCTCGCGCTCGGCTCTGTTGCCGTCTACATCTGTGTCTCTGCGTTGATGACACGGGTGCAGATGCGCGTGCAGGAGACAAACAAGAAGGCGGCCGAGCGGGAGGCGGGCCGTGCGATCGACTCGCTTTACAACTATGAGAACGTCAAGATTTTTGGGACAGAGGCGGTTGAGACTCGTCGATACCGGAACCAACTTCGACAGGAGTACGAGCGTGGCGACCGCTCGACGCTGACGGAAGCCATCCTGAGCAACCTCCAATCCTTCATCCAGAGCGCATGTGTCGTTGCTGGCATGTTCATGGCTGGTCGTCGCGTGGCGGCTGGCGATATGTCGGTGGCAGACTTTGTCGCTGTCGACAGGTACCTTCGGAGCATCTTTTCGCCATTCACCTATGCTGGCTACGTCGTGCGCGAGATAGCGGGCTCGTTGCTCTCGCTCCGCAAGCTGGTCGACCTCCACCAGCAGCGGCCGTCGGTCGTCGACGCGCCCGGCGCGACCCAGCTGGCCCTCCACCCGTCGGCCGACGGCGCGTGCCGTGGCGGCGAGGTGGCGTTTGACAACGTCTCCTTTGCGTATGGCGACGACTCGGTGGACGGTGTCCAGAACGTCACCTTTACCGTCCGCGCCGGTGGCACGACTGCCATTGTCGGGCCGAGTGGCTCGGGCAAGACGACGCTCGTGCGGTTGGCCCTGCGCCTCTTTGACGTCACGAGCGGTCGCATCACGATTGATGGCCAGGACATTGCCAAGGTGACCCAGCAGTCGCTGCGCGACGCCATTGGCCTCGTTTCTCAAAACACGACACTCCTCCGCAACAGCGTGCGGGCCAACATTGCGTACGGCCGCAATGGCGGGGAAGGTGTCTCGGACGCTGAGGTGAGTGCTGCTGCCGACGTTGCACAGCTGACCGACTGGCTCGGCCGCCTCCCCAAGGGCCTCGCCTCGGTGTGTGGGGAGCGGGGCGTGCGCCTCTCTGGTGGCGAGCGCCAGCGCGTCGGCATTGCACGGGTGGTGTTGCGGCGGCCCGCGGTGCTCCTTCTCGATGAGTCGTCGTCGTCGCTCGACTCGGAAACGGAGCGGTCGATGCAGGAGGCGCTGCGGGTGGCCAGCCGGGGGGCGACAACGATCATTATCGCGCACCGGCTGTCTACGACCATGGGTGCGGACGAGATTTTGGTGCTGGACAAGGGGCGCGTCGTTGAGCGGGGGAACCACGCGTCGCTCGTTAGGCGGGACGGCGGCAAGTACCGTCGCCTGTGGGAGCTGCAGCACGGGGGGGAGTTGGCCGGGGAGGAGGCTGCGCAAGTCGACCGGGATGGAGTTGGGGGGACGGCCAAGAAGCCGGTCGAGGTGCCCTCCGCATCGTAGTGTGCCTGCTTCGCGCGCAACGGCAATGGCAGACCCAGTTGGACAGACGGTAGTCTTTGTCGGCGGCAATTGTAACTCGCCCTTCATGCCTTGCGTCTACTCTCCCAGATAGCAAAATCAGCCGTGTAGATCAAAATATAAGTTTGCCGATGATTGGACTTTGTCGTCTTCCTTCCTCAAGCCGGCCTTGCAACCAAGAAATTGCGGCGACCATCGCAGGCAGTCCAGCCCGCCACTGCTCTACGACCTCTGTGCGCGCGCGCGGCACCACCACGCTGCCCCATATGCGTGCTCGCTCCGCCATTGTCGCGACGCCCCCTCTGGCAACTGCCGGGGACCCCAACCCCTGTGGCGGCGGGGACGCGCCGTCCGACAGGACCACGGTTTGTGCCACGACGACGCGGCCGCGGGCAGCGTGCCACCCGCCGAGCCGTTGCGGCCGGCGTGTCAGCGCTGCCCGTGGGCGCGTCTGTGCCCGTTTCTCTCTCTCGCCCCTGCCCGCTGACCGCTCCCCCCTCCTCCCCCCCCCTGTTCCCCCCCCTCTCTGCTGTCACCATGGTGGGCAAACGCGCCGTCACGGACGGCGGCACCGCCTCGGCGCGCAAAAAGCCCCGCGCGTCGGCCGCCGCCGCCGCGGACGGGGCGCCGCTCGAGCGCGCCAAACTCCAAGTCAAGTCCCCCGCCCAGTTTTTCGCCGACAACAAGAACATTGCGGGCTTTGACAATGCCGGCAAGAGCCTCTACACGACCGTCCGGGAGCTTGTGGAAAACGCCCTCGACGCGGCCGAGGCGGTGCCCGTGCCGCCCGACATCCACGTTGCGATTGAGGCGCTGTCGGCGTCGTCGTTTCGGGCGCTCGTCGGCCTCGGGCAGACGGCGACGCGGACGGACCTCGGCTTGTACGCCACGCCGGTGAGCGCCAAGGAGCGGCGGGCGGCCGCCAAGGAGGCCAAGGAGGCGGCCAAGGAGGCGGCCAAGGCCGCGAAAGCGGCGGCCAAGGCGGCCAAGGACCCAGCGGCGGCGGTCGCCGCCGCGGCGGCGGCGGCGGCTGCGGCCGCAGGGGAGGGCGGGGGGACGCCCCTCGCGTCCATGAGCATGGAGCCGAGTCAAAGCATTGACGGCGCGGGCGCGTCGACCGACGGGGTGGCGGGGGGGGGCGGCGGGCCGGCGGCGGCCCCGGCCGGCACACCGATGGCGTCGGCGCCCCGCTACCGCGCCGGCGAGACGGGCGTCTTTCGCATCACGTGTGAGGACAATGGGACGGGCATGCCCCACGAGCAGGTGCCGTCCATGATGGGCGTCGTCCTCGCCGGCACCAACTACCGGGTGCGGCAGTCGCGGGGCAAGTTTGGGCTCGGCTCCAAGATGGCCCTCATCTGGGCCAAGATGTCGACGGGCCTCCCCGTCTCCATCGTCACCGCCATTTCGCCGACGTCGCCCGTCACGCATTGCACGCTCGACATTGACATTGCCGCCAACAAGCCGGTCATCCTATCCCACACGCAGGTGGCCAACGTCGGCGGCTGGCGGGGCACCAAGGTCAGCGTGACCATTGAGGGGGCGTGGACCATGTACAAGCACCGCATTGTTGCCTACCTCCGCCAGCTCGCCGTCATCACCCCGTACGCGCATCTGGTGCTCCGCTACTCGGCCGACGGGTGCGCAACGGCGCTCGGCGGCGTCGGCGGCGCCGCGTCGCGCCCGACGCCCGTTGACGGCGACGGCGGGGTGGCGGGCGGCGCCCCAGACGGCGGCGCGCCCGGCGCCACGCCCGGCCGTGTCGACAAATCCTCCTTCTCCCTAACCTTTGCCCGCCGGTGCGACGCGATGCCCCCCCCCGCGGCCGAAGTCAAACACCACCCCGCGGCGGTCAACCAGCTGCTGCTGCGGGCGCTGCTCAACGAGATGCCCCCCGAGACGCCCCTCACCGCCTTCCTCACCACCCAATTCTCCGCCATCTCCCCCGACTTGGCGGGGCGGCTGCTTGCGGAGCTCGGCCCGCGCTTCACCGCCGACTTGACCGTCGGCGGCGTCGACCTCAACCACGTGCGCCAAATCCACGCGCTCTTCCAATCCGTCACCCGCTTTGCAGACCCGTCGGGGGCGTGCCTCTCCCCCGCGGGCGAGTACAACCTGCGGTTGGGGGTGATGAAGGAGCTCCGCCCCGAGCTGGTCGTCACCCACGCCGAGTCGGCGGGCGCCTTTGAGGGCCACCCGTTCATTGTGGAGGTGGCCGTCGCCCTCGGCGGGAGCGTCATGAAGCCGGGCCTGTCCGTGTACCGCTTTGCCAACCGCATCCCGCTGCTGTTTGAAGGGGGCAACGACGTGGTCACCCGCACCGCCCTCAAGCGCGTCAACTGGACGGCGTACAAGATCAACCCGTCGACGGACCGCGTCGGCGTCTTTTGCTCCATCGTCTCGACGCGCATCCCCTTCAAGGGCACCGGCAAGGAGTACATTGCCGACGACGCCGAGGCGCTGCAGCGCTCCGTCCGCAAAGCCATCATGGCGTGCGGCAACCAGCTGCGCGCCAAAATCGCCAAGCGGGCGGCGGCCAAGGACCGCGCCGCGCGGCGGCGCAACTTGACCCGCTACGTGCCCGACGTGGCGAGCGCGCTCGTCGCCATGCTCTCCTTTGACGAGCCGCCGCTGCACCCCGTCGCCGCCCGCTACGCGCAGGAGGTGGCGGCGGGGAGCCTCACCGCCGCGGTGCTCGAGCGCCAACTCCGCGCGCACGTGGAGGCGGGGGAGCGGGCGGCGGACCTCGACGGGCCGGGCGCGGGCGGCCCGCCGCGCGCCGGCGACGGCGCGGGGGGGGCGGCCCCGGGCCGCCAACTGCTGTACTTTGCGCCCCGCGACGGGGACGAGGAGTACGGGGTGCGCTTTGGGCCGACGCGCCCCCCGCCGACGACGCCCGGTCGGGGCAGGGCCGCGACGGCGGCGGCGGCGGCAGCGGTGGCGGTGGCGGCCTACGCTGCAGTGGCTGACGGGGCACCCCCCCCGCCGGTGCCGTCACCGCTGCCGCCGCTGCCGCCACGTACATGCGGCAGACCGCCTCGGAAGTAGCTTGCCTAAGCCACCTTCACCCCCCCCGCTGCACCGTGCTGCTGTTTCTTTTAGAGGAGTGGCAGCGGCCGGGGCGGTGATAGCCTGGCTATTCCTGCCTACCTCCGTACCTTCGGCGGTCGCAGGCAGCACTACGGCCTGCCGTGACCGTGGCGGTTCCCAGCGAGGTGCAGTCTGACGTTCACTAGGATAGAGGCACCGTGCGGCCTATGCCTGCAACATTTGCTCGGTATTGGAACAAAGACACCCCTTAGGCTCTTCTGTCTGTGCGCGGGTTTATTTTTCATTCTCTCACGCTCTCCCATACGGAGGATTGCGAGTCCGACACCTCGCTGGCCTCTCTCTCACCGACACTCACAACTGCCCCCCCAGGAGGCAGTGGAGGACCACTTCGGACCTCTTCGGCTCCCATCCCCCCCTCGGCACGGACGGTTCCAGAATCGCTGTCCCCCTCCGCTTCCTCCTCGTCTCCATTCAGCCCCACTAGAACCCCCCCTCCCCTCCCCCCCTTACCACTGACGCCCACACCCGCGCCGCCCCCGCCACCGTCGTGGCCACCCGTCTCAGGTGGGCGGCCGCGCCGAGGGCGGCCTCCCCCCGGCCTCCCTCCCCACCTACGCCCAAACCTGCGGCAGGCCGTGGCCCCACGCCCCGCCCCTCCCCGGGACCCGAAATCCACACGCGCACCCGCGGGCGGCCTCCACCTCCCCCTACACGGACGCCCAGGCGGCGGCGGCGACGGCGGCGGCAGCGGCGGCAGCGGCCGCACACACTCCGAATCGCTACACGCCCTGCGCGGTTGCAAGCAGTCAGCAAGGGGGAAGTAAAGTCGGGAGACATATGGATTGAGGACTAATATGGGCGTCATGACGGAGCCCCAATGCATGTAAGTTGCGGTCCATATGACATCACAGAACTCAGATGCAGTCGAGATGGCACCGGAATGCTAGAGCCGCCACAGTAATGCAATAAGATTGACCCACACCAGCCGCGCGAACGTATCGAGTCCCTGCCTGACACTTCTTCACCCCAGCCGCGACCACCACCAGATCGCCGCCGGCGCCGACCGTGGAGGCGACCGCCGCCCCCCCCGCCGCGACAACCTCCGGATCGCCGCCGGCGCCCGCCGCCGAGGCCCGCCGAGTCACCCGCCACCTTCGCCGCCGCGACCAGCACCGCATCGCCGCCGGCCCCGCCGGCGCTGCCCACCGAGTCACTTGCCGCCCTTTCCGCCGCGACCACCACCGGATCGCCGCCGGCCCCGCCGGCGCTGCCCGCCGAGTCACCTGCCGCTTTTTCCGCCTCGACCACCACCGGATCGCCACCGGCGCCGCCCTCTGACGCCCGCCGAGTCACCCGCTGCCTCCCCCGCCGCGACCATTACCGGATCGCCGCCGGCGCCGCCTGTCGAGTCGCTCGCGGCGTCCCCGGCCACGGCGACCACCGGATCGCCGCCGGCGCCGCCCACCGAGTCGCGCGCCGCCTCCCATGCCGTGACGAACACGGGAGCTCCGCCGGTGCCGCCTACCGAGTCGCCCGCCACCGCCTCCGTCCTCTCAGTGCTGCCACGACACGTGCAGGGCCAGAAGCGGGCGCGGCCTGTGCTCAACCCCCCATTTCCTAGCCGTGATCGAGGAAGAAATCCCGCGAGCTCCCTCAAGACAAACAGAATTATCCCGATCTCCAGTTCGCCACGGAGTTGGCAGGACTGTTAAGAAAACAACATCGAGCACTGATCTACAAATGACGCCCGAGTTCCATTCAAGAACAAGAAATCGGAATTCGACAACGAGAAATAGCCGCCAAAGATGTGAAGAAATATTCTCGTAGTGCAATTGTGGGAATCTACAGCCAATCACAATGCTCATAGAGAACAGTTACACGCAGAACTACATACGGACAAACAAAATTTTGAAGGATGCATAATAATATACATTTTCTCATGAAAGTTTTTGAGCACCTGACTATTCTTGAGATCAATTCTATGAATGCTCTCCGGTAGTCCTTTGTGGCGTGCTCGTGCTTGACCGCTTCAGCGGCGGCCGTCCAGACGGTGGCGGCGGCAACGGACGCGGTTGCAAACAGTTTGTCAGGCACGGCGACTCTTGTGGGCGAGACGACACACGTGTCGCCGCGACGGTCG